>Ga0307514_10004041_pt1 | contig 13637 bp, 14 predicted proteins | sample 16_EM_MG_FD_203088 | JGI IMG/M metagenome (GOLD analysis project Ga0307514, IMG submission 203088) | Populus trichocarpa ectomycorrhiza microbial communities from riparian zone in the Pacific Northwest, United States - 16_EM | ecosystem: Host-associated > Plants > Roots > Unclassified | place... | reverse complement strand
AGGTTTTTCAACCTTGTCGATGGCGTGATGCAGAGCCGCGATAACCCTAACCCAGTCACGTACCCACTCAATGCGTGGCTTTGTAGTGGTGGGAGCCGTTTTCCCACCACACCGCCCCATTCTTAGCATGAGCGTCAACCGAGCGTCAACGATTTGTGGGCTTGTAAGTACGGTAATTCACCAGTAACTTGGTCGTTTTTATGCATAACGGACGTATTGGCAGCTTTTATTGGCAAAAGAGATAGCAACACGGTCACCGCCCCATTCTTAGCATGAGCGTCAACGGAGCGTCAACAATTTTTGGCTTTGCATCTTGGGTAGGTTATGTTTCAATTGGTTGCAGACATCCATTTATGAGATATTGGCAGCCTTTACTGGCAAAAACAACAGCGACATGCTCCCTGCGGCATCCTGAAAATGAGCGTCAATGGAGCGTCAACAGTTTTAGGACTTCCATATTTTGTAATCAAGGCATCGCGCGGATCTTCGCGTGGATAACTGTATTATTGACTGCCTTGCTAGGCAAAAATACCAGTTATCGAAGGTGAAACACAGATACCAAATTAATCGATATTGCAAACTGCTCAACAAGCAAAAGCACATTAATGGTTGCTGAAAACGCGATTCTGATAAGATACTATGAACACACTGCAAATACAAGAGCCTTATATGAATCTATAGATGGACCCACTGTGTGACCCGCTTACAACCCGCCCAATTGAGACGGGTTGAGAGTTTACCATGGAACCGTACCCGACTGGGCAGTTCGGGTTTATTGACGACCCGAACCGCCAATTTGCCGACGGTTCGGTTTGGGCCCGGACCCAGACCCGAAGTAAAGGTCCGGAACCATTGCTAACACAAATCCTACCGCCATGAAAACTCTGATTGGCAGATATACACAGGATGATTCAATGTGCACAGTCTGCTGTTAGGGGGGTACTAACGTACTAAGTATAGATACTAGTACAGCCCTAGATCCTATTCTCGTCTAACATTAAGGATAATCTTTTTTCAGAGGTCGTCAAGCTCATTGTTATGTTATTCCAAGGCTTTGATATTTTTAGTTCTCTTAGCTAGCCTCTTCCTAGCACGCTGTAATTGTCTTATAGTTTTAGGTAAACGATTGACTCATCCTCTCCTGGTTCGTGCTAAAGGATCTTTAACGTAACCCCATTCGTTGGAATTTAGATTATCTGGACTCAAGTTCGGAGGTTCTGCACTAAGGCTCCGTTGAAAATTTCTAGGTACTGTAGATATTTCTCGTACTCCTATCTTCCTCGTTGCCTCAAGGATAACAATATGAATCGTTAAGCCTTCGTCTAATCTAATGATTCCAGCTATCCACCAAACACAATTGGTCACAACGAGATACTGGTTCTCTCCGCTAAACAATATGATTTTTTCGAGAGCATAAACTATGGTATCTTTTTCGCTTTCGAAGGTAATAGTCATTCGCATATATTGGTATTAATCTTTGGTGATACTTATCAAAGGTGCGGGGCTGCCGCTGCAAAAAGCTAATAGATTATAACAATAGATATAGGTATCATAAAAACTCAATAATAAATAAAGGTCTTCTTTCGCTGTTAGGTTTCTGACTGTTCGCTGCTAGTGCTTGTTCTCTTCATTGTCTGGAACGATGTGATCTTTTTTATAGTCGTGTTAGAGGGTCTCTGCTATAGCATGCCCATACTTCCACGCCATGAGTCCGTTGCTCATAATTGCACTATTGCAATCGCGTCTTACATTCTTATGAATGCGCCCGGTAATAGATTGCCGCCCCTCCCTTAGGTTATTGTGTGATAATATAATGTGGTTTTGAAGCATTACGCTTCTGATCAGAGTCAGGCCATCCATCATACCAAATTACGTCAGATACGTATCACATCATAACTTCAACTTTGACATCTTGCTTCCGATTTGTTCAGTAGTTGGAACAACAAAGATTATCATGTAAGTCTGCGTAATCGCAATTTAACTATGAATTATCTTCTTGATGCTTTATCGCAATATGTTCTATCAACTCTTCGCTATTAAACGCCTCACCATTACTTTGGCTATCCGGCATTGCCTCAAAGATTTAATCAGCGACCAACTGATACTTTGCCAATGTAGATAATGACACGTCTTCTATGAGGTTGCAATACATACGATATCAACTCAATGATGTCGGTTTGCTCCTGGCCTCTTATCTTCAGCCAATGTCATTGCTCCCTCAGACAGTGCATGCTTAGGTCTCGACCTTCCATAGATCGGGAAGTGCCGCAGGTGCTCTCACCGCGTAGCGTATGAGCCTGCAGATTCCTCATACTCGCATATTGCAATAACATCTGCTGCACATCTAATTCTGCATAGTTGCAACTTAAGTATGTGTTGTCCCACTAGATAGTTATAGTAATCGTGGCCAAGAACTATATGCACAGCTGCAGGTTTTTCACTTCCCCGCTAAGGCAATATAGTTACATCATCATATTTGAATCCGCCAGTGTGAGCGTATCATCACTGCTTGATCTACAGTCAACCAACGCAGAGAGGTAAGAGATCCAAATCTCAAATGCATAAAGCTGCTGACGAGGAAGCCGAAAACGCCCACAGCCGGCGCCTCCGCCAAGAGGATCAGACTGCCCAGCGTTTAGCAGCAAATGCAGAAAACATTGCCCACAGCCAGCGCCTCTGCAGGGAGGATCAGACTGCCCAGCGCTCGGCAGCAGCAATCAAGAAATCAAGCCAAGTACTGCGAGCAGCTCCAGATCCAGCTCCAGCTCCAGCTCCAGCTCCACCAATAGGGAGTTGTGTCACAAGAAGTCAAGTTAAAGTCTCCGCAGAAGCATTAACGGCATCCACAACAGATCCATTCACCATCATGGAAGCTATGGAAAACCCTCAATGACATCACTGGAAAAGAGCCATGGAGGAAGAAAGCACATCGATCCTGCTCAATAACACCTTCTCCACTCTCAACTCCTGGAAAGCACGGCAACTGCAAGATAAGCCGATTGGCTCTAAGTGGGTTTACAAGACTAAACACAATCCTGACGGGTCCACAGGGTACAAAGCATGGCTAGTCATAAAAGAATATGAACACACAGGTTTCGGTGAGATTTATGCCCCTGTTGGGAAGCTAACTACGTATCAGTATCTAATCTCTCTCATCGGGAGATACAGGTGGAATATGGACCACTTCGATGTAGTGACCGCTTTCCTAAACCCCAAAATCAACGATGACGATATCTACATAACTCCACTAGAAGAATGGCCAGAAGGCTCCAATTCCCCAAAGATCATTGCCAGACTCAGGAACGCTCTCTATGGTCTTAAACAAGCTCCACGGCTATGGCATGACGATATCAATACTTTTCTACTCTCTCTTGGGTTCACACAGTCCTCAGCTGATCCCGACCTCTATCTCTGCAGTGATGGTATTCTGATACTTCTGTTTGTCGATGATATCTCCATGTCATGTCTGGAGGCTGCTACCAAAGCCGTGATAAAAGTCAAAGGGAAACTCTCAGGGAAGTACATGATTACGAATCTCGGCCCAGCACGCCAATTCCTCGGCATCGGGATCTACTGCAATGAAAATGGTACTGGAATCAGTCTTGGTCAGAAAGCCTATATCACCTCAATTCTGCAATGATTCGGCATGGAGCATAGTCACAGCATCTCGACGCCCTTGGATCCCAATATAAAATTGGACTTGGCCGAGGATCAGGGGGAGAAGGAATTGTAAGATATCACAGACTATCAAGCAGTCGTGGCATCACTAATGTATGCAGCACTTGCAACTCGGCCAGGTATCTGGTATGCGGTCGCTGCTCTTTCTCGATATAATTTGCGGCCATGCACCAGCCATATGACCGCTGCTAAGAGAGTTCTTCAGTACCTCAAATCTACAGCCGATTTTCAACTACACTTCACCAGCAATGGCATCAGCATTGGCATTGGCATTGGCATTGGCATTGGCATTGACATCCGCAATAGTCTCGTAGGGTACTTGGATTCCGATTGGGCCAATGACAGTGCAGACCGCCAATCCCAGGGAGGCGATGTGTTTCTCACCAGCAATGGAGCTATCTCGTGGCAGTCTCGAAAGAAAAGTCTCATCGCCATGTTAACTCTCGAGGCCGAGTTCATCGCCTGCTGGGAGGCCTCTTGAGAAGCGAAATGGTTACTTCAACTACAGAAAGACATTCACAGCAAAGACTTATCACCGCTGCCAATCAACTGCCACAATCATGATGCTCTCACCCTTATCACCACGGGAATTGTCACAGCTCAAACTAAACACATCAAAGTTTACTATCACAACAGTCGAGATTTGTATAGACGACGAATAGTCAACTAGTCCTACGTAAACACAAACGAAAATGTGGCAGATATACTCACAAAAGCACTTACTCAAGATAAGCATACGAAGTTCACGAAAGCAACGGGTTTATGGTAATTGGAGGTCAATTGTAGGTCGATTTAAGGTTGTGTTGTCTTTTTATGAATTTCTTTGTGTATATGGATGGCCATCCTCAGGCTACGGTAGTACTCTTTCCCTGCTCACTTGTCACGCAGGGTTGTAAGGAGGCTACTATGGGAATTACAGTTTGTTTGCTTCTTTGTTTGGTTGTTTGTTTTCTTGCTCCACGGAGTGTAGCAAGAGGGGGGAGTGTTGTATATATAGTGTTAGCAACGGTTCCGGACCATCACTTCGGGTCCGGGTCCGGGTCAAAACCGAACCGTTGCCAAATTGGCGGTCCGGGTTGTCAACACACCCGAACTGTCAATTCGGGTACGGTTCGATGCAAATCTCCCAAGCCGTCTGGATTGGGCAGGTTGTCAGCGGGTCGCCCAGCGGGTCCATCTGTAGATTTATATAATGTTCTTGTTTTTGCAGTTGGATAATTGAACATTATTAAAATTAGGTATTTGACAGCCAATGATCTCTTTTTGGATGTTTTGCAATCTGCGACATTGATTATTTTGGAATACGTGTTTTGCCTTCTACCCGTTGCATTTTTAGCTAGAGAGGTAGTCAATAGTTTTGTTATGGGCGCACCTATGCGGAGAAAGCCTTGATTACCCAATATGCAAGATCAAATATTATTGACGCTCCGTTGACGCTCAGTTTCATGATGGGGTAACGTATGTGTCATGCGTTATTTCAATTGAAAAGGCTGCCACAACTTCGTCTATGAATTGTTACCACATTGTTACACTTAGATTACCCAAGATCCAGCACCAATAATCCTTGAAACTCCAATAACGCTCATTTTCAGGATGGGACAATACCTCGTTTATGAATGGCTGCAACCAAACGTCACTTTGTTTTGCCAAGGAAGGCAGCCATTACATCGGTTATGGATAGCAGTGACCAGGTCACTCTTCAATTACCGTACTTACAAGACTAAAAATCGTTGACGCTCCGTTGACGCTCATTTTCAGGATGGGGCAGGGAGCCTGATACTATTATTTTTGATTTGGAAGGCAGGCAATACTTCGTTTATGAATGGCTGCAACCAATCGGCAGTTAGGTTACCCAAGATGCACAGCCAAAAATCGTTGAGGCTCCGTTGAAGCTCATTTTCAGAAGGGGGCAGTGATCGTGTCCTTTAATCTTTTGCCAAGAAAGGCCATCAGTATGCACGTTATGGATAGTTCCGACCACGTCACCATTCAATTACCGTACTTACAAGACTGAAAATCGTTGGCGTTCCATTGACGCTCATTTTAATGTACGGTGAAGTCAAGATCTGCTGCAATTAATAATTGCAATCTTAAATATTTGAACTTCATGGATGCCTTTCAGCATGATTAGGACTTGGATCTATGGCAAAGCCGAGCCCAGTAATAGTCCAGCAGTGGTCGCTCTCATCCGGTTAAAATTTATATGTTATGCCAAATGATGCATATTGCCTGCTACAGGTTTGTTTGTTAACAAATATTCTCTCACGACTGGTCAACATTCTTCCGTAATAATTCTCTAAATAAAATTCGTCGTCAAACTACATAATGAACTTGGTGATAATACATTGACGCATTCTGTCCTACTTTTTTTTAATCCCCTTATTCCTCCTCGTTTCCATTATATTGACCATGACTAATACCTTTTCAACCTTCTTCTTTGATTGTCGTATAGGCCGAATCAGTCCAGGAACATTTGGTGCCGCACTCACATTCCGCACCTCCAGGGTTTGTGAAACCTCACTGACGTTGTCCAGTTCCGTATCTGATTTATTGTCCACCTCCCAGTCATCTTCGCTGTCGTTTGGATTATCCAAGTCCCCATTCCAGTTAAGCCAATTTTCGGTGTCTGAAATGCTTTCAGGTGAGCTATCCTCATCACTTTCGGCAGAATGGCGGTCGATTCGTTTGATTCGGCGGACATTCAATACTTCAGTTCGTCCTCCAGGGAGGTCCTTTGCAGACAAAGCTGGTGGCACAGGTGATTTTTCCGACAATTTGAATGCAGCCGCACCATCATGATGAAAGTTTGACCAGGATGCTTTGACGATCTCTTCGGTATCTGAAATATAACCTACGGCAGTCATTTGTTTGTTTTGAGCGCGAGATTCCTTCTGTGTGGCTCGTAGGGTTTGGCTACCCTGCCACATCTCCAAAAAGTCGTGGACCTTGGCCATTCTGTGCAACTTCTTTTCCTCTGCCTCTCTCTTCATCTCCATGTCGTTATCAGTGCTGTCTGGATCCAATAATGGGTTGTGGCCAGCCAGTATTCCGCTATTGGCTCGAGCAAACTGCCTTACTACAACTTTTTCGCGAAGAGTCTCGCCAGTGGTTTTTGACTGCCTCCACCCTATCACATCTCGCCCAAGGGAAAAACTGGCCTCCACTCTGACACCGTGAGGTATGATAGAGAATATGTCGCATGCCACATTGGAGAGATTGGCGTACTTTGAGTGCGTTTCTTCTTGCTGCCGCCACCAGTCGGTGATATCCGGTAACCAAAATGTACTACTAATCTCCATTGGGTCGGAGTGGTAATCATTAAGATTCGGATTAATTTGCCCCCAGTTCTGTGGTAATTCAGGAGGTGAATTCAAATAGAGCCTCGCGGCTGTCAATAAACGTGCTGCACGATCGCTTCGTCCGGGTGTCGTTTCGGCCATATTGGTAGGCATTAAGTATTCGTCGTCATCGCTGGACAAATCGTATGGATCATAAGAAGATTGACCAGATCTAGAGGCCATGTCGAAGGAGCTGAGATTGTTGTTCAGTGTGTTATCGGACTTAATGACCGGCAATCGTCTATGTTTCGCGCAGTATTCGTTCTCCACATACTTCAGAAAGGCCTCCTGGTATTGGGTAGTATAAGAAGTCTCATCTTCAGGATTGATATCCATGCCCTTGTCCCACTTCCTACAAGACCGCAACTTCCGGAAGGGATCAAGGATATGTGCCGTAATGAGGAGCATACCAGTCGTTGGAGTGATTTCAGTATAATATTTAGATAACTTTTGCCGCGCACACTTCACAGCGAAGAATAAGTCTTCCTTCCATTGTGTCTTTTTCTTGGCCAAAGCTCGCATCACGCCATCCATGTGATCAAACATGTCATTGTAGACAGTGATGACGTGATGCAGTGTAACAGTATGCCGTTTCGACATCCAAAGGGTCCAGTACCGGAATGGCCATAAAACCTCCATCACATACTTGATAATAGTCCACTCATCCTGAGTCGTGAACAGCGGCCGGTAGTTGCTATACTTTGGGTATTTAAGCCACTCCCGGGTGAATTCATGCAATCGGTAGGCGCACTCGAGCAACTCCAGTGTCAAGTTCCAACGTGTCTTCACATCCATAATGGGCAGTACTGCGATCCGGACTTTGGCTTTTTGACAGTCAATAAACTCGTTTCGACGTCCAGGTGTCAGCGTACTCAATACAGCAAGCATTCTCTGCTATATGAAGGTCAGTTTCAGCACTTTCATAATATGTTGAAATACGTACTTTCTCAATTATCTTCGCTAAACCTGGTCTCATGGCCGACACCTTGTTGATTCTAGCATTTCCCTCTTTTCGAAGTCTTTGACTCTTCCCAATGTCTGTGCTTTCATTCTCTCCAAACTGCTGATCGCGCTCATGGGCTTCCCAAGACTTGGTGCGGCCTTTTACACCCAGACTGCTCATGAATGCGCCCAAAGACAGCTGAATGACGTGCGCCATGCATGGTATATGGTTTCTCAATGCGGGCCACTCGATTCCGGAGGCCCAAGGATAGTTTGTACTTCGCGAGTCATCGAGTAATTTGAGGAAGCGTTGTCGGTTGTAATTCCAAGTAAACGGCCGTCAGTCAGTTCGAAACGATCAAGAACTTCTTTCAAATGTCTGGCTACACGTGCTCCCGTATGCTGACCCTTGACCTGTAATCCTTAATGAGCTTTCGAAATAGGAAAAGATTGGGCTATCAACCTCATCGAATGCTAGTTGTACTTCTCGCAAAGCCCAATTTCGATCCATATAGTAAGCAATGACTGACGTTATTGCTAATTTGTTTGTTGATGTCCATCCGTCCAAAGCTAAACTAACTTTATTTGTTGACGGCAATTGCTTCTTAATTGCATCCACTGACAGTGTGTATTCCCTCCGGCAAATATTACTCAGGGTACTCGCTGACGGTAACACCAACTCGCTTCGTAATGCATTGTATGACCGTCGTAGCTCAAGGTTTGATATTGCGTTCCATGGAATATGTGCCGAAACAAAACCTAACATGAGGTACCGATTCCAGGTGTCTTGGTGAAATGCAGCAGTTTGAAAGTCCTTTGCTGCCAGTTTAGAGCGTTTTGTCTGTCAATTCAGTAAGTATACTTGAAACCTGAATGGTCAATTTGATTTTCCTTTGCGAACTTCAATCGGAATTCCTCGACTTCCTTGCCGCTTCAGTATGGCCAAAGCTGTTTGATCGACCGTTGAACTAGTCAATTCGGTTACCTCTGACACTGTTAATTCGTTTAACTTTGCGATATGTGCTTTTGCCAGCAAGTGTTTGCCCATTGAGCTGGTCCCATGTTCTGATGGATGGCGCAGAACTTGATGACAAACGATACATATGATGCCGGGGCTGCCAGTCTCTTCAATTCCGCAATGTAAATAGAATCGCCACGAAGGCACATGTCTAGAGTTATTCCAAGCAATAGGCCGCTTCGAGCCTACATTCATTGAAGCCCACCAAGCATCGAAGACGATTTGTAAAGTAAGGTCGCTTAAATCACGAATAAAGACACCTTCGTTTTTGGAAGATATCATAACCTATAACAACGAGGTATTTAGAGATTTTGTATCTGACATCACGGTAGGAAATTGAACTCTGCGTAATTCGATCTGGGTGACTGTCAATGGATACGTTATGGTTAGGTAGAACGCAGGTTCTAAAATATTGACTTTAGAGCTACAAGCAAGAAAAAAGTCAGACGTGTGAGACATCGCATGCATATTTGTGAAGTTGAATACAAGGGCATACAAAGACGAGACGGTTGCGATATCATTGCTAGCATTGTTGCCCATAAAGGCAGCCGATAGTCCGATTTTGTCTCATCGCCGCTGCATTGCTGTCTGATAATCCAAGATGCAAGCCCAAAAATCGTTGACGCTCCGTTGACGCTCATTTTTAAGAGGTAGTAGCGATATCGTTATTAGCATTTTTGCCTAGAAGGGCGGCCAATATTATGATAATGGGAGTATGCCGTTGCACAGCTCTTGAATTGTCCATGATGCAAGACCAAAAATCGTTGACGCTCCGTTGACGCTCATTTTTAGGAGGTGGTAGCGATATGGTAGTAGGCATTTTTGCCCATAAAGGCAGCCAATACTGCCATTATGGCTTAATGCTGTTGCACAGCCTAGTCATTATCCAAGATGCAAGACCAGAAATCGGTGACGCTCCGTTCACATTCATTTCTCGGATGGGGCAACGAGCATGTCGCTGGCCGTTTCACATCGAAAGCCGGCCAATTACTCGTCTTTAGATTTATGTGACGATGCAACCCTTTGATTGCCGAAAAGATCAAACTAAAATCGTTGACGCTCCGTTGACGCTCCGTTGACGCTCCGTTGACGCTCACTTTAGAGACATACCAACAGTCATTGGGTGCGCAATCATTTTGCATGACCGTCATAACGTCATTATTGACAGTCAATAAGTTTTTACCATCCAGTTCAGGGCTGGGACACTAGCCGGAGATCGTGACCTAATCTGACTGGGCTAGAACGCAACCGCTCTCACCGCACCCTCTGCACCACTATTCACGTCATCAGTCCGATCAATGACGTGGTTTCTTCGCATTTTTGCACTTTCAGCCGGTAAATTACGGCATACAGATCCATCAACTAATTTTAGACATATAGAGCCGGACTTCCTGACCTTTCTTTTTCCAGCTCGTTTTCCTCGATTTCCATAACGTACCATATGCAATTTTTAAAATCTCGACCATATGCAGCAGGTCTGAGCGGACAGTTATGCAGTTAGCTGCATGAACTAATGCTGCATTGCGGCTGTCATTGATCCGCGTTCAGACTGCGCACTGACCGCTCGTCCTATGACTCGTATGACATCACTAAATTAAATTTTGTTACTATATTTCGTCTCTATTTTAAGTTTTGCTTTCTAATGTAACTGTAATTGGCAGGTCGATCTCATGTTTGCTGGCCGTCTATCAACCAGATTTGGAGTCTAGAACATTCACATGGCCAGTTCGACCCTTGCACACACTCTGATGAAATATCATGTCTCACAATTTGGTCACTGAAATCAGGAAAAAGCTGACACGTAGCAAAGTAGGTACACAAATTGCTTTTCCGCAAGATATGTCTTCAAAACTGCCTATTTGGCTATCTATACCTCCGGCAACGCGGGAGCCGTCACCATATCTTCGTCCGTATCCGATTTCTATATGGTAATTAACTTGGAATGCTTCATGCAGGGGTAAAAGCTTATGGGTTCAACAGGATTTACATCCTGAATCGGGATCGAATCGGTCGCCATGCTGGGCGAAAGAACCGGTATGAATTTATGTGACTGGGGTTTCTCCGAACCCAGCCTCATTTGACTACTTCCTGGTCGAGAAGTCACTGCTGGCATTTCCGATTGTCCTCGGACGATCTCAGGAGTCTGCATCTGCTCTCCAACTGTTATCGGGAATGGTGTGGCTGTGGTCGAGTCTGTTTGGGGCTTGACAACCGCCGGAACCATCAATTCGGCAGTCCCATACCTCATATCTCTCTCACGAAAGTAGTTAGCTGCATCCCCCCATCCCGGTTGGGTCAATTCATCAAGTCTCATCTGCTTCTGCCGAAAGCTCTCCATGCGGTGCTGTACCGTTTTAGTGATTGTGCCCATCACCCAGCCAGGTTCATCATCATCACTGAGTTTGCCGAGCTTTGTATCTTCTTCATCATCTTCCTTGTCTTCCCCATCCTGTTCATCATCGGAACTTGCAAGGTCGCTCAGACTGTCTCCGATAGCATTCAACATCTCTTCAAACGTTGTTTCGGGCTTCCCAGTTGTTGTGCATTCGTTTTCAGCAGTCGTCATATCTCACATAAGCGCTGTCTCTGCGTCTTGAACTCCCTTTCTTGCCACACTGGTCTCTCTCTCCACAAAATCCTCGATCCATTTCTCTTTCTCTTCATTGCTTAAAAAGTGCGTTTCCTGTCATTTCTCCGCCGCAAGCTTCTTTTTAGATCGCAAGCTGCGCAATGCTCCCAATGCTCGGACCCTTTCTGCCACCAAGCCGCTCTTGCCTTCATTCGCTTGATGACGTCGACGTGTGGAATGCTTTGTCGATTTGCCGTATTTGCCCGCCGGAAGTGGAGAAAAGTTCTTTTTGGGAGCATTGACCATTGTATCGTGTGTTGACCTTGTTGTTGGGCGTGATGTTGGATGTTGCAAGATATGGACCACATGGAGGCAAGCCGAGTCTTTTATGTCAAGGTTCATACATTTGATCAACTCGAACAAAGCAAAATCTGCGTTTTGACCGTCATTTCAGTTTGAATAGTAACACTAATCGTACGTTGTGACATGATAGTTAGCGTATGTTTCATGTAAGATCCCGGCTATGTGTTGAGACAAACATCACCAGACGACCTTTCCGTCGCAGAATTTCCTTTTTATATCTATCAAACACGCGATATCAGCTGTCGTTCACTTCAATGTATCCCTGCACACAATCAAACAAACAAACATCATCGGACCGACTTACTGCAAATCACGGGACCGTTGGAATCACTTCCAACTTGTAGCAATACGCAGCAGGATGTATCTTGAGTAGAACGTGCAAGTTGACAGTCATTCATTCCCTTGTGACCTGTAGCTTACTATATATTCCTCAGGACTTTCCACTTTTCATTATCATCTTCCTCACCTTTTCCACAACAGCAAGTCATGGCTCCACAAACACCTCAGCCCGGTGTGATTCAATCCGAATCGAGCCGAACAGCGGGCGCTTCATCCAATGCACCCCTGGCTGAGACACAGCTGCAACGCAGACACCAGTTAGTCCACTGCGACGCTGCAATTGCAGCCACCGAAAATATGGCCCAGGACGCACATTTAAAAAAAGTACGTAAAACTGGACGCAGCAATAATAGGCAGCAGCATGCTATCGGATGTGAGTAGCTCCATATCGATATAGAAGGCAGTCAACTCACAATATAATGTACAGCTGGTGTATGTAGAGAGCTCCGTGACCAATTTATCGCTGTGCGCAATGGCAAACCTCCATGGTCGACGAAGGCATTTATCGGCACGGTCCGCGAAATCGAACATCATCATATCGTCAGCTCTGGGATTTTCGCGGACATATTTTGTGATAAAGGTCCCTGGGAGTGGACTAAACAGACTTTAAAGACTCTAGAGGAGGCTACGGAGTCGTATATGGTTGAGGTAATAGCCGAAGCTTCGATTTAGAAGAAGCAACTAATTTCTTGTAGGTTTTCAACATGTCTGCGACTATGGCGAGGCAAGGAGGTCGGGTACAGCTGGAACAGTCCGACATGCGCCTGGCCTTGAATATGGCGAATATGGCTAAAGGCGGCTTTTCGCGCGCCGCAATAGAGGAAACACAACAACTAATTAAGAAACCTTGCGCCGAAGTCCGAGAAGAGAAGAAGCGAGAAGTTGAGTTTCCTGGGCATCAGAAGGTAAAGGCTGCAATGGAAAGACACCCGGCAATGGTTTACAAAAATCATACGGCCGGCTGCCTTCCATGCCAGAATGGTACAGCAAAGAATCCGGTGACCCGCTGTAGGCGCAAAGGAACCGCCGCACCTCCTCCAGAACCGGCGGCACCTCCGCCCAGAATGCCACCTGTGCCACCAGGTGACGCTGAGGGAAACGAAAGAGATGAAATAGAAGGTATGCCATCCAGGTGTGTGTATATGCATTCTCCACTTCCAAAGACTCAATTTTTCAATCATAATACATTTGCCAAGGAAAGCAAGCGCGATAAAGATTTTATTCCAGATTTGCTGAGTACACTATCTGCTGCGTGGAAATACCGCTGACATTGATTTTGCAGACGACAACAGCCTTTTGGGCGAATCTGAGGGTAGGGACGAGAATTGATTGAAAGTAACGGGTGGGACACATTACTGTATATTTTAAAGGATATATTTATATGCACAAT
>Ga0307514_10004040_pt1 | contig 13639 bp, 8 predicted proteins | sample 16_EM_MG_FD_203088 | JGI IMG/M metagenome (GOLD analysis project Ga0307514, IMG submission 203088) | Populus trichocarpa ectomycorrhiza microbial communities from riparian zone in the Pacific Northwest, United States - 16_EM | ecosystem: Host-associated > Plants > Roots > Unclassified | place... | reverse complement strand
CTGCATCCTTGAGGTAGACACATGTTTGTAGGTATATATCTAGGTAGTGCAGCTGGGTTAATCCCCAGCTTAATATTAACTTGGCTTCTGGGTATAATTGTCTAAGACTAAGTCGACCCCTAACAGCTGCCTTGTCATAGACCATGAGAACTGTGCATTTATTACAAGTGACAAATAATTATCTCAGTTACATTGCGATCTCATTAAAATCGTTGTTATACCCTGTAAAAATATATAATTATTGCTGTCAGTGTGTATGGTGTCAACAAGCCTTCCAACACTCTCACAACTTGCTATAAGTTGTCGCAGGGGCTTACGAGTTAGCTGTCATACCCATCACACATCAAAAGGTTCACAACGCGTGAGCGTTTTTGCTGATGACCAACACTCAGCATCCCCCTCCCTTCCCCTCCTGTTCAGAACATAAAAAAAACAAAAAACGCGCCCGTTCGGGTGCATTCTCGTGTCTGGGACCACACTCACCTCCCACAACATGAAACACATGGAAAACACACCCGTTTGGGCGTGTTTTTTGTGTCTGGGACCACCTCTACCTACCCCACCTCCCACAACATGAAACACACAAAAACACCACCAGCACAACGCCAACAACAACGCCAACTGTAAGGGCGACTGTCGGGTCAGGAGTGGAAGCAAGCTGAAAATATAAAATATGCGGAAGTCGCGACTAAGTCCCCAAAAGCTGACAGGATGTCCAAAATAATGAATAGAGAACTAACTAATACAAATCAAACCTTACCTGACAGGATGTCCAAAAAGAACAAGATGGGAACTTTCCTGTCAGATAAGGTACTATATACTAAAATGGAATGATGATGAAAATAAATAAATAGATGATGTGATCAATGGTGTGATCAATATGTGGCGCCACAAATAAAATAAAAATAAATAAAGTTCTGGAAGTGGGAACCGCAAACTGCAAACATTGGAAGGTGAACACAAGTTTACTCAGCTAAGAGGACTTGTGTGAGAGGGACCATTGTGAGAAAACTTCGGAAGGCGTCGGAAGACGAACTGCAAGTTTATTCAGTTAAGAAGACTTGTGGGAGTGAGTTTGAAGACGTGTGGAAGGCAGCACGGAGTGTCCCCTTACACCAACCTGCAAACAGGACCCCCCCTCCACCTCCCACATCCCATGCCCAACATGTAAGGCATGCCTTACGTGTTTGCTTACTTTTCTCCCCGAAAACATGCGAAACACGCCCGTCTGGGCATGTTTCGTGTTTTCAGCACCCTCCCCATCCCTCAAACACCCACAACGCGCCGTTTTGGCGCGTTTTGGGTGATCAACACCCTCCCTTAGTGTTCAAAGGTAAGGTTAGTTAACTGGAAATTAAACAAGACCTAACCGGACCATAAACGATTAGGACCAGAAAATTACCTAACTGTGACTAACCAAAACCACGGTTCGGTTAGCAGTTATCCCTTGTCACAGTAATTTATAACCAGGCAATAACTGGTTATGACCAGTCATAACTGGTTTTACACACTCCAATTCTATTAGATATATTCTATTAAATATATAGTAGTAAATACATGTACTCAGATTCATAATGATTTAAGTACTCAAATACATAATAAATTTATTTACACCATATTGAATGAGAACAATTTGCGTGACTCTTGTGCGTTTGTCATGTCACATTGCCCTCACCTTCTTCACTACCCCTTGTGTTCGATCCCGCCCATCCCCACAACTCACCACAACAGCAAGGACACAACAACAGGTGCACAGGACAACAACAAGTAGAGGGCAGGTGTGAACTACAACAAGGACACACAAGGCAACGAGAGGCGGGCATACAAGTTTACAATGTATGTCCACATTTTTAATTCTTCATGAACTACCTAACATCTCCAGCCCCTCCCCTAATAGTGTACCAGCCCCAAAAACGAGCAGCTGTGCTCATTTTCGGGGTCTTTAGTACCTTTCTCTGGCCACCACCAGCCCCAAAACGAGCACGACCACTCGTTTTCAGGGCTTCTACTCCTCTCTCTGGCCACCAGCAGCCCCGAAAACAAGCACAACTGCTCGTTTTCGGGATTTCTACCATTCTCTGAGAGCCACCAGCCCCAAAAATGAGCCGTTGTGCTCTTTTTCAGGGTTTCAAACTTTCAATTAATATAGTAGATATATTAAATAGTTAGTATTTAGTGGTTAAGACCAGTCAGGACTGGTTGGAACCGGGTTATAACTGTGACCAGTCATAACTGGTTTCATAACTGATCACTGTCCCCAATAACCGAGCATAACCGGTTGTTGGTGGTTCAGTCCAGTCTTTTTAGTTTTTGAAAATAAATGTAACTGGTCACGGTCTCAGTTAGGCGTGGCTGGCATCCATAACCGGACCTAACCGGACCTGGAAACACTACCCTCTCTACCCTCCACAATATCAGTGAACATCCAAAACATGCCCGGTGGCGTATTTTTGTGTTCACTGATTTCTTTCAAGATCTGAGGGAAAAGTCAAGGCAAACGGCAAAAGCTTGGCCATTTGACTGGTGCCACACCAAGTTCACCAATGGCAAACTCACGGAAAGGGCGCTCGCTAGCCTGCCACAAGAAGTTTGCAACAGGTACGCAATCACTATATCCAAAGTTCAGGTATAGGATTTGGATCTGAATTCTCTGTCAATCTGGATTTCTCTTTGCTATCTTTCTTCATCAATGCTGGCACACTTTTGCCAGCAGCTCATTTTACAGTGGTAGTTGCTCTCAATGTCGTCCAACTCAGAGTTAAAGCATTCAAGCCTCGAACCATCAACCAGCCGGCAACCTTATCATCTTTTCACTCCAATGTCCAATGCCGTTTCGAACATCGCTGAGTCGTTGATGATTCGTCCAACTCAGAGTTAAAGCATTCAAGCCTCGAACCATCAACCAGCCGGCAACCTTATCATCTTTTCACTCCAATGTCCAATACCGTTTCGAACATCGCTGAGTCGTTGATGATGGGCTGCCATGTTGAAACTTGTTTTGCCCAACCTCAACCACCTGCCATCTGCTTCATCCTTGATTTCACCAACTTCTCAGATCACAACTTCAGCAGAGAGGGCACTCAGAACGATTCAATCCTATTGGACTAAGTGGTAATTGCAATCCAGTACTCTATTGTACATAAATGTGAATGCTACTTTACGATCTTTACATTCCTGTTCTTCTCCCCCCCTCAACACACCAAACCAACTTGGTGACAATGAGGCAATGCAAGAGCGGATCATGAGTCACGTCACGTGCAAAGGCTTTGTGACAAAGATAAAAGACACAGTTTCATCGACATAACTTACGTAGTTTTTGTTGTGTTTTGCATACGAAGGACTAAGTTTTTGTTAGAGGTTCTAAAAGACCCATCACCATTTTATAACCTTCGAGAGGTTAGAGTTAGGCATATGTTGCTGCAAGCGAGCTTGTTTATCAAGTTCTACATGGGCTATTTCATCATATAAAGTTTTAGGTTCACCAAGTTGGACTAAGCAAACATATATGTAGGAGTCTCTGCACTGAGTAAATGAGTTACCGTGCAAGCTTAAAACCTGTATAAAAACCCAAGTGTGATACAAAAAAGAAACCCCATACACATCAAACTCTTCAAATTAAGAGTTTGATCATATTGTTGGAGGTGAGGCTAGAACCCATAAAGCTTAAGAATCTTTACATTTCATTACAAAGAAAGTTGATCTTCTTTTGTATGTTTTGTTTTAAATTTGTTTTGTAGTAACAGACTTCACTGCTTCTGAACCAAGATCTTCCTGCTACATTCAGATGTGTTTGCTACAAATAAACTGAAGAAAACAATCTTTCAAGATAGATGAGCAATCAACAACTATTTTGATGACTTCTGAGATCTCATCACAGAGTCAAGATATTCTCACCTAAAAACTATAGTCTGGAAGACTAGATCCAGAGGGTTTGCACAAGAAGCTTATTATGATATCCCCAACTTAGGTTCAGAAGAGGATTTCATCCCCAAGCTTCGTCTCTTCAGTACTAATGACATCTTTAAAATGTTCAAGTTTGAAAATAAAATGCCACTCAAAATTACCATACACAATGGAGATAGTGGGGTTTTTCTTATTCCAACCCCATTCTAAAATCTCACTTTGTTGCAAAGATTATACATATTTCACATGTCAATTACCTAAAGACAATGTGGGTCTGCATTAAAGCAAAGAATATTTACCTATTCTTTTCTGAGCCTTGTGAGCTTGCCCTTGTCTTATCAGAAACAATCTTGACATCTGATATTCCAGATCTCATTGTACTTATTGTACTCATAGGAATGGCCGACATCTACAATGAAGGATGATATTTAATAGGCTACATAGCACATAGCCTTGCGAATTTATTTATTCCTTGCATTTTACACGAATCTCTGAAAATAAGGCATTCATGACCAACAAGGAATGATGAAGAGCAGTAAGAATTATATTTCTATTTTAGATCAGCCTTGTTAACAGCTTTTAGTGGACTGCACTAGGAATCTCTCATCAAGACATATCTATTTTTTCCTCAACATCTTTCTGAAAGTTACAACTTGCGATGAAACAAAATGTTTACTTGGTCATATATGTGAGACGACGGGTTTAGATACAATCATGGACAAAGAAGGACCTATAGGAATGCCTCAAAATATGGATATATGAACCTGCCAGTTTCTTTTGGACTTCTTGAAGATTAGGAAAATTCATATGAAGGTAAGATGTCTGAGTCTGCAGGATGGCTCTTTAAATAATCTAGGCTCACTGTATAAATGAATCTTTTAACACTTAAACATAAGGTGAGTCAATTCTGATGGTCCCAATTCTCTCCTTTAAAATGACAAACTGCATTGATCATGTCTATCTTCTTGTTTTTCATATTTCATACCTAATCACATGAGAAAAATTCTGTTGATTATGAAGGGGAAAATTTGGAGGTTAAATTAGATTCATAATATCTGATCAATTCTGTTGTCTCTTTAACAGCGCCACTGGTCTTTTTGTCTCTTCAACAAGACATAAATCTCCCTACAAATCACCTCAATACAAAAACTGATTTGTTGTACATAGATGGTGAGCTTGATTTTCTTATTGTCATAGCAAAATTACTATTAGTCCTATAAGTATAGACATGTCAAGCCATGACCGTTAGAAAAAAGTGTGATAGCTAGAAAAAATAGGTAGTATGTTAAGGTTGTGAGATTTTTCTTGCAATAAACCTCAAAATGAACCAAAGTTGCTTAAGATCTTGTCTTCTTCAAGAAAAATCTAGTACAACATGGAGGTTCTAAGTCAAAAGACTAAGTGTGAGCAAAGTGACCCTTACAAAGACTAATCAAAGTGTAGTGTGTCTCATGATTCCAAAGGTGTATCAGTGGTCTTATCGAACTGGACAATAACAAAGAGATAGTGATGGATCTGCATGATATTCGGAGGATCTTTGGACGCAAATCATGATTATTTTATCACCTTATCATTTTCCAACACTATCTAATGTTTTTTTCAGATGTGAAACTCAATAAACACTGAATGATATATAGTAATGGTTTTTATTTATTTCTGGACAGGTCTCACCATCTTTCAGCATCTATGTTAGCAAAAGGCAAGCGAAGATAAAAGAAAAGAATAGTATATCATGGTCATCTCCTCAAAATTTATGTTACTAACAATAGTGACAAATATAGGACACATTGGTGAACACTGCACACTATGAGTATTAATCAGATTAATCAACAGGCCCAATCGATTGCAGAAGATAGGCATCTCAAATATATAATATTTTCATTCATTGTATTAATGGTAGAAGTATTTCATATGGTGATTCTAAATTGCCATCATAGACTATGGGCAATTCAGTTGGAACAAGAAATTGATTAAATTCTCTGATTTCCATTTCTAAACATGTCAGCAGTGAAATTACCCAAATAGGAAAATGTGACTAGCTTCTTTACTTAATAGGTTATATGACAAATACTGATCTATCAATCTAACCAACTTATATAATCAGACTATGAGTCACTCCAATCCTTTTCCAGGTGTTTTGTCTTTGAAAGATATTTGCCTTCATAAATGATTTGTTTCACTCCACATTTTTGTCCAGTCATCATGTTATTTATGTATCATTTACATATTATTATAAACATATTATTGACATTGTGATACCAGTTGTAGATCACAGGAAAATAGATGATCTGAAATTTCATGACTTATGGGAAAATTGGATGTTTATATATTATTGAATTGTATATTTGGTTTGGCCAACAATCATGAAGTGTACTGGTGACCATGAAAATGATGATTCTTGTAAGTGTATATTTATAACAGTCAAATGACTATGAAAATCAAGAGTGAGCGCAGCGTCGATATAGAGAATGAAGGTATGAGAGCAAAATATTAGCCTATATAGTACGATGCTGCATATATTCAGACTCTGCAAAAGTCTTTGAGGCAGAGGCCATACGCATCAAGAATGTTAATAAGCTGGCCTATAATGCCGCATGAGCAGCTCTCACAGAGGCGAAAGTAGAGGCCAACAAGTTGTAAGCTGAGTTGGAGCAGCAGGAAACAGAACTTCTTTTGGAAGTAGCTTGGCAAAAAACAAAACTGCGCTCAAATCAGTCCATCAGGAAATCATTGAAAAAGAACTTGCCTTGGAGGTGTCATGTCATGAGACCAAAACCAATCAACTCAAAGTCATTGAGGGTGAGGCAAAGCTGAAAGAAATGAGGGGTTTTTCGATGCAGCCAATGCCAGAAGTCACACAACAGCCAGACTCAGAATGGCTATTTCATCATCTTCGTATTGATGGTGGATGGGATGTACATACTTTCCACGATGATTCTTTTCAATAACAACAAGAAGACTATTTCCACATGTAGGGTTTGGATTTTGCAGAGTCACCAAATCCAGATTCAGAGTGATTAACATTTGTTAGTAATTGCATCAGATGCAAAGCTGTCCTTTTGCTGACGTGATGGTTGTAACAATCTTTTTTTCTAAGCTCTCTTCACAAAGAATGACATGAAGACTTGTATTGAGGAGTCAGGGAGGCCAACATTATGCGCAATCAAATGTCAGAAGACTGATTTTGAAAATGTCATCAGAGTCTTATAGAGCTTCCTTGCATATTAACTTGCATTGCATTCAGACTTGATATCTATTTTTCAATAACATATCATACGGTTTACAATGGACTCTTATCACCATATCAACCACAGCCACAGAACCTCTGATTACATATGCAGAAAAGGTGTTTAGATGGAAGGTTATTATTTTAAGATTGAAACAGGATGAAACAGTATTCAAATACAGTAAAATTGGACAAAATAATATGAACCAGTTTGAAAGAGCTTGAAATAGTCTGGTTCATATTATTTCACCCAATTTTATCCTATTTAAAAACTTTTTTGTAGCCATCACTGACAAAAGCATTGTTTTCACAAAAGTCCATTTATATTGCTATCATGATTTCATGATGTTTCAAAATTGACAAGCTTATGAAAACTGCTGTAATTTTAAAAATCTGGCCATTTGTTATATAAAAAAGCTAGTCACATAATTCAATCAGATTTAGAGAGCTCTAATATGCAATTATCAGCTGATCAAAATTTCCTTTTCAGGTAGTTTTATTTTGACATGTCTAGAATGAAAATCAGAAGATCTAGTTTATTTTTAGGTTTGACAAACTCATATTGCAAATAGTACAAATTTAATTCTGATTATCCCACTTCTTCAATGTTTATTTTTTCATTTCTTATAATCTGCTTGTCAGATTTATTACAGTTTTTCATTTGATGTCTGCTGTTCCTAGACAGAACAAGGTTTCATTTATTTATGCAATTTCATTGGTAAATGATACAATAAACAAAAAAATCAAAAGTAAGTTTTGATGTGTTTTATTAAGCTGATTCTAATGTATTTCACAAGAAACATCTTCTCAAAAATTCACAAATTCTCTTTCATAATCATCAAATACACAGAATTAATTAAAGTTGTCAATTGTAATCAATAACAGACTATGAAAGATTAAAGCTAACCACAATTCTATTAACAACTATCATTCATACATCAGCAATTGTCATTCTGAACTATTTCCACTACAACCATCACTCACTAGCTTCTGACAACTTCTGAAGATTTTTCTGTGACCAGTTCATCTTCCGTACGTGTAAGTTTTCTCTTACAGTGAGCCTCAAGATGAACCACAGTTGCTTAAGATCTCGTTTTATTCAAGAGAAATCTAGTATAATATGGGGATTTTAAGTCAAAAAGCTAAGTGTGACCAAAGTGAGAATCCCAGCTCCTTACAGTGGTGATGCATAATTCCTGGTAACGCCGTGGCTGTGTGACATTGTGACATATCACACAATCCATCACAAATATGATCATTAATTGAAACCTTGCAATTTTACAACAATTACACCTTTTTCCACCATTCTTTTTGTGTAATAAATTTCATTCAATGTATATTATCTAAACATAATATAAAATCTTCAACAACACTATAATAAAGTCACAATTCTGATCTTTGATTGAGATGCACTCCACAAGCATATGAGCATGCCATGAATTATAGTTGATACTCTGATGACCAGTTCCATTGGCACTAAAGGTCATTAGTTTCTGCCATTTTCATCTCATGTCCAAGTTGGATCTGGACAGCTACACTCCCAACCACAGTGATATCTGCTGCATTGAGTACAGTAGTGATGATTTCATTGATGCAGTTTGCTGAAGAGCCAGATTTGGAAAGAAAACAAACAAGATTGCGGGTTTTCTGTGTGAAGATGCCTTTGTGTGACAAATGATGAACTGATTTCTTCTGAATAACCTTGGCTTTTGCTGTTTCAACAGCATGTTCCTTGATTTGTGTGGCCCTGAAAAATGCTTTACAGAGCTTGGAGACTTCTTTCTGAGCCATTTTCAGCCTGGTATCTGAGAACAGAAGCTTCAATTGTGCAGCCTCTGTTAATCCCTCTGTTCAAGATGATTAAGTTGTAACAAACTGTGATAACTCGGTTTGAAGTTGTTCATTCATCTTCATAAGTTTGGTAATAGTAGCAGCAGATTTCCTCAATCCCTTTGAAAGCTGAGCTAATGATATAGCATCAGCTTTCTTTAGGAGAAGAATTTGAGATGTCATAGAGCTATGTTTTGAGATTGTGTGCTTGTTACGTTGTTGTGCCATAGACGGTGATTATAATTAAATATGAACCTTCTAGTTACATATATATTATACTACATACATACAAACGACGTCCTATCAATAGTGGTTGACATCCCCTACAGAGCGATAGTCAGAACCACCAGATGGAGGAACATGACCAAAAGTCTGAGTTTGACTGATATTTGAAGGAATATAACTGACAGTTGAAGCACTGGGACCGAAAGTCGACCGACAGCTGGAGCACTTGGACCGACAGTAAGAGGAACCATGACCTACAGTTGGCAGTTCATATGTCCTATAGTTGGACAAGAACCTCCGATAGTCAGAGGAACGTGATCGACAGTGGGAGGAACATGACTGACATTGGGAGGTCCGACAGTTGGCAGTTTATATGTCTTACAGTTAGACAAGAACTTCCAATGGTGATATATCAGTCTGATTGTTCATTTGGTCTTTGTTGGTGACATGGGTAAACCCTTGAAATAACATATATCATAACTCTGATGCAAAGCTGTATGGGTGGAATGGATGATTGAACATCTCTTTTCAAAGCCTATGAATGTATGATAACCCCATATTGGGTCGCTTTACAAGGTCACTTCACACAATACGCAGTTAGTTACATTACATACAACTACAAATTCTAACAATCACTGTCTTAAGCCACTGAGTTTAACATCTTAATGAACAGATAAAAATATTATTTATAGCGCGTGTGATATGGTGTACATGTGTGAGTTTCATGACGCAGACGAAGTAAGTATTCAGAGTATAGTTTTTTCATTGATGGTGTTAATACAGTAGTAATTACAGGTAATGTAAAAGATGAAGATTGTAAGTATAATACATATATATGTTAAGGTTAGGAAAATGTACTGTCAGTTCAATGGGTGGCTGAATGGGAAGAGCAAGCTTACCCTGAGGAGCTGCATGATTGTTGTTGGTCGTTGTCTTGCAGTTCATAGTCATAGTGCATTGTCCAATATTGACGTTCTGAATATGGCCAAGCCCAGTGATATCTACAGCAAATCAGGAGAACGCGAAAAAGTCGGATCGGGGAAAGTTTCACCAATGCCTCTCCCTTAGAGTCATTATTGCATTCTGCGATATTGACGTTCTGAATGCGGCTAAGCCCAGTGATGTCTACAGCAATCAGGAGAATGTGAAAAAGTCAGATCGGGACAAATCTCACCAATACTCCTGGCTCCCCCAGAGCCATCTCGGATCGACGTTAACAAAAGGGAAATAGTGTTCTGTCTACGTTCAAGAAATATGTCATATAACATAGACAAACTTGAATGAAAACATACATTTTGATAACTTTGACGGCAAGAAAGGTGACAACGATGAGGATGGCCACTAAGTGGATGTTTATTGTGATTTAATTGGAATAAATGTCACTTACCAATGACGAAAAGAATTCCTGTGAGGAGAAATATGATTATATCGGTCGACATTATGGAAATACTGGAGGGGAAGCAGTATGATAAGACAGGCGGGTGTCAGACAGTGGTGTTCAAGTTCCGACTGTTGGGGTTCCACATTTGGAAATCCAATCAGGGATGAAATGTGGCGGCAAATAGGAAGTGATTATTGGGCAGTAAATACAGAAGTTGAGTACTGAACATTAACAACAGATTATCAGACACAATTCGAGTAACCTGTCCCTACAGTTGGACATGTTTTTTACCTATTTCCAACACCTTCTGAAAGAAAGCGGAGGAACATCCCCCAGACTACTCTATAGTGTAAATTCAATGTACATTCAAATTATTGATCAGGTAATTTTGTATTGGACAATATATTACAAAAGTTTGGCTTGTCAGAAAGCCATTATTGGCCACTCCATTCCACTGACAAAAACCGTGCGGAGATCAGAGCAAAACTGGCAGACTTGCATAATGATTACTCCATAATGTAATATTACTGTACTTACATGTTATTAAGTTAACAATTGTTTATCGGACATAGTATTATATAGTTGGGCTTGTCGGAAGGCCGCCAGCTGACACGTTCCACCAACAAAAACAGTGCAGAGATAGGAGAAAAACTGGCGGACTTGCATTGTAATTACTCTATAGCATAAAATCACTATACAACCACTTGTTGATATAATTGTTGAATGGTGATTAGATTATATAGTTGGGCTTGTCAGAAAGCTGTTGGCCCTGCCAAAAATGGTGCGGCGATCAGAGCAAAACTGACCGACTTGCATTGTAATTACTACAGAGTGTAAAATTACTATACATACAAAATATTAACCAGCTAATTTTGTATTCAACAATAAATTATATAGTTGGGCTTGTCGGAAAACCGCCAGCCACCTCGTTCCACCGACAAAAACTGTACGAAGATCAGAGCAAAAGTCACGGACTTGTATTGTAATTACTATATAATGTAAAATCACTGTACATAGAACCTGTTAACTTAGTAGTTGTTGAATGGTCATTATATTAATAGTAGGGCTTCTCAAAAGGCTCTTGCAAAACTGACTGGTCATGTTCCTCCGACTGTCGCACATGTTCCTCCGACTGAATTACTATATAATGTAAAATCGGAGATGTCACACGACAGTCTGAGTTGCTGCTCCGGCAGTCACAAATGCCAGCTCTGACTGTCGGAGGTTGATTGCCGACAGGTGGAGGAACATCCTGCAGCTGGAGATGTCAGCCGACCATGTCCGACTGTCGGAGATGTTGGAAGACTATCTTCGACAGTCGGATTTGTTTGAGCACCTCCCATTGTAGGGGAACACCTCACAAGGCTGTCGGAGGTGTCCGAGAACCAAGTTTTCCAGTCAAAGGTGCTAGTGGAACAACTGCTGTTGTCAGGAGGGCAACTCTCAGCTTGTATGTAATATATACAGGTTTATAACAACTGTCCCCTATTAATTATGAACCTATTGACCGGTCTATTCAGGCTGGGTAGGTGATTATCTAAACTCAGCTAGGTCAAATATGCTGGCATCAGACTTAATATGCTGGCATCAGACTTACAACTCAGCTGAGTTAGCTGGCTCCATGATTGATGGACCAATTTCTCATTCTGCTGATCATGTATACTCACCATATTTGACCATCATGCCTGACAAGGCATCATATGCACAACTATTTTGGCTCCATCTACACCCTACGGGTGCTTGGTAGTGTCCTGCATGAGGCAGCACTGCAGAAGATCGATTGAGTTTCTGCTTTTTAGCAGCCTGGGCACATGCTTCATGAGACACACGTCTTTGGCCATTGGATCTCCTTCTCTTCTCTGCATTGCTTTTTCCTTGAGACACACGTCTTTGGCCATTGGATCTCCTTCTCTTCTCTGCATTGCTTTTTCCTTGCACAGATTTGCCTAATATCTCATATGATTTGGTACATGGCAAAGGAACTACTTTTTCATTCAGTTTTTCATTCAGTGTTTTGGCTTTGTTCTTTCTATTATTCTCAAGCAGTTTCAACCACTCATCAAGGTTCAGAACCTTAGATTCCAATCAGGGACTGTGCTTTGACCATCTGATAGAGGCATGCACACTCTGTGGTACATTCTGTTCACCTTTCCACTCCCTAAAGACAACAATAACATTGATTCTTGTATCTCCCATAATGGTTACTAGGAGCTTTCCTGCATACCAAAGGCTTGTGATCTTGTCAAGAAGTTCTAGCTTCTGAAATTCTTGCCTTAGAGCACCAGAACATCTGCCTGTTATCACTTTTGCATCAAAGCCTTGTAGTATCAATGTACTGTCAGCTGTAGCGCTTCTTGATAGAACTGTGTAATATGATTGATGAGACCTAAGATTATTTAAATCAGATATGTTCCAAGGCCTCGTTTTTCCTTGGGAAGCAAAGTCAGTCATTGCAAAATTGACAAGAACTTCAACTTGTGTGCGGACAATGTGGAATCTCTCATCATTTGGCAGTGTGGCATTAATGTCTTCTGGTTTGCACACTTTGTATCTATAATCTCATGTTCTCAAGTGCAGCTCTGAGCTTGGTGTCCTCCTTGCTCTGCTTTTTCTGGTGCATGTTCTGACGAAGGATCACAACAGTCGTTATCTGATGCCACAAAGCCTTACCAATCACTTCCTCCTGAGACTTCACATCTGTTGACACTGTGCCAATTGTTCTTGAAAACAAAAACACATGTTCACCTCCAACTGCTGGTGGGAGCTGTGCAAAGTCGCCACTAAAGACCATATTCAATCCACCAAAAGGTATATGGGCATTTGAGTCAAATACTTTAGCAAGCTGGGAATTGATGCGATACAGGTCTTGTGCTCCTGCTAAGCCTTCAACCCGCGGTTCATCTTCCGCCTTCCGCTCTTTTTATTTTATTTCATTTTTTCATTATGACGTGATCCCATCACGCCATCTGTCATCATATTTCCCATCGTACCACTTTCATTTTATTTATTTATTTCATTGTCTGATTGTAGTATATATAAGTACCTTATCTGACAGGAAAGTTCCCATCTTGTTC
>Ga0307514_10004039_pt1 | contig 13643 bp, 12 predicted proteins | sample 16_EM_MG_FD_203088 | JGI IMG/M metagenome (GOLD analysis project Ga0307514, IMG submission 203088) | Populus trichocarpa ectomycorrhiza microbial communities from riparian zone in the Pacific Northwest, United States - 16_EM | ecosystem: Host-associated > Plants > Roots > Unclassified | place... | reverse complement strand
CACACATATGCGTTAACGGGGGGGGGACTTACCATGGTATACTCCACTACTCACCCCCGTGGACGTCCCAGGAGCTATCGCGGGGCCGTTGGGATTATACTGGCCAGGAGGGGGTATATATGAGCCATACTGATTCTGCGGGGGGTTTGTCCCTGGCCGGGGGGGAAAGGGGGGAGGGGGGAGTTTGTAGATGTGATTGTGCATCGGTGGAAGGGGGTATGGATGTAGTTTTGTGGGGAGGAGGCGATGAGGAGGGCAGGAAACAAGTAGTGATATATGTTTCCGGGTAGTCTGGTTGCGTAAGGGGGTAGGCCTTGCGTCGCGTGGGGGCGATGCGGTCGCAGCGGGGTAAGTAACAGCTGATAGATACTGTATGTATGACTACAAATATGGGGATCGTGAACGCCAATAAACACAGCCGTGCAGATAAGCAGAGTAGTAATTATAAAATCAAAGGAGAGCCTCAGTCTGTTTCTGCTCAGTCTGTCCCACTGCAGAAACAGTCTACCTACCTGCTGACAATGTTATGCTCAGCTCACTATATCAGCACAGTGCGTATCACATGAATCGGCTTGGCGGCACACGACCATTCAGTACGAGTACGTGAGTAGAGTAGAGTACAGTACGAGTACGTGAGTGGAGTACAGTACGAGTACATGAGTGGAGTACAGTACGAGTACATGAGTGGAGTACAGTACGAGTACATGAGTGGAGTACAGTACGGTGAGTAGAGTACAACTGTACGGAGTACACGTGTGCCTATAAATATAAATATACCAATAGTCAGCCCCAGCTTGGCATCCCGCTAGCCACGTGACAACTGTTCGTTACCCTGAGGCACGCAGTACTGGTTGCCTTTGGTATCCATAGAGACAGAAGGACAGGGTAAGAAGAACCTGACCTCATACCAAAGGAAGGCAAGCAAGGAGGGAAACCAACGCGTGTTCCTCCTGCATGCTGTATGCTGCGAGGTGTAGACACGCCCATCCCATACGACCCGTCTATCCTACCCCTATGGCCAAGAATCCAGAAAGTAGAAGTAAAAAGGGGAGGACCCAAAACTAGAGCATGCAGAGGAAACAAAAGAGGTGGAGGAACTAGGTGTTGGGAAACCAGCCATCACCTTCCATCCGCCATCTGCAGAGATAGTATCATAATATTTCAATTGCCATCCAACAAATCCACCCATACCCATACCCATAACCCTTCAATACCGTGGTCTTGCGAGGGTAAAAAGAAAAGATTGTTCACGGCCGAAAAGAAAAGCCACAGAAATTGAAAAAATGCCCAGACGATAGGAAACCCGAAATAGAACCGTTGCCAAATCCTCACCCCAATCTTTTCCTCACCCTTCCACCCCCCAAGCAAACAAAGATATTTCTGCCCACCCCTCCACAAAAGCCCCGGGATCGTAGTCCAAACACCAAATTCAAAAGAGCCAATACCCGAGACCAAAACCCAAGACCAAAAAGAACCCAAGAGTACCAAACAGGGTATATCACATCACTCAAAATCGTACACAATCATCTCATCAATAGACAAATGCCCCCCGCTTCACCCCCGCCCTACACACACCCTCAACCCTCTCCCACCCACTCCTAACCCTCTCCAACTCCCCAACAACCCACTCTTCTACCCTCCTCCCCTCTCCCCACCCGTCACCCATCCCCCCCTCCCACCCCATCTTCCCACAAACCTCCCAATTTACCACTAGCCCTGCCTTCCTAATCCTGATCACCCTATCCAAACTCGCCGCCGCCATCATTACCAACCACGTCACCCTACTCGGCAGCACCACCACACCCGCATCTCCCACACCCATCGTCTCAGTCAACACCGCGCTCTGGGTGTCGTAGTAGTGAATTAGAAGCTCCCTGATTATCGCTACCCCTTCGTAGAATGCGACAATATATCGATCATGGCGGTTTGCGCTGCGGACGGCAGAACTCTCAACAAGAGAATTCCAGTTTGTCATTGTCCCGCTTTGGGGGGAGAAGCCTAGTGACCAGGCAGTCCAGCCGCTAGAGTCGGCAAGGATTCGCTTCTTTGTGAATTGACCTGGGGGGGGAGGGGGGAGGGAGAGGAATGTGGCACCAGTGGGCGTGATGAGGGTAAGTGTTGTTTTTGATGCACCACCGAGGGTGTGTTGGGTGAGTGATTTTTTATCACCCCCGCCTTTCCCTTGCGTGACAAGATCAAAGAACCCCATTGGGAGGGTTAACACTCCTGATCGAGGACGGGAAGGTGGTAGGGAGGCAGTTGGTGAGTGGGGGTTTATTGATGATATCGATCCGGGGGTGGAGGGGGCGGAGCTAGTTGTGGTTCGTTTTGGTGGGGGGGAGTAGAGACCTGGGGTAATGAGTTGTGTTTCGATCCGACTGAGGAGCTCAAAGAAGGAGCGCTCCTCGTGGCCGAGAGGATCGCGGCTGGAGGAAGCGCAAGCGGGGAAGGGCCAGGTGGAGGGTACGAGGTGGGTGAATGAGGTTGGGGAGGGCATGACGAGGGGTTGTAGGGACGTGGCAAGAGTGGTGCTTAGGGAGAGAGCGGTGCAGCTTGAGGAGAGGGTGGGGAGAGGAGGCCCAAGGGAAGGTGGGGAGAGGAGGGCCGCGGCGCCAAAGTCGACAAAAGGTCCGGCAACCTAATTATTGAAATTAGCAACAAAATCCAAGGAAATGCAGGGGAAAAATTAGCGAGACTCACTTCCATAATTCTCCACTGCCTACTCTCATCCTTCATCGGCCCCGGCGAATACGCCTGCACACTCTTCATCCCAAAATGATCCAGTGCACACTCACTCTCCGCATTGACCAAGGCCCACAACCCCGCTTTAAACTTCCCATCCGCGGGGCTCCCTGCAGGCAACAAATTCAATTTCCACTCTTTGCTTTGTGTATACAGGTAACTATCTGCCCTGATGCTATCCCCCTTCCTCCTCCCGCTCCAATGCTCCAGCATTGTCCCCGTAAGCCTATTCTTGATATACCACTTTGGTTGTCCCACCCTATCATCTGCAAGGATAAAACACCAATGCAGGCCCCAGAACTCTTTCTTCTCCCCGATGCCGTCCCATTTCGGAAGTTTTACGCAGGCGGGGGGGTAGTTTATGTCTGTGTGGTGAAGGAAGGCTCCAGATTTGTGGTTGACGAGAAATACCCAGGACCCAATTGGAGGGGACATGCTGGTAATGGGGGGGATGATAAAGTTCCATTGCTGGTGGTTGACACCGGTTTTGGGGCAGAGTTGCACTTTGGTGCCGTTTGTGGGTTTTCCCCAGTCGAGGTCGAGGACGATGGAGGGGTTGAGGAGGTTGTGGATGGAGAAGCATTCCCTGTGCACACAACATCAAATTAGCTCATTGCCAATGAAGACGAGATCAAAATCGGAAATTGTTGTACTGACGAAGTTGGCTGTGGCCGTTTCAAGACCCATCTCTGACTCCTAATCCTATCACTGATACTACTCTCTGCCAACTGCATCCCATCCCCCCCGTTCACCACACTCCCTCCACCAAGCACCTCCTCCCTTCTCAGGACCTCCATACTACTCCTCACACTACTCCTCCTACTACTCCTCGTACTTACCACACTTCTCACCCTGGGCCTCGCACACACAGCTTTCTCCTCCCCAGCCCCAACAGAATATATATTCCCAAACATCGCCCCCCTCGACCCAACCACATCCAATACTACCCCCCGGTTATTCACATTTGAGAATATATATCCCCCATAGATATCATCCCACTCCACCCACCAGATCTGACGACCTAGCGTCTCGAGGTCAGTGCTTTCCTGCTGCCACCCGACAATGTCACAGTGTTCGCTGATTTCGTATTCGATGGGGGAGAGGAGGTGGAGGGCGGTGCCGCTGGCTTTATTGCGGATGAGGTATGCGCCGGGGAGGATGCGTGCGGAGGGTGGGTGCTCCTCGACAGGAGCAGTGGGTGGGGGCTGGGATGGCATGGTTGCAAGGGAGGAGACGGAGGGCTCAATGCGCCTCGCGAGGGTGGTGGACTTTTGGCCCATCTTTAAGCTGACCCCGGTTCTCAGCTGGGAAGAAAGAAGATTGACCTGTGCTTGTGGGAAGAATATAGTAATGTGTCTGCGGTCGTAGCAAAGCGGTAAGAGACAAAAGATATAAAGAGGTAAGAATGCCCCAATATGTCTGGGGAATATCTCGATCGATTGAGCCGTCGTCAATGCCCAGTGCACTCCAGAAGACAGACGAGGAACTAAATATAATCAATTGCAAAGAAGAAGAAAGAGCAAAGTGAAGGAGAACCACCACGGGCGACTGGAACTCCTACAGCTGCCAGCTGCAGACGGGGAAGGCGCGCTCGCTGGGTGGAGAGGCGAGGCTGGCTGCTATATCCAACTCCCATTATGATTGGCAGAGGCGGCCCTCCATCGGTCTATCCCACCAGGCAGGAGAAGTGGTAGGTAGTCAATCCCACCATGCATCTCTGTCCCTTGCTTTTTTTTCCCTAAGATACCACCCGCAGCAGCAAGAGAACATCGCTCCGTTTACTCCACCCCACACTCATCACCCCACCATGCCAGCAGAGTATCATAGGTGCTGCATTGCACCAGCAGAGTAGGTGCGCAAGTAAGCACAGCATGTCATCTCCTCGCCACATCCCTCAGCGAATCACCTCCTGCAGCTGATAAACAACCGTAAACCGGCATCATAGGCATCCACCGCAGACGTGTTTCTTCTGGCCGAACCCACCAATACCGCACGTATGTGTCTACTTGAGTAATTCAGTTTAGTTAGTAAGGGAGCCGCTCGAGTAGATGCTGAGATAGCAAACAGGAAGATTTCAGCACTCATTCATGCGATCATTCATGCACGCAGCAGATTTTCCGGGTTGAGTTTATTGGCTGGCGATGTTTCGGCTTCACATGTCGCCAGTAACGGAAAGGTATCTCGGGACGGCGTATGCAGACGACTTTGGTCTATCACCTCTGAGGGATCGAGACTAACCCCTAACTCTCAACTCTCGAGAAGCACATCGACAGAAGAAAACAAGCTGCACAGTCCAGTTAGAGTACGGTACCTGTACATGTCATGCATAGGTATTAAAATATTGCGAGAATTACAAACTCCAAGACTAAAGGGAAAAGGAAAAAAAAATTAAAAAATCTGAGGTTATGCATGCACTCGTGACGATATTAAGTACATACCGGTAGATTTAAGGCTCCCTTCGGGGGAAAGGTCTATAGACTCAAAAGAAAGAAAAAAAAAAAGAAGAAGAAAAAAAAAAAGAGTACATGGATTGCAGAGATAAGCCTGAAGCGTCGTCGTTGTCGGTCTGAAAAACCTGATTCCTGTCTTGCGTACACTGATCCCCAATTCCCCACCAAGCAAAACCAAAGTAGGATGCGCCTCTAAATTGGTAGTGCAGATGGTAATAAACAGCGTAAGTAAATAAATGAAAGAACAACCGCATACCGCATAGTCACTGGCACTTTATCAGTGGCAGGCAATTATTAAATTCAATTGCATTGCTTCCCCCGAGTCATCACCCATCCTACGAACTCCCATTCCTATTCGCTCTCGGCCCCCACTGGCCCCCCCGCAGTATGTGACCCCCGACGATACCGCCTCTGCCGCCTTGCCTGGTGATGTTCATGATCAACCTCTCCTGCAACGTCAATTGCAACTGCAATTGCGACTGGCAAGAGTGAAAGCGGGAGTGGGGTATAGTTGAACAATGATGGGGCGAGAGTAATCCGAATTTGAAACATGCGTGGGAGGATAGAGGGGAATGCATGCAGGATTGGGATGAGAAAGCTGATCCCTGCCCAGCGTGGTTGTGCTGTAACAGAGGAAGACATCGTTCAGGTAGAAAAAGAAACGGAAATAAATGTTTAAGCAAAGCAAGGAAGGCAAAGGAACAATCTTGTTAATCGCGTGTTTGTGTGATGGATGCCTGTAACTGGTTGTTTTGCTAATTTGTTGGTTTCTGTGCCTGAGTGACAAATTTGCAATTGTAAAGAAAGAAAGAAAGCCTTCCTCCCCGGAACCCAGTAGTTAAAGAGAGATGAAAGCCCGATAAAAAGCCAAATTTCTACCGTGTACACACCTACATTTTTCGCCTGAATGCCTTAGCAAAAAATATTATTTTCAGCTTCTTGAATGGAGCCAAGCGAGCGCTGGAAGTGTCGCCAATTAGAGGACTGGATGTAAGTTGGAACGGGACTACGGCTCGGGAGACTGGCCAATCAATCCTTTTCTAATGTGCCACTGACGTCCAAATTTTGCGAGCCTTGATATCTTGTCCCAACAGTTTGGTCTCCATTAGAAGTCACCTGACCTTGTCTGTATATCCGGCTCAACCAAATTGAAGCCTGTGCTCGAGCTGCAAGGGAGATCCAGCCATGCTAAAACAATAAATTCCTACAGTACGGTACATAAGGTCTCAGAGTACGGCGTTGGTTGACGTACGGTACAGCATGGAACAGATGAGCACGATGTCTCGCCTGAGCATTCGCTGCATTTCCTCATAGGGCGACTCGCTCACAACCTCATGGGCCAATTGTGATGGTTAACAGCTACCCCATACTGCCAACCCGACCTACGGGTCCTGGGAATGTTGTATCCAAGTTGGGACAGTACAACTTAATGCAGGGTCTCACATCCGGCATCCCCTTAAGTATTTGGAGCTGGTGGTTTTCTTTTTCTTTCTTCACAGCGAAATTCGGTCTGGTTTAGAAGTGCAGGGAAAGCCCATTCTGCTTGATTGTGACACCGAAGCAATCAAGACGGCACCCGGTTATCCGAACCGTCCAACGAGCAATGGAGGATATCACGATAATGATCCAAAGTGGATTCGTGCTCTGACCGATTGTCGAAGAAGGAATATGGGATGGGAGGCTATTTTAGTAGCCTGCAGTCCCTGAGGCTCCTCCATATCAAATTATTTTTATGATTGGTGTGCAAGAACCTCCCAAAAGAGTATCAGGTGGGGATTCCCAGCGCCCTGGTGAGGAAGGTCATTCGTCGGAGCGCTGGAGGAAAATCTACACCCGAGTGGGTCTAGGAAAACAACTTCTGCAGACTTCAGATTATCGGCTCGAGCGTTCGTGAGCCCCAAAGCTGCAAGTATTCTGAAGTTACTAGCTAGGCAAAGATTTACACTGTAGGCAAGTGTGGAACGGGGAGGACATGATGATCAGGAAGTAGCAAGACTGACTAGGAAGAAGTACCTACTTAGGTGACTTTCTGCCCCCACTGCACCCAAGGTTCGTGTCAAGCACTATTGATATCTGAACTGCTCGAAAATCAAGATCAAGCGGCTTGCCGTGTGCAATTGAGGTTGTAGCATGTCATGTTGCTGTGGACTGGATTGGAGCTCTGAGAGTATTGGTGGGCTAAAGGGTGAGTGTGGTAATGGTGATGCTGGATGGTTTGGGGGTGTTGTTTCTGCGAGGGTGTTGTCCCAGGCTGTAACATCAGGTTTTATTAATGAACCATTGTACTGGAAAGTATATGAAATTTTGAACAATAGGCCCGGTTGGCTCAGTCGGTAGAGCGTGTGACTCTTAAGGTACTTACCCAGTACCCGAAGATATCTCAAGGTCGCGAGTTCGAGCCTCGCATTGGGCTTCTATTTTGTTTTCGACACATTTTTTTTCTTGGCGCGGATGTGGCTCAGTTGCAGAGCCTCTTGTATCTTACACTGACAGAATTAACCCGCCAGCTCCTACCACGTTCAATCCGACCCTACACCTAACCATCGTACAACCATGAGTGTCTTCCATCTTCCTAGCCTCCCCAGGCTCATCCTCTCCTCCACCCCCACTCTCCGCCGTACAGTCCACCACTCTCTCCCTCTCCCCCCTGTTCCCCCTGTCACCACGGCCATCCCCAACTCCGCCACCTTCCTTAAACTTATTGGCCGAGGTGCCTCTGCGCACGCAGCCAAGCTAGAGTCCTGGGAGTCGCTATTCAAAAGTACGAGTGCGCAGTTGAAAGAGGCGGGGGTGGAGCCTGCGAGGCTCAGGAGGTATATTATTTGGCAGAGGGAGAGGTATAGGGTTGCAGGGGGGAAGGTAGAGGTGAAGGAGGTGAAGAGGGGTGTAAAGAAAGATGGGGGTGAGAGGCGGAGGGTGATGATTAGGGCGGTGAGGGGGACACAAGAGTATAGGGAGAAGAGGAGACAGGAGGAGAAGGAGGCGGGGGTGGAGCAGCCAGAGTAAGGGGGCTACAGACAGGGCTGCGTTGGCGGAGATTTTTGAGATGGTGCGGCTACAGATCACCTACGGGAACTCGAAACTCAAATCATCGAATATATGCATTACGAAACTTGGCTAGACGAAATACGATACCCATCAGCAAAAAAAAAAAACCTTTGTCTTCATGTGTCTCCATTGTCTCCATGTCGTCTTCATAGGCTTCGGAAGCCACAAATAGCAAAACTGCTTGTCAGGAAGCCACAAATTGCAAAACCATTTTGCGTGAAGTTCATGAAGCCCATGAAGACACAAATTGCAAAAAAAACTTCTTGCTGATGCCTACCGAGGGTTGGTTGTCGGAAGAAAGAAAAGAGTAGGGTGCATGGAGGGAAAAGGCTATTGTACATACAAAATGCATTGTATCCCACATATATCTACTCACAATGTGTGCAAGAGTGGGAGTCGCATTTGGCAAAAGGAAGCCGGAGGGCATAGGGGAGAGAATTGGAAAATGAGGGCCTGAAGGTGGCATGTGGTGAAGCATGGGCTGAGTGAATGTGTACATAAGGGGGTGGGACCGCGAGATATCGGGATCTAGATGCAATACTCTATTGGCAATATCATCCATGTTTCGATGTTTGAACTATTACACCCGACAGCCTTGGGCAAAGCTATCTTTGGCAGAATACTTTACCCCGGGGGTTATAAGCGATGGGATATAATCATCAGGGAAGTTATGTGGAAGATAGGGGCAGTATCGTGGCAGCAGATCTCAACAATAATAACAGCTCGAAATAGGAGCAACCTGTCCTTGAGGTGGTGGGAAAACTTTGACGCTAGCACTAGGAAAAGTTCAGAAACGAGCAACTCATCCCACTATGGCTGACAGAAAGACAGGGTAGTGGGTATGATTGGGCCTCTGGATGGGTGCATCGACTTGCAGTTTATGGATAAGCTGTCTGTCCATGAATTTTCGGGATGCTGTTGGGTTGGCGCTTGGTCAGGTAGCCTAAGATCCAAGACAGGAGTGTGGGGAAAAGCAGAGGATATAACACGTTAGCCCGATGCTCATGAGTCGGTAAGTGTCTAGGGTACTGGTTGATGGAGCTGAATGGTCTCGAGAAGCGAAGAGGGTGCAGTATGTTAGATGTAGGTAGTTTTTATACCTAGATATCAGTGGGGCGACCCTGTTTCTCTAAGAATCATTAGAATACTTACCACTTGATCGGGTCGCAATTAAACGAAACACTATGAGAATAAGCACCTTTTCACGCGGAAACCAACCTCGAGACCTACTAGTCTTATTCCAGACAGGGGCTTGGAATAAGACTAGAGACCTACAGAATGGGCAGTTGAGATTTTTGAGATGATGTGGGGCGTTACGGAAATAGGTTGATTGTAACAAACTAAGAAAGCACTATGAAATAAAAGCTCTGGGGATAAGCAGCTTAATGAACAAATCAAATACCGACATACTCACAATCACCAATTATCAAATTACTCTCATGATCTCAGTACCCTTACCCTCAACTATATTCACCCCCCAGCAGATCCTCCGATATTGGCTTCAGGATCTGGGCTTACTCTGTCTGCCCCGCCCACCCCCATGGGCCCAGCCGTTGACAAGCTAAGGATGGATTTAAACCGGGCGGGGGATATTTTGAAGGGGGTGGGGCTAGAAAAGATGGATTCGGCGTGTAATGAAGAATAGGAAAGACAGGAAAGTTGGTATCTGCGATAGTACCCACTTTAGCACATTTCGTACAGCAGTCTATCTTAATAGAGGATTTACAGACAGGTATATTCCCAATTCAACCCTCCAGTATCAAGCACATATCGAAACTAATACAAAGACTAGGACGAAGGTAAACACGTTTGGTCTATATGGTACAAATACGAATTACTTGAACTATTGTTGCCCACCTGGTTGCACGTGGCTTCTGCCTTAGAAGGAAAGTAAAAGCCCAATGCGAGGCTCGAATTTGCGACTTTGAGATAGGCATTACTAGCATACCTTAAGAGTCACATGCTCTACCGACTGAGCCAACCGGGCTGTTGCAGAAAATTTACGATTTTTAACCATATATGGAATGAATCAGCCAACACGGATCGAGATGCGGGGCTTTGTCTATTGCCAACACAGGGCCAAGGAAAAGATGTTCTTTCACCTATATTACTAACAGCCATTGGAGTCTTCATATATCTATACGGAGTACACATCCACATGTAAGCAACGATGGATGCTAAAGTACTACTTTGGGTTTAGCCCAATGCGATATATCCAGGGTACCTAACAGCACAAATAATATGACCTGCAGTTCATTGTTTGGAGATTCCCCCAAAAAACAGTCCATACCCTCGAATATAAGGATACAAATAGCGTCAATCCGATCAGGTCGGGGAATTTCGGCTTTCAAATGCAAACTGAGGTAGGCGCAAGCTCTAGGTAAGTGCCCAATGCACATCGGATGAGACTATCTTGATTTGGTACAACGCAGCCCGTTAGAGGTAGTCTAAGGCGTGCACTACTATGCCAAGACCGTATGGTTTGGATTTAGGATGTGGCGTGGAGCGGACCACAACACCATCAATGAGTTAAGTATGCTTAGGCAACTTGTTCGATCCCAGCTCGGGCGTGCAAAGGGTTATGGGATACAGTATGGTTTACTTATGTTATGATCGGAATAGTTGCTTTTTTGATTGTGTGGAAAATTAAGGCCCTGTCGTATAAGACATGTCACGATCTCGGGATATCGATGCGGTTGATACCCTGTCGCTTCATCCCGCCCCATTAATTGGCTGCCTTATGCCACATGGCTTTGACGTCTCCCCATATCGACATAGGTTACTCTCCTTCTTCAGTTACGGAAAAATGGTCATCTGGACTCGGCAGTGCTCATCTTCAGAGTAGATTAGCAATGGTATGTAAAGTTCCACAAAAACACAGGCCTATACTCACTAGATACTTATTTTGGCTTAGATATCATTGCATAAAGCATCAACCCGTCTAAAACACATTCTTCTAATTTCGAGAATCATGGTGGACACTCCCAATTCTGGGAGGCAGTCTCTCCAATGATGGCAGAACCAAAGGCCATGAATTTAGAATTTTTGAGGAAGTGGAATAGTGCCGGCGCCAGACCCCACGTTTCTTGCCTATGAGCCGCACCCCAGATCCTTACGAAACATTGCTTTTGTCATTGAACCCATGATTGATAATCTGTGGGAGCTACGGGTTGGCGTAATAGATCCATGAATCTCGGAAAAGGAATTCCATCAATATATCCATATAGGGCATAGTTCATGCTCCATTCCACCGCAGCAACGAAGTCCGTTTAGTGCTGGGTTCCAGAGGGAAGCTTCTCCGAGGTGTAGGTACGTACGATGAATCCCACCAAGAGATTATGCTGCATTGAGACTTATTTCACCAAGCTACCTGTAACCGAGTTATTCAATATTCAGGTGTTGTTATACAGTCCCTCTTGAGTGTGTAAGAGTTCGACGAAGCATGCTTCTGATTGGTTTTGATAAACCCCGTCTCCTGAGAGGAGTGATCGCTGTCGCTGGCTGAATCGGGGTTGCCGAGCCGGTTTTAGTACCTAGGGTCTGCACTATTGGACGCCATGAGTACATGGTCATGCCATCATGGTACTTTTGCGAGCTTTTCGCTCCAATAAAACGTCAACCACCCAGACACAATATAGGGTGGTATGTGTGTCGATGGGGTCAGCAATGCAAGGATAGGCATACTCGACACTATACTTTGTACTGAGTGCAGCAAATGTGTTTAAACAATCAAAATCACCAGCATAGGTATACAGCGAAATAGGGCAGAACATGGTTTAGGGGCATAGATTAGGAGCATAGTTTTCGGTTTTCCTCTGCTTGCTTTGCCCTTATTTGGTAGACGTAGCTAACCGCCGCAAGGCTGGTATTCTCCGAGACGGAGATATACCAATGCCGCATGAATGTGACCGCGGTTGCAGAAGGTGAAGATGGACTCATGTGGACCACGCTTTCTCTTCTGGATGGTTGACAGGTGGGTTAGCAACAAGGGATATGCTGGAGCGAAGGTTTCAATGGCTCCATGACTTACCTGGTATGTACATCACATCCTACTGACCAATTCACTGATCGGGTAATATTATTTGCCTTGAGGTATGGCTATTGGGTTCACACACCTCCGATACTGTGCTGCCACTCTCTGTAAGCTCCAGTGCTCAAGCCTGGGAGGCACATGTGTTCGGTTGGACTGGGGGAGGTAATTTAAGTCGACTGACGCATCAGGTTGAAGGGGAGGGCTCCAATTCTCGCCGGTTGAGAGTTTCTACCAAAATTGGCCTAGACATGGAATGTTACAATGACCTAAAGAAAAGAGCTAATGCACCAAGGCCTCTGTATGCTCGGCTCTGGGTGCTCTTTTGAAACTCCATTTCGCAGTCTCTACTCAAGGCCAGGGCAGCTGCTGGCCAATCAAGCACTATAAACCTAAGTATGGGGAGCCATGGCTAGGTGTCTTGTCCCACCCACAGAACCTGCTGCAATGTTGAATATGTTTTAAGGTAAACATAAAGTAAGTATACAATACTAGCTACCTTGAATTTCAGGTATCAGGTCTCGTGCCTGGTGGGTACTAATAAGATATGGAGAAGCACATGGTAGATTCCTCCAAGGTTGGGAATTTTTCACATGATACCTAGGGTTCTAGATCTCACATCTGGCCTAAACCTCATCGTCAACTTGATAGTACTAGCTAGCAATGGGGTGCACAATTAGTATGTCTAGGAAGCCTTTGAAGCCATGGGGTACAAAATATGGGTAACTAAGAATACGATGATAGGTGGAGTACATCACAATGGCCATGAGTGCTACATTTGTCATGTATTGGTAACCCTCTGGTACCCCAGGGTCTGGGTCCTAGATAACCTGGCTCAGGCTCGAGGTCACTTGGTTGTTTTTCCAGGGTAAAACTTAAGGACCTTACATGTTTTTTTGGAGATCGTTGCTCGCGTTCGGTCTATCTGGCTATCACGGGAGGCCGCATCTGCATGTAGGTATACCCTGGAGCCAGTCTCTGCTCCCTCGTCTCCTTGCCTTACATGTTTATGAATGTTACACAACAAGGTCTCAATTTCCAGTGTATGATAACCCTGCCCGTACCTGCACGAGTACAAACTAATAGAAGAGTACACTTTTGCCTGGGGCACACCCTTTTTACTATAATAAAAAAGCAGGGCTAGCATATCTAGTGGTAGGGATACCAGCACATGTGCGTAGTCCATGAGCCTGTGAAGCCACGGTGATTTCTTTAATCTGTACAGGCAACTAAAGGTATCACAACACGCTAGAACTCGGAAGGGGGACATTGGGGAGGACAAGTCATGCTTCAAAATCAGACGGCTATCCGCATATACGTATACGGTCAAATTTAGCCCCAGAATCAGCAGCAGCAGGCCGGGGAGGAGAGGG
>Ga0307514_10004038_pt1 | contig 13643 bp, 22 predicted proteins | sample 16_EM_MG_FD_203088 | JGI IMG/M metagenome (GOLD analysis project Ga0307514, IMG submission 203088) | Populus trichocarpa ectomycorrhiza microbial communities from riparian zone in the Pacific Northwest, United States - 16_EM | ecosystem: Host-associated > Plants > Roots > Unclassified | place... | reverse complement strand
TGGAGTGTTGCTCGGCCATGGTGGAAAATGGTTGCACCGAGGCATTCCTCGGAGGGTGGGATGAGCTCGCCGCGCGAGGATTCTGAGGTCTTCGTTGATCAGAAGCTTCCGCGTGATTTAGTGTAAACCGATGAGGTTGTATTTGGACCACGTTGCGAGGCGCATTGTATGCCGCGGGAGGTGGCTGCAGCCACGAGAATGGGGCCTCGACGTCGTCGACTACATTTCCAGAGACTTTAGCAAACGCTGAGTACCTCAGTATTATGACGCACGTGGTTCTTGGTCCCAGTGTAAAGGATCGCCAATTCCGTTAATGTTGGATTGGTCGCCATACTCGGGATATTCATCGATATCATCAGCATAATCTCCGAATGCCGAAGCATCCACATGACCATATACCGCGTCTGTCTCAAAGGTGTGCCTTTCTGGGGGACAGGGCGACGAAACATCTACCGAACCGAGGTCGAGAATCCGGAAACTCTGTTTATCTCTTATTTCTCACCTCCGAAGGAATCGTCATCTGAGAGTCTAGTTCCATCCAGAACCATCTGATCATTACCATTGTAAAACTGCTGAGGGCGCTGCGAATGGCCGAACAAGGCCTGTCGATACATATTTGAAGGGGGTGGAAGTGGTAACTGGAAGAAGGGCACCGATCCTAACTCCAAGAGCGCCGCGAGCCATCAAATCACATCACGGAATCTGAGCTCGATTGCCGGGAACTTCCGAATTATCGCGTGGCATTCAGACACTCTTGACCACTCCTTCAGCATGACGGAGGTATCTGACCCTCGACAACTCGCAAACGAATCCCACCGTACCATGAGACAGTGAGCATGTCGAGAAACGTCAATAAGTTCGGCGATCACCGCAATCCCAGCCGGCTCGACGACTCCGGGTTGACCGTGGACCGGAATGTCGTGACGCGTGACAGTGACAGACGTTTATTATCCTTTTCCACACAGCATCAAACCCTCGCGGCGACTTTGGCTATCGCGTGTGTCCTGGCCAACCTCTCGAGCACGGTCAACCCACGATGTCACAGAGGGCAGACAAACCCGACGAAGCGAAGATCAACGAATACATCGAGAGGTTCGTCACGATTCCACAATTCCGTCTTGCCACTTTCGTGTCCAACAACAAGGGCCACGTTCCGCAGGATCCATTATTCCGATCGATACTCAGACGACCAGTACGAGTATCGACATGTAATCCTCCCAAAGCCTCTCTTCAAGCTCATCCCTAAGAGCTACTTCAACGACGATGAAACTGGCACCCTTCGTCTTCTCGCGGATCACGAATGGCGAGGAATTGGCATCCAACAGAGCTTGGGCTGGGTCCATTACGAGATCCATGGTATGTCTGTTATCTTGCAGTCGCTCATAACCCAGAAGCAAATGTACGGACATCACGATAGCGCCTGAACCACACGTCCTTCTGTTCAGGAGGTCCAAGAACTACGATCAGCAACAATATCTCCAACAAGTTCAATCGCAGGCCAATGGCAAACCAGTGGCTGGGAAGAACGGGAGGAAGAAATGATGGTTGAACGAACCCCTCATGACCACATCCGAGCCTCTTGAGGTGTCGGCACTTCACGTGTTTTTACTGTCGGTGCAGTTCCACTTTGCTACCGTTCCCGCTTAGATTACCCACCCTGACGCGGTAAATACTTTGCCAGTCAGTTTTTGTTGTAATTTTGCTATACAACCGCGTTTTGACCCGTTTCGGGCTCCGGAACGTCGTTGATATTTAGCACAATGATAAGCACATGCACAAGCAGTCTAAAACCTCGATACAGGTAGGTCACCCCATTCAACCAGTGGAACAGCCCCCTCGGCAACCTGCAGAGAATCCCTGAATTTCTTGGGATCATCGACGGCGACGTATCCCGCTGGCAAAACACCATGTCTATCACTGTCGTCGGGATACTTCTCTGCCAGTGCGGCGAGTTCCTTCTCTACGATCACGGCCGCGGCAGGATCGGCGACGACCTCCTTGAGCACCTGCACCGTGCTACTGACAGTTTGAGGTTCTGGAAGCTGGTCCATCCAGGCGATAGGTAACGTGATCCCGTTCTTCTCCAGTACAGCATCCACCTCAAAGAGCGCTGTCGACGAGAGGATCTTGGGCCGGGGTTTGCGAGAGACACAGTGGACAGAGAGCTTGGCCCTCTGGGAAGACGATCGGTGCACGTTTGATAAGAAGAGCGACAGCACTTCCTGTTTTGTAATCTCCCTCAGCAGGTCAGCGTCATTGTCCCCTGAAGAGCGGGAATTAGCATGAGACCCCGGGGTGATTAGGTCAAAATACCCACGTCGGTGGAAATCAAGAGTCCCCGACTCGATGTGACCCCAGTATCTGTTCGTCTCTTCTACCAGATTCTTAGCGGCTTCCCTCCATTTCCTCTCGAGCCCAGTCTTCTGCTCCGAGAACTCTTTTTCCGGGATAGTCTCCAACTTGGACTTTACGAAATCCAAGAAGGCTTCGACGCGCTCCTCCAAATACGTGGGATGCCGTTCGCTTTGAACCAAGATTCTGATGCCGAAATGGACATCCCCTGGTAATGCCCACTGCGAACAAGAAACAATATATCCCAGCTGCTCTTGGGTACGAAGCACATTGAAAGCAGGTTCAGAGAGTATCTGAACCAGCAAAGAACCAATGACTCGGAGGCGCGGGTCATTACGGGAGCCAAGATGCACGTAGTATGTCAAGCTGGAATTGGGCTCGTTGGGGTTTGGGACCGGTATCGTCCAGATGTAATTCGACCCTGAATCCCCATGAGCGAATTTGAAATTGGACTTTGTGAGAAAGACATACCTGGAGGAAGAATGCGTGGGCGATCGATCGATTCTGAAGGTTTTGCTGGTGCAGGGTTAAGAATTTTCTCGCAAACTCCGGCGAGATTTATTGCCTCCTATTCCGAGACAAACAGGTCAAACGTGGGACACTGCGGATGAGCACAGTTAACTCACTTCCTTATACATGTTACCGACGACCAGTATCTTCAGGTTGACATTCGAGAGGAATTTCTTTGCGTGGGCCTGTAGATCCTCCACCGTAACAGCTAGGCGCGGTTTAACGGGCGTCAGGAAGAACAGGGCGGTTATGACTTACAAGCAATCTCTGGGAGTTTCTCATTCAACAGCCAGAGGTTCTCGTAGAAGGGATACTTTCCGTAGTACTCGGAAATTTGATACGTCTGGCCCAAGAAAAAGTTCTCCCAATTCCGTTTGAGCTTTTGCAGAGCGTCATCATTCATGACCCAAAAAAAGTTCGTGCAAACTCCTACCTGTTCCTTGATGACATCCAGTCGGTCTTGTTTGACCGTAAGGCCCTTAATCTTCTCACATATGTGATGCAAGAGGACCGGCAACTTGTCGTTATACCCTCCGATGACAAGTTGAGTCCCAAACGAATGAGATGCGTAGTTGTACGAAAGTCCTGCTAGATCCGCGTCGTAAGAGAATTCGGTCAAGGAGTCACCAACGAGGTCTGCGAAGAGCCTATACATCATGGTGAGGCTAACGAGGCAGGTGATGCGCAAACGGTATATACCTTGTCATGACTGACGCCTTCGGCGAAGCGTTTGCATAAGGGCTAGACACTCATCAGATTCTTAATCGGTTTGGCGTGACTTTGCGTGAACGCACCTGCGAATGTCAATACAAACTTGTGCTTTCGGCACCCAGTACTGATCGTCTTTCTTGAACCACAGCTGTGAGAGTGGGTTTTCGCGGATAAGATGAGGCCGCTTTGCGGGCTGCGTGGTATCCAGTTTTTCGACATCCAAGTTTTCTGGGAGGAATTCGTTCCGCGCAGGAAGATACAATTCCGGTATGTCGTTTGGTTCCCGGGCCTAGAAAATTTCAATTATTATCACACCATTTTTGAGGCAGCTCTCACCCTGGAGACGAAGTCTTCGCCGAACTTTTCCACCAAATACTTCGTTCCGTACCAAGGTTCCGACTCCCAGTCTAAGGATTTGCCTTCGGCTCCAAATACGCGTTGGAATTCATCGGGTCGAGCCATTACGACAGCTCTGCCTTCATCGATGGTCAGGGTGTTGAGAATATCCCTGACTTCCTTCTCTCCTTCGCCGGATTCATCCCATTCCGACACGAGCTGGGCAGAACTTAGGACAGCATCGCGTTCAACAGGCCACGCCATATGTTCTGACACCCAAACTGCATAATCATCCGGGCGCCGTTTTTCAGCGAATCGGAATCTCGTTGCATTGATGACACTGAGTTCCTTCTGGTACCAAGGGGGAAGGTCTGAAGATCGGAGGAGCGACAGGTACTTATAGACCGCGAGGATGACGTCACGGTAGTTCGCTGTGAGAGCACGTTATACCAGACTTCACCCAACGGCAACGTGATGAAGGACTCACAAAAACCTTCAGCGGTGAGATGCAGAGTAACCTTCAACATGGCAAACTCCCGTGCCAGATTCTGAGGTCCCGAGTTCAAGCTGGTTAACCAGCCTTTTTGTTTGAGGTAGGAGTGCAATGATCCAGGACCCTCGTGGCCAATGAGATGAGCCAAGAAATTTCCAGGCTTGTATTTCCACCTGGCAGGCTGGTATGGGAGTGGGAACGACACCTCGACGGCGTGGAAGGACATGACTGTTTGTGCGGCCACCATGGTCTATCGTGGAAATGAGTTGTATTCAGGAAGCAGCGATGCCCTTGACTTACACCCTTCTCATTCGGTCCGAACGGGTGATCTGGTATAGCTGGGAGGGGCTCAACCTCACGATTCGGAATCTCGGAGAATAAGCTTGAGACCATCTCGCTGAGCTGATCCAGAGATTCTAGAAAATAGTTAATCACGGACCGTGGTCTGAATTGAGAAAATCTCACCTTTGCCTACAACACACAACCGCATTCTGTTGGCGCTGTATTCCTTTGTCCACCACTCGATGACCCGTGCTCGGGTTTCCCTGCCTACCGGTCCTCCGTCTTCCGCATCACCAAGACTGGATCCGGTCGAGGAAGAGGGAGACGGAACACGAGAGGAAGTAGCACTCCCGGTGCGAATGGCATCTTTTGCTGCCTTGGTTAAACTTCCCCTGTGACCAGTACCGAATTTATTCCACGGATGCCCGTCCTTGGTGAGGTGCTTATTCAACTGGAAGATTCGCCACATATCCGATTGGTGGTTCTTCTTGTGTTCCGAATCAACCGCGTTCAGTTCGCGTGCGGTACAAGACGGGGAGAAGAGTGGGCAGTAAAAGAATGCCGCAAAACGAGCGAGAGCGCCTTCTAGAGCTGGCGTCCCGACGTTGAAGTAGTAATTGGTATTTGACGTGCCGGTATACGCATTCGATGCTCCGTTATTCTTGGCAAGAAACTATAGTAGACATTGAGATGGTAGGCGCGCGAAGTGTGCAAACAGTACGAACCTCAGAATATTCATTCTCCCGAGGGAACTTCTCCGTTCCCTACGACAATATTAGCAATGTCCAACTTACTTGTCAAAACTAAAATACCATGAACAAGAGATGTTCGCAAAAGTGAGCCAATCCTGGCATGTCGGGCTAGTGTACAGTCAGCACACCCCGCATGGTCCAAGCCAAGATGTTACGCACCGGGTCGTACAGGTGACCCACTGCAACGTCCATGCTCGCGGCGGCTTTGTCAGCTTTGACATCATGGACAAGCATCACCTGCAATCCATTCTGGAGTCGGATGAGTCTATAATCTCTCTCGTCTCGCTCCGACCGTGTAATAGCTTTGTTATAGAGGTGATATGGGGGTATTTGTTGGTTACCCGGGCGTGGGGCCCAATGGGACTGAGTAGCGTACGGTGCAGACATGAGCGCCGAAGTGCGAACCGCGGAGAGTCTAGGGTGACGGAGGAGAACAGAGGAATGGGAGAACCATGACCTGAACATTCGAGCGAGGTCAGTCGCGGTCCGGCAACTTGCGTGAATTGTTACCAGGTCCGATCATTTCAATTCGAAAACACGATCCCGCACTTGGCCGGGGGACCATATAGGTGACGGTCCGCGACGGACAAACCTGGTCCCCCGCAGTTTACTCCAGCGGAGCGTTCAACGAGCTTGAGGGGGGATTGCGCCGGATTCAACGTTTTCCCACTTTCTGCATGGATACAAGCTTGCGGTTTTTTCATCCCGGGTCCACTTGCTGAATCATCTCGTCGTGCGATGAGGTGCTTATCGCACCGAAGCCTCGTAATAAACCTGGCAACTGACACCGCTCGAGCGTCAATCACCTCCGCTGCGGTCCTCGATTGAAGGCGCCGGTCTTGCGGTAAAAGAGGGCACACTCTACGTTAAACTATAAACTACAAGCTACATCTCGACGACCACTCACCCTCACATGCGATAAACTTCGGACCAGGCCCACCACCTGTACGCTTTCAAATGACGGCCGTCGTAGCGAAACCCCGCGTATCATAATTGGCGAATTAAGTATTGGTTATGTCCACGACACCTTTGCGTGGTGACAAAGAAAGGCCAAATATTACGATCTCATGACGTGCGACTGGTGAAAACCCGGTGTTACCACCTCAAACCCGACTCGAGTGGCGACATCGATTCTGGACCCTTACAGAACATTGGGGTGATAGGTCGGGTCCCTTTGAGTAATGTGCGCACCAAGGGATAAGATCACAAGATGACGGCAATGGCATCGGCCCGTCCCGAACACACGATTGGTGTATGTCCAGAAAATATACCTCAGAGGGATGGGATGAGCTCCTGGCACAACTGCTTGATTCACTCTCGGAGTGCGTGGAACTGACGGCTCGACAATTTGGCGGTCCATCTAATTGGACTGGACGGAGGTTCTTCAATCCAAATCACGGGAGAGAGATCTAACTGAGGAACGTCGGTTCGGGGGTCACTGCCAGTATGTTAGACTGGCTGCCAAGGTTGATCATGATACACAAATACCTGCTGGGAGTGTGATGCGACGGAAGGCCTGCCACGCATGAATCCCACGCTGCGCTTCCGCCCATGCCTCTGAGGATCTACGGCTCTGTACGATCGTGTCCAGGTGGGGGAAGAGGTGGATCAGGAAGTACGTCATAATCCCAAGAGAGCTTGGGGTAGTCGGAAAAGGGAGTTCATGAACGTGCAACCAACGTAGGTTGCAGTCGCTCGTCGGGATGAGGAGGTTTTCTATCGGGACTCGTCCTTCGTCCGGAGAGGAGGAGAAATTGTTGAATATTCGGCTTTGTGGTGCATTGAAGTGGATTTGGAGGTCGAGTAGGGACGTACAAAACTTTGATAGGAAGAAGAGACCGTCCATTGTGAATCTCGGGGAAGGGTGTACACATCTCGATCCACCGAGAATCAATGTCTCGAGTTGTCGCAAGGACGAGGCCAGCTGCGCCACATCAGCGTCTGTTAGGTCGAATGCACAGGCGAACACGTGGCATGGGGTGTGGATTTCCAAGTTGGTGAGGTGGCGGAGAGTAAGAAGGGGTGCCATCGTCGTTCTCGAAAAACTCCAGGGTGTACTGGCGTTGATGCGTAGGACACGTAATGTATCTTGTGCACCGGAGATATGGAGAGCCGAAACCAATTGCTGGGTAAAATCTACGGGGGGTACCAAGCCTTCTGCCCAGCTAACAGATAGGTAGCTTAATCCGGCCTTCATATCCTTCAACAAGTCGAGCCAATCCAAGTCGCCATCGACCTGGGCGTAGAGGCGCTTCAACGAGGGGAATATATTTGCTGCCTCGGGCAGGAGAAAGTTCGAGTCTCTGAATGAGATCCCCAACACGCGAAGGTCTGAAAGTTGGGATATGTGGATCGCAGCGTCGTCCGAAATCTTGTGATATGTGATAAGGTCCTGTAAAGGGCCAGAAAGTCTGAGCAAACAGTTGGACAATGTTCGCACACCGGCGGCGTCCAAGAGAAATTCCTCGAGGTGGAGTGCTTGTAAAGTTTCCATTGGCAGGAGCTCCAGTACAGGACCAGCTATCGGGTCGGGATTGTTTTCGAAAGTATTAAGATCGATAGAGAGGATGGATGGGGACAAAAACAGTTTGATCCACATAAAGTGCTCCCAGTCGACGAAGCACGTTAATCTCTGTAAGTTCGGCAGGAAGGAACCGTTCGGGAAGTACAGGTCGAGGAGTTGATAGACCCTTGTTGACAGTCCGTCCCATTGAGGTTCTTCGTTCACCTGCAGATTGTAGATGCGACGTCGGTACTTCTCAAAGCGGCCCCACTCTCCACGCGTAGGAATGCGAGTGAAATGCTGGCGACAATCAGCTGTATGAAATTCGAGCAGTACAAGTTACCAACCAGCTTACGACGGTTCATTTCCCAGACGTCTGGAGGGAGGGTTTTGAGGAGATTGACCAAGCTGTCCTGTGTTTCCCAGAGCACATCCAATGCTGGGTCGGAGAACGCCTTGCAGGTCAACGCCCAGTTGAGCACAAAACGTTGTGGGATATACCACACAAACATGTGTCTGGTCATCTCCCTGACCAGTTCATCGATCTGGAAGATATAGTGCATCTTTGACGGAGCGTTGTTCTCCAACGATAGTGTTCTCAGTAGGAGAGATCCAAACGGATCAAAGCCACGAGGCAGCCTCTTGTTGACCAGTCCAGCGTACTGAGCTGACCATCGCAAGTTGATATTCACACGCGAATGAGAACAGGTTACAGTGCTTGCGGACGGAATCAATGAGATTATGTGGTTACTGATACAGATATCGCGTAGCGTTCTGGGTTATTGCTCGGGATGGACCAAGTAGTGGCACAAACCATTCTGTGATCGAAAGAACACCTCCGCCGTCCGATGCTTGAGCACGTCAACGACCAGGTGGCGGCGGTAGCAATGGGAACGCTCCACCTCCACCTCCCCCAGAATCACTAGATCCAGAACCAAACAGATCTGACACACCCTTCGACTGCGCGTTCTTTGTTTTTCCCGGTATAGAGATGGAGAAAGTTTGACCATCCTTCAGCGAATAGTCCTTCTTTGGTCCCGCAGGGAGGTGTGGAGAAGGCTGGTCGGTCTCGGCTTCTGGAGGGTTCACCCTGGCTTTCCATCGCCTGTACCTCAAATCAGCCCCAAAGCATTCACATGAAAGTGGGATCAACGACGTACTTGGTGTAATCTTGAAGTGCGACATCTACGCTTACCGGCGGTGAAATTAGAGATGCGCGATCCTCGGTCACTGGTCTCATGGACGTACTGAAATCAAAGCTATCCGATCTCTCCAAAAAGCCCATGCCGATGTATGCTTTCCGGCCACCATCCTCAACCCTGACGACGAAATAGCGTGACGAATCCAAAACACCCTCGACGGAGGGTTTGGCGGGGTCATAAGGGGCATTGGCGAAGACTTCGTTCGTTCTGGTCAGCCAAAGACCAGTAACACAAGAGAATTCAACATACGTTCGCCTACAACGCATGATCAGTAACGGTGTATGTGCTCATACGACGTGGTAGCATACCAGTATTTGGATCTTCAAACATAAGGTTAACATTCTCACCCTTCTCGATAATCCTCAGTCGGCCCTTCCAGAGGGGATTTCCCAGATCACCCCATTCCTGAGCTCGATGACCCTCGTTCTTCTTCAATGGAGGAATCTTGAAGACTGACAACGTCTCAGTATTTTATTTCAGCGGTTTTCCTAACGCCTAACCCACCTGAAACCTCCCTACACATGTATAAAATCGACTCGATCTCTTCATCAACGAAGCCCTCCATGGTCGCAAGCAGACGGGGAGATGTTGATGAGCGTAGCGCCTCGATCAGCCAGTCGCACGCGTCTGCTCTTTACCACAAAACTTAGATTTACATCCTCCTCGACCCCGACCATGTCCACTAGGAATCTACCAACCCCACCTCCTGAGGGCCCTGTGCCGCCCACGGAGGCCGGCCACACGGCGCCACCAACTACAGGTGCAGAGGAGGCGACCGCTCCTGCAGATCAGCCGCCAGCCCAGCCACAGCAAGTCCAGATACACACGATCTACAGAGAGGTTTTCCCCATCTTTGCCAACAAAGCCATTGACAAAGACTGGTCTGGGTTGGCTATGTTTGCGGAGTTGCACGATCTCCGTGTGCGTCGCGGAATTCATGCCTCCAGTCACGATCTCCTAATCTCATTGTTCGGGATCTATAGGCAGAGCATGACGCCGACGTATCGCGGCTGTTGCTCACAGTTCCGCTTGTACTGTCATACTTGATTTTGGATGACATGTATGGTTTCAAGGCTACGAACGCTAAGTATCCGCTGAATCTTTGTGATCAGACCTTCCGCCAGGTTCGCATTAACCCGCCTCCCCTCGCCACTCCTACACCACCCCCTAACGGAGGGGCTCTTCAACTTATTGGCATCTACATCTGAGAGGAACTATTCACAAGTCTACGTCAGGGCAAAAGCGCTTGCCGAAGCCTTGAATGCGGATGTTGATCTGAGCATCTTCGGACCGTCCATGGTCAAATCCTTTGTCGGTGCGAATGGCGCTTTCCACCTCAGGTTTTCAGTTCCCCCCCTGACGTCACCTTTAAAAGCATCTTTCCGGACTCGGGCTTTCCACTTGATCTCGAAAGCTTACACGAGCATTCCCGCACCGCTCGCTGGATCTTATTTAGGTCTTCCCCGTGACGAGCTATTGCCGAGTATGCAGCCATCGTGTTCCCATAGTTTGACCTTCTAATTATCCTTCGCAGCTGTGACCAGGTGTAAATGGAAGTACGATCCAGACTCTGACATCCTGACTCCCGCTCGCCCACAGAACACGAATGCAAGACACATCCAAGGAGCGGTCTCTGGTCCTTCCACCTTGCTCACGTTCGACATTGTGACGAACGGTGTCGCTCTTTTGGAGTCCTAAGAGTCTTGACATCGTAGAATTACATGTCTCAATCTCATCCAAGATTATAATCAAGGTATCGTAGTATGAATCCGAGCTCGTAGTAAAACATCCCGGCGCGTCCCAGAAGAAATATAAAATCACTGCGGTAAACTTCGGACTACTCGTTTCCACTCCTGTGCATAGTTAGATCATGTCACACCGTCTAAGATGTCTGCATGCGCTTACGTGGTGATTGAGGACAGTGAAGTCATCCGCTGTAGTCGCTATGAAAGTCATGTACATTCCGACCTTGTATAATTCTCGGTCGCTTTGCGCCTCAGCAGTATGTGCTGCCTTGAACGGGTAGATCTTCAATCCAGACCGCGGGTTCAATGCAAAATTCCTGCTCTAACAAGCAAACGACCGTCGGAGATTGAACCAAAATGCGGAAGGGATTAGGGTCATACAAGGTCATCAATGTGGATAGTGTTTTTCGCATTGCTGTATGGGGTGGGGGGCTTCAGAATCTCTCACACTGCAGAAATTAGATAGCATACTATTGTTTGAGGTGGTTCCATATTACTTGAAGTGGCTTGACGGAGTGGGTGTATTGCTTGCCGTCTTTCATGGAGAAAACAGTGAACATCGAGGTTTTATCCAAGACTCGATATCAAGAAGGTGAATCATCGAAAATCGGACAGTCTACCGCTGACATACCGAACGAGATCTGTTGGTGTGTCAGAGACAAAGAACAGTTCTCTATATCTTCCGTTACCACGACTCGCCTTGTAGTTCTTATCGGAGCCCACCATTCCGAGCTCAACGAGTTTCGCCTCAAGCCATATCCAACTCGTTTGCGACCTAAAAGGCAAAGGAATGAAAGGCGATCCCACACATCAGGTGCGTCCGCTCGTACCAAATGCAGATGTCGTAGTAAGGGTATACCATTTCCAGGAACTCGTGGAGCCCCGGTCTCGCGCATTCAGCAGGAGGGAGGGCTCCAGATGTGAGCGGTTTGGTATCGAGTATTGCTGGTAGCGGTTTTATATGAGCACAGGGGCAACCAAAAACGAAAAACCATGTCGATCTCACTATAGTCGATATCGAGAACTAAAAGCCGTTTTCCAGGACGAGACGGATTGATGATGTTCAACTGGAGTTTCGCTGTATGTTCCCGGATTTTTCGAAGGTTTCGTTGGTCGTTGATATATGCAGCGGCTGCGACGGGATCTATGGCAAGGTCAACATCGAGGTCGTTGATGACGTCTGGCAGATTTAAAAGTTCTGAATCACGAAGACCGCGTATAAGACATCTCTCTCGACCTGACGAATGAGTCCAAGCATACCATTCGGGTCCTTGATTTCATGCCCTTGGGGTGTTCCGACCAGCGTAAACTTCTTCCCACTTATGAGTTTGAGGTCTCCTCTGTGCCCAGGCAATCAATACCGCCGTCGTCAGCCCAATGACCCTGACATATAACAACGAGAAAATAATGGACACACATCCGTTCTTGATCGGGAGGAAGTTTCCCTTTGACAAGACCCAAAATCTTCTGCCTCTCCTCGGGCACGGTCGTCAATTCCCGCAAAGCAACCTTGAGATCGAACACCCTACGATCCCGACGTTAGCGTCACTTCCGGCAGCTCCCATGGCCTAGGATGACACCGAGAGCGAACCAGGTGTGCTGACCTATCTGACTCGGCGATATCGAGGGTAAAACTCTTCCCTGACCAAGTGAAGGCCAGGTGGATCCACCTCTCTTTCTCTTCAGGTTCCTCACAGGGGCTGGTGACCTGGTCGCGTTGAGTTCTGATCAGATATACGTCTTCACATGGGGCGTGCGAGACTCGCCCGCACCTCGGTTAAGAGAACTTTTACATCAGCTACGACTGGGACGACATCCGACGGAGGCTGCGACGATACCGACATGGCTGATAGAACGTATTGGCTGCGTGCGGGGACCACTGATCGGATATTCGAGTTTCAGGTACATCTCGGAATCCCGGACCGCCATCTCCGTCAAGCTTCAGTAAAGACCAAGCGTTCGTGTGTAAAAATAAAGAGGTCGTGGGTAGGTATAGGTATAGAAAAGGCGTAACAAGTCCAGAGTACTGTCCAGAAGAAAGTCTGTGGGAACATGCGTGTGTCCGTCTACATATAAGCGTCCGTCGCGTTAGACGAAAACAACGAGAGCGCCAACGCACAACAGGACAAACAGATGAAGAGAGGATGAGACGTCAAGGAAAACAGCCGCACTTGAAGAGCTGGTACTCGTGGGCTGGGCTGTGCCGCTGAGGGTGCTGGAGTGGTGCAGGGAATTTGAAATGGACGCAGGGAGCCCATCAACGGTGTACACCCGAACGTAGTTGATCGTAAAGTAGGCGTTATCGTAGCGGGGACTTCCTGCACCGATAACGTTATCGGTGTACTGCGCATATATTATGTCAGTTGCTTGTTCCGTGCGGTGCATGAAAGGACTTACGCAAACTCCGGTCGTTCCACCACTGCAAGTCGCGTTATACACTGAAGGAACACCAGCCCAGTCTCCACAGAGGGTGATGTCGAGGACAAGCTGCGGAGGTCGATAAGTATAGGTGATGAAAACAGGGGGGGGGGGCGCAGCAAACCTTCTGTGCCGTGAAGAACTGAGAAATGTTGCAACCCGAGGATGGGTATGCAGCGGAAGGGGTGCCCCATCCAGTTGTGTCAATCGAAGATCCAGGGCTCTGCAAGTTGCTGGGCAAATTGGCACGCTGGAGAACGGGATCGGTCAAAGGTTCACCGCATGTAATATTCACTCACGTTCCAGAACCAGATGCTGAAGTTTCGGGGGGGGGGGAGG
>Ga0307514_10004037_pt1 | contig 13645 bp, 12 predicted proteins | sample 16_EM_MG_FD_203088 | JGI IMG/M metagenome (GOLD analysis project Ga0307514, IMG submission 203088) | Populus trichocarpa ectomycorrhiza microbial communities from riparian zone in the Pacific Northwest, United States - 16_EM | ecosystem: Host-associated > Plants > Roots > Unclassified | place... | reverse complement strand
TAGAAAAGGTTGTGGAATTTAGGACTGAGCCTAGGACTGGGAAAAGACAATACAAGGTTAGATGGAAAGGATACAATGAATCAAAAGACCAATGGGTATATGTTGAAGACATAGACAAGAGCTTGGTAGAAAAATACTGGAAAGAGGAAGATCAGTCAGCCACATACAGAAAGAGAGAGGGGAAAAAGGATGGGACAGGCAAAACCAGACCTCAAGTGGTTAGCATGATAAGACAAGAAAGAGAAAGAATCCTCAAAGAAGCCAATCAGCCACAAATCACCACCCTTTCCTCCTACCTAAAAGACACTCCCTCCAAATCATTCTGCAAATTCTGCAAGTACACAGGACACACACATCACAACTGTCAAAGGGCACCCTGAATAGTCAGAGAGAACAATGACTGTTGTTTCAGATGCCTGCAGAAAGGACACACAGAAGCTGACTGTGATACCAATATCCTATGCTGGGATTGCAAATCCTCCCTCCACAATACCTTCACCTGCCCTGAATACCACCTCTCCAACAATCCTAATCACTACTACCAAAACCACCCTATCTACCATCAACACTATATTGAAATATCAGCCATTGGAGAAGATAGATGCACCTCACAAATCACATTCCACTCCAATGCAAGAGAATGGGAAGTACCAAAAGAATGGAGAGAAAAAGAACTCAAAGATGGCGAATTCAGGTACAACCCAGAAAGTGTCATACAAGAAAAAGGGAAGTACAGAATCACCTTGGATCTGAAAGAAGGATACTTGGGATATAAAATGCCTGAGATCAAAATAAGGAGATGCGGATAAATTTTGGTCATGGAGGAATGTAAGGAAGACATATATTTTCCTAACATATATCTTTTCCTTACCCTGAAGTCATATGAAGAACCAGGTGGAACATGTTAGGTGTCCTCCTGAAAAACAATGTATTTTCTTAAGAATTAGATAACTCAGAAGTCATGTGAGAATTTCCTTATCAGATTATAATATTTAGCTATAAGAGATGAGTCATAGAAGGACTCAAGGGAATGACTCAGACAATGAGTCACAGGATGAGTCACAGAATGACTCAAAGATGGAAAGCTATGATATCATTGGTATGAGAGATCCCTGCTGAGAAGCAGGATATAGAAGGATCAATACCCGACAGATAGCTTTTCTTTTCATCATCAGTTTATTCAGATAGCAACAAATACAAGAAATCAACCTGTTAAAACTCCTGTGCCTCTTGGCACATCACCTGACCTCTTTCAACTCAACTATCTTAATAACAACTATCTTGAAGATTACATAAGGTAAACTTATGATTATATAAGTCCTTACATAAATCTCAAGACCAAACCTTTACATCCCTAATCTCATTGAGCTGTATACTGACATTGTTAGCTAGTTGTTGATTTTGATTTACAGTTATATTAGCAGTGTTCTAGACATTCGCTGCGATCTACTGTAGTAGCCCTGAATCTTGACCTTGTCTGTTCTTAAGTTATTATAACTCTGTATAACCTGCATCTTTTCCTCATTACAATTGTTGTATCTGTAAATATGTAGGAGCTGATCATGCTATCATAGGTGTTAGAGCCTGACTCACAAGTGTCTTTCCTTTGTTTTATGCTGCCAGAGGTCTAAACTGTATAGAAGTACTGCTAATAACTTCGTCAGGATTACTGTCAGTAGATGGAGCAATAATAGCAGGAACACCAGAGTAGGATTGCAATACTAGTAATGCAGTTTGTACTTCAACCCATCCTTTAAAATTAAAGGCCAATTTAGCACAATAATATGGTATCAAGTCCACACCCTCTATTAAATCTTCCACCATAGGGTTTAGGGGCATAATTAAATACCACTGAGATATGATAAAGTACTGCTTGTCTATGTTAAACAAACTAGGCAAGCAGAGTAATATTATGAAAATCCCAAAATACTGGAAGAACTTTGAAAGATAAAGAGCAGAAGTAAGAGTTACTATAATTAGGCAATGCAAGTGTTCAAGTATATGGAGTTGGCATAATTGTGTGTATGATTAGAGCGAAGTATATGATTGACTTAGAACTCTACTTGGGGCTTATTTCATTTACTATATAAATGCGGCAGCTTTTATAGAAAAATTAATCTGATAATAGTATTATCTGATTATTGCTAGAACCTTTCATATCTACTAGTGGTTACTAGTCAACCTTGACCTATTTGGGTAGTTTCTTTCTAATCGATAACTTTCTCGCTTAATAATGCAGCCTTATTTACAACACAGTATATTCAGGTTGACATTAGTACATGACCTAATATCTCAAGTAACCAATAAACAATAAATGAAGATACCTTTACCTATAATTAAATATACATGAGGCTCAGTCCTTAGGTCATATACTTCTATATTTCTAACCTCTGGATATTATCCATAATGCATTAATGTCAATACCTCAATAGATGATCAGTCTATTAGCTTAAGAATCAATAAGGTATAGGTTCTCCTAAGTAGCATAAGTCTTTTACCTGAGCCTTAACAGATAATAGTATTTGAAAAGTATTTGAGATGAAGGATTTACTAATTACACCAAAACTTATAGATTCTTATTAGATATTTAGGATTAAAAGAAACTTGAATAGATATATAAAATAGTATGAGGCAAGAATAGTTATTAAAGGCTACTCTCAAGTTAAAGATGTTAACTATAATAAGATATTTGTACTAGTGGGAAAGTACAACTCCTTATATTTTATAATAGCTCTTGTACTACACTTTAATATTAATATATCTCAAGTAGATATTAAATTTATATTTCTTAATAATGACTTAAATAAAGAAGTCTAGATAATGTTTTTACCTAGTATAGTTCTAGAGAGGAAAGTTCTTTATCTACTCAAGTTCTTTTATCAACTCAAGCAATCTTCTCTAGTATAGGTCAAGAGACTATCTAGTACTTAGACTCTTGCTCACTTAGGTTTTCTTTCTTGCTCTTTCAATACTTGCATCTTCATTCCCTTTGACTACAATATAAGAATTATAATATATGTTAATAATATTATTACAGTTATAAGAAAGTTAGCTATATACAAAGTATATCAATATCTGACAAAGTACTTTATAGTTACTATTAAAGAAATACTTTTCTATATATTAGGTATCTAGATATTATATATAACCACTACTTTCAAACTTCAACAATATTAATATATTACTAATATACTTATTTGCTTTGAAATAGAAAACAACTAGCCTGTGACAAGTCCTATTGATCTCAAAGTACAACTTGTTAAGGCTAATAAGTCAGAACCTGCTTTTCAGAAGTAACTCTACTAGTAAATAATTAGTTCTTTAATATATCTTATTATTTGTACTTGTCTATAAATTGAGTTTTCTATATTTGTTTCTTCTTGTTTCTTTTCTTATTCTCTTAAATATTATCATACTATTATTAAAAGGGTTTTGTATTATCTTGCTAGAATTTATTCTTTCTCTTTAGTCTATACTTGTTATACTACTATAGATATTCTCTTATTGATTACTAGTTTTGTGAATACTAACTCTACTTCTTGATATGATGCCTATCATTCTTTTACTAATTATATTTTCTTGTTAAATTATTATATTATTTTCTAGCTCATGAAGCAACAGAATTCTGTCTTTATCTTTACTATTAAGTCAAAATACATAGTACTGGTAACTATATCTTAATAAGCTCTCTAGTATATTAATAAGTTGGTCTAACAATTACTGGCAAACTTAAAGCAAATAATATCTCTAATATTAATGTCACTAAAAATTGAATTAATAATACTAAGATCAAATATATATATATTTCTTACTACTTTGCTAAACAACACCTTATTTGCAAGTTATTATGTTTTGTTTAAAAAGCATCTCACAGACATTATAATAAAAGGACTTCTCTCTGTACTCTATGAGAGATATATATAAGGTTTTGGACTTATAAAATAAGAGAAAGTGTTGCTGCATATATTCTGTACTTTGTTCATATATTTATTTTCCAAGTTATACTGTTAATTTCTATCTTCTTTTATCTATTTCTAGTATTTTATATTATTATCTTTCTTATCTATGATAATATCTTGGGTTGCTTTCTATTATTATTTATTTACAAGAATATTTATTATATATCTTTATATATGCTTTTGTTTCTACTCTTGTTTTTCTATGCCACACTATTTCATATATAGTCCGATATGCATTTGGCTTTCCTGTATACAGATTTCTCTGCATTCTATACTATTATACTTAGTTCTTTCTACTATGCTCTTTAATTGCTCTCCTATATATTTAGTCACTAGTATCTTGCACTTAGTTAGAATAATAACAATATATACTTTTTCAGTTGCACTCTACTAACTTGAATATCTTTACTCACCCTGTTGCATGATCCCCTAGTTACTGCTATCCTACAATACTGACATTATTATTTATGTTAGTATATACTACTATCTTTATATTATATATTCTACTACAATATATTCTATCTCTTTCTTTTTACTTCTCGTATCTCTCTTCTCAGCTATCTCTTCGCTTTCTTAGAGTACTGTACTTCTTTCCTCAGCTTCTTCTAATATGACTTCCACTATAGTTTTGACTTTCTCACTATTATAACTTTTCTCATCTATTCTTTCTCTATTTTTCCTCACAATTCTCTATATCCTCCTCTATCTTCCACTTGTCCCTTGTCTGACTCTACTCTTTCCTTACTTTCTTTGTCTTTCGCTATCTAATCCTGTACTTTTCCCCACTTTATACTCCTAAACTTCCTTGACTTTATATTAGATCTGTACTTTTGTTCCTATTACTATATAGTCAGATTTGTATTACCATCTTCTCAGTATGTCTTATAGCCTAGCTGATATTCTTGTTATAATCTGATAGATTGTGCATTTGTATTCTCCTCACTTGTATATATATTCTGCTATTCCTATATCCTGCATTTCTTCTTGCTCCATCCATTCTTCCAGCGTCACTCTCTTCCTATTGTTGTGGTTGAGGTCACCTATAATCATATTTGCCTCTCGATTTTCCATTTGTTGCAGCCTTACTTGTACTATTGTCTACTTGAATTCTAGCTTCATGTATGCTATTGCTACCTCCTATCCAACTAGCGCCTAGTCTCTGTATTCCATCACTTCCAATTCTCTCTCTCTCAGCTTGTATATTGTCAGGTATTTGCTGTTGTACCCTATTTCATATCCCACTTGTTGTTTTTTCTTTCACTCCTTTTCCCATAGTTCTGCTATCCCTACTATCTGTGTCTCTTTCTTTACTGCCACTTCAATAGGCTTCAATGGTCTATCAATGAGCAACTTGTAGTCAAGTGCTATTCGGCGCTCCACTCTACAAGCTTCCAGAAGAAGCTGTACAGAGTTCGTCCTAATTACCTTTAGAGTTTCCCCATTGAATAGGACTTGATTGGGGGGCATGATGGTACAGAACGGCTGCCTAGCACTAGTATCATGCTAATGCCGTGCTAATCCAGGTGGACCTATACAAGTGATGATGGCAGGGATGGCGGAGATAGTGGAGATGGTGATAACAGCAGGGTGGTACATGATCCCATGAAGGTGATGAAGAAATGGACTGAACTCTTTACAAACAAGCCCCAGCCGAGGTGCGAGAGGTATGGGGAGCTGACAAAATGGCTTGTCATAAAGAAGAAGGGGGATAATTGCAGCAGGGGATTCTGGGTTTGTACGAGATATGCTTAGACAATCTGGCTTTGAAGCTGGTAGCCTGATTAGAATTGGGGACCGATAGGGCCCGAAGGGGAGCAGAAGGGTCTGGCTATAGCTATAGGAGGGGTGACTGGTGGGGAGGGTGCAACGAAAGTTGGCTCTACCCCCCGGGTGGGAAGTAGAGTAAGGGGTGACTCATATTCTAAAGAGGGGAAAAGGTTCCACCTGGTCTACGTCTTAAAACTAGTCGATGTCCTAGCTACTGGGGTAACATTCCAGGCCAGTTATGCAAGTGCTAGCTAGGATGACAGACCATCCCTCATACGCATACAGTCTGTACGTAAGGGCACGCATCGGGGATCACGACGGTGGACCCACATGATAACCACATCAACTTGAGTCTTCGGAGGGTCCGAAAGGTTAAACAGGAAACAATGTTACCTCAGGGTTTGAAAGGTTAAAGTGAAACAAGAGGGTTTGTCCCGAATGTCCTGTCGCAGTGTTACTAGATCACTCTGTGGGGCCTTGCACATCAGCAAGAGTGAGCAGTGATATGAGAGGTATAGATATCTTGGCTGCGAAGGGGGCTCAAGCTGATGTGTATTAGTTATTCTCATCCTGACGAGGTCAGGCAGGTTGTGATGACTCCTCATAGTTTGTCGTAGACCGGGTGGTGTCGGAAAAATCACGAAGTATGGGGCGAGGCACTAAGGGCCTGGGAGATTATGGACATAAAGGAAGTTCCTCCACTGGAGCATCACAAGCTAGGCATAAGGGGGAAACTAATATCCGACTTACCCAAGACTGCTGGACAAGGATTAAAAACCCCCAAGCAGTAGTCAGCAGACTGTAGGGGTCTGTTGAGCACGACAGGATAGTTCTTCAGCCAGTGCCGGTCCAGCAATATCTAGAGATATATAGCGAGGGGCTCAAGGTGCAAAGAGTACAATATCAAATGCATGTACTCCAAAAATATAAGGAGTAGGTAGCCACTCATCAAACTAGTCACCTGCCTTAGTCACGAACTGTTACGCTTGCCTTTGGTTCCCGTTGGGGGTCTTTAGGGGTCGAAATGCAACTGGGGGGAGCAAGGGCAGAGACTGCAGCTCGAGATTCGGGTTGAGACTATTAGCATTCTATTGGATAGCTGTCTGTAGCCGGAACTATCGACAACATAAACGAAAGACCTGCAAAAGTGGCAGGGAGATAGTCATGTAGGAGAGCGACGTAGTATACTTGATGGGGTGATATATCGTAGTATTGGAGTTGAAATATGTAGGGGAGGTGTTGGGATATGTATTCTGCACCCGTTTCTTGTATTATTTCCCCACCATATAGCATTAATTCTCCTGTTGTTTTATCTATTTCTGGTATTTATTATCATTATCTCTATTATCTATTACGATATCTCAGATTGTTCCTATTCTTGTTCGTCTACAAGAATATTCATTACACATCTTACTCACATGCTTTTGTTCACACTCTTGCTTGTTATATGCTATACTAGTTTATATATAGTTTGACATGCGTTAGCTGTTCTGGCTATAGACTTCTCTGCATTACTTCCTACTACAGTTAGTTATCCTCTCTACGCTGTTTAGCTGCTCTCTCATGTATTTAGTCACTAGTATCTCGCTCTTAGTTAGAAGAATAATGACCCTGCACTTCACACTTGCATACTACTCTCTCGAATATCTTCTTGCTTGCCTGCTATTCACTCTACTGGTTCAACACTATCCCACCAATACTGATGTTCACATTCACGTTAGTATATATGCTGTCTTCACACCCACATATCCTACTACAATACGTTATAAGCGTGGAGCTCTAGCCTTTCCTATACTTTAAAGTCTATCCCCTCACTTTAGTCTTTATGTGTTGGATATTTCTCTTCTGCTTCTACAATGGCTGAATCCTACGCTTCTGGTACTCGGTCTGGCAGTGCTCCCCTTCCCTCTTCTGAAGATCTCTCACAGCCAATATCGTTTAAGCTTGATAACATACCTTGCTTGACTAATAGTGCAGGATATCACTCTTGGTATTCGATTGCTATGCTATACCTTCGCTCTCACTCACTTTGGAAAATTGTTGAAGGTACACAAACCAAGCCCAGTGATCCTGCAGATCTAGAAAAATGGGCACTCTGCAATATTACAGCTCAGCTATTTCTCACACTTATGGTAGATATCTCGATCTCCCATATTGTCTGAGAAGCACCTTCAGTGGGGAATGCCTGGCCAGCACTACAAGATAGATTCGACCATCGTAATCCTACTAACTTGTACACCTCTGTCAAATCATTCTTCTCCTCTATGTCCATAGCCGACAATACCACAATGCTTGACTATATTAATGAATATGAGAACTACTTACGGTTGTTGATCCAACAGTGTAAAGATACTGCATCTGGTGACCCATACCAACACCTGACAAACTACCTCAGTGATGAGAAGATGAAATCACATCATCTCCACATGACACTTCTTGAGTCTATGGCTAATGTCATTGATAATCTATAGTCGAAACCTAATCTCAAGTATCTCGATGTTCGAACTTGACTGTTAGAACTTGTCTTCTTCTCTGTTGTTGAGACTCTCAAGACAAACAAAGCTTTTTCCGCAAAGAGCTGAGACAAGAATGGTCAATCAACAACACATCAGCAGACAAATCGTACTCGAGTTAGGAAAACTGTCCCGGCAAAAGGGAACTAATGTTCTTTGTGTCAGAGCCGGAACTTCCCTTTCGAAGGTCCCACTTGCAAGACCTACCAGAAACTGGAGGATTACCAGGGGTTATCCTCCTCCTCCTAGCAGCAATGTCCCACACAAACCACTGGCCATGAAGTGGTTCCCTACTGAGCATCGACTGCTCAAGAACTCTTCTACTCCAACGGTCTTGCTTATCCGGTTATCTCTCATCCCTGTTCTCATTCCGCTTTTGAAAATGATCATGCTTAGGTAAGCACAAATCAAACTACATACAAAGTTTGGATTTTTGACACTGGTGCTTCCTTCCACATCACTGCTGACTTTTCGTACCTTCTTAATCCAGTCCGTTGCCATATAGGCTTGATGGTTGGTGCTAGAAGGGTGATACATGCTACTCATCAAGGAAATATGGTTTTGTCTCTTGAAGTTCCTACTAGTGTATTGTCTCTTACTTTGATTGATGTTCTACATATGCCCGACTGGAATGAGGCATGTTTGATTTCATGAAGGAAGTTCAATGAGACTGGGTTATTTTATATATTTGGGAAGGATAGGATTATTTCCATTAAGATGAATTCAAATGATTCGATTGTCCTGCAAGCTACATTGGAATACGGTGCCTGTAAATGCTGGCCTATTTAGATAGTGAGTACCCAGGCCAGCGGGATACTACGAACTATCTAAGTAGGTATGATCTAGAGGGTCTGGCTAAGAGCACGAAGGCTTCGAGACAGATACTCGAGATATAAAGAGTTTGAGAAGTAATTAAGTTCGAAAGTTCAGGAGAAAGAAAGTCGACCAGAATAGCGAGTATTAATGCTTACTAACTAATCTAATAAAGAGGAAATTGAGTGAAAAAGAAAAGTCCAATAGAGGGTCAAACTCGGTCTCTGTAATAGAGAACTAGAGCATCCCAATGTAGTAATACCAAACTCATGCCAGATGAGTCCAACAACAATCATAATGATGCAGTCATTATGAGTAATGCTAAGAGTCATAATGAAATAACAAAAACGTCATCAGGAGCATATACTGCCGTCAAGATAACAACATGAAACCTAGGCTCCAGCCTGGTATACAAGATGACTTATAAAGACTCAAAAAACCCGACAATTGCTCATACTTGCTTAATCAAGTCATGACGCAATTATAATGCTATAAGAAAGATATAAACAGCAGGAATAAACAAAGATAACAAGATAAGAAATCGTAGGAATTATAGATTCCTTACATCCTTTCCTCATTAGGTAATGACTACTCAATTAGCACATAGCTAACCCAAAAAAGGAAGTCCCCTAATTTCAAAATAACAATAGGGGAGGGAAAGACAAATGAAAACCCAATCACAAGACGTGCACAGAAGTACAATATTTATCGCCAGAGATAAACAAACTTGGGTACCAGCCCAAAACAACAAGAAATATAGAAATTCCAATATTCCAACACAGAAAACCCAATCCCATTGCGAAACCAAAAGTCAAGATGAAGAAACTCACACACGAGGGCGGTTCCAACGCCCGGCACGACTTGTCTGTACTTGGCCAGACCACTTGCTCTTGTCCCAATAGGCCTTGATAGCCTCCTTGTCAATATCATCCTTGTCCTGCCAGGAGTTATGTTCATATCCATACCCAAGCCACTTGCCAAGGAATTGTTGCTGGTCCTTTCGAGTAAGATGCTTAATGATACGTTCGACTTTGTATCTAGGAGTAGAAGCATCAACGTCGACAGGACCTGGATTGGTATATGTCCTAGAAGGGAACTTATCCTCTGGATTCTCCAACCAGGGAGCCAGAAGAGAAGTGTGGACAGTAATAAAACCGGAGAGAGCAAAAGAGATTTCGACCATATAGTTGTCGGTCTCAAGCATACAGCAGAAGATGTTGTAAGGTCCCATAAAGACTGGCTCAAGTTTGTTGAATTGAGTCTCTTTAGGGAAGCAGGAGGAGGAGATCTTGATGAGGTCTCCAACATTGTATTGTGGAGAGGAACGGCGGCGTTTGTTAGCCTGTTGTGTTATTGTAACATGGCTTTGGACGAGCTTCGTTTTGACAGAATCCCAAAGAGCATTGGATATCATGTCAGGTCTGAGAGTAGAAGCAGGGATAATGACTTCTTTTTCGAACTTAGGAGTAAAACGCATGCAAAGAGTATGAGGGGAGGCATCCCTAGAAGCATCAATTGAAGTATTGATCGTGACTTGCATGGAGAGGATTGCGGAGGGCCAGTCGAGTCCTTGCTCTGGCAATTTGGCTTGCAAAATTGCTATAATTGACTTGTTAGCAATCTCAGATTGCTTATCAGTCTTGGGGTGGTAAGCAGAGGACATGGACTGGGAGATATTATTTTGCATGCAAAACTTCTTCCAGTCAAGTGAGGTAAATAAAATGTCTCTATTAGTAACTATATCCTGTGGCAAGCCAAAGAAGGAATATATAGAAGGATAATAAACGTTGATCAACTGCACTGCAGTATAATTAAGAGAGAGAGGAAGAATCATCGTGTACTTGGAGAACATATCCACAACTACCCAAACATAATCGTATGAGACTAGTGTAGTTTTGTTGGTGACTAGTGATAGGAATAAGAAATTTATAAAGATATGTATGAAAGGCCTCTCCGGAATTGACAGAGGCATTAGCAATCCGAAAGGGCATTGAGTTGACTGCTTAGTTAGCTGACAGATAGCACATGTTCTGCAATATTGCTCCCTATCTTTTGCCATCATTGGCTAATAGAAGTGAGAACCAAGCGCATGGTAGGTCTTTGAGTATAAGGCATGACCTAAAGACTGATAGATGCGATCCAGAAGAACATTCTTTATATGTATATTGCAATCTACGGAATCAGGAATGCATAGTCGAACCTGGCTGTCCATGGTGAAGTACACAATGTCGTTGTGAAGTGTATACCCTTGCCCAAAGTTCTTTGCTTGAGTAAGGATTTTTCGAAAGAACTTGTTATTGAGATACCCATGAATTAGCATGGGATGCCATTGCAAAAATTCAGGAATCAGTTCAGGGCAAGAGGGGTTTGCAACTCCATGAGATTTTCCAATCTCATACAAGTCCTCCTTGGTCACAGCTCGAAAATACTCTCATGGCTTGTTCCCCTTTCCATCAATAGGAATAGGTGGTCATTGCATGTCAGGATTTGGTCTGTTATAGGACTTGAATGATTGTTTCTGAGTAGTCTCATGTGGCCCATCATAGTAGACAACCTTTGGTCAAAATGCGTGCTACTCTACTTCTGGAACTGGTAAGTAAGAAGGCAGGGTTTCAGGATCAGAGGAGTAGTTAGGCTCAGGAGAACGAGAATAAGGGGCCAGCTTTGTAATCGGAGAGGAAGGAGTAGAATCAACCTCTTCAGAAGCTGTAAATGAGTCGTAATCAATATCGAGTGGGGGTGTAGGAGCCCCCGGAGAAGTAGTAGATTGTGGTGGTATAGTTGGAAAACTGACGGAGATCTCTGATAAGTTAGGAAGACTTTCCCTTTGCAAGACCCAGCCTGGTACGCCAGGCTGCAAGCGTTGTGGAGGGAGCTTTGGGGATTCCATGTGTGTATCGTCATGAAGCTTAACAGGACACGAGCCAGTGTAGTGTTCCTTGTTGTTGCAGTACTAACAGTGATTCCAAGTAGTAAAGCATTTTCTGTGTTCATAAGAAGATCGATCAATAACACAGGTAGGGTCATTACAAGCTGTATAATACATCAGTGTATGAGTTGCATGCCAGGCTGCAGCATCTCTGGATGCTTCGTTCGTAGGGTCATATCTAGGCAACTGCATCTTTGTAGTCTCGTAACGTTCAGGATCAGCCTTCGCAAGTTGCTCGATAGTCTGTACAGCAGATAAGGGAGCAGGAGTAGGAGCGGGTAACGGAGAGACTACAATGGCAGGAGAGGCACGAATTGCAACAGCAAGAGGAGAACCTGTCTCCTGGTGCTTGGGAATTTGAATTTCAAGAAGAGGACGACAGCGTGGTATCTCCTCAATCTTCTTGGCCATAGACCAAGTTGTAGGTGTGGCCAACCTAACGATAGATATAAGTGCTGCAGGTGGATGTAGAGGGCTATTCGAGGAGTACACAGGAGCAGATACAGCGGCATTGATCTTAGTTGAGACAGGAGGTTCTAGTGAGTCGATTTTGGTAGGAATAAAATCTGACAGAGTAGGGAGAACCTCTGAGTTTATAAAGACTCGAGAGAAGGCATCTGCAATCACATTCTTGTACCCATCAATGTACTGGATGTTGCACATGAAGTTGTTAATTGTATTTTGCCATCTGACTTGTCTTCCCAACAACTCGGTCTGCTTGAGAAAAGCTACTAAGGGTTTGTAGTCTGTAAAGATCATAAATCTGCATATAGATAGCATTGGTCGAAAATGCTCTAATGCATCAACAATAGCTAAAAGTTCCTTATCAAAAGTCGAGTAATTTAGCTGTGCTGAATTGAACTTCCTGAAGTGAAATGCAGCTGGTCGAATTTCCGAAACACTGAGTCCTTGACCAACCCATGCACCTCTGCCAATAAGACTGGCATCAGTAACAAGGAATATAGGATCCGGACTTGCGTAGTCTAGTGGCCTAACTGCCAGGTCAGCAGATAGTGTTTGCTCAATTAACTCAAATGATTTCTGATGTGTGTGTGTCCAATCCCAGTTCGCAGTAGATCCCGCCATTGCGGTCCATGGGCTGCTTATGGTAGCCAATTGTGGGGCCAACTGAGAACAGTAATTAACTATACTAAGGAAAGTTTGAGGTTCCTTGATATTTGAAGGGGTAGGCCAGTCAAGTATTTTCCTAACTCGACCTGGTACTAGTTGTATACCTCTTCTAGTAATAACATGTCCAAGAATGCTCAATTCTTCAGGTAGGAACTGGGACTTCTTTCGATCAGCATAGAACTGATTATCTTGTAGCTTTTTCAATATATATCTAACATGGTTGATATGCTCTTTGTAAGTCTTACTAAAGATAAAGATATCATCAATATAGATGCAGACAAAAATTCCGAGTTCATCCTGGAAGAGGGTGTTGATCGCATTCTGAAACATTGAAGGTGCATTCTTAGCACCTTGCTGCATGACTCGAGTTCTTGTTGGGACATGCATTCTGCACCCGTTTCTTGTATTATTTCCCCGGCTTATACCGTTAATTCCCTTGTTGTTTCATCTATTTCCGGTATCTATTATCGTTATCTTTGTTATCTCTTACGATATCTCGGGTTGTTCCTATTCTTATTCGTCTACAAGGATAT
>Ga0307514_10004036_pt1 | contig 13646 bp, 19 predicted proteins | sample 16_EM_MG_FD_203088 | JGI IMG/M metagenome (GOLD analysis project Ga0307514, IMG submission 203088) | Populus trichocarpa ectomycorrhiza microbial communities from riparian zone in the Pacific Northwest, United States - 16_EM | ecosystem: Host-associated > Plants > Roots > Unclassified | place... | reverse complement strand
CCAAGAATAACGAGGCCCCTATACAGCCCTCGCCGCTGCTTCATCTCACCCCTCTTTCTGAGGTACTATCTTGTGTTTTTGAAGGCCAGGAATAGTGGTGGGGTTCGTTTCTCCTCTCCCTAGATATGTTTTTCGACCCAAGTGCGATTAGTTTACGGGTAACATATACTGGTCATGTATACATTATAGAATGGAATGGTGTGGACATGCATATGGGAAAGCGGGCCTAGTCCGGCAGTGATGCCGATGGTCGTCAGATGTCGATCTCGAGTTCCGATCCTAACGGAACCGCGGCGATGGTTCGAGGGGCTGGCTCGACTCATTGGTGACCTCGTAACTGTGTGGATGTTGAATTTGAATGTTCAGTTCAGGGATGAGTTGCCGACGCCAACCCTATATAAGCCCCAGAACTCTGACCACTGACAACCCCTTTGCCTCGCCATGCAGAACCCTCCCTCCGATGAAATGAGCTCTCTTCCCTCCTGCGGAGTAGGTTTTCCTCCCGTCGATGAACGGCGCTTACTAGAGGAGCTTGATGAAACAGGTAAGCGCACCCACACCTGTCTACCGTGTATTAATCACCTCTCGCAGGTAACAAGTGGGTCTGGTCGGACGTAGACAAGGGGAGATGGGAAGAATTCACTGACATAGGGGCGATGGGCGTGTATCAGCAATTCTACGACCACTGGCGCGACAGCCCCTCCAAGTTCCGCGACACTTCCACCACCTACACGTTATCGCTCATGGATCCGGATATTGAATCAAAGCTGTCTATCAGCCCCAAACACACAACGGGAAACAAGATCCTTGTCACCAGGGCATATGAAGACATGCACCACCGCCTATTGCGTCTGCGTGGCAATGACAAGGGAAGGACCCAAGGAGTAGTAATCACCGGGCAGCCCGGCATCGGTGGGTCTATTATAACCAGATCCGCACCCCCTGCGACATCTCACCGGTGCATGTCGGCTCCAGGAAAAACCACCTTCCTAGGTTTTATGCTTGCGCGGTTGATTTCAGCGAAACAGATCGTAGTCTTGTGCAACTCCACCAAGGTCTTGCTTTTCTACTGCGGCCGAGTGTACTCTCAAGAGGCGTCGCTTGGCTTTCGAGGTCTTCCAATCAATCAACACAACGCTCAGTATTGTCCCATATGGGCGTTGGTGGATTCCAGGAAGGGGGGACCAAATATCATACGCAGTTCAAACATCTGGCCAATCCAGACATCTTCTCCAAACCCGGATCGATGGAAGGAATGGCGTAAGCAGAACGGCGCCGTTGTGCTAGGGATGCCTCTGTGGGATACGGATGATCTTGTGAAAGGGTAAGTTTTCTGCTTGGCCTTCCTTTCTATCGTTTGTCCCGGCCATGTCGTCCGATGGAGGTTCGCCGCTGACTCTCCCTTTGCAGGCACTCCCTACTACTGGTGACCAGGCGGTCCTTGCTATGCTGAAGGTCCTACGGATGGAGAGGGAGAGGGAGAGGGAGAGGGAGAAGTTATCGGGGGCGGAGGAGGGTTGCAACAATATGGCCGATGAAGTAGGCAAACAACAGGCTCCGGTGGACGACGTGGACGATGCGATCAAGGTCTTGGTGCGCAATGCGATTCACGAATTTGGCTTCGACCCCTGCGATGCATACAACGGCATGTTGTATCCTTCCGAAATGAGGGTGAACCGCGATGTTGCGGTGAAGAATTTCAAGTATCCCGAGCTAATGGGTATCGTGAAAGATCAGGAGGAGGGTTGGCCCGAGCCAGGTGTGATTGTGGTACTAGTAGGGCCTCCATTCGCATTTGGTTGTGTTGAGGGTGAGTGTCACAATGAGAAGAGAGCCGAATGAATAAGTATACCTGCTCGTCGCCAGAATGCAGAGCGTTCAACCCTCCATAACGCTGGATGATGCCGAAATAACGCACAAGGACTAAGGTTTGCGACAGGTGGAATTATTTCGGCGTGGTTGTAGTCCAAAGGCAACGGAAGACAGGCCATAGCAGGGACGGAGGGAATGTTTTGCAGCAAGGTTTGATCTACCCTCGGCTGAGTCGTCCATACATCTGATGGGGATAGACCAAAGGGTTTGTTTCAATCGGAAAGTTCCTCGACATGGGGTGAGAGCACAATAAACATATAACGACCGCACGAAGTCAAGCCGAAGATGGGTAGATTTAGACACAAATCAAATAATTTACACCTCTTCAAGGTCACTCGAGTTTGAAAACCACACAAAGGCGAGGTCAATCTGCGGCAGGAACTGAAACGCATGTTAAGTCTGTGGCGTGGAGATGTGTTGGGTACAAGCGCCAGCGGCTCTATGTTTGTCTGGGTGCACGAGGCATAGCACGTAAACCCAGTCAGTGATTCAGATTCTTGTAAGAGGGAAACCGGTAGCCTTTTCTGAACCGAAGGTACAGCGGTCGCATGGTGCTGCCCAAGCCAACACTTACCCAGTTTGTCCCGATCCAACAACGCAGCCACCCGTTGTTTACGGCGAGTGACATAAAAACCCATGCTTGGCCACAGTTAACAAGCGTTTCTTAACGCCACCGATGGCAAAAACAAGCTCTGAAACAGAGGGTATGCCCTTGCCCCCGCGGGTATGGTCCGACCATGATATTGGTGCATCGCCCTTTGACCTGTTATTGCCCCACACATGCTAGTTTGATGGTAACTTACATCAAGCTGAGACGATCCACGTTACTCGCACGAGGGGGAACTGCGGGAGGCGGGGAAAAATAGACACACGATATAATATCCAAACGATGACCCATGAAGTCGGGTTACGTACACAACACGTTGAGAATGCGCGACCGCCCGGGACGCCCAAGCCCATGAACACTGTCAGGGGAAGCTCTCCCCGCCGGGCCTGACCAGGAAGTATGACCTACAGGATCTCGTTCAAATGTACCACGAAGCTTTTAATCCTGATTGTCACCATGCATTCGGGCTTGGGGATCTTGGGACACCAAACGTCAGCGAATATAAAAAGACTGCTTCGAAGTAAATCCGGGAGAATTGTCGCCACATTTGCTCGACTACCGGACCGATACTAATGGTTCCGGTGCAAGCTCTCAAGCGGCACCCTCTGTGGTGAAGAAGGCCTCCCAGATCGTAGTCCTGTATGTGCGGAAGAGAGCGCCCGTCACTCGCTCGGAAGGTCAAGGTCAAGGTTGTAGCCAAACAAATGCAAACAACTTTTTCTGATATCCTTCACATTGCAATCAGAGTTTTTACGATACCCGATAAAACTGAAGATGGTCGAAGTGAAAAATAAGGTCTGCCTCATGTGAGCATCAGCATTTTAACATTCATCCCAGCTTTCTGATACGCCTCTGCGTACACAGCGTTCATGATGGCTGGGGCATTTCCAAGGAAGAGGAGGGTAATGCGATTCACGACGGGGATACCACAAACATGGACACGATTGCAAAGGACCACAGTTACCGTGAATTGGCTGCCCATGGATTGGCTGTTGGTCTTAGCGATGGCCTCATGGGTAACTCAGAAGTCGGGTAAGTGATAACTAGCGTTTAACAAAGATTCCCGATAACCATGGGTTCCTCCGCAGACATTTGAATATCGGCGCCGGACGCATCGTCTGGCAAGATATCGTCAGAATAGATGTGGCCATTAAAAAGAAGGAATTCCACAAGAACCCCACGATTGTGGAAAGCTTCAAGCGTGCAAAGGATGGCAATGGTAGATTGCATCTCCTCGGATTGGTATGACCGAACGATGAGGTCATCAAGATGCAATCTTGACGAAACCGTTTCCAGATCTCCGACGGAGGTGTCCATTCCCATATCAACCATCTCTTTGCGCTTCTCGAGACCGCGAAAGAGCTCGAAGTTCCAAATGTCTATATCCACTTCCTCGGTGATGGCCGTGACACTGCTCCCCGTTCCTCCGCCAAGTATGCGAAGGACCTCCTAGACTTTATCGAGAAGGAGAAGGTTGGAAAGCTCGTTACCATCATTGGTCGATACTACGCCATGGATCGTGACAAGAGATGGGAGAGGGTCAAGATCGCTATCGAGGGTTTGGTCAAGGGTGAAGGTGAAACGTCTGAGGATCCTATTTCCACCATCGAGGAGAGATACAAGAAGGATGAAACGGATGAATTCCTGAAACCAATCATTATCGGTGGCGACGAAGGAAGGATCAAAGGTGAGGACGTTGAGGTTTTGGATTATTGTGTTAACTGTTTCCCAGAGGGCGATACCATTTTCCTATTCAACTACCGCTCTGACCGGATGCGAGAGATTGCCACAGTCCTCGGTAAACTCAACGATGATGTGGTTGATACCGAAATTCCGAAGGATCTGGTACACCCTCTTCTCTTTGAGTAAGGATACAGGCTAAGTGAATCTTTTACAGCATATAACCTCCATGTCGAGGTACAGCGCCGATTTCCCCTTCCCGGTTGCTTATCCCCCTCAGCGTATGACGGACGTCCTCGCCGAGTGGCTCTCCAAGAAGGGCCTTAAACAGGCACATGTCGCGGAAACTGAGAAATACGCCCACGTTACCTTCTTCTTCAACGGTGGAGTAGAGAAGCAGTTCGAGAACGAAGAGCGGCATTTGATTGCCTCGCCTAGGGTTGCTACCTACGATCTGCAACCGCAAATGAGCGCACAGGAAGTAGCTGACAAGGTCGCGGAAGTCGTCAAGGCCAAGGAACATGAGTTCATCATGTGCAACTTTGCTCCCCCCGACATGGTACAGTAATCCCCATCACATTTGGGAGGCGGCACTCACTTAGATCAATACCAGGTCGGCCACACTGGTATCTTAGATGCGGCGACCAAGGCCATCTCGGCTACCGACAAGGCCGTCGGGACAATCTACAAAGCTTGCGAGGAGGCCGGATACATCTTACTCATCACCGCTGACCACGGTAACGCCGAACAGATGATCAACAAAGAAACCGGAAACCCTCACACTGCTCATACCACCAATCCCGTTCCGTTCATTATGACCGGCGATCCCAAGAAGTACTCGTTTGCGGAAGATAAGAAGGACGATGAGCCTGGTGCTTTGTGTGATGTTGCCCCGACGATTCTTGCCCTTCTTGTAAGTGTTTTCGAGTACAAGCATCGTGACAACGTTGACCTGGATTGTGCCTGTCGTCAGGGACTGGATCAACCGGAAGGTGACGAAAGACTTTCTCCTTGCGGTTTACTGGATACTGACGTTTCCGCAGACATGACCGGTCGCTCGTTGCTCGTAGAAGCTTAGAGAAACAAGAACCTACCCGATGTAGAACACGCTGTAAAATCGTTAGAAACAATGTGATTTGATAGAATCGACATCGCACAGCGCCGTGCAAATATGAAATCGAACGGGATGGGTGAAATTTTGTCGTTACGGACATGACTGCACATTTTAAGGTATGAAGATAAGCCCGCGTAGCTCAATCGGCTAGAGCGTCAGACTTTTACGATCTGAGATCTGAAGGCTGCGAGTTCGACCCTCGCCGTGGGCTTCTTTTTTTGCCACCAGCTGACTCGTTCTGTCCTGCTGCCTTGACTCGTTGCCTCCGTCCTCCTAAGCGTTCTCGTTCTCACCACGTCGCTTCCCTCTGCCCCTGTATCTGAACTCGCATGCCGCTCGACGAGGTATTGATGTGCCACCCGGATCGAGAATTGCGACTTATCCCGATTCCATAGCCTCCATCCAAACGACCTCGACTATTCGAACCTGATGGGTTCACTTCGACCACTCCTAAACAACCCAAACCTCGGCCTGTTCCCTTTGAGAGCGCGTTTCCTCCACAAATCTTCAAGCCTAACGCGGTGACACCCAAGAAACCCCTCGTCCACACACGCCCTCCACGATTCTTGCCACCTGATGTGCCCGTTGCCCCGTCTCCATCTAAGAGGAAGAGCGGGTCATCTCCCCATATACGGCCCTCTGAGAATACCCTTACGACGGCCAAGGCCACCCTGAACCTCGCCACCCCCAAGAAACCTCTCTCTACGTCCCTCGTCACGCCAGTGGAACATGCATTCGCGTACAACGAACTATCTAACAAGAGGTCTATCCCGAGTGGCGGGCTGAGGACAGCACCCGCGTTTTCACTCGAAACTCCCGGGAAACGACCGATGACTCCAGTTAAGCCTCCCCCTCCTGGGTTACTCGAAGCCGCCACAGCGAACTCGCCTCGTCCAAAAGAGAGGACGACGATATCCAACACGTGGATTGCAACTACGATGGATCCGAGTACGGAGGCTGGGAACTTGGAGGTCACAACGTTGTTTATGGATCGGTTCGGGTATAAGGGTCTCGCTGGACCTGAACCGGTGAGAGGGTTGGAGGTCAGTCCCGAGAAGGGGTCGAGAAGAGCTCGGAAATTCATCAGGTGAGTCACTCCGTGTTCGAGTCCATTTCCTCGATTGCTGAGGGTATACGGCGACGCCAAGGGGTGGCATGGCCGAACACACAAAAACGTTCTACTCCCGACAGGAAACAAGCGACTCGCTATGGCAGACCGAGCTCCAATCCCTACCCAACACCAAACCGGATCTACGCATCCACTCAATCGAAACCCTCACCACGACACCCCAATCCGTCTTACTCAAAGGGGTTATCCGTCAACGAGGGCGTGGCGAACAAAAGGAGGTGCGGTTGATGCTACCCTCGGTTGTCGAACCTACTTTACGGACAGCCAAGGGTGTCGAAGTCTTCCAGCCGTGGTCCGCGATCGGGGATGTAATCTTCTGTACTAGGTATCGTATAATGAAATGATACTTGCATTACTGATTTACCTTCCATGTCATGATCCGACTTTGCGGACTCGCCATGGTTTCCTCGTTCCGATGCTGTGCTTCCATGGCGTCTGACCTTTGCACTGCTCCACGTTCTGACGGGTTCCAGTTAACGCTGATACCCCGGTTTTTTTCATTTTCTCCGCCGCCCATGGCCGCCGGCACAACATGCAAAGTCAAAACCCAGGATCGACGCCCGCTTTTGGTTTGGTTTGGGATTCCGGGGGACAAAATAACCCAGGTGAGAATCATCTTGTCATAATTCGAGGCATCGCTCGGCTTGGTGCATGCTACATAACTGAGAGTAAGTACATAAGTATCGTTTCTTGCTACACTACTTGCGGTCATCGAAGGTCCATCGTCAATAATTAACTTCCAGATAAGTAATGAAACCCAGAGGGGTCCGAGCAACCCAAAAAGTCAACAACAGCCCAAGGAAAACCAACGGACAACCCCCCCTCTCCTGGATCGGGGAACCCAACCAGCGATGTGTCCCTAGTCCTCGAGAGGGGCTACTTCAATTTCTTCAACCCGGTCACTCCCCCAGAAGGGTGTACCCCACTGTCCGTGTTTTCGAACTAGATACTTCAGGCGGAAAACTCTTTTGGGAGGTTTACATCGACAGCCGGAAGGTTCAGTCTCCTCGTGCTCGAGTTTCACATCCAGTCCTTGTCGCTCATTCGTCCCCGGTTCTTGTTTCACAGAAGGATCGGAGTCCACATCCATCGGGTCATCGCATTCGCAAACCGTGGGAGGCTTGCTCTTGCGAAGGATCTCAGTCGCTTTCGCCTTCAAACGTTTGATGAGGGCCGTTTCGGTGTCACCGAGAATCCAGAGGTCGAGCTCCGAGATTTCAGTCAACGTGGTCAATTTTTCCAAATGCGACACCGAGGGCTGGAACAGAATGCCATGGTAAGCTGAGAAACGGAGTCGGGCTTGTGACTTTGGCTCACCTTCCTCATAGCCACCTTCTGAATCTTCGGGAAACAGCGAAGAAGTTCTGGAAAGCAAACGTTCAGCAATTATATAGCAAGCTGGGATTCCCACAACCTTACCTTTCCCAACAATATCGGTCCAGTTACTCCCGATGAGTTCAAAACACCTGAACGGCGCTTTTGTGTTCAAGCTATCGTACGCCTGATAGACTCTTGTGAGGAGGATATGAGGTTTCTCACCCCTAGTGCACACGAGTTCTTCAAGGTTGGGCAGACACTGAAGGATGGGATGTGCACCGGAGGGAGCGATGAGTTTGCGAATGCAATTATACTGAGGACGGTTTTTGAAAGCGTTGCCGAACAGTGTGACGAGGGGGAGGCTCGTTGGCGCAATCTCCAATGTGTGGAGGTTTGGTAGGGCAAGGAGGCAATCAACGAACAAGAGCATTACTTCGGGATCCCTGTCTACCCTGAACGTCAACGTCCTAATGAACACGCATGATTTGTTGCGAATGAGCGTCGGTACAAACGAAGCCCCGCGATGATCCAACAAATCGTACCTAAGACATGCTGCAGTTCCTCGTAGATTCCAAAACATCTTCCTCAAACCATGGAGTTCTTTAACTCTGGGGACAATCCGGAGGGACTCGGTTGCTCCTGAATCGAGCTGACCAGGATCTGGCGCGCGCCTTCGTGGATACGTGAGCGCCATCTCGAAAGTCTCCCAATATGAGTCGTAGAACGTGCTCCTGAAACACTTGGACACGCCGATCAAGTTCCGGAGAGTTTCGAATCTGTGGTTGTATACAGATGGCTCCGCTCGAATGGATCGCATATAGGAATAATCGAGCCGAGGATATTGGTCCACGATCATCCACACGATTTCTATCGGAAGTTTGTAAACTGAGGATCAGCGATAGTTGGTGAGAAACGGAGAACGGCATGACATAAGATGGGTAGACGCACAACCACAGTTCTCAGAATTGAAAGAAGCAACGGCGTCTTTGCGGGCTCGTTCCCACTTAGCGTTCTCAAAAAAACGTCGCGAGAGGGATCCAATGTCTGGAGGGGGAGAACAACTGATATGAGGACATGGGAGACTGCTGTTTCCAGAATTCGCGAAAGGGAAACAGCGAAACTCCGGGATAGTGGGGGATGATGTTTTGGTCAAGCCTCGGCCACGTGCTTGTGGCGATTTTCCCTTCCTGGATCGATTTTGAAAGGGGCAAGTGGTGGGAGATCGGGGCCGATCCGGAGCCACCGTTGGGGTCTGGGCTGAGGTTGGGGCAGGAAATAGTCCCCCTCGGACCACCATGACACGAGTAAGTCGTAGTTCGCAGTACACGCATCCCAGATACTCCATGGTCCACACGGAGGGAAAGGGGGTCGCATAGCATCCAGGACACAGGCTGTACTCCCGATCCAGGGTCGTCATCCTGGGTATCGTTGTCTGAGACAGGCAGAAACTGTGGCTGGAACCGGAGGCAAACTGACCAGGATGAGTGGGTGGGTGAAAGGGGAAAGGCAGGAGTGCGCGTGATCGTACTTACAGGTTGCCGCGGGTTATAAAGTGACACGAAAGCGCCATCAGCATTCAAAAGACGAACTGACGATAGCAAGGAACGATCGGAAAGGCCCCGGAAGGGATTTTCCGGGCCCCCCGAATGATGCAAGGAAACCCGGCCCTCTACGACTCCGGGTTTTTCGGCGAGACATTCGACAGACTAGAATGTAAGGGAATGTAAAATTTCTTTCGGTCCCGAAAACGGATGGTGGGATTACCTCGGGAACAGAGACAGTAGACGCCCACGACACATGGTAGTTGGTTTGCACTTCATCTGCACGCGTAGTTTCAATCTGGGGTTGAAACGGAGATGGATAGCAATCATAGGTCGTATCAGGTGGTACATCGGAGGATTCGTATATAGAGTCATCTGGGAAGGTTGCAGTAGGCGTGGGAGAGGAGTCGGCGAGCAGCGGCTCGCTGACGTGGAACCGACTCATTGGTGAAGGTATGCCGGAGAATAAGAGGAGAGGAGGATGAGGGTCGGTTTATATAGCGTTTGGGACGTGACAGTTATGAGGACCATGTTGAGCCATGGCCGTGGCGTGAATCAAAAATACCCAGAAAGATGATGATGAAAGAAGAAAGAGCTCCGACCGATCGACCCTTTCATCAGAGGACAACACCGGGACCAAACCACGCTCTAGGCACCATTCGAGTGGAGATAGATACCGCGCCAATCACATCGCTCTCTGTATTCCAAGAAAATGAGGAAACCGAATATGAGGATGCTGTGTTGATTCAAGCCATCATCACGGCCTAACACTTAAGCAGTCGTAGTTAATGTGTGCGCTATTACAGCGTGTGTAGAGGACAGTTCCACACTGATTTGCATGTTCCAAATACATTCGAAGCGTACTTTCATCGCGGATCACGTCTCAGTAACTTTGGCATGGCCAGAGATCGATTTTCACTCTGAAACCAAACTCCCGGTACTTGAACCATATGCTTATACAGATAAGTGACGGTCACCCTGTCCAAAACAGGGCTTTCTGTTGCGGATAATCACCCTGCCAGCTACAGCCGTCCATGAAGATGGTGATCGTACCCAGATCTCATCCCGCCAGGTGATTCGCAACTTACACCTATTCCCGGAAGTACTCAGAGATGAACCGTGAAGACAAGATAAGACTTTTCTCTACCTTGATCGGTAAGAGGATCCAGAAGACGAAGAGCGCCCAAAACCTCCTCTGCCCAGGAAAGATGCGATAACTTGTTATCGTTTTCGAGCAGCAGGCGTTCGGCGTACGCCGCGAATATCCGGTTCAGGTTCAGATAACCCCATTGCGTGTCGCTGCATCCGAGTGTCGTGTATCCAATCAAGTAAACTGTGGCGAATGAATTATCAAGACGTTCCGAAATGACACAATGGGTGGTCCTTACCAAATTCGCGATCACAGGACGAACATCCAGGCGGTCACCTGGGATACGAGGTTTGCAGGGGCCCGAAGTCCTATGGATGCCAAACTGCTCGGGGGCCGGGGACTCATTCCCATCAACGTTGCCACTGGTTGACACGGTGAATCGAGCGATTGGTGCGACCAACACGGCGAGGATGGGGCATGACGGGGCGACTGGCTGGATGGCTCAACGAGTTGCCGAATCATTATGCCGTTGAGAGATGTAGCCCATCTGGTCCAGGATCGGAGGTCTGTCCAAACGTGGAGGTACGAATGGGGGCACCGTGCACGTTTGCACCACCGGGGTGAAAGAAATCGCGCTTCTGTCGGGCCAGGTGAACGCATTCTTGGCTGGTAGGCGAGGGTGAGGTTTCCGCCAAAGAGATTTTCGGTGTCCAGCACACCTAGGTCGCCTTCCTTGGTTGCAAAAGCTGGAATCAATCGAGCGCCCACAGAACCTCTCCGTTCGCACGTGACATTTCACCGGCATTTTGCGGTCGAAAAATCTCAACCCCGGAGATGGCACAATTAATAACTACCCGTTGCTGGATCTCGAGCGAAATAGATTCTCGCTGACGAAACAGGTCGTTCCTTATAGAATGCAATTTTCTCTGGATGAGAATAACCAAGACGTAAAATAATGACCGCGCAGGGCGCAGGGATTAGTACCCGGGAGCCCGGGTATGTAATTTAATGACGAAAAGAAAAGAAAAAACGGCACGGATCGCAGCGAAACCGAGGAAACGCGACTGAGACGAGTGTACGAGATGGTACGAGAGCCCTAGAGAAACCATTGGCCCGCTGTCGTCCAACGTGACACACCCCATTGAAATCACGGGCGGAACATCGGCCGGGAGTGGACCTCATAGTGTTCCGACCGAGGAAGGTCCATTGACAGACGGAGGAGGTTATATGGAAGACCTCCTATGGCAGTAACACCGGTGATCAGCAGGTGCGAACTAACTTACAATGACACCGAAGCATTCTAGCTTCGGGGAGGTCATCAGCGGAAGTGCCATCTTTGATTAGCCTCGCGCCGCTTGGCGAAGCGATGTCGGGAGCCACACGGACGGTGACCGGTGAAGCACGACTGAAGCGGAAGAACCGGAATATTACAGAGTGTTGGAATCGAAGGAGCGGCAAACCCGATGGTGTTTCCATGAATCCATCCCCTTACGCTTCCTCCGCGCCGGATTGCCAAAGGCAATTTCCGTCATCGGTAAGCTTACAGAAGCACGGTGGCACCTTACGAGATTCTCTGGCGCACAGGAGGCGAAGACTATGTCTGCGCAGCAATCTTACAGCGGTTGGGTCTAGGGGGGTCTCCTGAGCTACATCGGGTGAGGGAGCGGTTAGCCAGCACCAACTCCTTGGACCTCCACAGTTTTCCTGGCTGGTCCCGTCACATTAGCCGTCCTAGGAGTCACATCCCAATAGCCTCTAATGCCCAGATCTGTCGTTGGTCGCAGCAAGCTTATCAACCACGCATAATGAGTCGGGCCGGTGGTACTGCCGTGGAGGTACCAGTGCAACCGACTTTCGTGCTATCGAGGTGTCCCATTAGCCCTGTATCATGGTCTGCACGACGCACGCGTCCCGATCAAAACTGCGCAGAGGAGTGAAGATTACTGGGGTCGGCCACATCTACGGAACGTCTCCCGAGACACCCGAGGTGGTCGCCTCGCCTGTACCACCTCGCGAATCCCAAACCAACGGCGCGATGTTTGCGGCTAGGATAAACGCCACTGGGCTAGGTGGATAGACAATCGCGGTGTTCACCCCGAGAATGGGTAGTCTGGTCCGGATCCTGGCCACGAACGCCTTTCTCTCAATCTTCCGCCACCCTTTGATACTTACTTGAAACGGCGTCGTGTTTCTGTTCGGCCTCAGTTTCTTTTCGGTGCGCTCGAGGGCGTCAGCATGACCTTACTCGCGTTCAAGAGGCCCGGACCACACTGTATGGGTTGCTTCAATTGTCCACCGTTCCGGCAGCTGTCCAACCAACCGATTATGGGAGCAAAAACACGTGGATAACCTACCTCCCGAGGGGCCCATCATAGGCGGTGTGCGGCACACTTGGACTTCCTCAGTGCTGCAAGTGGGCGTGCCAAAGCAAGCGAGTGAGGGGATTGGTGTGGTAACCACAAGGCTCATTTAATCTAGGGTACAACGACCATAATATTAGCGTAACCTTGGTACCCTCGCGAGCAACCTCACGAACCTGGAACACAACATGTCCTACGAACATCAGGAGGTGGGGGTATGGCCCGGAGATTCCCATTTGACTTGATGGTCCGAGTTCCGACCGCTCTTGGGTTCATGTGGCATAGCGCTCGCGTGGCAGTATGTGGAAGCGCTGGGAAATACTACGATCATCCATATCGTTGGTGGCTATTCGTCGATGGGCCCTTCTATGAAGTGGGCCTAGACCCTACCGTTTAACCACGGTGGATATTTGGTTTACAGAAAACCCTGAACATTCCATTACAAGATTGAAGGTTCGTGCTGATCTCTCACAACCGCACCGTTCGAGCGTGACTCGAGAACCCACAGTGGTGTGATCAGTAGCCTAACTTCCACAAAGACAGAGCGCGATCACATCTTTTGCTTTTCCAACCCTAACACAATTCTGAATACCATAGTCGAGAACCAGGTTCGTTCTTGACGCTCTTGATAATGATCTCTTCTGGAAACTTAGTACGGGGTTTCGGCAAAGTTAAAATTTCTGGTCGGCATTCGGTTCCGAAGTACCGCAGACGCGGTGTCAGCTGCAGTGAGTGGGTCTCAATAACAGCCGATCTTGCGTGCTTATGCATCCGACACGAGGAGGCACAGTGGCTCAAATAACGACCTTAGGCAATACGGAGGTGAAACTGATCCAAATTGGAACGTAGAACGGTGCGTCGTTAACCATCTGTTTCGATGTGGAGGCAAGTCTGACTTTGACGTGGCATTTGACGGGATTTTCGTTGGGGCTCAAT
>Ga0307514_10004035_pt1 | contig 13647 bp, 10 predicted proteins | sample 16_EM_MG_FD_203088 | JGI IMG/M metagenome (GOLD analysis project Ga0307514, IMG submission 203088) | Populus trichocarpa ectomycorrhiza microbial communities from riparian zone in the Pacific Northwest, United States - 16_EM | ecosystem: Host-associated > Plants > Roots > Unclassified | place... | reverse complement strand
GTTCATCGCCTATACAAGCAACTCAAGCAGAGATTCAGTAAGTATTTTTCCTGGGAAGTATTCATAGGGCAGAAAATTTAATACTGTGTTAGAAAATGGCCAATAATGTTATGCAGGATGCTGTAGAGCCATTTACAGCAGAAGTGCGTGCAAATTTTGATCGATTTATTCGCATACAAATCGAGCTTTCACTGCTATCCTCGAGGAACTAGTAATGGAATCTGCTGCAACAAACTAAGCAGAGTGGGTGGAGATGCAGATGAGGAAGCGAATGCAACAGATCAAGCGGAGTGTAGGGAAGATGATGATAGCGAGAATAGAGAGGCTAATGATAGAGAGGTGGAATAGTTATGGGTTGTGATATATATTTGTTATTTTGTGTTTAGTGTATTTAGTTAGCTCATAGAAACGAACTCTCCTATGTGGTACCTTTTGCCTGTTTGGTTCAATGAATGGACTGGGCCTGCTGGACTGGCCCGCCCAGTCAATTGGTAGGGCCACTCATCAAGGGACCAATCTAATGATCACTAGACCGGGCTAGTGACGAAAAACACATCCTTGGTGACTGGGCCGGAACATATGTATTCTTGATTGAATCCGATTCTTTCATAAGAGAATACCCACCTGGGAGCTTCAGGTTCTGTCTCAATAACCTATTCAGTACCATAGTGAAGGTATACATCCCATAGGCCAGTTCTTTAAAGTACCTAGCTGCAACTCACACTGAGTGGTCCTTTAGGGATTTTATTCCTTGAGTCTTTGGCTTGTTGGCCTTCCCAACAGCTATTTCCTCTCTGTGGCCAATACCTTTTCACTTGTAATAGGTTCTTAACTCTTTTCACCACTGCGTAACTGCACATGTTTAAGGCTTTAGACTATTATAGCATATCTTTTGACAGGAATTGTTCCTTTTGAAATGTATTGCTGGAAAAGTCTTGCATACTTAATAAGCACACTTGGATTTTCTGTGCTGGTATCTTATTATGAACTTGCAAATCCTATTGTATATGTAACTATATAGTAGGTGCAGATAGGGTCTGTATTTGAATAGTAATTTTTACCTACAATATACTTCCCTGGCTTATTTGTAGCAATTTTAGCAGTGACTGACATTCCACAAGTTTAAATATATTTCACTTAAATATATTGTCTGTCAAACTGTTAACTATCTATTGAAGTAGACATTTAGTAAATTTGTTGGGCCCTCTTCAAAGGGACCTTCAGTTTTTGCTACTTGTTTTCACCTGTAGTGGCCTATCACTTGAGAAAAAATAGCAGATGGTTGCAACTTACCCCTGATGTATTTTTACAAGTGGGCAGGTTACTGACATCAGATAAAGCTATACTTTGTCTCAATTAAGGCAAACTTCTCAGTTGACTCTCCTGTCTTCTTGGTTTGTTACAAATACTTCTAGTATTGGTGAAAAAGTTAGTTACCTGGTTGATCCTGCGAGTAGTCATATGCTTGTCTCAAAGATTAAGCCATGCATGTCTAAGTATAAGCAAAATATATAGTGAAACTGCGAATCGCTTATTAAATCAGTTATCATGTATTGGATAATACTTTACTACTTGTATAACTCTGGTAATTCTAGAGCTAAGACATGCATAACAGTCCTGACCCCTAGAAGGGATATATTTATTAGATAAAACGCCAATATCTTCGTACTCTTTGGTGATTTATAGCAACTTAAGGAATTGCATTTCCCTTGTACTGGCAATGGTTCATTCAAATTTCTGCCCTATCAACTTGCAATAGTAGGATATAGGCATACCATAGTTTCAACGGTTAACGGGGAATTAGGATTCTATTCTGGAGAGGGAGCCTGAGAAACGGCTACCACATCCAAGGAAGGCAGTAAGTGCACAAATTATGCAATTCCAATTCGGGGAGGTATTGACAATAAATATTGATACAGGTGGTTTTATACCTCTTGTAATTAGAATGAGTACAATTTAAATCTCTTAATGAGGAACAATTGGAGAGCAAGTCTGGTGCCAGCAGCTGCGGTAATTCCAGCTCTAATAGCATATATTAAAGTTGTTGCAGTTAAAAAGCTCGTAGTTGAACCTTGGACCTGGCCGACTGGTCTGCCTCACCGCATGCACTGGTTTGGTTAGGTCTTTCCTTCTGGCAAACTGCATGCCCTTCACTGGGGGTGTTTGGGAACTAGAACTTTAACTGTCAAAAGATTCCAGTGTTCAAAGGAGGCATAAGCTCGAAAATATTAGCATAGAATAATAGAATAGGACATGTGGTTCTATTTTATTGATGTCTAGGACTACCGTAATAATTAATAGGGATAGTCGGGGGCATCAGTATTCAATCATTAGAGGTGAAATTCTTGGATCGATTGAAGACTAACTACTGCGAAAGTATTTGCCAAGGATATTTTTATCAATCAGGGAATGAAAGTTAGGGGATCAAAGACGATCAGATACCATCGTAGTCTTAACCATAAACTATGCCAACCAAGGATTGGGTGATGTTCTTTTTTGACTCGCTCAGCACCTTACGAGAAATCAAAGTCTTTGGGTTTCGGGAGAAGTATGGTCACAAGACTGAAACTTAAAGGAATTAAGGGAAGGGCACCACCAGGAGTGGAGCCTGCAGCTTAATTTGACTCAATACGGGGAAACTCACCAGGTCCACATATATTAAGGATTGACAGATTAAGAGCTCTTTCTTGATTATGTAGGTAGTAGTGCATGGCCATTCTTAGTTAGTGTAGTGATTTGTCTGCTTAATTACGATAATGAACAAGACCTGAACCTGCTAAATAGTGTAACGGCGGTGCTACAATAGCATTCACAGGTAGGGGGTCAAGGCGCAAGAACAAGAAGTGAGAACGCCAAAGTAATACGGGCGTCATTAGCATGTTCGATAAGAACGAGATATGAAAATCAGAACACCGCTTGAGGCTTGTTATTTTAACTAACTAACTCAGCTCGCTTTTATAGAAGTGTTGATCTGATAACGAATTATCTAATCTATCTCGATACTCCGTTTAAGGAATAGCAAGCCTCGTCAGCCAAGCACCCTAATCGGGAAGTGACTACCCCATTAGGATACATGGTGCTTAAGTACATAGATTCTGCAGCCTGTTTCCCAATGTATTACACTCAGGCTGAGATACACGAGATAACACCCAATTCATCTAATAACGACAATCCAACACATAGTTTCCCAAACGTAATATCAAACAACAATACATAAACATACTGTAATGGACGTACCCTAACCCTGAATAGCAGAGTAGATATAGGCAGCAGTACTACTTACCAGTAGTACCAAGGAAGTGTCTTATGTAGATGGCGGGTCCTGAGGGCACGTTCAGGGACACGAGAGTTTAAGGCAGGATGAAGGGAGTTTAATAGTTGAAGGTTCCTAAGGTGGACTAAGTCGAGTAGTGAGACGGAGGCGGGAACAGGTACTGGAGGTGGCGGGATCAAGGTAGGGCCAACAGGCATATGGAGGGAATAACAGGCGAGGTAGTCTGAGCTATGATCGAGAATCGTATGAGAGAGTATAAGATAATTGTATTCAACTAGGTACAAACAGTAGACAAGTTGTAGCGTGAGGAAAGAAGAGAAGAGACAAGAGACAGGAAATCCATCGACTTAAATACCAATCCAATATTATACAAAATGCAAATATCAAAGTGATTACAAATGACAGAGAACATGCTAGAAGTTACTTAGAAGGTTACAGAATGTAATTGCGTAGTTAGAAAACTATAGAACCACACAACTTGTATTCGGAATCAGCATAGTAGGTCGTGAACTTCCTAGAAGGTTCTAGTAAGTTCCAAGACAGGATCCGAAACTCGGCATACTAGGATGCGATCGGTTGCTATAGAGTTCGGGCCAGGATCAGATGCAGGGTATCAGTTCGTAAATAGAACCCACAGGAATAATACAAGCATGAATAGGTCTTGCTGAGTCAGAATCAGATCAAGGTGTACATAGTAAAGAGCAGACGATGCAGTGGGTCGCTGATGCAATACTGGCATAGACAGATAGCGGGATGGATTAGTGTCAGGGTCAGGGTTTGTAACAGTAGCCCCTCCTCTAGGGACGAGCTCCTGCGAGGCTGGTTCGTCATCTGGGATTGTGATCGGGTTGGAATGAGAACCAAGTTCACTCATTTTGGCAGGGTTCGTAGGCGTGGCTTGTTTGGATAGGTGTTGTGGAATTGTTTGACAACACTGGGTGAATTCCCAAACAGATTAGCAGGTTCCCAAGTAGGTTGATCGTAACCAACCTAGCGGGCAAGGTATTGGAGAGTTTTTTCAACAATTTGGGAGTCCAAAATTTCCTCAACTTCCCACTCAGGTTCGTCTTCGCTTATAACTGGTGGTGGAAGAGGCTGGATCTGGCCAGGAAGCGGGTCGGTAGAGGCAGGCTCAAGAAGAGATATGTGGAAGACAGGGTGAATCTTCTTGGATGTAAGAAGGTCGAGCTTATAAGCGTGGGAGGAAACCTTCTGGATGATTCAAAATTTTCCAAGACGTTTGTAATGGAGCTTGGAAGAGGGTCTATTGGTCTTCACATGTCGGTGCAGTAACCATACTTCATCGCCGATCTCGAGCTTTGAGGCAGGGATTCTGGAGTTATTAGCCTGTTCTGCATATGCAGCTTGGGCCTATAACATTTCTGATCTAAGGTAGGAATCGAGGTTTGCCTGCCAATCGGCATATTCCTTGATGACTGAGGGTGCTGGAAGCTTCTGGTTCAGGTTCGGGAGAATCTGGTATTGAGGGTTATCTGCATACATGGCCTGGAAAGGAGTGATATGCAGGGTGGCCGAGATAGTATTATTGTATGAGAAGTCAGGCATGGTCAAAAGCTCTGACCAATTGTCTCGTTGGTAATTACAGTATTTCCGAAGATATTGCTCGACGATGGCATTAATTCGTTCAGTCTGGCCATCGGTCTGGGGGTGGAAGGCAGTTGATATTTTCTGTTGGATGCCTACCAGGTTTGTCAGGGCCTGTGTGAATTCCGAGGCAAACTGGGTCCCATGGTCGGATACTATCGAGTCGGGAATTCCATGTAAGCGGAAGATGTTGTCCAAAAATAGCTTAGCAACCTGCTTAGAATTGACATCCATAGTTGTAGGTATGTAGTGAGCCATCTTAGATAAGCGGTCTACCACCACTAGTAGTGCGTCATAACCGTTGGATTTCGGGAGCCCAGTAACCAGGTCGAGAGAGACGGAAGACTACTTTCGGCAGGGGACTTGTAGTGGTTTGAGTAGCCCGTATGGTGCATGTCGTACTGGCTTGGTCCGGGCACATGTATCACAATTCCGAATATAACGGGCAATAGTCTGGCGCATCTTGGGCCACCAATAGTCACGAGACACAAGTTCATACCTAGCAGCCTAACCAGGATGTCCTGCTGCAGGCTGGTCATGGCAGTTTTTGAGGATTCAGAGGCACAGGTCAGGTATTTCAGGGACATACACTAGCCCATTAACTAAGATCAGGCCGTTATGCACCTCACATTCTCCGAGAGGAATGGTCTTGTGCTTCTTGTTGCCATTCTGGAGTGCTTCGAGGATTTCTTGTGCAAGAGTGTCAGTGGCCAAGGCCTCACGAATATCCTGATCATGTTGTTTTGAGGCTGCAGAGACAGAGAAATTTGAAAGTGGAATTAGGGCCTGAGTCGGATGGCCACGCTCATCCCCCTCTCCAGGCGGATCTCCGGATCTTCTAGTGAGTGCATCTGCTTTCCCGTTTTGTGCACCAGGGCGGAAGACAATTTTGAAATCGTATTGAGCAAGTTCCTGGGCCCACCTGGCTTGTCTTCGAGAAAGGAGTGCCTTAGTGGTAAAGTTCTGAAGATTGTGGTGGTTGGTGATTATTGTGAAAGGCTGGGGAAGTTGATATAAGTACATGTGGTATTTGTCAAGAGCCTTGATGATGGCGAGGAGTTCCTTGTCACCAATCCCATAATTACACTCAGCTGGAGACATTTTCTTAGATATGAAGGTGACAGGGTGTAACACAAGCTTGTCATTTTCGAGGTGTTTCTGGGACATGATTCCGGAAGTAACATACTCAGAAGCGTCAGTCTCGACTATGGTCTGGAGGTCTGGTTTAAAGTGTCATAGGATCGGAGCTGATATGAAGGTGTCTTTAAGTTTTCGGAATACCTCTTCGCAGGAAGAGTCCCAGACGAAGAGGACATCTTTTCTTAGCAAGTTGAACAAAGGTTGACAGAGTGCGAAGTATTTCCTGATAAATCGACGATAGAAGTGGGCAAAACCTAAGAAACACTGTACGTCTTTAACTGTTTTAGGTACTTCCCAGGCAAGAATCGCGTTAACTTTTTCTGGGTCCATCTCAATACTATTCTCAGAGATAAGGAATCCTAGGAAGGCAGTCTTTTGGACCGAGAATTCGCACTTTTCTAGCTTGATGAATAGTCCTGCTTGCTTGAGTTTCTACAGTATCTTTCGTACGTGTTCTCGATGTTCCTTAGTGGTTTTTGAGTAGATCAGGATGTCATCGATATAACAGATATAGAATTGGTCTAGGAATTCACGGAGTGTATTGTTAACAACGCATTGAGCAATTGCGGGAGCATTAGTCAATCCGAAGAGCATGACCAGAAACTCAAACAGGCCGTAACGAGTTCAATAGGCTGTCTTCCATTTATCACCTTTCTTGATGCGAATCTGATTGAAGCAGACTCGTAGATCAAGTCTGGTGAAATATCTACATCCTCTAATCTGGTTCAATGTTTCCTCGATGCGGGGCAGGTGGTGTCAGTCTTTGACAGTAATGTCATTCAGTGCTCGATAATCAACACAAAGTCGAAGGGAACCATCTTTTTTCTTGACAAATAAGATGGGCGAAGTGGCAGATGAGGAACTGGCTCTGATGAAGGACTTGGTTAGGTTTTTGTCTATTCACTTCCTGACTTCCTTGAGCTCTGCATCACACATTGTGTATATTCGTCCAAATGGTGGCTTTGCTCCATTGATAAGTGGGATTGCATGGTCTACATATTGAGAGGGTGGTGACATTCGAGCTTCTTTTTCTGAAAACAGGACCAAGTAGTCATGGTATTCCGGAGAGACGAGTTTTTTTGTTGTATCTTATGTAGCTTCTTCATCCTCTGGGTTGTTGTACAGGGCCATGATACATAGGCATGATTCTGGGTTCTTGATTGCCACACGGAAGGCAGCTCGAGATATGAGGTTGATTTTCAATCTAGGTGGTTCTGCTGCGGGAATAACCTTTGGGCATACAGGGAGGCAGTTCTCATAGTAATGAGGTGACGAAAAGGTGATTGAGTTTTTGGACCAGTTGATAGTCAGGTTATGTCGTCGTAACCAAGGTTTACCAACGATCATATTCCAGCCTACAAGTTTCGTGACATGGAAGGTAAGGTCTTCCATATGTTGGTCAATGGTTAATCTGAGAGAACAGGTATGAGTGATTTGTCCTACTTTGGAGTGAACCCCATTGACTAGGACCAGGTCTTCAGGTTTCCTCTTAAGATCAAGGGGCAGATTCAGGCTCAGAGCGAAGTCAAGGTCAATAAACTGCGAGCTAGCTCCCGAGTTTATCATGCAGAAAGCGGAGTGGTTTTCATTAACGAGACAAGGTAAAATAAGAGGATCCTCTGATACTAATTCTCCAAACACAGACAGAGAAGATAATCGTAAAGCAGCAGAATGACGAATTCGACGAGCAAGTCTTTGACGAGACTTGCGAGAAATACCCAAAACTTTCCCAGATCCTTCGATATGAACTTCCTCCAAGACAGAAAAAGGATTAGAACTAACAAAGGGAATGGAAACAGGGTAGACGGCACCAGGATGTATCCTGGCACTCCGTAACTAGCCATCAGTAATCACGGAATGCTCAAGTTTTTTGAGATCTTATAAAGAGGGACACCACCTTGCTCGCTTGTTGGCTTGGTAGGTGGCTGCTCAGGTGGTGCTGAAGCAGCTGCGTTCACATATTGGTTACGTGCCCAAGCTGGGCAGTCGGCTCTGCAGTGGCCAGCTCCACTACAGTAAGAGCACAAGTTGTTTTCACACCGGTACTTGCGAACTTCTTCTGAGATGGGCCCGTGGCGTCTTTGAGCATTGGACAGGTCCATTGGTTCAGGAGCTGTGCCAGTGGCAGTAGTGGGAGTTGGCTTGGCTTGTGAAGGCGCTGGGGCAGGTGTTCTAGGTTGAGGTTTCTGTGTATTCAAGAGCTTCATACTGTTGTCCAATTTGATGCATAACTGAACAAATTGGTTAAAGGTTTCCGGGAGTGAGGGTTGGTAGGCAATAGCAGTCTTGAGATGATGATTGGCACCCTCAGTAAAGAATTGGATTTTGGTGGCATCATCATAATTTAGGACTGTTGCATAAGTTGCAAACTCTGCATGGTATGTTGAACAGTCCTTATCCCCTTGCTTAAGATTCCTGAGCTTGCGTTGTGCTGTTGCTTGTGCATCAGGGTCATCATATGCGTTTTTAAGAGCAACAGTGAATTCCCTATAAGAACCAAAGTCTGTGGCACCTGAGGTCTTCTTCAGGTATGGCTGAAACCAGTCAGCGGCTGAGCCTGTCAAGAAGGAGGCAGCGTAAGCAATTTTGGCTGCATCAGTGGCATATCTTGTCGAATCCGAAGAGAAGACCAAGGCAAGTCTGGTCATGAACTTTGAGAATTTGGAATGAGTTCCATCAAAACTCTCAGGCTCATTTATCTTATGGGCTCGAGGTGTAGGTACGTTTGGAGCCCCATTATCAATCAAGGAGGATAAGGTTAATCCGTGGTTGAAAACTTGTTGATAGTAGTCCCACAAGGCCACTTGGGCTGCTGGCGTATTGACTGTAGGGAATCTAAACTCTGTTGGTCTCCCGCAGGCTGTAAGGAGTCCTGCATTATGTATGGGAATAATAAATGGTAGGAGACTCATTGGGGTATTTGGTGGGATAGTGGGGGCTGCTGCAGGCTGCAGGCGAGGATTTGAAATAGCTTGGACTAGCTCTTCCCAGGCAGCTTCGAGCGTACTACCTGGGGTACCAAAGACAGATAAGCCTGCTCCTAGGCTAGCACCAGTTGAAGATCCTGGTTCGGGGTTCACCATGATTGCGTAGCGGAGACTTTTGGCGACGCTACAAAGTGTAACAGACGGACCCTAACCCTGAATGGAAGAGTAGATCTAGGCAGCAGTACTACTTACCAGTAGTACCAAGGAAGTGTCTTATGTGGATGGCGGGTCCTAAGGACATGTTCAGGGACACCAGGGTTTAAGGCAGGATAAAAGGAGTTTAACAGTTGAAGGTTCCTAAGGTGGACTAAGTCGAGTAGTGAGAAGGAGTCGGAAACAGGTACTGGAGATGGCGGGATCAAGGTAGGGCCAACAGGCACATGGAGAGAATAACAGGTGAGGTAGTCTGAGCAATGCTCGAGAATCGTATGAGAGAGTATAAGATAATCGTATTCAACTAGGTACAAACAGTAGACAAGTTGTAGCGTGAGGAAAGAAGAGAAGAGACAAGAGACAGGAAATCTATCGACTTAAATACCAATCCAACATTATACAAAATGCAAATATCAAAGTGATTACAAATGACAGAGAACATGCTAGAAGTTACTTACAAGGTTACAGAATGTAATTGCGTAGTTAGAAAACCATAGAACCACACAACTTGTATTCGGACCACTGGGTTCCTTCAGGTACTTCCAATCGATAAGCATGTGAACCAATAGCTTCCAAGACCTTGTAGGGTCCTATTCACTTATTAGTAAGAGATTGGTTATTGCCTGCTCATATTTGAAGATTCCGGCGGTCTACCAGCACCCAATCATTAACTATAAACCGTCATGCTTTTTTCAGGTGTATAGCACTTCGCTTGTTGTTGATTTGCTTGAGGGTATCATGGACTTGGTTGTGTACTGTTGTCATGTGGTCGAGCAATTCCTCGGCAGCAGGAGAGGAGAATTCGTGGTCGTCAGAGAGGTGTATAGTGTGAGGGTCAAAGCCATACAGGCTGCGGCAGGGAGAGTACTTGTGGGTAGATATGGTAGTGGTATTGTAAGCAAACTTGGCAAGAGGCAGCCAAGTTCGCCATCGATATTGTCTATCATGGCAGTATATTCGAAGGTATTGCTTGAGGGTCTGGACTGCTCGTTCTGCAAGTCCATCAGTTTGGGGATGATAGGCAGTTGACAGGCAGAGATTGATTCCAAGGTTCTTGTTGATTTTCTTGAGTAACTTCAAAGCAAATTGAGGCCTATGATCAGAGGTAATATACTTGAGTAGGCCATAAAGTCTCCAGATCTCATTGATATATATGGCGGCTATGTCTGAGGCTGTACATGTTGTCTTTGCTGGTATGTAGTGTTGTACTTTGGTGAATTGGTCAGTGATGACAAGAATAGCATTGAATCCTTCAGACTCAGGTAGTTCTCCAACAAAATCCATAGCTATTTCTTTGAAAGGTCGTTCCCCAGTTGGCATAGATACCAACTTCGTTTGCCTGCTGTGTCTATCTGCTTTTGCCTTCTGACATCTAATACATCCTGCTACATACTTTGCCACATCTTCTTGCCATCTGTCCCAAATAAAATTGCAAGAGACCAGCTCTTGAGTCCGATGCCTACCCCAATACCCTGCTACTTCACTAGCATGATGCTGCCATAGCACATCAGTTCGAAATTCCGGAGGTACAACCCACAATCTATCTCTCTTTTCCCAAGTCGACACATCAATCCCAGGTAGTTCCACATCCTCTGCATCAAGTTCTTCGTCCTCTCCATTCACTAAGAGCTATACTTCATCAAAAAATCGGGCTTCCATGCCAGATTTCTCCTCCCCTAAACGTCTAGACAGGCCATCAGCTTTACCCATCTTCGACCCAGGTTTGTAGTGAATAGTGTAAAAAAGTTCGGACATGTGGAGGTACCACGACGCTTGACAAGAGTTGAGTTTTTGCTTTGTGTTGAAGTATTGTAGACCTTGATGGTCTGTATAGACGTTCACATGTACACCAACTAGCCAGTCTCTCCACTTCCGGAAACTATCTACAATTGCAAATAGCTCCTTATCATGAATTGGCCAGTTTTGTTGGGTACCTGTAAGGGTTTTAGCATGATACTTAATGGGGTGTAGATGCTTGATACTATTGGTAACATGGTATTGACTAAGGATGCCTGAGATTGCTTGGTTGCTAGCGTCAGTCTCAATAATGATATCAAGGCTTCTGTCAAACTGAGTAAGGATTGGTATGGACATGAATCATTGATAGAGTTCATTGAAGGCTGCTTGTTGCTCAAATCCCCACGAGAAAGGTACGTCTCTAGTTAACTCAATCAAAGGCCTGGCCTTTGAGCTGTAATTAACAATAAACCATTGATAGTAGTTAGCAAAGCCTAAGAAGACCTGGACTTCTTTCTTCTTGGTAGGGACAGGCCACTTGGTTATGACTTCGAGTTTAGCGAGATCTATTTGTACTTGTTGACCATTGATGATGTGACCAAGAAAGAGAGTTTGCTTGACGTGAAATTTGGATTTGGGTAGATTTACTGCCAGCCCATGCTTGACACACTTCTCAAGGACCTTTTTGACAAGTGCCTGATGTTCTTTTTCTGTCTTTTCTCCAAAGATAAGTATATCATCTAAATACCAGACATATGCCTCAACATCCTTGAATATTGTATCCGTCATCTCTTGAAAACTAGCAAAGGTATTTATTAATCCAAACGGCATAATGGTATACTCAAAGAATCCCTTCTTAGTCATGAACGCAGTCTTCCACTTATCTCCCACGGCAATTCTCAACAAGTTATACGCGTTCTTCAAGTCCAATCTCGTAAACAGCTTTCCTCCCTTCGTCTTATCTAACAGCTTGCTAATCAGGGGGAGAGGATATTTGTTCGGAATCGTAAGTCGATTAAGAGCTCGACAATCGACACATATGCGTACGGTGCCATCCTTTTTGTGGACGAAGAAGATAGGTGCACCAGTAGGGGAATGAGAATGACGGACTTTGCCAGTGGGTACTTCAGACTGGAGGTAGTTCTGCAGAGCTTCGTCTTCTTCCCACATAGTCTTGTAGATTGCTCCAGTAGGTATCTTGACATGAGGATCAATTTGAGGGATCTGGTGATCTCATGGCTTGTGTTCAGGTAGGCGGGCTACCGGTTCAGCAGAGAAGACTTGTGCATAACGATTATATCGTTCGCGGACATCAATGATTAGCAGTACATCTCCGTCAAGCATAGGCTCGACATCCATATCGATAACTATAACCGAGGGTATCTATCTTACAGAACAGGGAATTACCAAACCAGTCTCAACATTCCTCAAACATCTTTCTTGAGTATCCACCATAAACCCATTCTCGTCCAACCCAGATAAACCCAATATCACATCCTTCTTTCCAATATCTAAAACTTCTGCATCCAGAGAGAACTTAGCTAAAAGAGAACCCTTAGAATAAACACGAAATAAACTATTAACCACATAATTTCCTCCAGAAAGTATTGACCCATCCTCTTGCTTCACATTAACCTTCTGAGCTCTTTTCTATATACCCATCTTTATTGCCAACCTTTTTCCAACTACAGGTGCACTCGCTGCACTATCTATCACAGCTTCCACTTCCTCCCCAGCAATCGTAATCTGTACTGTCAGTAGTGGGGTATGTCGAGGAATCTGTCCAACAGTAGTTGACGTACTCCTTATTCGTTTTCCTGCTGTTGTTGGTCCTCTTCTGAACCTAGTTCAGTAATCTGGAAATGACCCTTGTCTGTCTTTGGCTTGTTGTTTCGCAGTTGGTGCTTGACCAATGCTGTTGAGGTAGATTGCTGTTGTGGGGCTGCTTGTATTCTTCGAGGTTGTGAGCTGTTGTGCTAATTATTCCTACACTCGGCAGCATACTGTCCAGCTATGCCATACTTGTAGCAATAGTTGTCCTTGATCCTTTTGTTGATTTAGTCCTAACTGATGTATGGTCATTTACCATCTCGGGTATCTTGAGAAGGTGCAGTTCCTCCTCTGAGGGATGTGGTAGGGGCCTCCTCTCATACTCGCTTCTTAGATGTAGGTTTGTGGGATGCTTGGTAATCCCTAGCCGAAAATTCCTTTGATATAATGTCCATCTCGATAAGTCATTGACGCCATTCACTAGGCTTCGATCATAGTTGCTTGTAGTATGCCATGTGTCTACAAAGCTTAGATGCTAGCCCATTGAGTATTATATTGATAAGTTGTACTTCTGGAATGCCAGCATATTCATTCAGGCTATCGAGTTCTGTAAGGTAGTCCCGGACGGTTCCTGTCTGCCGTAAGTCGATTATTTTTTGATATAATCGACCTTCCCTCTAATGATCTCCATAGTATAGGTACAATCTATCCTGAGCCTCCTTCAATGTAGTATACTTGACCCTATTTGTCTTCCACCATTCAAGTGCCTTGCCTTCCAAACATAAACTAAGATATGCCAATCATTGCTGCTCACTGGTAATCATCGTAATCAGGAAGTACTCATCCATCTGTAGGATCCAACCTTCCAATGCATTCATGTCTTCACTAAACTTGCTTGGAGGAGGAGCTTTGCCTGCTCTCATTTGGTTATCTGGCGGGGGTGGAGGTGGATCTTGTGGAGGTGGGGGGGGTGGAGGTGGT
>Ga0307514_10004034_pt1 | contig 13658 bp, 5 predicted proteins | sample 16_EM_MG_FD_203088 | JGI IMG/M metagenome (GOLD analysis project Ga0307514, IMG submission 203088) | Populus trichocarpa ectomycorrhiza microbial communities from riparian zone in the Pacific Northwest, United States - 16_EM | ecosystem: Host-associated > Plants > Roots > Unclassified | place... | reverse complement strand
GTAAGTGGTCACCACCGGCATCGTCGTGGTCTCGGTCCCGGTCGATTGACGGCTCTGCTCACGTTCGCCGGCTTCTAGAGAGTAAGTGGTCACCACTGGCATCGTCGCGGTCTCGGTCCCGGTCGATTGACGGCTCTGCTCACGTTCCCTCGCTTCTAGGATGTAAGTGGTGAGCTGCAACTTTGAGTTGGGTTAATGGGGCCAATGTTTGCTTTTTTTCAGACAGTAAGCGGCCATCGGCAATTATGGATTGAATGTTTAGCGTTAGTGCTTATTTAGTCTACTTCTAGCGTGTAAGTGGATCTCGTGTCATGGGTGATTGGAAAGTAACGTTGGTATTGACGAGTATCTAGATTGTAAGTGGATGCTTGAAATAGTATGGTTGGTTGGAATTAATGACACTACGCTTTTAGTCCGTAAGTGAAAATCTATGTTACCTCATTTGATGGGAATTATATCTTATGTTCTCTGGATTGTAGTTTGTAAGTCTACCCTCCAGCGTCCCCTCTGATGCTGGGAAAAGTATGGCTCTGATGTAGGCTGGCTTTTAGCTTGTAAGTGGAAACTCGCAATATTATGGTTGATTTGGAGAGATGTTACAGCATTTGTTGGCCCGCTTTTAGGAAGTAAGTAATCACTCGGGATCTTACAGGTTCTTCAATGTTGATAGCTCTACTTACCTTATTCGGCTTCTAGCGCGTGAGTAAACCCTACAAATCTACTGCAGGCTCAGAAGAATGATAACCCTTGCGCTCACCGCACCGCCGTGTAGATTGTAAGTGTAATGTCACCGTTGATTTGGGACAGTGGCTATACTGATCTCTGTCGGTGTCTAGCAAGTAAGTGATTAATTTATCCTAGTTAACTTGGTGAATAGCTGTACTCATATTATCTGGTTTCTAGAGTGTACGTGTGCCTCTGCGATACCATAATTAATCGATCTATTGACTATACATGTTTGTGGATTTCTAGATTGTAAGTTCGATATTGGCGATATAATGATATAGGCAGTATGGATGACCGATGCGTATGCTCAATTTCTAGCAAGTGAGTTCACAATTCGACACCACTGTTGGCTTTAAGTAACATGATTATCCGCTCACGTCCATTCTTAGAATGAGGTTGCAGCCACCAACTTGAATGATGAGAGAGAAAACGACGAGGAGGATAAAGATGGGGGTGGTGAGGGGAAGGGAGAGGAAGAGGCTGGGGAACCAGAGGAGGAAGAGAAGAACGAGGACGGACAGGGGAAGGGAAAGGAGAGAGAAGGGGAGAAGCAAACAAGCTGAACAATCGTACGGATCAATTCTCGGGGAGCAAATTTTGCGTGGTACGCAGATTGCCTTCAAAGAGGATACGTCGCTAACCTGCCGCAGTAACGGAAGATTCAATACTGGCTTGGCTTAGCTGCAAGAACGATTGCTATTTCAATTACACATAGGACATGCGCCCGGTTGCAGCTGATACCTTCAAAATAACCAGGTATCCAAATAGCCGGTGAATTCAATCCTAGTAGCGATATTGCGAGCTACCTTCCGTATTTACCATTACCCGCGTGGTGTAACATTGTTGTTCAATCATACTGTATTCACTCTCTCGAATACGGCAGTGCCCCTCCCCTCCGAACGACCGGCTAGGTAGGGGAGATCCCCTTCACCTGTGTATTTTAAACCAGATCATAGCTAATCTCCTGTAATACTTACGCCGGAGGGTTGAATGCTATGTGCATTGTCGATCCGGGTGTTACCGAACAAACGAAATGATCTACCATTCCCGGACTTTCCTGGCAGTCGAAATCCCTCTTGTCCGTGCACAATGTATGCAGGGTTATCCCTGCTGTAGATCCCCCACCTGCATCTGGATAACGATCGCGCGCGGCAGATCCCGGACAGAGCCGCGCGAACAAATTAAAAAGCTCGCCCCTGACGTCATGACCCTTTCGCCAACGACGGCCACAACGTGGGGTAAGGTGTTCGGACTATACAATGGAGTGGCTGAAAATTTCCCAGTACGGTGAATCATCATGGATCCGTTGTGTTCATTACCATTTGAGAGTGTTTCAACGTCTGCATTTTCAGTACCAAATTCCTACACGGAGTATTGACTCTATCACTTCCCTTCTCGCTCAAAGGCAGACGAGAAATGTTAAATTCTGCTGTGAACTTTCAAACATATTTATCGTCGGCTTATCTGAAATTACCTTATCCATAATAAACCTCGAGTACATGGTAGAACAGGGGGAAAAAACTCCACCAGCCCGAAAAAATAGTTCCCCCACATGCATTGTATCTATCTTGGCTCACTTTCCACTGCCGCCCTTATGCATACCGCCTACCACTGTTGAAGGATCATGGTTGAGTTGAAAGACCATAAAGTTCGCGACAGAGGACGTCCTATCTTCATTAACAAACCTCCTCTCATTCTCTCCGAGTTTGAGCAACACATTCCCCTGCCAGGTAGAAGTAATAAACGCCGTTGCCGGTGTGATATCAAAATTTATGCCAAGCGACGTATTCGTCAAGATTCAAGAAGTTCCGTAACAGGAATAAGTAGAAGCGTGAGCACCTAACCTTAAGGCCTGGCAGTGGAGCACGCCATCACCTAATCGGGGAAGCGGGAGGTTGAAAGTAATTCCGAATGGTATCGCCATGAGGGAAAATATTCGGCAAGAGAGGTGGTATGTACGCACAACTAGTCAAGCGGTATGAATGCGCCGATAGAGTTGTCAGGATATCTGACTAGACGAATGAGGAAAGTTCTGATTTGATAGTTTCCTCTACCACCAAAACATATTTTTCCAGACCCAGCCCAATAATTACAGTCACCACGACCACACCGGCACCGTTATTACCGGCCGCCGCATTCCACGGGACGCTCATGCAAAATTGGAGGGTTTGGAGCAGGGTTCCCGGTAGTTCGGCGGCCTCAACTCTTTCAGAGCGCGCAATCGTCGTCCAGGGCGGGGCATATGTAGAGACATCTAAAGCCCTGGCGGAGGTTGCCGCGCCCTATCTTGGGGTTTTTTAGATTGAAAACTACTCATTTCATAACAGATTACATAGCATACAGCTCTCGTCTCCAAATACTAAGCACAGGAAACTTGTAACAGGTGTGGATGAGCTCAAATTCGAGTAAGGCCAGTCACCATAGCATCATTCGTTTCACCCAACTATCACTCGGCTTACATGCTGCCCAAAAGTCCGTCAGTCCAAAACCCTCCGGACGACAAATCGTAGTCTGGGATCGGGTAGACAAGCACCCGCTCTGGACGGACTTTTGGAAAGCCTAGTTTGGAAGATTAAAGCTACGTGGATCACAGCACTAGTATACACAATCATAAAAAGACTATACGCCTAGATGTATCTCAATTCTATGAAGCTGGAGAAACTCTATATTACTTCGAGAAGGACACTCACGTGAAACGAAACCGACAGGATGATGACCAATACTATTCTAATGTGTAGAAGCCACTGGTCTCCGACGAATATTGAATTATGTATCGGGTGAAAGATCTGCAACGTGGGCGAAAGATCAGCAAATGGATATCTCGACTCTGTTGGTAGAGTTTATTCAATCTACGGTAGTCTCGTAGAGTTCCACAGACTGTTGCATATCCTGTAGTGCCAATGGCGGCAAAAGGCGCGCAACTGTCGCCACTCTCTTGCAGTGTTCCTAAGCGGCCAGGCCGGCCTTAGCGGCGGCTTTCAAATGAGGGCCGGGCCGGGCCGGGCCTGGCGGCTTTTCCGGCCGGCCTGGCGGCTTTTCTTGGCGGACTAAGCCTAAACAGAATATTTTGTTCGAAAGATTCTCTGCTGCAAAGTCTCCAAAGTACGAAACATAAACCATATCCAACTCAATCATCGTAGCCCTGCCATTGCCGTATTCCATCCATCAACCAGACCAAGGCTTATGCAGGCCGATATAGGCTTTTTAAATCACGTGCAGGCCGGGCGGCTTCTGACCCAGGCCGGGCCGGGCCGCCCTTAGCGCAGGCTTTCAGAATGGAGGCCGGGCCGCTTAGGAACACTGAGAAGGCTTAACCCCAGATTCGCTACAAGTAACATCATGGCAAATTTGATTAGCTGAGAGCAGGAAACTATTTAGATGCATTTGGGCGCGAGATACCTCGAGACCTTGAGTTCTATTTGGTAGCTTCTTGCAGTAAAATACACACCATCTACCAGCCTAGCTACTTGCGGTGGTATTCAAATGGTACAATTACAATCTTGCCGTAAATGTAACTTCCCTGCGAAGCACGTCATTTATTCTCGTCAAAAAACAAAGTAGTTCATTTGAGGCAGCCGTGCGAATCTCGTCTGTTAATACATAACGTGGTCACCTTGCTGTCCTCGAACAATAACCATATCTAGAGTAGTAACGGCCATCATACACTTTCGTCGGTCAGCAGGTGATCGGCTTTTCCGGACCGCAGTGCTGGAGGATAGATGTACTTGTGACTGCCATTTTGAGGCTGAAAGCTATCGTCTACTCCCACTCGGGTGTGCCATTATCGGTATCAGTAATTGACCTGCAGGGCAGATGCACTTGCTGCTGAAGTGCACTTGTAGGTGGGTATGGAATTTCCGACCTGTATCCTGCCCGAATGAAGTGGACTTGATTTCGGTAAGTAGTAATGTCACCTTCGAGTAATGATCGTCCGGTAGAAGTTTGCAAACTCTGACCGATTCGCCACCGTCGTAATATTAATCCGATCCGACTTCTACGCCGTCGGGAGAGATTACGAATGTCGGGAAGCTGACGTTCTTCTCGGCGTTGTAGTAAATACTCTAGTCATTCCTAAGTATCTTATAACTCAAGTACATATTTTTTTTAGTTATATAACTGAGTGAGATGAGTACTCCGCAATAACTGGTACTTAACGAGCTAGTTACTGCCAAATGCCGGGAAAAGAACGCCGGCACCAAAAATTGATCTTCGGTACTAGTTACTCACATGGTTTCAACAAAAACGGTCAAGAAACTATGTTTTGAAAGAATAAGATTTAATGCCTAAAAGCATATTGTTGCATAAAGAAACAGATAGTTATCGACAGTCGGTCATACCTTCCCACTCGCGATCGAGCAGCAGCTGGACAGTGGCTTTATGCCCGCTCCCGGAAGCCGAGTGCAGTGCGGTCGATTCGTCCATATCCTGGGCCTCGATGCTGGTGCCGTAGTCAAGTAGCAGTCGGCCTATAGCTTTGTTTCCGCAATTAGCGGCCCGGTGCAGTGCCGTCCAATTGCGGGAATCTTGGGCCTCAGTGGCGGCGCCACGGTCCTGCAGCAACCGGACCGTTGCCTCGTGAGAGTCTTAGAATCAATCTTTGTAAGTCTTCGAACCACCTCGCCAGTATCGTGGTATCAGGTAGCGAGGCTGGAATTGTCGATTACGCAGTTTATATCAATCGGAGAAATCAAAGGTGAAGGGGTCGCTCGGAGTTTGGTGTATGAGTGCTGCCGAAGACGATATCATTTTAAGAATGCTACCCTAGGGAGTGCCCGGAGTTTCCCCGTGCACACCGGATTTTATTTCCTATGGGGAATTTTCAATAAATAGGTTTTGGACATGTGATGTGATGGGAGATAGAACTGTAAAGCGCCTGAAGGGTGGAGTTGATATGGAGCAATACTCCATAAACTGACCGGTCACTTCACAGGCAGTAGTTCCTGGCTCTGTGAGGTGACTGGTCAGCTCACTGAGAGCGTGCACTTGGAGAAGAGACCAGTCAGTTCAAGGAGCTTATTTAGTCCGTGCTTTGACTAATTACTTTGAAGTAACGTCCTCCGTGAACTAAATAGAACACTAAGTATCGCCGCTTAGTGGAGATTTGTTAAGGGTCGTAATAGTCCGTCCGTCAGTCTTTTAGGTCTCCACGTCGCCGTCAACTCTCGAGCAAGATATTACAAGGCCAGGGCCCGATCAAGGTGACGGAGGGGTGACACGTTCACTTGTAGTTATGCAGGTATTTCGATTAAGACACAGTGAGGTAGACTCTCCCATCAACTGCGTAGGTTATAGTGTGAATTATGTACCACGATGAATTTGAGAGGAGTTGGATAACATCACTGAGTCGTGATGCATCCAGTGTTCTCAACCGTCCCGTCCGTCCGAGATTTCTCCAGGACGGACGGACGGCGCCAAGGCCGTCCGTCTCCGTCCTTCCTCAAGACGGACGGAATGTCGGCCGTCATCCACCATCATCGGGCGGTTACTGTATATCTTTAGACTAAACCCAATCAAGCCCGATAATGTTATACAGGCTTCGGAATGTATGAAATCCTGGTGTAGAGGGCGTAATCTTTGGAGAAACAGAGTCAGAAATAGTATGGATGGAGCAGATGCTCACAGGTCTTGCATCACGGTCAGAATAGTAATTCAAATGATTTTCTTATAATTTTTGTTATGTGCGCTAAGACTTCTCCGTCGACGGCCGTCCTTTCCGTCCGTCTCCGTCCAGCCTCAAAAAGACGGCGCCGTCTCCGTCCTGATCTCGGACGGACGGATTCTTGCCGTCCGTCCCCGTCCTGACCAATCCCGGACAGACGGGACGGTTGCGAACACTGGATGCATCACTCGTTTCATGTATCCATCACTCAGAAGACTACCGGCACCTACAGTCCCGCAGTCTAAAAACCCCAGGACGGCAAATTATTGTCCGGGCCAGGGCAGGGTCTTTTTCCTGGACGGGACGGACTGTTGTCACCCCTGGAATTTGCTGCCATGAAAACAGATTGCAACTCACTGTTCAATCGCCTACCAATTCTTCCACTTGTAGTAACTAGACAAAAGGGGAAAGGTCAGATTGGTAGTCATCATTACCACTCAGTAATTGGCCTCGAACCAGGCTCTCAATTGCACTAAGATGAATATGGAAGTGACAAAAAGGGAATAGTGTTACAAGGGAATGAAGTTGTGAGAGAGAGCCTGGGGACATCGCTCCACACAAAGTTCATAGGTCAACCTGGTGAAAATTTCAACACCAGCGGTTTAAGTTGGGTTTGCACGGAAAGAAGAGTTTAGGGTGAAGGAAATACAGTTTGTATGGGGCACTAAGCAAGTCAGGCAAAATTTGTGGTGTAAAGTGACTGGGTCAAGCTAGTAACAATCTGGATCAGCTTCGGATTAAGGCTGCAGTGAGTGCCCATGTGGTGGAATTCCACCTCATGCATACGGCCCAGGCGCCGTATTAGGGGCGTACACCTAACAAGCCGCTAGCGGGGCACCTCGTAGCCACACTCCCACCAGAGCCACCTCCCCCGCTCCCGGCTCCCACATCTATTCAACTTTGAGTTCAATTAACTCCATGAGTTTTACTTTGACCAGGATATTGTTTATATATGAAATGTAGTTAACAAGATGCTCTTTCACTTGCTTGCCTCCTTTTTTAGTTTTCTCTAATATTCAAGGAGTTGTTGTAGATCAAGTACAGTGGCTTAGAATATACTCAGCACTGCTGATGCTGCTAAGCACTGCTTAGCACCACGGGTACTTTGCGTCAGGTAAATTATTTCTACCTGACACTTAGATACATGTTGTATACCACCAGGTAAATCTTTTCTACCTGACTGTAAAGTGCATCTGTGATGAGTGACAGCTCATGACTCAAATGTAGTGACCTGAACCAGTTCACAGACAGTTCTAGTATCTGCCCAAGGATAATGTGGAATCTATCTACATATAGTAGAGCTACTCTATGCAAAAGGGCATGGAATTTGACTAAGAATTGGCAGACTTATGGGGGCAGTTAGTAGGTGGGCAGGTGGAAAAGAAGTACTACCTACCCTACTTGATTTCTCCACCAATTCTGGTTGGAATTCAGTGCCCTTGCTGCCAGTATCGCTTATGCATAGCAGAAGACTATTCAGGGTCAGCTTGGCGATTTCTAAATTGTGTAAAATGTCACTTGGGCAAATATTCCCTGAGTTATATTACTGTAAAGTGTCTCCCAGTATTGTAACTTCAAATTGTATCTATTACAACAACTACCCATCCAAATATGCCAAGACCAGTACCAATTGACAGCCAGCAAGCCATATATGCTCTGATATCATCACCAGCAAATTTGTTTTACAATTGGTGATAAAACAGGGGAGTCAAAAGAAAGACAAAAAATCCGCCAGCTTCATGGACTCTCACTCACATTTTCAACTTGCTCAAAATTGGTCCATTTGGCTTGATTTTTGGATGCATATGTAGGTCTTGCAGTTACCTATTATACTGCAGTCTCTAAACTTCTCTCCATTATGTTGTTGTTGAGTAACTTGCAATTTTGAAAAAATACCGGGATTTCTTAGTGCAGTGCAAGGCGCCCTGCTAACGGCTTGTTAGGTGTGGGCACCGGGCATGCCCACACCCCTAATAAGGTGCCTGGGCTGTATGCATGAGGTGGAATTTTGGTGGAGTGATGTCTCCAGGCCCTTTCACCTCACTTTTTCACGGTCTCAATTTCGATCAGACTCACCATTTCGGTTAGTGTAAAATCATGTGAGATCAAGGGCCGGGGTACGAGGCCACTCGGTAATATTATCCCGGTTTCAGTCTAATAACACTACCACGATCTCTACCACACCCCGTTATAATTGGTCGCTGCATTTCACAGACCACTTACGCAAAATCGCTGGATTTTGAAGGAATAGAACTAAGAGAACCACAAATTGCGGCTTTATGCACAATCCCACAAAGACCATTCACTCTGATCTATCTCAATCCTATAAATCTAAAGAAACTGTTCGCTCTCGAGGGGTGGTTACGGAAAGTGCAACCGAGAACACAACGACTGATACTTTCTTAATGGGTAGGAGCCACAGGTTTCTGATGTGATATTAGGGCAGACTCTTTGCTCTCTATTAGATATTATTCCACGCTAGCGAATGATTTCTTTATTTGTTGTGGGCGGGTAGCTAGATAGAATGGGCAAAAGAGTTTTTAAATACTCAGCTGCCGGGTATTTATCTAATGTAACTCAAGTGTCCCTGTCATCACATGAAGAGCACGACAGAAACAGAATCTAACTAAGGCCAGCGCTAAACCGAAACGTGTTAATCTCTAGCGGCGCAACAACGCCAATTAAAGAACTGCATGGTAGATAGATTTTACTAATTTTCTGCGTTGCAACTTGATGACGCTACTTTGCCAACGTGGCTATTGATCGTCATATTCCACACAAAATTCGTCAGGCCCAGTTCATCATAGGTGTTGTCGCTGGGATACCACATTACTTTGAAACATGTTCTGACCAGGAGAGCTAAGGCCTAATCAGCTCGATCTCAGCTCCACTAGATAAAATGCTTTCATGAAGACTATATAGGCCTGATCAGGGATTCCCCACATACAAATAAAGGTCACATGTCACTGCTACCACGACTTTGCCATTGGGAATAGTGGCGGAGATACTTCGGTTGTGTTAACATATTATTACAGACTTTCACGAGCCGGATAAGATTAATGCACGTGGCGCTACCGTATCCGGTAGTCCTACTCTGGTTAAACATCTACGGAAACGAGTCTTATTTGTTTTATTGACTTTTATTAAGGCGTAACAGTTTAGAAATTCTTGACATCCAAGGTATACCCGAGATTGTGATTCAATGTAAGTAGTTATTGATACCGCCTTACCAAATTAGCTCTGCAGTGTTGCTATCATCCACCTGCATTCATCCTATAGGGACTACAGTTAATGTTGCTGGCTGTGCATATGTCAAACAACTACACCTGTACCCAGAAGCCGCACAACACCCTAAAATATAATCGGTGTCCCCTGTACATTCCTCCTGAACAACAAACTACTTTCTTTTCATTATCTCAGAGTTGCTAGATTTTCCTTTCCGATGACAGTAGTACAAGCCATTGCTAGCGTGATACTAGCATTTCTAGCATGTAACTTCTTCATCCAGAAGTTCCGCGACAGACACAGAGAGGAAAAAGAGAAGAGCGCAGAGTTCCTTCTAAAGTCACAAGATCTAGCTGCGGAGAGTGAACCCGCCAACTCGGAGGTGAAGAGCCAGCGGAAGGTTAAACGCAAATACCGGGATGGCATTGCTACAATTAGCGAGATATTTGGTAAAGGGGGTGATGGTATGTACCCACCGCAAGGCATAGAGGATGCATATGGTGATCTGATGGTGGATAACTTACTAGATATCTCAAGCTCCTCCTTCCTCAAAGTAACCCTCGATATAAATGAGAATCTGGTCAACACAATCCGCTTTGTGATGAACGGAAAGAAGGATATACTCTCGGCTTCCGAGTATGTGAAACGCAAAATTATATCGGGCCCCAGGAAGCCCGGGAAGATGGATGCTGGGGAAACATTCACCGGACAATTGCAGCGCAAGCTACAGGCCACCTCTATTCCGCGGTTCCGGACACTGCAGGCAGCATCAAACAGAGCAACTAAACCAGCAGCAAAAGCGACATTACGGGTAGTGACTAAATCTTTACCGAGCGCGGCACCACCGACTACACCCATTACAGCAAAAAGAACGACAGCACAGACAGTGACTGAATCAGCGCAAGTGACATCAGCACAGGGGGCGGCGAAACCGGGATCGGGCGCAGCGCCACCGATCACGGTCACTATAACAGTAAATAGGGCGTCACTGATATCAGGCGCGGCACCATCCACAGCAAATGAAACCGCAAGGACGAACTCGGTGCCGTCAGCTTCAAAACCAACAACCTCTACACAAGTACGAACACCTTCGCAAACCCGAACACCAAAACCAAAAGCAGCGGCAGAAAATGCGCCAGCCGTAGGAGTATCAGTATTCGCCAATAGTGTCAACGGCCTAGGTAGGGATCGGTCTAGACTGAAATCGCCCAGGTCCAGTCCAATCCAGTCCGACCCTCGTGCTAGACCGGATCGTATTGAGCCCTACCTTAGACCGGAACCATCCACCAAAAGCCCTGTTACGGAACCGCCAACACTGGAACCACCCGGGTCCAGTCCAGTCCAGTCCGACCCTCGTGCTGTACCGGACCGTACTGAGCGCTACCTTAGACCGGAACCATCCCACAAAAGTCCGGTTACGGAACCATCCAGACTGGAACAATCCGGACTGTTGGCATCATTGGTATTAGACCCGGCGGCAGAACGGTCAACGTCTCCAGAGCAAAGGAATTACCCTCATCTACGTGATCTGATTCTCAGGAGCGTTCAATTGCGCCCCAAGGACCAATCTGTATGTTCGCCCAATTGTTCAACATTCGTCCTGACAATTAGACCTAGGTTGAAGCATGGGTCAAGCAAGCAAAACTCTATTATGATGATGCGCGACAACATAAGAACAGCGGAATATTAGATGAAGCGTATGTGAAATATATGTCGGCATCAAACATTATCATGGGTGTGATTCCACGTTGCATTGGGTTTGTGGCCTTCTGCAACTCCGATAAAGACAGCCGCAGAAGTTTTCAAAATATGGTGGAAGTAAGTAGTCCCAATATCGTTCTGCACATGTCGTTAGTTGCTGATAGGCGCTTATCCTGTAGAACATAGAAGAACGAATAGCTGAATTCAGCGGAATTTCGGGAGAGATCACCAAAGACAATAAAGCTTCCCAAGTACGACCAAAAAGTGGGGTGACCTACACAACCCTGTACTCGCAATCACTTTGCGATTTACGATGGTACTATTTTTCTGCTTGGACTACTTGGGAAGCTTCCATCAGGTTCCAGTCCAACTTGTTGGAAGATTGGTTTGCGATGGCCGGGGGTTAAATCTGACTACTCTACCTCGGCAGAAAGCGAGTGAGAAGGCGGGGTCGCATGTTGGGCGACGATGAAATGTGCGGGGTGAGTTAGAGCGTCTGGGGATGGTGGTGGATAAATTGTGGCGCGATAACAGTGCCGGTGAAGTATCGGACACTAATTATATTTCTGCGTTACCGATTTTGTTTGGACATTTTCAATGAAGAAATTCTGTGAATAGATCGTCGCAACCGCGTCCACCACACGAAAACAATGCACCCATCCACTCCACCTCCACCACCCAACCCGCACAAAGAATGGGATACACCTGCTCGTGTACGTGTTTTAACTTTGCTTGAAACTGGTCTCTCACAATCCGAAAATTATCGGAGCACTGGTGTTTCTCAACATACAATTTCTCGCTGGAAGAGTCAAAATACACAACTACGTCGCACAGGAACTGAACGTTTAGAACGACCACGAATTCTCACACCCAAACATATTCAGCGGCTTATACGTATTATAAGAAGTGGATGGGAAGGGCGACGACTAAGCTGGAGAAAATTAGGATGCGATGCAAACCTTCACAACGTGTCACCAAAAACAATCAAAAGGGCTCTAGAGCGAGAAGGTTACACGCGCTGCAAAGCATGCAAACTCAGTTTTAAATTTACACAGCAATACTAATGTATTTAGTTTTATCCCTCAAGCTGTCTTTCGTATTCTTCTTTTGTTGTGGAGTAATTGTAATTTTTGTGTTGTAGTTGTGTTGTCGCGTGGCGATCTATTCACGACTTTTGTCCGCCGCCTCATACACGTGGGACGAGTTACCTGTAGCTAGAACGCAATGATGCCCAGGTGTGAAGACTACCGAGCGGCCGATCTGCTGATTGGCGGGCTGATCAGATAAGATTCATTACATGGAGGCCGCCCCAGATGCCAGTAATGATTGCCTTGCATAGCGCCTAAATCAGCATGCAGGGATAGAGCATTGTGTGCCGTAACATCTGGTCTCGATCAACACGTATACACTAAGTGCATACAGCTTGCATAACAACTAATTGTTGTTTCTATTCGCCATGACGATAAAATACAACGTATTCGGTTACCGGTTGCAAGCTGCATACACTAAAAAAAGTAAAACAAGTGCGACCGCATAATACGGTTAATGCGCTGTTTGTGCGTTGGCGGAGTTGTGGGCTACGTCGGGAACGACAAAGCTAGGTTTATCTTCGAACAGCCAAAACTCAAATGCAGAATCGTTAATTTAATTTCCCTCCTACAGTACCGGTATACGCCCAGTTTTCTCTGATTTGCTGCAGTTTCTGCCCTTCACTCTTCGGTCGATCGATATCAGGATGAGAATTTCTGTAGTTAAACGGCTGTGTTGAGGACAGCCATGAAAACAATCGTAAATACCGAAGTATCAAACTCGTTGGGTGGCTCTATGATTAACGCTGTTAAAATCGGACTGGCTACTCGATCATCTGTCAGGCGTCTAAGAATATAAATCTAAAGTAACTTTCGCATCTGTTCAATGACGATAATAATATGTGATATTTGCGTATAATCAGATGAAGCTCTAAGAAAGGTAGTTGCTCGGAGGAACTAAAAGAAAGTCTATCCTCAGGATACCCCAACCCAATACGGACTTATTAAATCCGTTCTAGTGTCTGGATGATTTTCATTCTCTCCCTTATCATATCATCCATCATCTCCATCTGCCATATACAGGTAATCATATGACAAGCGGCTAATCCTATCATATCGATGAGGAGTGGTGTGTTAGATGTGTAATGATGGAGAAGTTTGATTGTGTCTATCTAATCGAGGCCCAGCGGGCCGTATCCCCTGGATCGTAACTTTGGCATTCCCGGCCCGTTTGGGCATGGCAACCGACTCCCCACCTGCAAATATTTAGCGATGCAACCACAACTCTGTGGGGGTGGCCTGGGAGCATTATAAACTTA
>Ga0307514_10004033_pt1 | contig 13661 bp, 9 predicted proteins | sample 16_EM_MG_FD_203088 | JGI IMG/M metagenome (GOLD analysis project Ga0307514, IMG submission 203088) | Populus trichocarpa ectomycorrhiza microbial communities from riparian zone in the Pacific Northwest, United States - 16_EM | ecosystem: Host-associated > Plants > Roots > Unclassified | place... | reverse complement strand
CAACACTGTGGATATCACCATTCTTATCAGCAAAACTTGCTTGAATCATGAAAAATAAAAACAAGAAGAAAAGGCAGCACCCATTAGATATCTTATCTTAATAAAACAGACTGACACTATATGTCCAACCTCCATTTTTCTCACCAAAATAAGAAAGAAGCTGCTGCTGCTAATAATAACAATTCAATTTCATAAATTATTATTAAATGCATAAAGAAAAGTTGGTTTCTTTTTTCATCTATTATTTTTTTGTTTTGCAGGTGCAATGCCTTGAAAAAATGGATTAAAAAGAAAAGAAATTGAAACTAAACAAGATTAAAAAAAAAAACATTAATTAATTAACAATAAAAACGATAGTAAGATTGAGTGAGAGAGGGGGAGAGGGAGCTGCTTACCTTGAGAAATGGAATGTAGCTAAATATAATTTGATTTAATTTAATTTGTATGGTGTTTGTTGGTCTCTCTGGTTTGGGTCTGTGCGTTGTTGTTGTCTTCGGTATATTGTGTGCTGTGCTGGGCTGTTTGAGTTGTGCACGTGACTTCCATCGAGAGTAGAAGAATAAGTCTGTCTGCTCCCCGCTGAGTGAGTGCTGCCTGCCTGCCTGCCTCCTCCTCGCACGTGTTTCTTTTTTGTTGCTGGTTTAAATTAGGGTGTCTTTGGAAACGCAAACTGTGTTCACACAATCTTAAAAAAAAATTATATATTTTTAAATTTTTGTATGTTTTATATTGAAAATAGTTTTTAAAAAATAAAAATATATTATTTTGATATAATTTAAAAGAACTGTAACCACTATCATATTCTAAAATACCTTCTAAATTTTATATTTTTTTAAAAAAATAATAGGATCACAGAAAATTAAATCAAACGAGTAAATACAGAAGCATAGTATAATTTGAGTAAAATCCTGACGGAGAATAATTAAGCATTGGACGATCGTGATGAATAACACAACTCTTAGATGACTCAAAATTGTCTTGCAGTTTATACCACAAAACAACAGATTACAGTCTTGTCTTCTCTCTGCTGGCCATTGCCATTGCGATTTCACACAGGTAAGTTTGAATAGAGAGAGAGGAGAAGAGGGAGGTGAGGTGGCCCTTTGCTTTGGGGAATGTTTTTTTACCTATCACTTTTTTACATTAAAAAAAAAAGGTTCAACATGTGATGAAGCGCGAGCAATATATTTATAAAAAAAAAAGGGTTTTTAAAGAATAAAAACACTGAGTTTGTGTTTTTTTTTATAGTTTTTTTTTTAAATTATCTGACTAGTTAAACAACTTCTGTTTTTTCTATTGGATCTCATACTTATTTACTTTTCATTTATGTAGACCTGTTTTTTTTTTGTTATTTTGTATACAAAATTCATTTCATAGTAGTTTTAATTATACATATATTTTTTAAAAAACACACTAAAAATGTTTATCTTTAACCTACTTTTAACGAATTGATTTAAACTTAGATGGTTCTTCATATAAATTACTGAATTAAACTTTTTTTAAATACTTAAAAATGAATACATAACATAATCTTGTTTGTTTCAATAGGGTGATCCAGGACCTGGTTGACATGACCCCTAACTCAGGTCGGATTTCAAAACAAATCAATTAGGAATTGACCCGATTTAATATGGTCGACATAACAGGTCAACTTGTGACTTAGTTGACCAATCAAAACCCATTTCATTTTAAAAATAAACAATCTTTAAAATAATATTATTTTAATTTAAAAAAATAATATTTGACCAGAGTCAACTAGTTCAATCCATGGACCAGGTTTTGGTCCGGACCTGTTATAAAAACTTTGGTACATGAGTCATAATGTACCAATACATATTTAAAAAATGTTTCTCAATGTATAGTTAAATCTCTATAAATCAATACTTTTGGGACCATGAAAATTTATTAATGTATACATTAATTAATAAAAAAAATAAGTTATCAAGGTATTCTTTGTTTTTTTCTTAAAACATTGAACTTGATACAAGTATTGTGTATCATGATTATATGAATATTAACTATTTGACATGCGCTTCAACATGAGCCATATAAATTTTTTAATAATAAAAAAGGAATATACAAGTTTTTTCAACATGTCTTTTTACAAAAAAAAAATCATAATCATAAATCAAAAAGTCTATGCATGCATTTAATTAAATAAATTGACAACTATTTGTGCTAATAAAAAAAAAAGCAACTACCAAATAATTAGTGTAAGAATTAGAGAGGATGGATAATAATTTAAATACAAATTATAAATTATTTTAAAAAATACATATTAAAAAAGTATCAATTAAAAAAAAATTAAAAAAAAAAATTCAAGCACGGTTGGGATGCCTATTTTGAAAAGGAAAGGACAACATGTTGTCCACTCCATCAACAAAGCAAAAACATAAATAAATAAAGGGCTCACGCGAGGGCCTATAACTGTAGATTATCGTTCACCCCATTAACAAAGAAAAAAAATAAGAGTTGATGCACACGAGCATGAAGTATAGAGTGATAAATATTCAAAGTGTCAAAAATAAAAATAATAATTTCCTAAAAAGAGTTTGAAGGAAAAAAATTTATAAAAGAATATAGATAAGAATAAAAACAATTGTGATAAGAAAAAAAAAACAATAACTATAACAAAAAATAATCACGAAAAAATAGTAATATTTTTTTTTTCAAAAAAAGTTTAAAAAGATCGAAGATAACAAAAAAAAAGGTGATAAATAGGTTAAGTGTAAAGTAATAAATATGTTAAATAGAAAGAGAAAAAAAGAGGGGACCAAAACAATAATTATAACAAAAAAAATCACGAAAAATAATAATAATAGTTTTTTTTCTAATTTTTTTTTTAGAAAATAAAAATTACAAAGAAATAAAGATAAAAAAGATAAAAAAGGTGATATATAAATTAAGTGTAAAGTGATAAACATGCCAAATATAAAGAGAAAAAGAGCGGACCAAAACAAAGAAAAATCACAAAATAAATAATAAAATAAAACAAGTCGATCTTTAGAAGATATATATTATCTTGTAAATTTAATGAATGATTAATTTAACATGTTGGTTACAAGTTGGACCGGTCAAAAATATAATTGAATAAAAGTCACAGAGTATTAATTAATTTATGGAGATTATATTGCAAATGGACGAGCGGACAATAATTAAAGAGAGATGAGGATGTAAACAGAGAAAATAATTGATTAGATGGGTAACCTCTCACAAGCAAATAACATTGATTATTAAAATTTACAACTCTCAACCAAAAAATGGTGCAATAATTCCTTAATTCCTTAATTCCTGTTCCAACCGTTAAATTTCTTTTCATCCAACCAGATAAAAGCGATATTTACCACACTTCTCTATAGATAATTCTTTTGTAAATCGATGGTTTTCCCCCCTTTTTTACATGGAAATTAAAGAGAAAATAAGAAAGAAAAAATCAGACAGGACTGGATTGATTTGAAATGCACAGACAGGGCCGGGAGGGTTCAACCCCCTTTTTATCCCTTCATTTTTTCTTCTCATTTTTACCTATTTAAATTGGCTTAACACATCTTGCAATACGAAGGGAAATTGATGCTAAGTTTTGCGAATTAAAACAATTCTTGGTTAATTTAAAATAATTAAGTTTTAAAACATCAAATTTAAAAATAAAAACAAATATGGGGACTGAGATAAACAGGTTGGCGCGTGCAACATGCATGTCAATGTGTGGGATGCTTTTGCTATATTTGAATGGCGTGCAAGGCATCATACGACGACTAAAAAAATCCTTTCACTGTGTTGTTGGAATCTTTGCGATGTCTTCTTTGTTAGGGCGGTGCATGGTGGGAGGGTGAGATTTTTTTTCTCATTCTTTTCTCTCCTCTCCCCTTAAAGTTCATATTAGACACTCAAACTTTTAAAAATATTTGAATGTCTACTTCTTTTGACTTTTAAGTTTTGATATTGGCTTTTTTATAAAATTTTAGTTTTGAATTCAAAATTTTAATATGTTGCTTTTTCTAATTCAATCCTCATTAATTTTTTTAATTATTTTTTTGTTTCTCTATTAAATTTATTTTTCTTTTTAATTCCGCCGCTCAATAAAAAATTTCTAGTTGTTCTCTAATTTATTTTTTATCTCAATTTTGATCCTTATTTTTCAATTGCTATTTTTTGGATCCTTTTGTATAATTGATTTTTTTTTCAATTTCATCATTCAACATTTGGTTTGTTGAAAATTATAATTTGTGAATTTTTTTTCTCCCATATGCATTCTATTGGGTTATCCCACCTTCATTACTCGAGTTAAGAATTTATCATGCTAACTCGGGTTGATTTGTTTTTGTTTTTTTATTTAATTTTGTCTTTTCATATTAAGTTGGTTGAAATTTTAACTACATTAATTTTTGTTTTTTGCAAAATAGTTTTTTTTCAAGTTATCTTAATTATTTTTTTTATTTGGTACATTTAGTATAATTTTTTTTATCATTTAATTAAAACAAAACCCCAATTTACTCGACTCGATTGAATTTATGATCTAAATCATTGATTTTTTTTTTAACTCACTTGAATATCTTTATGTTTTTTTTTACGCAAGAAAAAACAACTCGGCCCGCGGTATCTAGCATGTACATGGATCTATTGAGACTAACACACCTTTGTGTGGAAATAACTACTTGAAATGGTTGCACCAAAAGAGGTCACCTTTTGAAAATTCCTTGACATCAATTAACCTAAAGCAAAGAAAAATAATTAATCAGATACATGAGTTAATCTTTGTTAGCCAACATGCAGACAAAAGACAGAGAATTAACATGAATGAAAGTGCAAAAAATTAAAAAAATGAATTGAAAGAGAAATTATCGACAGAGACAGACAGACAGACAGTTATAACTTTACGACTTCCAACCCAAAAAAACGGTGTAATGAATTCTTAATTAGCTTGACAAATGTATCGAACTGCCACAATTAAGTAGAAACGACAGCTCAAGGGACGTTGACACTTCCCGCGGTGCCAAATAAAGGATGTCACGATGCTTGCCTGCAGCATGGCCATTGCCTTTCTTTGCTCCACTACAGTACGTACTATTCAAGAAAGGTTACTGGCTGCTGCTGTCCTGTCATTGCATGCTCTGCTCATCATGTGGTTTTTTAACAGGAATGGATCATCTGGGTTCTCTTCATCTTCAACAGCAGAGGAAGTCACTCGTGGGGTTGATGCCTCTGGCCTCACTGCCATTGTCACAGGTCATACATGCATATATGTCTTTTCTATTTGAATTATGATTTCTGTAAGATAACGTCATTGCATAGCTACATCAAGAAATGAAGATATGCATAACATACAAACTTAAATCCTACAAAAGACATTCAGCAATTCGTATTACCACTTTATGATTGTATCTTTTTTGTTTCATGTGGGTTTTAGGAGCATCTAGTGGTATTGGCACTGAGACTGCGCGAGTTCTTGCGTTGCGTGGTGTCCATGTTATTATGGGGGTCAGGAACATGGCTTCTGGAAGAGATGTCAAAGATGCAATGATTAAGGAAATACCCACTGCCAAAGTTGATGTCATGGAATTGGACCTCAGCTCGCTGGCATCCGTGAGGAAATTCGCATCTGATTTCAATTCCTCAGGCCGCCCCTTGAACCTCTTAATGTAAGGAAAATTAAGAACCTTGATGGTAGACAATATATATTTCGCATTTGTCTCATCCTATTCTGGACATTTTGGTTTCTGTTCATTCATGCATAGCTTTCTTGGTGTCTCCTGGGCCTGCTCAGTTTACTAAATTATAGAAATGATTTTATCTTCTCTATTGTAAGTAACAACGCAGGAATTATGGCGACACCATTCATGCTCTCCAAAGACAACATAGAGCTACAGTTTGCAACAAATCACCTGGGTACTCATTTTGTTTCAGGAAATAATAAACAATTCAATGATTTCTTGTCCAAACAAACGAGTAGACTAAGTTAATTCCTTTAAATGCTTTCTACAGGTCATTTTCTTTTGACAAATCTTTTGTTGGATACTATGAAGAAAACGGCACGTGAAAGTGAAATAGAAGGAAGAATTGTAAATGTTTCCTCGGAGTTTCACCGCTATCCATATCCTGAGGGAATTCGTTTTGATAATATCAATGATCAGTCAGGGTAACACTGTAATCATTCAGAGTTGCATCCATTTCTAATTTTGAAAGCATGCTAGTCACCAAGCAGAAGTACCAGTGTCCCTAATTTCATATGTCCCTGTTACGTCTTTCAATTTTTTGAAGATCAACATATATACTCTTATATGCTGTTTAAATGATGACATTAATAATCTTATGTCTTAAAGTGAAGTCTGAACCTTCAAGAACAAATTAAGTTAATGAAGTAAAAGATAATTCTCGTTTGCTACACATGATGAATATTTGCTTGTGATACTTCGAGTACTCTTCGACCTGTCTTTAAGTTCTGAACTATTGTGCATGCTTCGTCTGATTTTAGCTGAATGCCTGTCAAATTCCCATGATGTACATGTGATTGAAATTTTCTTGGCAAACACGAATACTTTCATGGTAGAGATCTTATCACATGTCATAACTTCTTAGGCCGTTGTTTGTGTCTGCTGATATGATTCAGAAGAGAAAATTGCTAAATATATGTAGTATGTGCTTTTGTTGTTGGAATAACCTCCGTAACACATCTTGCTTCTTCCAGCGTCTTGATTATATTTTTTAAACCAAGAAGCTCTTTCTGTATCCTCTACATGCATTAATTGGACTTGATGCATGCTAGCTATTCAGCATGTTTAATTTGTTGTCTGATATAATCATGCTATGCAATATTGATCTTGAATGGAGAAATTTGATCGTGTCTATGCTTGCTCTTGTAAAGGTATAAAAGGTTCCTGGCATATGGCCAATCGAAACTTGCAAATGTGCTGCATGCTAATGAGCTCACTAGACGATTCAAGGTATCTGGTCTTCTTTTTATAAAAAAGTCTCATGAAGTGCTTGATAAAAAGAGAATGTCGATAGCATCTTTTACGAATAAGGATCAAACCAATCCCTTATAACAAAAATACCCCTCCAACAGCTTAATTAGAGATGGTATATAGCATTCAAGAATCTAGGATTCAAGTACAACCCTACACTATATCTGAACATGGATAGATATGATGCTAAGTGCAACATGTTCTTGATTGTTTTGATAACCAGGAAGATGGAGTAAACATAACTGCAAATTCATTGCATCCTGGAGTAATCGCCACCAATCTTTTCCGTCATAATATGAGCCTTGCCAACGACAATCCCATAAGAGGTTTCACATTTTACATTTTAACTCCTCTAATCTTTCTGGTCTTACTTCAATGGACTCGGTCCCAAATTCAAGTGAAAAATAGCTTCTTAACTTCAGTTCTTTTGATTTAACGCAGTCTTTCTCAAGTCCCTCGCCGGGCTTGTGCTAAAAAATGTCCAGCAGGTGAGCTGCCTGACACCTTCATTGCACAAAAGCCTAGTGATCTTCGTTTCCATCTTCATATTTCTTGATTTGATTGCAGGGTGCTGCAACAACGTGCTATGTGGCATTAAATCCACAAGTAAAGGGTGTAAGCGGCGAGTATTTTTCGGGTTGTAATCTGGCCGCTGCATGCTCAGAGAGTAGAGATGCCGAGTTAGCAAAGAAACTCTGGGATTTCAGTATGGATTTGGTTCAATAAATATTGATGCCTACAAAAGTTTCTATATTTCCAAGATATATAATGTAATATATTTAAGAGGGATATGGTGTCATTCCATTTGCCATATGGTCTTTGGTATCAGTGTTGTACTACTTTATTGTGATAACGAAGTGTAGTATATTTAATATCATTATTATTATTATAGTTGTTTTTTAAAGTAATTTTTATTTAGAAATATATTAAAATAATATTTTTTTATTTTTTAAAAATTATTTTTAAAATTAGCATATTAAAATATCTAAAAACACCAAAAATTATTAATTTAAAATAAATAAAAAAATAATTTTTTTTAAAAAATATTTTTAAAATAAAAAAATAAATAGATAGCAAAGAAAAAGAAAAAAAAAGGAAAGAAAAATCTAAGTGATTGCATTTCGAAAAGGGTACCAGTACTGCTAAAATGTTATCACGCATGTTATTATATTTTTTTAAAACATCAACGTCAAATTAATTATTATAATTTATATTCAGATAAAAAAAAGTCAAAAGTAAAAAATGGAGCATGTTGACGAGATAAAAAAAATAAAGAAATGAGAAATTAAACTAACAAATCATTCTGTTTCAATGGAATTTTAACTGTTATATTTCTTACATTAAAAATAATAATTTTCATAAAATTAAATAATAATAAAAACTAAAGAGCTCTCCGTCGCTTAAGATAAAATACTTTAAGTTTCTTTTTAATATTTACTAATATTTTAAATTCTTGATCTATTTTATTAATAAATAAAAACCTTACTTTTTTATGTTAAAGGGTTTTTTTTTTTATGCTAAGTGACCAGTTCCCAGCTAAAAACGGTGCAATAATAATGTATTGACCTGCCAAAATTATGTAGAAACGACAGCCTATATGGGACGTTGACAGTTTGCGGGGTGCCAAATAAAGGATGTCAGGATGGCTTGGCGGCAGCATGGCCATGGACTTTCTTTGCTGCACTGCAGCACTAGTCAAGAAAGGTTGCTGGCTGCTGCTGCTATCCTGTCATTGCATACTCTTACCACTAGACTCAATTTAGATCATCTCATCATGTGGTTTTTCAAAAGGAAAGGATCATCTGGGCTCTCTTCATCTTCTACGTACAGCTGAGAAAGTTGCTCATGGGATTGATGCCTCTGGCATGGGCTTGTTTATGAAAATTTCAAGTAGATTTATTAGGATGAAATTGCTGTAAAGGTTTGCAAGAATCATGACTTTATCTTACAGAAATCAGAGATCGTTTGTATGGTGAGACAATATCCAAAATTAACATGTTTTTAAGTTCATTTGATTTGCTACGCACAAAGTGATTAATAATTAAGGTGTATATGCTGCTAGAACTAGACAGCTAGCTGCATATATATGAAGGATATTAGGATCGAGTTCTTCAAAACTCCATGGAATAAACACACTTGCATGCTTTTGGAAAGATTGCAAAACTGTTTATTGTGGAGAATGGAAATCTATCTGCATGCTTTATGATTAATGGGTATATCCTATAAATCCTTATTGTGGACTGTGCAAGCATTGCACAGGTTAATTTTGTGTTTCAAGACATTCAACAATTCGTATTGCCACTATGACTTGACAAGCATTTTTATTTCCTATTGGTTTTAGGAGCATCTAGTGGTATTGGCACTGAGACTACGCGAGTTCTTGCGTTGCGTGGTGTCCATGTTATTATGGGGTCGGGAATATGGCTGCTGGAAGAGATGTCAAAGACGCAATTGTTAAGGAAATATCCACTGCCAAAGTTGATCCCATGGAATTGGACCTCAGTTCACTGGCATCTGTGAGGAAATTTGCATCGGATTTCAGTTCCTCGGGCCGTCCCTTGAACCTCTTAATGTAAGGAAAAATAAAGAACCCTATTGGTAGATAATATTCCGCCTTTGTCTCATCCTACTCTCGTACTGGTTTCATGATTTAACATTTTGGTTTCTGTTCATCCATGCATAGCTTTCTTGGTGTCTCTCAGTTTACTAAATTTTAAAAACAAATCATAAAAAATAAAACATAAAAAATAAAAAACAAAATCATGTTCAAAACATTTGTAGCAATCCACGTTATTTTATGAGGAAAAAACACACCAACTCAATATTAAAAAAATAAAATTGACAAAGATAATTTTCAAAAAATCACAAGAAAAAAAAAATCATGTGGGGAGACACTATAGCAATCCACAATGTTTTAAAAAAAAATTAACAAGCTAAATTCTAACCAACTCAATATTAAAAAAATAAAATCGATAAAAATAATTTTTAAAAAAATCATAACAAAAAAGAAAACACAAAAAAAGAGGAAAAAAACCATGTGGGGAAAATACTGTAACAATCTACAATGTTTTGTGTGGAAAGCTATAGTGGTTTCCCCCACATGATTTAACATTACTTGTATTACTTATAATTATAATTCTCAATCAACTCAATATTAAAAAAATAAAATATACAAAGACTATTTTAGAAAAAAAAAATCATGTGGGGAAAACACTGTAGCAATTCACAATAATTTATGAAGAAAGCTGCAGTGTTTTCCCCACATATTGTAATTTTAATTCTTAATCAGCTCAATATTAAAAAATAAAATCGACAAAGATAATTTTGAAAAAAATCATAAAAAAAAAACAAAAAAAAACCATGTCGAGAAACATTGTAGCAATTCATAATTTTTAAAAGAAAAAAATTACAAAGTTAAATTCTCAACCAGCTCAATATTAAAAAAATAAAATCAACAAATATAATTTAAAAAAAAATCATAAAAAAACAAAAAAAAACATGCGGGGAAATACTATAGCAATCCACAGTGTTTTGTGAGAAAAACTACTATTGTAATTCTCAACCGGCTCAATATTAAAGAAATAAAATTAACAAACAATTTAAAAAACAATTATAAAAAAAACTATGTAAAGAAACACTGTAGCAATTTATAGTATTATAAAAAAATTACAAAATTAAATTATTAACCAACTCAATATTAAAATAATAAAATCAATAAAAATAATTTTAGAAAAAAAAAAAAAAAGAAACTACTGGAAGAATCCACTCTAACATATAAGAAAAGTTATAGTATTTTCCCCGTTATAGGTATATCTAAGATATGCTAAATCTTATATCTTAAAGTGAAGTAAAGATAATTCTCGCTCGCTACACACGTAGAATAATTCGCATCTGATACTTGGACCTGTTTTTAAGTTTTAAACTATTGTGCATGCTTCATATGATTTTGGCCGAATGCCTGTCAGATTCCCATGATCTGTGATTGGAATTTTCTTGGGAAACGTGAATACTTTCTCAGTAAAGAGCTTATCATATGTCAGAACTTTTTAGGCGGTTGTTTGTGTCTATTGATGTGATTCGGAAGACAAAATTGTTACATGCAGCATATGTTTATAAGAGCCTTGCCAACGACAATCCCATAAGAAGTCTGACATTTTAACTCCTCTAATCTTTTTGGTCTTACTCTTACTTCAATGGACTCAGTCCCAAATTCAAGTGAAAAATAGCTTCTTAACTTCAGTTCTTTTGATTTAATGCAGTCATTCTCAAGTCCCTCGCCGGGCTTGTGCTAAAAAATGTCCAGCAGGTGAGCTGCCTGTCTTCGAAAATACTCCTTGTTTTTCTAATTTCCCTAAACTGAAACACCTTCTAGTGATCTTCGTTTCCATTTTCATATTTCTTGAATTTGATTGCAGTGCAACAACGTGCTATGTGGCATTAAATCCACAAGTAATTAAAGGGTGTAAGTGGTGAATATTTTTCGGGTTGTAATCCGGCCGCTGCATCCTCTGAGAGTAGAGATGCCGAGTTAGCAAAGAAACTCTGGGATTTCAGTATGGATTTGGTTCAATAAATATTGACGCGTACAAGTTTCTATATTTCCAAGATAATGTAATATATTTCAGAGGGATTCTTGGTTCTTTATAAAAGATGATGGTGTATTCTATTTGCCATTTTGTCTTTGGTATCAATGCTGTAACACTTTATTGTCGTTCGATGATTGCATTTCAGAAAAGGGAATCAGTAATGACACATTTCCCTTAAGATCTCCAACTGTACAAAACCGAAAATTATGAGACATGAGATCTCAACTGGCTTCTCCAATTAACCATAATGAGCTGGTTTGAATGGAGATCATTAAATTGGTTTCATGGGCAGGCCATGTTTTGTTGGACTGGACTGAGGCCTTTAGCCCCTGAAGAAATAAAATGGATAAACGCCTACTGTTCACTGCCCTTTGAATAGTACAACTACAAAGTGCTACGGTAGATGATGTGTTTATGATAAGAGTCAGAAAGAATGTGGTTTTTGAGCAGAAAAGGAACATCTGGGTTCTCAGCTTCTTCCACAGCTGAAGATGTTACACAAGGGATTGATGGCTCTGGTCTCACTGCCATTGTCACAGGTCAATTTTTTTTAAACCCAAAAAAAAGTGATCATTTGAAAGCAAGCATTAGGGATACTTTTTTATTTGATGATCATGGATGTATTATCCTGCAGGAGCATCAAGTGGGATTGGAGCAGAAACAGCACGGGTGCTTGCATTACGGGGTGTTCATGTAGTTATGGGAGTGAGGAATCTGGAAGCTGGCAGGGCGGTCAAAGAAGCAATTGTTAAGGGAAACCCTAATGCAAAACTTGATGCCATGGATTTGGATTTAAGTTCCATGGCATCAGTAAAGAAATTTGCAGAAGACTTCAAGTCCTTGAATCTTCCCTTAAACCTTCTCATGTAAGTTAATTGGATAACAGGAAAAATGATTTACGGGCTCTAATTTGCTCAGTAATTTCGTTTTGCTTACACCCAGAACCTTTTGATGTTTTCACTTAGTGACAACCCTGCACTGAAAGCAGATATACATTTGTTAGTAACAATGCAGGAATCATGGCAACACCATTCATGCTTTCCAAGGACAACATAGAACTTCAATTCGCAACAAACCATGTCGGTGAGTACATTTTTTTTTAAATGAACTGTCAATTGTTTGAATATTCAAAAGCTTCCTGCTTCCACCTTTGTCTTATTTTTCTGAGATTTGCATGGGTGAACAAGCGCAGGCATGTGTTGGAACTTGGAGGGTTCCTTCTTAGCTCAAGATGGTGGGAAGAAGAAACTGTTAAATGTATACAAAATAGCTTGATCAATCCGATGGAGTCAATCGTGTGATGTGTTTTTTTAATACTTGAGACTGTGATATTGCAGGTCATTTTCTGTTGACGAATTTACTGATGGAAACCATTAGAAAGACAGCTCGTGCAAGCAGGAAAGAAGGAAGGATTGTGAATGTCTCATCACGCCGGCACAAATTCTCATACCCAGAAGGGATTCGTTTTGCTAAACTCAATGATCCATCCGGGTAGAACCACGTCTCAACACAGAATTGCATGGATCTCACTTTTGGAGGTCTATTTTATTTGTTTATGTTAAGCATTCTGGTCTGGATAATTACAGATGATTTTGACATAGCATTTGAAAATTCTTGCAAATTTTTAACAAAATTGAGTTGAATTTCGAGCACAGTTGTGTTTAGTATAGAAAATCCCTATAAGGATAGGCATGGAGAAAAATGGGGAAACACCAGTTTATTAATCATTCAGGTTGTGGCTGGTCAATAGTGTAGAACATCAAATGTGTTCAGTATATGATGTCATTTGTAACTAAATTTGTGGGGAATTTGCTGTTTGTTGCCCCTTTTTTTACTACTAAAGCTTGTCATAAAGTGAGACTGATTGGTAAACATAGTTCTTGATAATTTGTAATGAATGTTTAGTCATTTTTGCAAAATTATTCTTAGGACACATGTAGTGAATGTGTTTTTGCAAGATATAGCTTTCCTCTTAACATATAGTGCATGTGATTGTACAGGTATAACAGTTTATCTGCATATGGTCAGTCGAAGCTTGCAAATATTTTGCATGCTAATGAGCTTGCAAGACAACTAAAGGTGTGTTATTTGTTCAAGCATATTAATGAACTTG
>Ga0307514_10004032_pt1 | contig 13667 bp, 10 predicted proteins | sample 16_EM_MG_FD_203088 | JGI IMG/M metagenome (GOLD analysis project Ga0307514, IMG submission 203088) | Populus trichocarpa ectomycorrhiza microbial communities from riparian zone in the Pacific Northwest, United States - 16_EM | ecosystem: Host-associated > Plants > Roots > Unclassified | place... | reverse complement strand
TGCGGTACCTAAAAGACAGGTCCAGCCCACACTCAAAAAATAAATCGGTCTGAGCACGAGATCAGTCCAGGGTGTACAAGCCATACAAAGTAAGCAATAAACCCAGCCTCGCTCCAGACGTCGCCTAGCGGCTTGACAGACCTTTGGTCGCTCGGTATGAGCCGGCAGGCGAACCTCAATAAACCGATGGATCAATCGCACACGTAGTAATGGGGATATTGCAAGAGCATAAATGGTGACTTGGGAGTTATCTGACAAGAGTCCATACCTAATGCAGTATGGTGCGTGTTGGAATAACTAATCACGCTGGCGTGGGGAATATATCATGTGAGATGTCGTCGTGAGAGATGCCGTCGTGGGGGAATGCGAGATGCCGTTGGGAAGTGTCGTTTGCTTGGTGCAAGGAGAAAACGGAATGAATGAGTGAATAAATGATATATGAGGCAGTGTCTTCGTGGTGGATGGGGCAGTCTTCAGTCTTTAGTCTGCGAACAGATTCTGTTATTGAATATATTCATTCACTTGTCTCCCGCGATGACCCAAGTGAACCAGCTCTCTAATATCAGACGACGTGGGAATCAGTAAATTCCTGCAGTGCGATATGGCAGTGACCTTTCCACCACCTCTATTTCCTGCCTTGATTCCCACCTCCATTCCCACCTCCGTCCCCCCATCTCCTTCCACCTCCGTTTCCACCTCCCTCCATTACACCTCCGTTCCTCAGTTCCCACCTCCATTTATTACGACCATGATTCTACCAGTGGGTACCTTACATTCCCACTTACAACGTGTCTGGTGGCGCTCCTGATTCCGGCGTTTTGGGTTGGGATACAGATTTTGATGCTGATATTGACGCTGATTTTTAGGTTTATTTTGATGCTGATTCTAGGTTGATTGGACACTGATTTCTAGGCTGATCTGTGGTGATTCTGAGTGATTTGAGCGGTGATTTCTGCACAATGATGATTTTGATGATGGTTTCTTGGGTGATTTGGACTTAAGTGTTGTTAGGTGCTCTGAGTTAGGTGCCCATTCCACATCCAATGCCGATTGTGTTTTGCTGATGGTCCTGGCAATGGTTTTGACAGTTGGCAACTTATCTTCCCAGATTTAAGCAATATCACCACCGGCATTGCTACCAATATTCGCATCAGGATTTCCCCAGCAATTTCTAGTGGTGGTGGTGGTTGTGGCAGTGACTCTGGCTGGGCTATTCTGGAGGTATATTAGATCACTGACATTATATGGTTAGGATTCAGGAGGGCCTAACTAGCGGTGCTGGCATGGGCTTGGAGGCAGTGAGATTGAACATGACTGAGTCCTAATCTGAAAAAATCCTATCTTTGGGAGGGGGGGGGCGACAGTACTCATATTCAGGCTTATCCAGCCTATGGTGAGGGAGCGCATTTCCAAGTGGTGACTCGGCGGATTGTCCAACCTCTGGGCCATTCCCTACCCCACAGGTATCTACGAACAAGACCAGATGCCCCCCGGAAAAGATAAAGCCCTGCTCAACTGACTCGCCCCCCTGACCCCTCCCAGGTGAGGTTACACTCACTCGAAACAACTCAAAAGATGTTAGAATGAGTAATCCTGCGGTGTGGGATTGCGTGGGATAGCTAGCAGCTGAGGCTGAGCGTGGGATTTGGAGGCATATATGTATTACTACCAGATAGTGATGTAGTTATGCCATGTCTTATGGTTTGCCTTGCAGTGCGCTCTTCGGTGAATGTGCGAAGTGAAGCTCGTTCGAATCTGAGCGTCCGCAAAAGTCACACCAACGAAGACAGGTGCCTTGCTGTGCCGCATTTGCAATCACCGACTGTAAAACACAAGGCCGAACCTTTAATAATAGCGTAGATCTTCAAAGTGCCGGATGTGAGACAGCTGGACATCGAATATACTCCGCAGTTTATTGAGATGCCATTCACTTAGCGGGTTGAACCTACTACGTGCTGTCCCGCATGCTACATTTTTCGCAAGACTTGATGATCATATATTTTCTGGGCGGCGAATAAATCGATCGAAATTTGCACGCACTTGAGCTGTAAATGGCTCCACAGCATCTTGTGTCCCATTATTGGCCATTCTCTAACACGGTACTAATATTCCGCTGCATAAATACTTCACAGTAAAAATACTTACATTGAGTTGCTTGTATGCGGAGGTATTGAACTTGTGTCTGGAGGCAGAGGCTGCGTAGGTATAGAACTTCTTTCCCTCCTGGGAAACTTGTTGGTGTTTATATCTTTGCATGTTTTTCCCCTCTGTCTTTTATCCGTTAATTGTTTGCCCCACCGAGTGGAGTTGTTTCACTCCACTTCTTAATTTCCTGATCCACTTAACTCCGCTCGCCCAGTCTAGTGCCCCTGGGCCGTTCTAGTCAAATTAATGAGTGTAGCGACTGAACTGTCAAAAGTTCCCGTTGATGACTGGGGTGGAACATATCTCTATCTTCTATAATATGCGGAAGGACAGGTCCAGGTTGTGCAAACCATATAAGGGAAGCAATAAACCTGTGGGTCAATCGCATACGTAGTAACGGGGATATTTCAAGAGCATAAATAAGGTTTAACGTGTGCTTTGGAGCTATCGCATATGTAGTAATAGGGATTTAGGCCAGCATGGTGCGCCACCTCCCTCCATTACCACCTCCACTTCTCCGTTTCCACCTCCATTCCATACGACCATGGTTCTGCCAGTGGGTTCCTTGCATTCCCATTTGCAACATGTCTGGCGACGATCCTGATTCTGGCATTTTGCGTTTGAGATACAGATTTCGATGCTGATTTCGACGCAATGTAGCCCTGTTGTAGCTGGGCAACAAACCTTGTCCAACAATTGACAGAATTCCTTGAATTTCTCTTGCTGACAATACAGCATCTGATTGCCGACTGCAGCAGTACAGGGTAATGCAGCACCTCCGGCACGTGCACCAAGATCTATTTACACGAATATTAGGAGATGTAGGAGTGGATACAGGATACCTCCCCGAGGTTTTTGAAGGATGTGTAGAGGGTTCTGGAGAGCAGGGGGTACCCAAGAGAATGGTAGGTGGGGGATGAGGGGAAATATTGGGAATTATCTGCAGACCATGGATCCAACTGCTGCCATTCCTCCGCAGCGATTTCTCCAACCTCGCGGCCCTCTTCATGGGTATTTCCAACTTACACCACCCTTTTATCCTTCCGCCTCCTTGTGCACCCCACCTGACTTTCTCGCCTTTCCTGCTCCGCTCTCCCCCGCTCCCATCATATCTCCGACTGCTGCCGCACCTAGTACTCTACCTCCGATGCGAGTCCTCAGTTCTCTTCGCTCAGTAGGTGCTTTTAGTGCCTGCGCTTGCTGCCGCTGTTGATCAATATCCTTCTCCAGCTGTAATTCCGTATCCTTATTGATAGCAAATCGTTCCAAGGAGTCCACCAACTCAGCAAGCTGGCCATTCTGTGGATTGCGGCTCTCAAGCGTTGCCTGGCGTGCGTGATGCAGCGGCGGGGCTGAATTAGATGGGGTAGGCGGGATAGGCGGCGGGGGTGCAGGAGCTGGTGCGTCAGACTCTCGATGTGGAGAAGGTTGAGCCAAAATAACTCGTGGATTGGGGGGGATTAAACCTGCGCCACGCCAGGCTGATAGTATATTCGCCTTTGTGAATGCTTGGATTCGCGCGTTCTCAAGCATTGGGAGAAAGCTGCCTTTGGTGACCTCGATTTCCCCAGACACCATCAGGTCATCAACTTGTTCACCATAGTGCTTTCGTAAAGAGCTATAAAGCCCAACATCCAATGGCTGTAAAAGACGAGCAGAGTGCGCAGGAAGACAGTAAGGAACAATACGAGCTCCGATACAATACTCCACCACCTCAATGGATATATGAATTTCATATCCATCCAGTATCAAAAGCCTATATTGCTCCGAACCAGAAAGTCGGGGTTTTGTCACTGTATCGAAATGCGTGATCCACTCAATACTTATGACTCGTTTCTCCCACCCCGCAGCAGTATATGCAAACGTCCAATCAGTGGACTGAACTGAGTCTAGATGTTCATACCACCACACGTAGTGTGCTGCTCCTCTAAAGATAATAAGTGGTGGTACGACAAAGCCATCCCCGGATATTGCCTCCACCACTGTGATCGAATCGCGGTTGCCTTTCGGTAAACGCTTGCATGGAGCCTTTGCCCGGTCTGCAGTCCCTTCACGGAATCCTTTCTCATCCATATTATAGATGTTTGCATCTGTTATACCGTATTGAGCTCGAGCCTAGATATATTTCAGCATATCAATAGTACTCCATGTATGTTTCATACCATACCTTTTGAATCCGAGTAAAGTGAAGCTGGATGAGTTTAGGATCGCTCGCTTTTATTCGGTCTGCTTCAATCGAGGCATTGAGTTTCGCTAGAACTTCTGGGTGCTGCCTTAAAAATCGGGATATGAGATGCCCCCCGATATCATCAGAACTCTGTGTAGCGTTGGCCCCGAACTTTAGTAGTTCAATGGCCTCCTTCAAGTGGCGTAACCGTATTGGAAAGCCCCATTCATCCAGCCGAAAAATCCATCGAACAATAGTCTTCTCCTCTTGAGGGCAAAGAAGCATCTGATCAATATGTGACTCATATGGAGACGTAGTCTCTAGTACGTATTAGGACCAATAGTAGCCATCCATAAAGACTGAGCATACCTTTCAAGCGACGACTCAAGGTGCTATAAGGGACGTGATATGCTTCAGCTGCCTTCCTGATGGACTTGAATCTCCCATCTTCAAATGCCTTGATAGCATTTTTGATGTTAGCCTCCTTCCTCCTCTCCTCTAACACCTTTGTCTGACGCGTTACTAGATTCTTTTTCCCCATAGCCGCTGTTGTTGTGGAGTTGCAAGAACCCCCGCAAACTTTGGGAGGCGTTGTTGTTGTATTGTCGTATTGGGGTTGCTAGCGCAACAGGGGTCTGACAGGGCATTGCATATCCCTGTTCGACTGGTATAGCTAGGTATATATACCAATACTGCTGAACGGGAGGAAGTGATCTAGCTCACCATTGAATAGCGGCAATATCAGCTACATTCTACACCAAACACCAATACCACAGAAAGGATCCCTCTAATCAGTGGTCAACTATGCTCACATAGTTTCATTGCCTGGCTATGATAGGTAGGTAATAGTAAATTCTACCACCGAGCAGGTGCTCCTAATAATATTCAAGTGGCAACCACAGACTCTCAGTGGTCAACTCACCGCGGTGCAAAAACCTAGTCAAAAAACAGGTCCTAGACTCAGTACTAGTACTTTCTGATTACCCAGCCCTAAACTAATCCCATACACTTCAAATTATCACTACAATACATATATTATATGGCCCATTATTTGGTAAACCCATTGCAAGCTCCCGCATCCCCCCTGGCATTCGTCGGGATAACTCCCGCATCAACAGCATTACTATATCCCCACCTCCAATCACCATTCTGCACCTTCCAGGTCCAAAAAATCCACCCATTCTGCTTCTCATATGCATACGTCTGCGCGGACCACCACCTCCTATACCACGCCTTTGCGTCTGGTCTATTGACATTAAACTCGGCGCCATTTTCGTCCGCGGTGCTCAATGACCACTCTCCCACCACCACGGGCCAGTTCCCACCGAGGTCTTGCTGGCAAGTGAACCGCATATATGCGTCTCGGGTAGCTGCCACGTTGGGCGTCCACTTGACATAATTATGGTCGTCGTAAAAGGCAAACCACAAGTCCTTCAGGGCCTGATTTGGATTTCCGGACCCCCACCTTTGATCCATCATTTGGATATGAAGGAGGTTTGCCTGTGTTGTTCCTAGTGCTGCCTCGGCCGCACGAATCCGCTTCCATGCATTAGGGTAGAATTCGTTGACGAGGGACGGGTACTGATTAGGGTTTTGGATAGGCTCGTTGACGAGTTGTAGTGCACCGACGCTCCAGAAGGCAGAGTCCGTGTGGATGATTTTTGCCATCCACTCGAGGAACTTGTACGCACGCTCGTATTGCCACGAGACAAAGAACCCTGGAGTGCTGACGGACTTGCCCGTGAATGACTGGTCCTTTTGCTGACCCCCGGGGGCTGCATGCAAGTCAATAATGACATATATCCCCGCGTCCTTTGCCCACTGGCATAACCTCCTGAGATATGGGAAGCCTCCTCTGGGAAAGTGCTCTGAGTTCCTATTAACGATATCCTCCCTCATCCAGTACCCAACCGGGACCCGGATGGTGTTGAGGCCCAGGGATTTAATGCGTTTGATGTCGTCTTGGGTGATGAATGTATCGTAGTGCTTTTGAAAGTTGAAATCGGCTTGCGCTTGGCCTAGTTTCTGGACGCAGTTGAATTCATCGCCTGTGCCACTGCACCCCATTTTGTTCCATTCGTCGCCCATCATCCATGGCTCGGAGACAAAAAGGCCTCCGATGTTGACGCCGCGGATTTTATCCGCGGCAGGGAGCCAGGCAATGGCCGTTCCGGTGAAGAGGGCCAGCGCATAACTGAGGAGGTGCTTCATATTACGGATATGGGGAATAAAGAGGGAAAATTATATACGCAACAGACGGAATGTGCAGTGGACACACTATGGTATAGTGATGGAGAAAAAAGAGAAATAATATCGTGGGGCTATATGGGCGCATACTTATATTTGATATTGGGCTGAAGCCAGACCATTCCATGACCACCAGTTGTGATAGTAAACCACAACGTTGCCCCTCCATCCATACCTCCACAATTGATGCGCCCAAATTGAAGAATTTGAGCCTCACTGTGCAGGGGATACCAGTACTTTTTGCCACCGAGCTGTATTGAAAACAGAATTCAAGGGTCAATCTAGTATGTAATCGTCAGCCATATATTCCGGATTGGGCAGCCAATTAATATAAAAAAGGGGCAGCGCGGATGCAACCATGACTACATACTGTACAAGTAGCTCCCTGCGCAATATGTATTACTGGATTCGGCATGCCACCACGCTCTCCTGTATGTCTCGCCATGGGATATTGGCAGCTTTTGCTATGGGAACAGCTCAAACCAGCACGCATTGTATGGCATATATAGACATGCCCTAGGTACTTTGTAAGTACCGTAGGTATTATCTCGAGTTATTATCGAGGCTGCCAGAGTCGGAAATTCACAGAATCTCCATTAAAATCCAACTTACCTAAGGACATCTGGGTCTGCGGCAGACTTCACCTTCATTTGCAGAACCCGGCACTATAACAGCACTGAATAATCCCCGAGCTCTCGTTTGCTTACTGTCATGATTACTCAAAATACTGTAGGTAATACGGTGCATGCCCGCCTCATAGCCTAAGGCTCCTTCTGGGGGAAAGGTGTATTGGTAGACTCCAAAAAAAGAAAGATACTGTGCATGCGTCTTTCGTAATGCCGGATACAGACGCCCACGATATTCTTGCATTAGTCTGCTACTGGTGGCTTTAACGTGAAACCTGCCAGTATGCACACGACTGGTGTACCGTACTGATGTTTCAGAGCAGTGGGTCTTAAGGGGTAGCCTTGGTGCCTAGGCAAAACATGGTCCCTTTTTATGTCAAATTTCATTTGTGCTGCTGACCACATACTGGAGGTTGTCAATAAATCAATTGAAACACCCTTGGTGCTTAATGGTGGTTTTTTTGGTATTTTTTTGAGTCTATACGCCTTTCCCCCGAAGGGAGCCTGCTTAATGATGGTATCTAACTACATGGAGATAAAAATGTGATTGAATTGTTGACACCCCGTTGCACTCCACAGTTATTTTATTTAACGGCTGACTCAGAAAGCCTAGCTAGATAGGCAACGACATGGGTGAATGGTATAACCACAATTCAGCAAATATGCCCCGCTTAAGCGTAAAGCACATGCTAAGGGTCAGATTTGAGGATCTTATAGATGACACCTGTATGGCATGGCACTGGGAGATCGGAATGGGGAGGATTCAGATGACGGCATGCTTGAAGGGGATATGGTGGACTCAGCTGAAGATGTGCGAAGCAGCTTCAAGGCCTGGTAGATATTTATGATATCAATCAGTGCCAGACATCGCGACGCCAGCAGGGGTTTCACAAGCATACACGATACACCCTAAGAGAGCGATAAAAGGGCAGGTATATGTACATGGTGACAGATCAGGGACCGCAACGCCAATGGCTCTGGGAAATAGGGAAGACGGAAGAGCCCTGGTGTGTATGTGATGGATGGACACCACAGACGCAGCGCATCTCCAATGCTGTCCATGGGTGGAAGACGGAAAAGGACGGTCGACGGAGCAGATGTGAAAGGATGAGAAATGGTATGAGAAGGTGGCGGAGTTTATATTGTAAATAAAGTAGATACAGTTGGGGGGTGGCAGGGACTGGCCCGAGAGGAAGAGAGAGGCCACCCGGGGCAACCCAGGAGCTGCAGTTCATCGCCATAGGTGAATATACGATTAATGATCACTTAAAATAAAATAAAATATGATATCCATCACTGATTGGATTAACGTTACTGTACTCCGTATATAGCGTGGGGTACCCATGCAAATACTGGTAGGCTACGGAGTAGATCAACCAGCCAATGATCAGCTTGCTGAGTCATACATAAAGTATTTGTGATCTTGCTACTTGCCATCCAAACTTTAAGGCCATATCTGATAACCTGTTTGGATATGCAAGTCATGCAAGTAGCATACACAAACCATCCTGTTTAATCCTATTACATCCTTTTATAGGATCCGGCATCTTTAATACTACCATCAGGCGCTGAACATCTTGTTGTATAAACCGGAAGTAGGTTTTCCATACATCGTTCAATAGCTCATCCAAGTTGGGATCTCCTTCTTCGGAGTTGACCCTTCCATTGAATTGATTTCTGCTGTATTTTGAGTTGTGCCTGCAGTATCTGGTTGATGAACCTTCAATTGCTGGACTCGCCGCTGGTGTATCTGAATTCGTATGATAGTCGACATTTTGGTTTGGGTTATCTAGCATACGCGGCTTTTACCTGTACAGTATCCGTAATATGACTTGGTCTTTCACGCTGAACTGGATAATACCCGATTTAAGCTACCACACAAAAATAAATCGGTCTGGGCACGATCGAGAACAATAATACCCCTGTCTCCTCCCTGGTCACCTCTACTCGCCACGTCTAAATGATCTTGAAGAACGGTGCACTAGGCAGCTGGTACTGTATGTACTACACTAAGCAATTTAGGCGAGTCCAGCTGACTAGGTAATGAACAACTGGATACTCCGTACTAGGTACCTACATGGTACACTGTACATATGTATATACGACTATTTTTAGTCTCATGCCAAGACCCTGAACATCCGGATTTAGCACACCTATCCAAAAAATAAATCGGCTTGGGTACGAGAACAGATTCACCGGTACCCTGAAGAAGTACCAGACTCTGTCTATGGACAGCCTTCCCAAAATCTCCTGTTGCCATATTGACTTTGGAATTGCCATATCTCTACCTACAAATAGTAAAATCCGAAGCATTTACCCACTATAGTCTATTACCAGGTCATCCCATTCGCTACTCAAGATTGAGCTGAGGCTCAGAGTGCTCTCAGTCACTGATTGTCACAACACATGTCATACTTATGCAGTACCACCTCACTAACCATGCTTGAAAACAACTTAGATAGGCTTGAGTACTATGGATCAGCAAGTGGAAGAAGGGGTCAGATGTGAAATTTGTTGGAGATGATGTACACACAAGCCCCACTGATGTGGCAGAAAGATATGTGTTTCGTTTGCAGGTACTGTATATGTTGTGGCGGTGACAATGCCAAGCATAGCGAACAGCGCTGACGGGACGTAGTACAGTCGGGTTGTAAAGTGATGGACAAAAATACAAATTCATACTGCCACTACCTAGGTTCTTGGCAAACGACTGTCCGATCACTTTACAACCAAGACTGTACTGTACAACCATGGCCACGGATTAGGTATAGGGACTGACAGTACTGCAGCGGCGTCCCTAGGCATAACTAACAGCGCTCACAGGACTTGCCGGCTATAGCAGCGGCATCACCAGGTAGTACTAATAGCGATTTAGCACACCTATCCAAAAAGTAATCGGTCTGGGCACGAGCTCGAGAACATACTAATAATAGCGCTCATGGGTTCACCCAGTGGAAGAAGGAATTGATGGGGTATTTGCCAGACAAGGAGAGCATGATAAGGCACCATGGGGGGTTCCAAGCATATCTATTGTTAGATTTGCTAGAGATAAGAAATACGAGAACATTAGGAGCAGACATTTGGAGTAATGATGGTTACAAACGTATGGTCTAAGCGCCAGCCGTGAAGTAGCCGCTATAGTAAATATCATGAGAATAGTTGACGCATGATAATGGAGAGGGCACGTTGGCGATGTATAGAATAGAGGATAGAGAGTGCAAGTTGGTGAAGGAAAAAGAATGGAAGGTGGAGTGGAGGATGCTGGAAATAGGAACAAGGTGTTGAGAGTGCAACGGAGCTGCAATGTGTGTCGTTTCCGACAGGGTACGTCAGGAACGCAGGATATGGAGGTTGTTGCGTCGTGGAGAGCGGTTTTGCAATTTGGCGCCAGGGGCTTCTGAAGCACCTGACGCAAATTGCGTTGTTGCTGATGTGCACGTGGAGGAGGTTGCAGAGGAGGTGTGGAGGAAGGTGTGGCCATGGAGAGAGTTACAGTGGCATGTCTATGGTACATTAAGGACTAATAATAAGTTATAACATATATACATGAGTGCAAGTATAAGAAATGTTTCATAGCTGGGAGTGTCAACTAGGTTGCGAGGTATGGCTGACTAGTCTTAATCTCAGGTCCTGTGTATACAATTCACATCTCAAAGGTAGTTAGGCTGGCTTGCACTACTAAGTCCAAAAGGGTAGTTAGCTGACCTGCTCTATACCTATTATGGTAATCGATACCTATTCATAGTAATGTGCTCATCTTTGGGGCTAGGCCTAGGCCTTTTTTTGACCTATTGACAACGACAGTTACCATAGTATTGCTGAACTTCCCACTACAGCCAATCTGAGTCACAGGAACTGTAAACCTGAAGGACCAAAACAAAAAATCTACAACACTAGGGATTCCCGCATGGTCACCTATTTACCACAGTACTAACCTGGCAATCTGAAGCTTATGATGCTGGCATGGCAGCTTGTAACCAACCCAACTCCTCACCAAAAACTACGAACTCTATTAGATCCACTAAAACGGATCCGATTTCAGATTTGAAAGTGTAGTTCTCTTCCCCTCGCTCCTCTGAACATCTCTACGCTCGCAAATTCTTTTTTAAATTTCTAAGCTTTGATCGTTTCCAAGTTAGAATGTATGGTCAATTTGTGCCAAGCATGGAAATTCTGGCTAAGTTCTTACCTAATTTGGCATAAGCAAGTCTTGTGAGGTTGAATTTCCAGTTTGGGAAGAGAGGGGACTGACTATATGTAGTATACCAATGAGATGTACTTACGAAAAGACACCCTACTCTCCAAGTACTATCCCTCCTATACTCCCTCCTTATACATAAACGAGTTAGAGATCGGCACTCTACAGTAGGTTGGCTACAAGGTGCCGGCACCATACATATGGCAGAGTGTATGGGATGCCTTGTTTTCTTCAGTCTATGGTCGTAGATGTAAATGCAATAAATATTCTTGTATCATACAGTTGCCATAACGGTTCGGACTACGGAGGCCCTTTTTTGTAAGTCATTACTTGTATTGAAGCTGCATCTCTCAGGCTTACACCTGATTGACCCTACGGAGTTGCTTGCCAGATTTCCTCTGCATCAAAGATCTCGTGCGCAGACCAATTGATTTTTGGTGGGGTGCCGCAGAGGATAAATAATTAATACCGATATTAGTCTGGTACGAAAGCATGCCGAGACTAGAGAGCGCGAGGTTGCGGGGGCTTGTGCTTGTAAGTGGTGTAGATAACGCTGCCCCAGCGCCCGGGCAAACAACAGTCACATATGCTTAATAGCGATAGAGAATGAATAAATTTTGAGGCGCTTTAAACTTCAAGTAGTATCACCTCCTGCCACGGCTTCATCCTTTGTGATATACGCTTATGAGTGCACAGTGCAAAAAGGTTGTCGTACTGAAGAGGATTTTTATGAGGATCGATGGCACTAGAGTGGTAGAGGGGAAGCACAATACAAGTTCATGCAGCCGTAGCTATCCGCAGCACGACTTTTAAATTTTTCTTCTCTTTTTCAATTTTTAGTTAATTCTTAGTAGCTTTCCAGTCCCTCTCATCAACGGCCTTAGAATTGATCCCACCATCATTTATACTGTTGAGTAATGTACATCTGAGTTTGGGGTAAACCAAAGTGTACATGTTCTTGTTCCTCGAGAAAAACTTGTACAACCTGTTCTTAGAAGTTCAGGGTAACTACTTGCGGTTTCTACTTTAACTAAGTTTTTTTTTCTTTTTTGGCAAATCATTCTCGTATTCAGTCTATCTACCGTAGACTATGACGAGAGACTGCTCCTACTGGTAGGTTATCCGACGTCGGGGCCGGTCTCTGCCCTCTAGCTATGTACAAAACGGACCAACTACTGCTGCAGGTCCTGTCCTGCCTCTCTATGGGCCGCCACTAATTTACTTTTTTTATACTTTTTTATACAATTACAGTATAATTAGTTTATTATTCAAACAATGATACAACAATTACATTTTCGCTCCGTTAATAAAGCACTTTTTTAATACTTTAATTATACTTTCTAATTATACAATGTACGCGAGTACCTGGTTGGCACGTGCCAATGTGCCAAGAGCCTAAACTTCAGAAGTCGACAAGTACCACACCCTCATGCACCACACCCTCATGCACCACACCCTCATGCACCACACAGTCATGCTGCACGCTGATGCGCACACCCTCTCCAAGCCGCCAACGAAACTACATATCCCGCGATATAAGTTCAATAGGCCCACGCAAGGTATGCCATACCTAGGTATTCTATTTCGTATGGAGACAGTTATAATCATTTATCCTAACATGAAATAGATACCCTTAGGTATATGGAAGAATACTCATTATGGAGCCAGCTAGCCTCACAACCGGAGTTGTCGGCCTCGCCGGACAGTTAACTAAGGCTGCTATCGACTGCTACAAAATTTTTGATAATATGAACGATGTTGGCGCAACCTACGATGCAATTCTCCATGGGCTACGCACGCAGGGATTTCTTCTGAAGAGATGGGAGTAAGCCTGGGGATTCGGAGGTGACTCCAGTCAGCAACAGCGGCTCCAGCCTGGAGACGACAGGTACAGATATGCAACTGCAAGTTTGGCAAGAATAGTTGCAGTATTTTCCAGTGCTGAGAGGCTGCAAGAGAGATATGGGATTGTGGTGAAGAAGGACTCGCTTTCGGTGGAAACAGGGGGGGAGAAACAGAAGCCACGATTTCGGGACCGATTGCTAGCATCAATTCCAGTTAAGCTCCGGTCAAAATCCCCGGGTCCAAGCACAAGCAGGTCCCAAACATCAGCTCTCGATCCGACCAGGGATGATCTGCACGTTTTAGAGAATCCTCAAGTACTGGAGGATACACACATCCTTCCTGGGCTTGATGACGAGATCAAGTCCATGACCCAGGCAATAAACCGAGTACGGCGATCCTTACCTGTTTATCTCAAACTCCGCTGGGTTATTTCCGACAA
>Ga0307514_10004031_pt1 | contig 13667 bp, 5 predicted proteins | sample 16_EM_MG_FD_203088 | JGI IMG/M metagenome (GOLD analysis project Ga0307514, IMG submission 203088) | Populus trichocarpa ectomycorrhiza microbial communities from riparian zone in the Pacific Northwest, United States - 16_EM | ecosystem: Host-associated > Plants > Roots > Unclassified | place... | reverse complement strand
TATATATAACAAAGTCAAAACATTAGGAAAAAAGAAATATTATTCTGTCGGCTACGAACAGGTGGCTATGGGAGCACTTGATAATAAAACAACGTTGAACAAAACAAAAAAGAAAAGGGAATTTTTTAAACTAGAAATCCACATGCGTTGTTATGCTGTAATGACACATTTTGTGCTTGAGATGAGTTGCTGCTCCTGCTTTCCATGGATTATATATATATATATATATTGAGGTTTCTTTTTTAATTTTTGTTTGCGAGTTCGTTTTGGCTCCTGGGTGTTCCCGATGGGTAGCATATAATAAAAAATTAATAATATTTGAATTAGTTTCATGAGAATTAATCTCTTCTCAGTTTTTATTTAATTATCATGAAATTAATCCTGCTTGCCTTGTGATCACTTGAAATTAGTGGGGTATCCTTAGGGATTGTGGGGCAGTCCTATCTTTTTCCAACTAGGTGGATAACTAGATTGCTTGACTTGTTCATGTAATCTTAAAAGCACACCATCCCTATAGAGATAACACTAATTGTTGATTATTACTTGGAGAAATTCAATAATCTTAATACTATAATGATACCATAGCAATTTATACCCACTGACATAATGCCTAGAAACTGTCAAAAGAAACAACTTCAAAGTCCAGAATCACACGCATTATCGCGTATCATATAAAATTATATATATTGAAACAAAGGTTACTTTTTTTTATTAGCATGTTTGTTTTTTAAAAAAAAATTGTAAAAATAATACAATTTAAAAAAACTAGTGAAATAATATAGTTTATACATGTCATGATTAATAAACATGACTTTTAAACTTGTTATTATTCAGAAATGCAGGATCGATACCGTTAAAAAAATATAGGCCAATAACAGACTTTTACAAGGTGAAAAAAAAATCAAAATCCTAAATCAAATAGAAACAACAATATAAAATTCAAAATTAAACTATAAATACAAAAAATAAAAAGAAATTATATAACAAAAATGGCTCAAATAGCATCTTTCAATTCTAATTTGAAAACCCTCTCGACCTCAAATGGTTACGGTCAGCTGGCCCCTAGTAAAACTAGATTTGTAGAATTTCATGTTCAGATTCAATAATTGGGTTGAAAGTAATGTATTTTTTCATTAGACTGGTCATTTGACGTGATCTTGGACTTAGCTCTTTCTTTCTAGTCCATAAACAAGTCTATTAGGCTTCCTATGTCAATCAAATATGACAGATATGCTGGGTTCCTGAATATCATACACGCAATGAAAACAATAGAACAAAATTATTCGGGAATCCTTAGGATCCTATTAGACAGATCTAGAGTTATTTAAGGATTTATTATCTAAAGATCTGATCTTTTCTGGTTTTGAATAGTTCTTTAAAGGTTGAGTTGTCGCAAACTACAAATCGTCCAATTGTTCGACATCCAATGGAAATCCACACGAACCACCAGTAAGAAATCTCTTAAGTCCCCATTTAGGAAAGAGAGATTGTTATGTCTAGAGTGTTAATTCTTTATTTTGTGACTTACGTAATTTTTCTGTCTAACAGACAACTTCTTAAAAATAAGAGGCATATCTTTATATTTATAGGGAATCCTAAAAACCCAATAAATGATAAAAATATCTATTTGCGCCTTAAATAATATTCATATATTATTTAAGAATAATTTTAGAAATTTAATCAATCAAGTCCTTACTTGATTATTCTAGGACTAGAATTATAATCCCTGAATTAAATACATTTCGGTGCTTAATTTCTAAAATTATTTTCAATCAAGTCATGCTTAATAAATTATCCTAGTTTAATTTCTAACTAATTGTTCTTAATGTGTGTGACCCATTAGGTTCTTAATATGTTGGTCCAAATATAAATTATAATTCTAAATAAATATAATTAAATAAATCAAACAATTTAATTTATTATCAATTCAATAATTGATGAATTTATATTTGAAAGATCAAGTGCATTGTCTAATAACATGTTATGATCTCTAAAATATTAGGAAAGTCATAAGTGATTTGACTTAACCTTTCAGTGACCGGTTTTTCAGTGTAATTATTATCCCTTCATCAATAATATTTCGATTTAGACATTTTAGCACGAAGTGTGTTTGTCATGTCAAATCATATTTGTTCGCAACATTATAGTCATTAATTATTTGAATCAGATTTGAAACTCTTTTTAAATCTCATTCCACATTATACAAGGATTTAACAATCAATACTAATTGAGAACATGCAGAACATTTTTTTTCTAATTCATCTAGGATAATAAATCTTCTTTTGATCATTTAAATACTTTCTTCATATAATTTATATTATATCCAATATCTACTTATTTATTATATTTATTAAAATAACGTGTAACAGGATCTGCTGCACAATAACATACCCAAGCAGACAAACCTGATCCAGCAGCCTTCTCCCTCTTGATCAAACCAACCCAAATCAACCCTATCATTGTGAACCAGACCGACCCTTTCAGAGCCTCAACAGCCACGCCTCATCTTCTCCACTATCAACACCTCATTGGGGCATACATATTAGCAAACTTCAACTCCCATATTAATCAAGAGAAACACATTAAATTAGATCCCCCAAAAACCAAAGAAGTTGAATAAATTGGTCGGAAAACAATCTCCCCTTTGCGTGGAATTCAATTCCTCCCTAGTCAGGATTAATTCCCATGTAAACAGGCGCGGCCCGTCAGGTTTTTGCTGTAGCATCATTCAAATCTCAAGTTACAACCTTCACAAGCATCGTGGAAAAGGCTGCCGACTCCCAAATCGTCGTTAGAGCCTCCAGTAATACTAACTGAAAGGTGGCCCTGGCATCAGAATAAAAGCGTTTACAAAGACACCCATCAACATTCAACAAGCACCATTCCAGAAGCAAAATATTTTGTCCAGCTTCTGCGACTACGTGCTTTCAAAGGTGAGATTGCATGTACACTTCCACAATTGAGAAGCAAAGTAGGAGAAGGGTGATTTTAAGCTTACATACAATTTCTTGTACATTTTTCAGACTTACACAATTTTGACTCAAAGCTTCTGATAGATTTTCAAAAGAGTTGTACCAAGTTTTGTAATTGCAGCTTCATATTTTTTAGTCAGTTTTTACAAAATATCCAACCATCAAACGAACTAAAATAAATTCCCCAAAATTCACTATACCAAAGGAGAACATTAATGGCCCAAAATGAAGGGAAAAAATGGATAATAAATCACCCACTCCTGTGGAAGCAACACTAACTAACTCTGTTAGCCTCCAACCCATCTAATTCATCCCTAACTGCTCTCAAAGTTGCCCTTGCACACAAGAATTGTGCTAGGGGAACGGAGGATTCACACCTCAATGTCACAGCATTTACAAATTTGTAACTTGTAAGATTTAATGAGAAACCGAGATGGGAGTGGGTGGTCGAGAGCAACTGCGGATTCGATCAAAGAATTTATGTGTCAAAACTATCTCACTCAAAGTGATGTGTAATTGGAGAAAAGCTTCAACAAATTATCGGTAGTTTCAGGGTGGAATTTCCTCGCAAACAAGTAACACGGCCGTGTGGTACCATTCCATAGGCAAGGTTGCACCTGCACATCCCTCTATAAAAGCCCAAGGGGAGGAGGAAAAAAAAAGAACAGAAGTCAGCCAACAGCTTATAAAAGAATACAGTACCCAAAACACCTTTAAGAAACTGTACCTTTTCATCACTTGTCACATGAATACTCAAATCGATTGACTGCAGAAAGATAAAACACTCAAAGTGTTACAGTCAAAACCACAAGAATAACACAGTTCAAAACGAAAGTCCATGAGAATAATAACTAGAAATATAACAAGAAATACCAATCAGCCTTTAGACCGATTGATAATGACCCGCTGCATTGTGCAAGCTGGTCACGGTTTGTCCCTAGAGGAGACAACCTCACCCACACTTCCACCTTTGTAGACACAATAATAACAAGGAATATAAGATCCATTTACACATGTAAATATAAAATTTTTACACAATCTTATATTTACATTTATAAGATCCCTGTTGTATTGACTATGTAACATGATATGATGGGCTTTTTGGAAGGAAAAGAGTAGGTATTTGATGGATGTTAGTAAACTCCAAACACTCATATTGAGCAGTGTCTGGAAAGAACAAAGACTACTGAGTCAAGACCATACCGTAATATTCTTCAGAAGTTCAGAAGTAACATCCTGAGTCCTATACAATTTTGGATGCCACTTTCTCTCAGACCAGTCAACATGTGTTACAGACCAGTTTGCTATTCCACCAGGATCAACTATCTGAATTCACATAAAAAAATGAAAGTCATAAAGAGAAACCAAGATAAGGAAGGTAAAGTTGAAGGAATATGAGGAAGATTCTCACATGGAAAAATGTTGGCAAATAATGTTCATCGGCAATGCAATTTTTCCCTTCCAAACCAGGCTGAAATTATGTAAAAAAAGAAAGAAAGAAAGAAAACATGTCAATATCATAACATACACAAAATTTAGAAAGTCTAATTTACAAAATCCCAAAAGCAAGCATAGTCACAAAAATTTGAGCACAGTTGTACAATGAACAAATGCAAAATAACAGATAGTGCTTGAGCTTAAAACATGGAAGAAGGGTCCCAATGTAAAGCTCAATGTGACACACCATCTGAAACATTATGCAATTTTGATTTTGATCATCCCGCTGTTCAGTGATGACATCATATAATATTATTATAGGATGTTGCCCACCCAAGTTATGAGAATGTGATACGGTTCCAGGTAGAGAACAAAAGTTAGACGCAAGCTTACAAAATATTTTGTTGGCAAAAAAATTGCACTTACTAGGTTTCATATTCCAATCAAAGTACAAAGAAATGGGCAAATAATTAAGAAATTATTAAAAAAACAAATGAATAACCAAAAAAATTAAAGCACTCATCAATCATGAACAAATAAAGAATTCTATATTCTGATTTATGACTCCTAACATCGGAGTTCCATTACCAAGGCAATGAAGATAGCATTAAAAAATGTTCACTGTATGGAGGGCACATGGATCAAACAAATTTTAGGAAGATCTCTTGAATCTTTTCTTTATTGAAAACAATTCCCTGATATCTCAACCTTTCTTTAATATTCAACTCTGAGAATCAAGAACAAAGGGTGCATCCACCAAAAATCTTGGTACACTCACAAAACACAAGTAACATGATAAATATATAACAATCATACACATGCAAGTAAATCTGTAGCTGTTTGAATAGAATGCAAGCCATATAGAACAGACCATACGCCTATAACAAAAGCATAGCTTAATTCAGAATAAAGGAAAACCTGCCTTGCAGTAATCGCGGAATTTGGTGTAGTAAAGGCTGTCAGCCATAACTATCACAGCATGTTGTCGCTTCATTGAGAACCACTGCATAAAAGTTCATTCATTAAAACTGCACAAATAAACTAAGAATCTAAATCAATGTGATCTATGCTGAAGAATCTAAACAAAAAGCTCAATTGCCAACATGACACCATGTCCAGAACTCACACACATGTTTCTTGCATGTTGAACATTATACACGTATTAAATCAAGAACCCACATTTAAGGTTAAATAGACAAATGCTAAGGGATGATCATGACTAGTAAGAATTACAAAAGCCAATGATGGAAAATATGAAATCAACATACAGCATTATTTTACTTAGTTTGATCTGGCATAATAATAAAGGCTGCATGAAAAATAGAGCCATATGGTCATAGTGGCTTGGAGAAAGTATACCTGTGCACCCTTTCTAAAGTCTTTCAACTCAATTTCAGGTAACATGTGCTCTGAATACCTACCATTCCCATGTGGACCAGGATCATAAAAGCTGAAAACAAAAGGACATGTCAATCAGGAAGGGAAAACCAATTTGGAAAATAAAGATCTTCAATTTTACTCCATTAGTTGCGATTGACCTCTTGCAGTCCAAACTCCAAACGATAACATTTTTATAGAAGTAATAACCGACAGGAGAGCCTAACACAACAGAAGAACACAGGGTAACTACCGTGTAAGAGAACAGGGCTTACCAATCAAGATAGCTCATGTTCGAGTACATCAGATAGTTGTAGATGTGGTCAAACTTGTACAATGGCACGCAACTGCAATGTCAGGTGGTCAAAATTATATCAAATTCAGATTATTTTATAGATTGAAAAGATAAAAGCTACAAAAGATATAATGTTCTACCTATCAGAAAGTAACACAAAGTGTTGGTTATCAGGATCTCCAAGAGCATTTGCCAATAGGCGTCTCTCTGCATCAATCATTGAAATTTGTCCCCATATCACCTGCAAAAATTTGCCCATGCAGAATTGATTAGTTTTCATTAGTGATTTGAGAGATATGGAATCTATTTTTCAGTCTCAGAAACTTAAAACTACAAAATATGGTTTTCATTATGTCTATTTTGATGGGATAGTTCAACCATTCATCACATATATTTTATAGGCAGTCCCACCACTGATAGTCACAATGGTAATGTTAGTGTTATCATTACACCATAATATGGATAAATTAACTAGTTTTACCAACTGCTTGGGGCTTAAGCGAAGATTTAGTACATCAATATCCGGCAGTACAATAATGATGTTGAAACAAATAGCAGTCCTTTACCAATAGTCTGCCAGCATGTTTAGATTATCCCACTCTCAGAGTAACTATTAATCTGTCAAAATTTGTTTTAAAGCTTCATCTATCACAAACAGGATAGTTTTTACAAGATTAATGATGATGTTTTGGTTCATCATCATTAAAGAGGGCTGACCACAGAACAGATGGACAACTGAAGAAGGCAACAGGCCACCACTGATTCATCTTTCAAAGGCTGACACTAGACATTATTAACAAAGCAGGGGAAAATGATCAATCAGGGAAAGGAAAGTTGACACCTTATATAAGGAACAGGACTCCAAGAACACCATGGCGTTATCCTAAAAAAGCATCTTATATGGGTGGATTAAAACAAGCCAAATCCTATAAATTCATCTAACATGTCTTTCTTTTCTTAAGAGCTCCTGATACAAAATACGAGATCTATGGTGCAAGTATGTTTGAGAAATCATTGCCCAACTATCTACCCTTGATAATACAGAACATGAACCTAGAAATATCTAATCAATCTGTTATGTAGAAAGCAGACCAGGTACCAGAAGGCAAGAAACTATATATAACTGAAAACTAATGGAGAAACTAAAAGACTGCAAAGCCCTTAAACAAATGTAACAAATAGGAAAAGTAGAAAAGCAATAAGATATGCTTTTAAACATACATCCAAAAGTGTGGAAAATTAAAGTAAGACATGAATATATTAAATACATGAAGGCAGACATAGCATATTGACATTAAATTTACAGACCTGGTCGCTGCGTACATCTCGATCAACAAAGTAACGGCTCACATGAACTGGTTTTTCCTTGGATGCATGCACATAAACAGAGAATCTGTCCTCATGGCCCTGCCAGAAAGATAAATTAGCTTCAGCAACAGATACAAGTAGTGTAACAGAACATACAACAACAAGGAAAGTCCACCACAAACACTAACAGTTTTGACATTTATTACAACTTATTAACATTCCATCACCTCAACACCTAAACTACACAGTCAACATCATGCACATCCACACAGATATCTGAGTTAGCTAAATCATTTGTGCAAACTGCAAACCACCTAATATCTATACACTGTATATATGTATATATAACAATCTAAATCATTAAAACAGTTTCGCCATGTTCAGGAGCATCAGCAGTTACAGTTCAGAACAGCTTGCACCTTAACAATATTGACAATGTTTTTCAATTGCAACTTCACTGGAACATGTTATACCAGTCAATAATGTCTTGACTCTTGAGATATTACAATTTCTTTTGGGACAAGAATCACATCTCCAACGATAACTGCTGGAAATGAATCTTTGTTAAATAAGCTTCCAAGCAAGATTATTTGTACAACTACATTTTGGAGTCCTTGCATCATGTCTTCAAACATATTAATGGATCTAAAACAAACAAAATGATGTCTATCAGTATACTTTCTTTTTTTTTCCTTCTAGAGTTCTTTTACATTTTTTTTCCTATTATATGCATGAAAAACCTTTCCCAGAAACTTCCTTAAATAAACTTGCTTTCATCCAAATCATTTGAGCATTCATCAAAACCATCTTATCTATATTAAAAATTTAGAATAGTAAGACTTCTCCACTAGTTAATGGAATGTACCAATTTTCTAGCCCATCTGATCCACAAGGAGAAAAACTTTAAATGCATATATGGACAAGTTAAAAAATGAAAAATTCATTGATGGGAACTAACAGTCCTCAATTGATATAGAGCAAAACCTTATCTATAAACTCAAGATTGGTGAATAGTTCAAATATGCTTACATATATACTATGGAAGCTGGTCAGAAATATGAACACACAAAAGCTTCAACTATGCTTGTGAAATTTATAAACCAAAACTTAAAAACCATTTCTTTGATCCAATAGCTTTAAAGTCAATAGTTGACAAAAATTCCAAAAGTAAATGAACATGAAGAGAATGTCTAGAAAAGCAATGCATATTTAACATAAAAGTGTGATAGAAAGCTTACAGAGAAAAATTTGTCCCAGAGTTTCTCGAAAGGTAACAAACTGGTAGTCAAAAACATAAAAGCAATTTTAGCTTTTTTTGTAGGAATAGAAGGTGTATTCAAAATTTCCCTAACCACAATACGAGAAGCAATTTCTTCATCCGTAAATTCCCTTGTAGGAGCAGGTGGAAGCCAGTCTGTTAGAACCTTGCAACCTCTCGAAGAAAATACATAACAAGCGCTACTGCTTTGTGGTGGATAGATATAAGCACAGACTAGAAACAGGCTGACCATTGAAACCAAAATTATAATCCACATTGGCCTCTTCAAAGGAGGGCGGTGGCGAGCTCCATGCAAGATCTGCACATCACCCATGCCTAGACGCCACAATTGAGGTGTCTTCATCTACTACAAGCGCATCTGAAAAGAAACTCCTAATGATGCATCCCTTTCCTCACAGCCACATTTCACCACTCTCTGTCAAACAAGGAATTAGGACTTTAAAGCAAGCAGCGATTCCCCAACAGAGTGAGAAAAATCTGAAGTCAAGGGTACAGATAATTAATTGGTGTAACATAAACCATCAATTATTACACCATATTTGAATTTCATAATTGATAATCAGGTGTAAACCCAGGAACGAGTAAAAAAAGAGAAGTTTTCTTTTCAAAAAGTGGACAGAGATTCTTCAATGCTTTGCAATATCCAATAGGAAATCATTTATAAGCAGATACACCTTTCGCAAACAAAATGAGAAAAAACAGCACCATCATGACATCATTAACCCAAACTAATCAACAGAGAAATTATAACAAAACCATTAACCGAAACAAGCATGCAGCAAACTCCAGAACATAAGAGATAGTGTAGGAAGTGTGTAAAGTCAAAAGCACCTTCACAGTCAAACCAAGATAGCACTTGCAATTTACTTTGCTAATACCCCAGAATCTAAATTCTAAAACTTAAAATCTTTACTTTCATTCCCTCTTCTTCCTATCTTTTGTAAACAAACAAACAAAAGGTGCATGCTCTTTGAACAATTAAAGATAAAAACCAAACAATAACAACAGATCAAATATAAAAAAAAAAAGATCAAGAAACTTAAAGAAATAAACCAAGCTGGATACTAACAATTCAAAGTCCTCAATTTGCCCAACTACTAAAACCAAACCCCATATTCCCAACTTCACCGATAAATACATATAAAAAAACCATCCCCTAAAAAAAGTCAAACCAATCCAACACACCCTCCTACAGTTCCAAGGCATACCCAGAACCAATTACTCATTCAAAATCCAAATCCAAAAACAAAACCAAAATGCACCATCAATTACACTTTAGCCAACCCCTTCCCTTTCTAAAATTCAAGATTTCCACACTTTCACTCACACCCCTGTTTGGTTCCCGAGATAACACAACCAAATAAAACACAAGAAAGAAAAGAACCAATTTTCTCTTGCATACTCGATCAGCCATTCACTCAACCTGGATAAAACACTCACTTAGATCCATGCAACTATACAAAGTCCTAATAACAATACAGCCACGTCCAAAAGATTCCTTCTTTCCTCTCCTTCCACTCTTTTTTTTCTCAAAAACCAATCAAAAAACAAGAATCAAAATCTCTCCGCGTCAACGAAACATCCACAATGAATGAGACTAGAACAAGAAAACCAACGATTACCATACCTGATAAAGCTGAACAGAGAAGAACCAGATCTTAAATCATGTCAATCTATTCAAAAACTGGATTCAAAAAGATCAAATCTTTCACCTCCTTATTGGCTAATCAAGATCTGGGGCCACACAAAACAAGAAATAAAAAACACAAAGACCCAGAAAGGGAAAGACTATATTTATTTATAGAAAGAAGCAAGAGAGTGCTGAGTTTGTATTCGTTTATGTGTTGTGTTTTGTTGTAGGTTTCTTCTATATGTTGTTTAGTGCCTTTTCTTTCCTTCTTTCTTTCTGTATATTTCTTCTTCTTTTTTTTCCTCTCTCTCTCTCTCTCTCTCTCTATGTAATGAAATGAGAAAGTCTTATGTAGTATCAGTCGTTGTTTAGGGCTGCACTGTTCCGAACATGGAAACAGGAAACAAATTAAAGCCGGCGAATTATATTTGTTAATTATATTTATTTATTTCACAATAATTAAGGTTTTTTTTTTGTTTTTGTGTTTAATTGGACTCGTTGCTTTGGTTATTGGAATTTGGAAGAACAAATTAGGAAAAGTACAAAACTGGAAATGTGGTTTCGGGTTTCGAATCGCGTTTTAATCGGAGCTTTTAATAAATTGAAAATTAATTAATTTAATATTTTTATATTATTTTAATAGACTGATATTAAAAATAAATTTTTAAAAATAAAAAAAATATTATTTTAATATATTATTAAATAAAATACATTTTAAAAAACAATCATAATGAACACTCATTTCTTATATTTTTTTTATATTATCAATTTAATGGCTAAGAATTTATGTTTTTTATTTTTGTAAGAAGTAAATTTAATTTTGATAGATTAAAATTAATTTAAGATACCATCAATCATAAAATAAAACAATGTATTATTTTGCGAAAAATATTTCTTTTATATATATATATATGTATGTATATAGATTTGTTCAAATTTCCATAAATATTAGGTACAAGGGAAACATTGGCGGAACAATTCAAAGTGCAATAATATATCATAATATATTTGATATTATGATAAGAGTTACTTTTTAAAATATTATTTATTTAAAAATATATTAAAATAATATTTTTTATTTTATTTTTTAAATTTTATTTTTAACATTAATACATTAAAAAAAATTAATTTCAAACAAAAAATATTAATTTTTTTATAAAAATATTTTCCAACCAAAAAAATAAAATAAACAAAACCCAAATTTTCTATCAAATCCAGACCACAATAAAATATAATAATATCTCTCTCATTGTATGGATTTTGCGAGCCTTATGACTGGTGGTTGCCACCCTTGGGAAATTGTTCTCTTTTTTTCTTTTTATTTTTTAATGTAGTCTGAAGATGTTCACTTTTACATAAAAAGAAACTTGTTTTCAAGACCCGATTTCTTGTACTAATTGTTTCAAACATTTTTATCTTTGCATCAAACAACTATCCCTAAATAGTAGGATCCTCTATAATTCTGTTCAAAAATATTTTCTATAATCAAAATATATTAAAAAAACATGAAAAAAAATATTAATTCTATTTCTAGACCAATAAATCAACAGAAATTAAAAAAAAAAGAGTAAAACCCTGTTTGTTTTTACCTTTCGAAGCGTTTTTGAAAAAATTTGAATTTATTTTATTTTTTTATTTGCTTCAAATTAATATTTTTTTGTGTTTTTAGATCATTTTGATACGCTGATATCAAAAATAATTTTTAAAAAATAAAAAAATATTATTTTAATATATTTATAAATAAAAAACACTTTAAAAAACAACCATAAAATATTTTAGCAGGCTAATCTCATTTCTTGTTTTGCAGGCCAGGTTACATCAGCCAAAGGGTCCAAGGTAAGCTTATTTTAATTGCCAGTTGAGACATATGCATATTTAAAAAAAAAAAAAAATTAGTTTTCAAAATTATGGGAAAGCATAAGGAAAGGTTTCCGTTGATTTGATCGATCTGAATGTTCCTAGCAATAAGCATTGAACGTTCCTAGTAACACACACTACTTGCATTCTTTTTCTTTTTATCCTTTTTTATTTATTGATAAAAAAAAATTATAAAAAATTTATAAAATTATTAAATTACTATAATTTTCTCGCATATTATCATTAAAAATATTTTATAAAATTATCAAATTCTTCTTAGATCTTCTTAGATCCACCAATAAAATATTGATCTAGCGGTTAAGATATTGTTATATCCCTATAAGGATGAGAATACAAGTTTAATTTTTCAGGAAGTGCATTTATTAAGAGGAATAACCACGAATCCTGAACGAAATTAGTCTTACCTTTTAAAAATATATGAAAATATCTACATAAAAAAAAAATTGTTCTTAAATCTGTTTTTAAACAGATCTTCTATACATCAAACCGATATATTTATATAAAATTATTTTATTTCTTATAAAATTCAAACCTCAAACAATGATACGTATAATTAAATTGGGGAACCTACCAATCTTAGACGTTTACTAATTACTATTAGCATAATCCTTTTTATAATTAATATTGGTGGGGTCCACATACATATTAACAAAATACTTCACGTGGGGAGGGTCAGCTGTTAGCTGTTCACCTTATCAAGTATCCATGGACTCCTATCATGGGTCCAACATTCATATGCTAATATAAAATAAGATTCCATTGTACACACAAATTTTTGTGTGGTAAAAATAATATCAAGATTAAAATAATAAATTTAATTAAAAAAACTCTCTCTTGCATGTATAAATTCTCTAATTAACAGTTAGATCTAAATTTTATTTTGAATTAGAAAATATTCACACGCGTGTCAGATTTTAATTTGATTTGATTTGATTTGATGAAAATTAAAAATATTTATATGAGTTTGAAAGTTTTAATAGTGTGAGATCTTAGCTTATTTTGATTTGATAAAGACGAAATGTATTTAGACAAGTATGAAATATTTTGCTCATTTGCTTACTTGGTTTGATTTGATGAAGGTAAGGACTTTGATCCTCTTTGTAGATTTTAATTAAATATGTTTTATTTAGAAGATATTTTAGAAAAAGTGATATGAAAATTATTTAAAATACTCTTATTGAGAAGGATATTAAAGGAAGAATTTTTAATTTATTTTGAGTCCAAACTCAATAAATTTAATCAGTTTGATCACAATAATCTTTGGATCATAGGCTTATATTTTTTGAAATTTTAATGTCTATATCCATTGTTCTTTATCGTTTAAATTTTTGTAACATGGCTTTGTGCATCTAAGCCTATGTTTAATTAATTAATTAATTATGAGGTCACCCTAAGAGACAAATTAATTATTAACCATTTTTATGTTTAATGACTCTATTTGTTTTAGAAAAATATATTTGTTATCTTATAAGATGGACACATTTTCACATG
>Ga0307514_10004030_pt1 | contig 13669 bp, 19 predicted proteins | sample 16_EM_MG_FD_203088 | JGI IMG/M metagenome (GOLD analysis project Ga0307514, IMG submission 203088) | Populus trichocarpa ectomycorrhiza microbial communities from riparian zone in the Pacific Northwest, United States - 16_EM | ecosystem: Host-associated > Plants > Roots > Unclassified | place... | reverse complement strand
TCTGTCGCTGCGTTGACCGTTCCCGCTTCGGGGATGGAGATATTATCATTGGACTGGAACAAGTATCGACCGTTCACCCTGGCGAGCGGTGGGGTTGATAAAACGGTTAGGATCTGGGATTGTCGGATGGTGAAGATACCTCCACCTGGCGCTCCTCCTGTGCAAGAACCCGAACAAGAAGTTGGGGGTGCTTGTGAGATCGCACTGAGTGGTCACGAGTACGCTGTGCGCAAAGTACAGTGGAGTCCTCATAGACCAGATGTACTGGCCAGCGCGTCTTATGATATGTCCTGTCGAATGTTGGTTTGACTACCTTGAGCCATTGGAAAAACGCTGATCAATGGTTCAACAGCTGGAGTACGACCCCAATACCTGGACGTGGCCATATTCTGCAAATTCACGATGCTCACACCGAGTTTGTTGTTGGTTGTAGTTGGTCCCTGTATAACGAGGGCGTACTTGCCAGTTGTAGCTGGGATTGCCGCACGAGTGTGTGGCGAGTATGAAGAAGTAAATTGTATTCGGTCGTTCGATAGTATACTATTGGGGGGGTTACAAAACACAGCGCTGGCTTATTTGTTGGCCTCTTGCTGGACGCGGCCCTTATCGTGTTGTACGTTACCTGTAATTTGTGTATGAGATGAGGGTGGAAAAGAGGACATGGAAACACGTACCGCTGATTTCCTGTTGACGATCGCCAGTGACAGCACCGACTACGGCATCCTTCTTGCCGGCTAAGCGGTCTGCGGTACCTTCAACGTAGTCTTTGGCGCGCGCTGCGTTGTACTCGGCCTCTCCGGCAGCGTGTTCTTCGCGGCCAGACTGTTGCCAAGAGGTAGCCCCCGTGACATTACCGATCGTCTCAACGAGGGTACCCTTGGTGGAGTGGTATTTACCAGTGGTTTGGCTAATCAATTGTCAGCCGAGGGGGATGAGGGCAGAGCTGAAAGGGGCGCACTTGGGAGAAGAAGAGTCGGAAGACATTGTTGTTGTTTGTGGGATGGTATGTGTGAGATGTTGTTGTTGTTGTTATTTCGGAAAGCATTTACCTGAGGGTTATATAGCAGATGTGGACGGTGATGTCATTAGCCATGACGCAACTTTCATCTTCGATCTTGGGGACTGGAGTCGTAGCGATCGTGGGAAAGTGGAGAGGGCTTGACAGGGTTTTCTTTGTGCGGAGCAGCAGTGGAGAGGTTTGTGACAGGAATGGAGAGGCAACTCGCATCTCTGGATCTGACCCATGTCCTATGTGAGTCCCCGCCCAGTTACATATCGTACATAAATAACGCTCTGATATTTGCTCCACATCTCCATAGATGACGCAAATTCGCACTTGTCTTTCGGGCTAGCCCTTCTGACTCTCTCGCCGATTCTTCTCATGGCGTCATACGCCTCGCTGGCCGTCTTCACACGAGAGCTTACCGTCTTGATCATGTGTGCCGGTCAGCTGTTATGCGAGGCGTCAAATTATCTCCTAAAGCACTCGTTCAAACGACCAAGACCCAACGGTTCGTCCCGCGTTTCCGATGGTCGCCTCGACGTTACATAGAACCCTGATTTCTCTTCTTTTCACGTGAGCAGCCGACCTAGGTGACGGATATGGATTTCCGTCATCCCACAGCCAGTGGATGGCATACTTTGCCACGTTCCTCATCTGCCACGTCAGGTTTCGTCATCGCTTTACTCCCACGGGTAACAAACTCGTGGATTTGTTCTTGCGTTTGACCGTGGTCCTCGGCTTGATCGCGTGGGCCGGTGGAGTGGCCTATTCCAGGTGAGAGGGTCTTGTCCTTCGCGAGTGATGACCCGGCGTGAAAGCTGACTGTCTCTGCATTGTTTGGTTTCAAGGTATGCTCTGGGTTATCATTCTGCCTCGCAAGTGCTGTGGGGTGTTGGGATTGGGATCATCTTCGCGACCGCGTTTTACACCCTGGCCGAATTGGTTCCGACGAGACGGCCCAAGAGCCTTCTGGGAACAATTAGAATGTGGATTTTGACAAATGAGCTGTCTACGTGGTTCAGGATGCGAGATGGTTGGCTTGTCTGGGATGACGCTGGGCGTGAGACGGAGTGGCAGACGTGGAGACGTGCACTGGCCGTTGGCACTGCTGCTCAAAGCGGAACCAAGTCCGAGTAGAACCTGCCCTAAACCCAGGACACGGTTTACACCTTGACCTTGTCCGTACTCGAAGAATACCCCGTTCATATATTCCTACTTACTTATTCCCCTCCCATACCCACAAATCTTCTAAAAGGCATCTTTGACTAGTTGCCATCCACCCACACCGCCCATTTTTCTTTTCTTGTTTATTCTTTTCCCCGAAACCCACGTCATCACCAGCGAAAGGCTCCCTCTCCTTCATCTAATCTTCTATGGGCCGCCCTCTCTTCTCCGTCAACTACTCCCAGCCGCATCCCGCGGTCCACGTTGACCCACAACTCCCCGACGAGCACGCGCCGGTTTGCGAGCGTTGGTCCTATTCCAAGCCTTTCGATCCAGACTCGGAAGAGTTCTTCCTTGACGAGATCTACGAGGCTCCAATCGGCCCTGCCACGCTCGAAAACGGGGACCAGGCCCCCCTATCCCCAATCGACGACGCTACCTCCTCCGAGTCTGGCTCCAGCGCGGACGAAGCCGACCGCAGCGAAAGGGACGATTTGATCAGGGTTGCGAGAGAAATCATTAATGGAGACACTGCCGGTGTCGTCAGAAGGGTCAACCAAGCCAGCGAACAGAGGCTCAGGAACGAGGCGACCAACAATTCCGGTGGAAACCAGTCCACTGTTGGTCCCAGGACGATCATCCCTATTTCCCTCAACACCACCCCTGGCCGCCCACAACCGGTCGTGATCCCGTCGCCCCAGACACCCACGTTCACCACCCCGTCTACCCCTCCTTCAGCATCTATCATGGCCACCCCGGGTACCTCGTTCCCTTTCCATGCTTCTCCCCAGGACGCGACCCCCAGGCTCTACACTTGGGAACGCGACAATTACGACCCCTACTGGGCACTCAGGGCCTCCCTCAATCGCCTGCCCAGCCCTTCTCCCAGTCGCCGGCCTGTTGCCAGCCATTGGCACGCCAGCGCCCCGGAAGTGAGGAGCATTGCGTTCTGAGATCCCCTCCCAATCTTGCTTCCCGATCGACCGCACGCGTTCGTTTTGCCGTTCGTTTCCCGCTCCCCTTCTGTCTTCTGCCCTCGTTCCCTGCTGTAATAGCTCATGCTTCGCGTTTTGCAAGACCACCTCCGTTTGCTTTATGTCCAGCGTTCTCCGATACACACGAACACATGTCATATTACGATACGTACCTCGAGGTACTTACTTCCTGTCTGCTGCTATACAGCCTTGCTTTCGTTTTTCCCTTGGTTCTTGTGGTGGATTGTAGGCTTTACCATAGACTTGGATATGCAGTATAGTGCTTTGTATCCTCTTCCCACGATTACAACTCCTAGAAGCGATTGGTTCGGACGATCGGCCGATATATGCTCCTCCGCCTCCCGAGCCTTTTCACTTCTTGCCCTCTGCAACTACGGTTCATGAGCTGTTCAAAACTCCCAGATTCCACCATCCCACTTCTCATTGATCTAGCAAGCTGTAGGAAATGGAGACAACAGGTCCGGGACGACCGCGGATCTGTCGGGTTCGTGGCCACCATGGGAGCCCTGCATGCGGGCCATCTCAACCTAGTCCATCACTCGAAGAGAGCGAATGACAAGACGGTCGTATCAATTTTTGTTAACCCAGCCCAGTTTGCACCGCACGAAGACCTCTCCACCTACCCCCGAACGATAGAACAAGATTTACGCAAACTGGAGGAGATAGGAGGGGTCGATGCTGTCTTCCTGCCCGGAGTGGAGGATATGTATCCGTCCGGGATCGTGCAGGATGTCGAACAGCAGCGAGGGACCTTCGTGGAGGTCAAGGGGTATGGATGCGAGATGGAGGGTCACAGTCGACCGCTGTTCTTCCGAGGGGTCGCAACTGTGGTCACAAAACTGTTCAATGCAGTCGAGGTATTTTCGGATTATCAACGGTTCCTTAGGTTCCCCGAACATTCATTCCGTGTCGTAGCCTACGCGTGCGTATTTCGGACAGAAGGATATACAGCAAGCGCTCCTTCTGAAACGGATGTGTTCCGACCTTCTTCTCTCTCATCCTGAACCCCAAAATCTCCACATCGTGCCAACGGAACGAGACGCGACGGACAACCTGGCTTTATCTTCGAGAAACGCATACCTTGGTCCAGAGGAACGCAAAGTCGCAAACACTCTCCATTGTGCTTTGTCCATGGCAAAACAAGGTTGGGAAAATGGGCTTTCGAAATCGGAATGCGTGGCAAGGTCGGAGGGGTTTGTGGAGAGTATCAGGGTCAAGGCTGGGGTTGAGCTGAGGTTGGACTACGTAGAGCTCAACGATTCAGATAGTTTCGAGGTGGTGGGAGATGACAAGACCAGGGTGGATTATGGGACGCATCCGGTCTTGTTGAGCGGGGCGTTGTGGGTGGGAAGGACGAGGTTGATCGACAACCTCATCCTCGGTGACCCTGCTCTGTTGGGGATCCTCAGCTCTCATGTCGAGGTCGAAATTTGATTCTGGCGATTTACCCTCTCGAAAGATTTTGAATCTATCTCCTTGTCATCCTTTCGTTCAGCAGGAACGTGACGAAATGCATCTGTGGTTCATTGCTGGAGCTGACTCGGGCTATCGACCTCCCATAGGTTGACATCGTGTTCCCTGCTTCTACAAGGCTCGAGGAAGCCCTCGCGAAACACACTACGTCCTACGTGCAAACGAGGTCGAAACTAGCTCCCTTCGTTCAGTTTGTCCAGGATAAAATCAACGGGCTTGAATTAAAAAGGTCCGTGTTCCAGAGACGCGTCGCTCCGATCTATTTATCATCGTCCCGGCGCATCCCTCCTTTGCTGTAGCGATGTGATAGCTTTTGGATTTAACTCCCGCGGGACGGACGAGACATGGTGTATAGACACCCGAGGTGTCCTCACCCTCTCAATCGATCCAGGGACTTACCAAAGGCTTGGATTGCTCGGCAGACCGCTACCTTGGAAACTTCATCAGAACCACTACAGTACGTGGGCCGCCTGGCCTTGTCTCCTTCCTCTCCGAAAAGCGCCTAATGGGTTTATGTAACAGTCGTTGTGCTTTCACAAAAGGTTCCAAAGGGGGAGAAACACTGGAATCCGCTTGATGCGAAGCAAAAATCTGCGTTGGAAATGTATGATAACCTCCGTGAGAAGGCAGGATTTAATTATTGGGATGTGGTTTATCACTTCAAAACTAAAGGTGTGTTCACCCTTCGGATGCCGCCGTATCCTGGTTAGGAGTTTACACTTACCAGGTCCATTGGCTGGAACGACCGATCAGTCGCATTCGGTTCAGGTCCAATCACAAAAAGCTACTCATGCCAACTTCCGCGTCCCGCATGTAGACCTATCGCTGCCATCGACCGCCGATAAAGAAGAACGTGAGGATCGGATAACATCCCTTGACGAATTACAGGAATGGCTTGCACTTGCGTGTATGGGTTCACAACGGCGAGTCCACACTTCGGATGAACTTGTAGTTTCAAGTGTAATATTTTTGGCTAACGTATGAATACCCACAGTTTGCTGGCGAATGATAACGTGGACCCTTACGTCGCCTCATACCATCCCCCTGAGCCGAACACCATCGGGACGGTAATTCATCTCCGATGGAGCGGGCTCTTGCACCCGGATTTCACGCATGCACTGCTCCAGACTTCACTGTAAGCGCCAATCAAACTGACCCACCCATCCAGCGGATCGCGCTACAAGGTCAACCCAGCGCTGACGATTGAATTGATCCCGTTATTAAAGGGATATGCTCTCCGTTGACGGTTCTCCCTCATTCATTTGCATCATCGCCCATTCGAACACAAACACGCCGGTCGGGTTCCTGAACGCCCAGAAACCGGAACGAGCTGCGCCGGCGAGGTTGACAAGAGATGATGGTGAAGACACACGGAGTATCTTACTCACCTTAGATGGTCGATGGTCTTTGACGGAGGTTATTGGACAATGGGATGCTAGGTGGGGTTAAACTCTCGGTTTGATTTGTGGCGGGGGTCAGGATCGATGTCGATGCCATGGGGAGGTTTACCGCTGGCATCTCAGATGCGTGATTAACTAATGACGTGCATGAAGAGCGATGCACTGATGAAAACAGATAGACTACATATTATTGCGTTGTGTGTCGCCATTATCATGATTACATGGTATGTATCCCGTTCAAAGGGACCAGCGTAGTGGCCCGAAAATCCTATGACCACATCTTTCTACACGGCAAACTTGACCTCCTTGTCTGACAATTTTTTCTCCAACTCATCAAGGCTCATCAATTTATCGAGGTCATTAGCCACCTCAAATCGCAACTCCTGTTTGTCAAGGATTGGTTAAAAATCGTGTTCCGAACACGGCCAAACCCGCTCACCTGGGATTGCAACAGCGCCAACCAACTATACACTCCGAATCCTCTTCGCGGGATATTAAGCGGTAACGTTGGCACGAATAGTTCCGCGATGATTCCCAGTACTAGTACGAGCATCGGGAGACCTATCAGCTGCCACTGCTTGTAAGTGACATATGCGAGCGTCTGATCTGGATATGATTGTGCAACGACCTGGCCCGAACCCACAAGGTATGGTAGAACGTTAGCCGCATCAACCCGGGCGCGGATGACGGCAAACCGGTCTGAGGATAGTTCTATATACCCCTCAGGTCCAGTGCCTTCGGTGAAAGAAACGGCCTGTGAGGTAGGTCAATGTCAGAAAATCATGCTGTGCGAGGTACGACAAGACCCACGGTTGGAGATGGGACAAAGGGAAAGTCCCGCCCGTTGTCTTTCACCATCTGATTAACACTATTATCGTGAGCTACGTAGAATGCTGGGTTCTTTCCCGTCGTATTAAGATATCTGGTATTGGCGATATGAGGTCCGCGGATATCGCCATTCGGCAACAGTGAGGTACTTCCGTAACCTTTCTCGACGATGCGCAGAGCGGTGGGAGATCCGACAGTTGTGTTGTATGCCTCTACGATCCAGGGCTCGTACTTTTGCACGCAAACGGCAGCATCGTAACCGATCCTGGCTTCATTGGCACCCAGAAATGACTGGTCGAGGTACACAGGGAAACGGCCAGAAGGCGTGTAACTGGTATTGAGTCGGATGAGGACTGTCTCGACGGTCGTCCATCCTTGATCGCCAGTCAAGCCCGTGTCGAGGATCGTTTTGGAGTAGAAGCTGTGAGCTACACCATTATTCCACCATTTCGCTGTAGCACGCACTGGGTTAGACGCGAAAGTTGCGGGAGGTCACAAGCACTCACCGAGGTAGGAGATCGTTGAGGGGTCAATATTTGACGGAATGGTATCGTTTTTATCCATGAGCGAAAGGTCAGGAACACTGAGCTTTTTTGGTAGATCCATTCCGTACAGCCCAAACAAGCCCCGGAGAAGGTCTTGGGGAAGGAAGACGTATGTGAATGATTGGTTCGACAAGGGTATCCTTCATGGGACAGATCAGAGAACAAGTCCAAAGAAATGTTTAGTGGGTTGCTTTACAAGTTGACTTCAGGGTTAGGCAACTTCTCGCAATGAATCCTGACTCCCCATTGGGGGTACCTAGAGAAGGGGAATGTTATCGAAACAGCGAACTACCTCTGTGGCAGACAACGCATACCGTAAAATTGCACCGGTGCCGCTATCAGGAGCGTCCCTACCCATAGTTGCAAGGGTATTGTTTGGTGTGTCCCCCAGGTTGATCGACGCAGATTGATTGGCGTTGAAAGTCCCAGAACCAGAGCCACCAGGGATGAACTGTGACAAACTCGGTTGGGCGAAGTAGATAGTTTCGTTTTCATACGCGAACTCGACAGTGTCTGGCGCACTTCTTCCATACGGGAGCAAGGTCCACGTTCGGGCAAAGTCCTGGACGCGGTACTGATTAGTACAGACGATGTCAAATCCATTTACTCTCTACTAACTTGAAATGCCCCGAGTTGGGCGGTCGCTCGATCAACATCATCTTGGGATAGGTCTCCAGCGATCAAGACTTCACGGTACGCCATGCGTTGGTTCTGCTCGAAAATCAGGAAAGTGAAAGCAAAGAGCAGTCTTGTGACACGTACGCGGATGAAAGTTTCGATCACCATGATACGCCCGAACAGAAAAGGGAGCAGGGGTCCAAGGATTGCGATGATGATGAAAAACCATAAAAACAGGGACCATGGTCGTTTGCTGAAGGAATGTAAGAAGATATGGCACGAAAGGGGATCTGGAAACTCACTCGTATGATTTACGCGAATCCCTGATCGTCTCCCTATTCCCCCAACGAGATAAAAATATGCGGAATGCGGGAATGAAGTTGGTCGGGTTTTGTGAGCTCTTGGCCAGATCGCGAAGTTTCATTCCGTCGCCTTCATAGCTCATGTGGATCACGGTAGCCCATGCTAGACAAAGTGTTAGATGGAAGTCGTGACGACGAACCATAGTATACTACGAACTCACTCGCCGCCTCGAGATGTTGCATCCCGATCCTGAGAAGAATGAATCCGAGGGCGAATCCAACCCCCGAGCACCACATGGCGACGAGGAGTCGTACGGTGAATAATGATTTGTCCTTTGCCACTAACGTGAGGATGTAGAGCGCCGGATATGCGATGCAACATAGGACGGTAAGAATCGCAATGTGAGCCAAGCGCGGTTTCTCAAAGCCTCGGAACAGTGGTTTTGATCGTAGGGGCTCATGGCTCCGGTATCTGAGGTCGGCGAGTTTGGTGTGAAGGAGCTGTCGGCTCGAAAGCTGGGCTTTGTCGGTATGCTGAAAGTTGGTCGCGGATGGTGATGGGAAGGACCATTCTGGGTATTCGGCATCGAATTCTCTTCTGTTAGGTTTCAGAAGAAAAGGCTCCGTTTGGCTAAAGGGTATGGCCGAGTCCCCAGTAGCGGGAGGGCTCCCTGAGTAGTCGCCCCTCGTGTGAACTTGCTCCATGTTGGTAGTTCGAGGGATGAAGACAGTTTAGGGGCTGCCTGACGTTTGTAAATACACTAGACTAGACGGGAGATTCAACTCCATGTACACCAGTCACCCTCCCGCGTCCCTCCGTGAACAGCCCCGGATAGCCCATCAAGGGAAATCCACCATTCCTCCACTCGAACCCTGGAACGGATCTGAGAATCGGAGCCGGAAAATCCCACAGCCGACGCTATGGGCGCGCAGAGATTTCGACAGCGTTCTTGAAAGCACCAAGCATAGCCGTCAACTGTATCTTCTCACTCGCACCAACTGCCAATCGATGTCTGGCAGATATCTTCTGTTAAAATATAATGGGGCAAACGAAGGAAAACGACGTACTCGATGGTCGCCAATATATCTAAAATGTACACACGAGCCGCGGGCTTCAGTTGGAGTCCATCAACGAACTCGAACGCTCCGTTGAGCAGATCTGGCAGCGCCAAGCCTCGTTCTGTCTTTAATGCGGAGATCACTGATCACCGGCAAATATCAACGTTCGCAGTTGTGGCCCGCCACACTCGTTACTCACTGTTGTATGCTGTAGTGAACTCATCAGTTAGCATCGAATTCACAATTGTCTCGATGTCGGAGGGATGTGGATTCCCGGTGCAATTGTAAACCTCTGTTTCCCCAGTTAGATCGTAGGCGGCGTGACAGGCCTGAAGAACGTTGAGCGCTCGTCGCATATCCCCTTTCGTAAGCTTTAGCAGGGCCTGCCTCCCTTCCTCCGTTATCTTTACACTGGCAACGCGATCAATGGACATCCCTCCTGTCAGCGAATAAAAAAAGCTCACTCTTCAACCCTGATTACATGGCTGAGCTTCTTCTCCACCTCCGAGATAGGATGGGGGGAGAACCTGAAGCGTGTGCACCTGCTCTGCACTGCAGGTATAATTTTATTGACGTAGTTGCATATAATGCAAAACCGGACATTCTTTGTATACTGTTCGATGACACGACGTAAAGCTGCCTGTGCCGCGGTGGTCATCATATCTGCTTCGTCGAGAATGATGAGTTTGAAGCCAGATGAATAGAGCGTCCTGGTCTCCGCAAAGTTTTTGATCTGTTCGCGGACAACATCAATCCCGCGATCGTCGGAGGCGTTCAACTTCGAAAACCGGTCAGATACCCCACAAACGACTTGACCGAATGAGCACACCTCTAATATCTGCTTTTTGTAGTTCGGACCGTATATACGGCGGGCAACAGCTAAGATTGTCGATGTTTTCCCAGTTCCGGGGGGGCCGTAGAAGAGGAGATGTGGTAGCCGGTTCTTCTCGATGAATTTCTCAACTGGGGGCAGTCCGAAGTGGGTGGTACATTCAGCGGCACTAAAAATCACTTACTGGTGCTGATGATGTCCTGGTGCGACACCACATCATCCATAGTCACAGGGCGATACTTTTCCACCCTGTAAATGTGAAACTGTGTCAGGGACCCATCAAATACGGAAATGAGCTGACGTACCAAGGCAACCCATTGTCTTGTTCTGGCAACGTGGGCTCTGCAGCCTTACCCTTGGCTTTCTCTAGAGTAGAGAAACGTGAGAAGTCGGCATCGACCATCTCTACATCGTCGGCAGATGTCATCGCGTCGCGTCTCCTCTCAATGAGGTGGATTCGTTGATGTGAGAGCGCGTTTCCGCGACACGAGGGTGGCTGAGCCGGATACTGCCGCGTCGGAGTTTGAACTTTATTCTAGCAATAGACAAAACGTCGTGCGGACGGTCTTGATTACTCACCAATCTACGCTTTCATCGACGATTCCATCGTTCGCCTCGTTGGATAGATAGAGGGCGCAGACATGCAGATCTTTGTTAAAACGTGAGTTTTTCTTTCCAGGAACATGCTCGTGCTTTTGTTCTGACCGCCTGTACAGGCTTACGGGCAAAACCATCACCCTTGAGGTCGAATCCTCGGATACCATTGACAATGTCAAGGCTAAAATTCAAGATAAAGAAGGGTGAGGCTCTGTCCACCTTCCAACCGTTGATTGTCCCCTGACCCTTCATTCAGAATTCCCCCCGACCAGCAGCGATTGATCTTTGCTGGGAAGCAGCTGGAGGACGGTCGCACTCTCTCCGATTAGTAAGTCTTCTGTTAACTTGGTGTAACTTCGACCGTGGTAATCCATCACTCCCAGTAACATCCAGAAGGAATCTACTCTTCACTTGGTCCTCCGTCTTCGAGGCGGCGCTAAAAAGAGGAAGAAGAAGACCTACAACGTGAGGGAATTCATTGTCGGATGTTACCACGCAATACCTGACACAACCCGATATCACAGACCCCCAAGAAGATAAAACACAAGCGTAAGAAGGTCAAGATGGCAATCTTGAAGTATTACAAGGTCGAGTCCGACGGCAAGATCAAGCGCCTCCGTCGTGAATGCCCTTCTGCCGAGTGTGGTGCTGGTATCTTCATGGCTTTCCACGACGACCGCCAATATTGCGGCAAGTGTGGTTTGACCTACGCATTCACTCCTGGCACCAAGCCTCCTGTATAGTAGACAGTCCTTCTCGTTTTTAGCTGTCATCACTCCGTGAATACAAAGGAGAAAAAAATATGGACCCTTGAAAATGCGTCCTTGTTGTCCTACCGCCATCAGCAAACCCTAGGTTCGTACCAAACCCGGGATTAGGTCATCACTCGGGCTTGCGCCGAGACTACGTTTCCCGTATTTAGCATTATCCTCTACATCTCGTTCGTTTCCCCCCCTCTTTCTGGATTACTTGCACCATATTATTCCTTTTTCTTGATTGGGGATGGCCACACAGCAGCAGCAACCACTCGGTAAATCCTCGGAAATTCCGAATCCATATGAAGCTCTCGGTGTAGCGAGGACGGCTACTGTTGACGAAAGTGAGTAGAATTCTTCTTGCGGACTTTTGGCTGTCCATTGAGCCTTGTTACGCGACAGTTCGTCGATCATACAAGCAAAAGGTGTTGGAGACTCACCCTGATAAGCTGCCACCGACCGCTTCCGAAGAAGAAAAGAACTTAGCTCAGGAACTGTTTCGTCAGGTAACGGTTTCCCCCACGCCGTCTCCTCGGACATGGTCTCTCACCAGCTCTCCTTCCAGGTCCAAGAAGCGTTCGAAGTCCTTAACGACCCTGTGAAGCGTAGGGTTCGTTACAGTTGAGCTCATTTCCCAAGTCACAGACTCGCTGACCGTCTAGCAGCTATATGATATTCACCATCGACCCCTCCCACAACAAACACCCGCGCGAACCAACTCCAGAGCGTCGACCCTCCCCAGAACAACGACCGCAGTCCAACCGTCGACCCCAACCAATACTCCGGCACGGACATCCACTCCGCCCCGAGTTGGCAAGTTCACCCCCTCTCACCCTGAACGTCCATACTCTGGGACCGTGGTAATCCTAGAGAAGCTTGACGAAGCTCAGGCACGCCGGGTGAAAGAACGTACAGAATGGGCGAGGAAGGCCGAAGAACGTCGGTTAAGTAAACTCGAGGCGTATACCGCCGCAGAGGAGATCCAGAGCTTGGGTCAAAAACAGGCGGCTTTGGTTGAGAAGATGATTCATGACCTGTTCGCTCTCACACCGGAGTGGGAGATGCGAAGAATGAAGGCTCGGGCTGTGAGTGTTCGGTTCTTTCGACTCGTTGCTGATTACTCAGTGTTTGCTCCTCGGTAGTACAAAGCCAGTCGCATCAGCGCAAGAGCGCGTTAGACTCAACCTGTTACCGACGAGAAAGCCAGGATTGAGCGGATTCTGTCCGTGTAATACAACTTATTCTTATTCCTTTATATTTCTCCCACCCTTTACAGCCGTTCCCACGTCTCTGTCTTGAATCACTGCACATCCGCACACTATGGATGGATACTTATGGGTCTTGGACTACACACATACCCCACTCTTTTCTCTTCGTCCTTCTCTCCAACTGCCCCCTCTGGGCAGCTCTGTTCACTCTGTTCTATTTCCCTGTTGATTATGTTGGATTCCCATGCAATTATGCACTTGTACGGTAATGCCGTCTTCATCCTAGTTGTTCCCTCTCCTTACTTCCTCCATTTGTGTTCCCATTCTCCGCTGTTGTAGGTTGTTGATAGCAGTGCCTATTTTCAAATCCACTGGCATCCTGATCTGCTGTTTGCATCCGCCGGAGATATGTAGAGTCCGAAAACGAAACAAACCGACCTGTTCAAAGAGATTGACAGGTGGATCCGGGGGTGTTTACATGAGAAGGCGACGATCTAACAATATCTAACGGTCAACTGGGTGATTCCCGTGAAAATTCCTGCTCTGAGTTGTTCTCCCGTCCCGCTTTAATACAACTCATGTCGGTACAGGGGTTGGAGGGAAATCAGATTGATTTTCGTCCAACCGTGCGCGCACATGCGGCAAGATCACCAAACCCGTTGTCCTGGCTCCTCACAAACTCTTCCAGCTTGCACATCCCATCAATATCGGCACCACGGGAGTGCGGCGGCCTGGCATCATCACATACTGTTCCTTTTCTCCCCATCAGTAACATGTCCATCAACTTATTTTTCCCACCAGCCAAACATGGACAGATTCCCCACTGTCGACTTATATAAGTTAGATAGCATAGCTTATAGAAGCCAGAAATAAGCGAAAAAAGGTGGAAA
>Ga0307514_10004029_pt1 | contig 13670 bp, 20 predicted proteins | sample 16_EM_MG_FD_203088 | JGI IMG/M metagenome (GOLD analysis project Ga0307514, IMG submission 203088) | Populus trichocarpa ectomycorrhiza microbial communities from riparian zone in the Pacific Northwest, United States - 16_EM | ecosystem: Host-associated > Plants > Roots > Unclassified | place... | reverse complement strand
AACGGCTTGTGGGATACCCCTTCATCAACATCTTCCATGTCATGGTCTTCTTCGTTGCTCTCAGATTCACTCATTTTCAGTTTGCGTTCTGAGTTTTGGGTCAATTAAAAAAAAGTTTGAATGGTTGGGGGCATGGACGTACTCTTCAGTTTTTCTAGATGTTTTTTGTACGTAGATTTCTTGTCCCGAGTCCGAAATCTGGAGTCCAAGATGTCTGCTCGAATATTAGTCACTGAATGCATGAGACAGATAGTACCATACGTTCTGGGTCAACCTCATCTTTCAAGCGGCCCACATCTTCATCTGAACTGTCAGCGACAACCTCTGAAGAAGAACGACGCCTTAAACGACGCCTCTTCTGCGGAAGTGAAGCCTCAACATCACCGTCATCTAGTGTCGGAACAAAGACCGCCTTTGGCGACGACTTCTCTGCGTCGCTTTCGGTGATGAGACGCTTTGAGTTTCTCTTGCGTGTTACTTTGGAAGGACTTGGACCATCTTCATCACCACTGGATACATTTATTGGCGTTTTACGTGAAACAAATTTTATTTCACCGATTTCATCCCAAGAAGAGGGGGATTCCACACGCGTCATTTTAGTTTTCTTATATTTCTTGGATGAGCTGAGCGCATTTGCAATTTGTCTCGTGGAAGATGAGCCTGTGAGAGGTTGGACATTGAACAACGTAGTTTGCTTGAACTTTTCGGGTCTGTTTCGCGGCATTTCGTGGAGAAGAGTGTAGTTTATCGCAAGTTTATCGGATACAGTGCGGCACGCCGGTGATGCCGGGACGCTCTATTTTCCAAACGAGCTCGGAAGGGCTCAGTTTGTCCAGCCCGATCGAAAGGCTTCATGACCTCCTCATGAATTCTCCTGTTAAAACAGGTGGCTTACCGCCCATTGACACAAGTTTTACACTTATTGTCAACGATGAGCTTTTGGAAGGAGAGGATGGGACGTTGCCCGCATCCCCCACCACACGTCTATCGCTCTCGCCATCGCTGGTTTCGTCACCTAGCATTCCCCCACCCCTAAGACCAAGGACCAATATAAGAGCACGGAACGAGGCTCGAAAATTACTCTCGCATGTCTTACATCAGCTTGCGAAACGTCGTAAACCTGTGTCTGTTGTGGAGGCCTTCGTCAACTCAACTAATGATCATCAAGCGCGTAGTTTTGGGCTCCTTTCTGCGGCCGTGAAAGGTATCAAGTCTGAGACCAAACCTGAGTGGATCTCACAATTGCAAGAAGACTCGGACGATGAGCAGCTCGAAATATTTTCAACGGATGATACGATCGACCTTGTAATGCAGTTGGAGGATGTTTTGGCAATATCAGTTTCCCGAGGCTGGCAAATCTTCGATGACAGGTTCGTTGTATAGCACACAGATTTGGATAAAACTTAGCACCCTATGTCAAAGCAGTGTGGTCGAAGGTGGCTCCAAGTCTTCACCCACGTTCCGGCTCTCTCGAAGTTCTCGAAATAGTGGAAGACCCGGTGGCAAACGTTCAAAATCCTTGTCACCGAGCAGAGGAGAGGTTCCAGTACCAGACATTTTGTCACTTTGTATCTATATCATTGGGTCTATCGTCGCAGAGGATTGTCGCTATCGAGTGGCCTTGCCTCGGCCGTCACGACCTCCCAACACTTTGCAAGCTTTAGTGCTAAATGTTGCTCAATTCCTCGTCCACACACATCGCAACGACCCGCGAGTTATATCACTAATTGCGTTTGCCGTTATTCCGGCATTTTCAACATTCGAACCGCAAATGCACCCACGCCTTTTATCATTCTTTGAAACTAGTATTATTTATCCCGTGCTTCTGAAACTCAAGCAATTGCAAGGGGGAGTTCCGCACGATCGCTGTAGGTTGAAATTGTTCACAGTGGTTACTTTATTAATATTCTTGCAGCAAATGACGATAAACTGCCACAATTTTTGTCCATCAAGGTCGAAGAAGTGAATGACGATCAAGTACTACAAGGATCTCGATCAGCCACGGGTACAATGGGGCAAATAAACTTGACGAGTACCCTTCGCCAATCCTCGCAAATATATTATCTGGCCTACATCCTTTCACCGTTGCTAAGTGCTATATTCGACTCTGTTGAGGTCTATGATGTGAATGGGTCTCTTTTTTTGCCCTTACACCTCGTCGACCTTCTCACTAGAATTGAAGCCGCAAAACCGGATGTATACAATGACTTTCTAGAAATTATTGCTTTTCGCGCTCCGAAGCCACGAAGACTTGCTATTGCATGCATGGCCTACCTTTGGCCGAGGGCTGTAGGGCACTCAGTAATAAGCAGTCCTTTCTGTCCATCCGAATTACAGAAGCCGAATGCGCCTGATCTTCACATCCATCAATTTACACTGTGGTCTTTCAATTCGGCACCCAATCGAATATATCTCAATGACCTTCACGACAGCTGTAGGTCATGCTCAAAGTGCATAGTTGGATTTGGTCTTAGATGCCCGCTTTGCTTGACCTCCGTACATACTGATTGCTACGACTTCCCTGACGGAAATTGCGAGGTTCAATACTCCATGGCGGACGACTCTCGTTTGCAACGCATCGGCATGTACCGATTTTCGTACCTACAACCTAACGGGGACATCAATCAAGGGATTGTCGTTACACAAGGGCATCGGTTTAGACCCACAAACTGGCTCACTTTGTGTCTGTGCTGTGCTTGTCGGAAGCCGTTGTGGGGTTGTTATCGTCAAGGTTTGAAGTGTGAACATTGTAACAGACCCATGCACTTTGAATGCCTTTCTTCGTTTGAATTCCACGGGAATTGCAGCCTCTTGACGACCACTTCCAGAGACATGACCATCAGTTGGGAAGTCTTGCGACAGTCTTGCTTGGAGCACTTTCCCGTTATCCGTGCGACGAAGGAGCAACTACGCGATCGGAGTTATGAGGAAATCTCAATTTATCGGGATATTCTGCGAACTCAGCTTCAAATTCTTACTAGTGGTGTACTCATGGGATCCGTTGTCGTTTCGGGCAGCAGCTCTACCAGCATACCTGAATTTGAATTGCAACTGAGCATCAATTCTTGTGGCCAACTGCTGGATTCTGGACTGCTTCGACATGGGCCTTTGACGGAACATTACAAAGACAATGTCAGCAACACGAAGCTCGGAACGTCACTTCTGTTCGACCAAACCTATTTGGACTACTTGACCTCGTCAATCAGATCACCTTCTCCTCAAAGTCGTGGAAACTCCTCTACTTTCTTGAATGTGGACAATCCTTATAGCGACTCTGATGATTCTACACGTTCTGTACCACATGAATGCGCGCGCCTATCGCACATGAGGCATATCCTGTCTGTGGATTTTGCCATCCAATCTAACGACGCATCCAGTCTCTTAATCGACCACTTGCACCAGCATGCTTTCTGTGATCGCAAAGATCATCGCCTTTACCCATTAAAGCATACGGTTGAAGAAAGCGATTTGGAATATATCTTCCCTTTACCCTCTGGCTTCGACATCTCGCTGCACGCGGGGAACCTCATTTCGGCTATTGAATCCTGTCTGGCGGATATTGATTTGGCCACCAATGAATTTGGGTTCCTGTTGCTAACTCGACGAATTTGGCCCAATGGACTTGCTTCTGAGCAGGGGTTGACTTGGCTGGCACGCAAGGTGTTAACATGGATCTTGGATGAAGTACGTAGCCCCATATCTGTCGATATTGTTATTTAACATTCGCAGGACGATATACTTGCCATTGTTCTACGAGAATTCATCGCTAAGCAAACGAATTTGCCAGGGATGCGAACGTTATATAGTGCTCAATCTTGGCCTCTGGTGTCTGACGAAAGACAAGTTTCCTCTAACTTCAGTAGCAAGGGCGGAGAATTTGTGGTGGCCCGGCGATCAATTTTATCTCGCTTTGCTCTGCCGTGGCTATTAGAACTCCACGATCTTGATCCAATTTTATATGACAGGATTGCATTTGAGACCTGCCTGGAGGTGTCCAACGAAAAGGTCTTGGACGGTGAGCACCAACACCATAGCAACAAACAGGTATAGTTTCTCCCATCTCCGTTGCAATTTTTGATTTATCTTGAAGCATAGATTGCGAAGCGGAATGACGAGTTGTTTCGCAGTATCGTCAAACTCCATCAAAGCGCAGTTTTGTTTACGTCGTGGGATGGCATATTACAACGATCAATACAAGTAGTAACTGAATCAGATTTCGAAGAAACGGTTTGTCTTACCCTTCTAAAGCGATGTAACTTGTTGAATACTTTTTAGACGAGTCCTGTCATACACAGGATCTTTGATGATGAAGCTACACCACGCACGAGTTCTTTCTTAGATCCCTCTCAATCAACTAGACAGACAACTGTCCCCATGGACCCTTTCCGGGTTATTCTCAATCTTGCGCAACAATCTGGAAGGGGACTACAGCAGAGCTTGGCAATACTTCCTGTAATCATTAAATCAGGGGTCACAATCTCATCGTCTTTTTTCAATGAGATTCAGAACTTGATCCACCCAAATAACTCCGATTTTCTCCAGCAGAGTAAAACATTTCTTAGATCCCTTACTCTTTGTCTCTGGGTTCGTTCTCTTGGCAGGCAGGACCTACAACATATCATTGCGTTCATTCACGTCAGGCTATCTGCACATATTTCGAATTGCTTGAGGAATCTTCAAGATCTTCCGTTCGCGTACGTGATTCCCTTCTCGGTCCAGTTCTGTGTTAAAAACTTAGCACTGCTGCTAGGTTTTCCATAATTCAATACACTCTCGCAAGTTGCCTTCTGATCTATGGTTGCGAAAGATCAGGCATCATTGCAGGCAATTTCATATCTCAAGATGAAGCAGACTCACTGTCGTCAAGGTAAGGCCAAGGATCAATTAATCTACTCTAAGTTTTCAGAATATTTTAGGAGGAGAGTCAACACACGGGGCTCCGAAGTAAACGATCCTATACATATTGAATCAGCTATTCTTTCTGCTCTCCAGCTTTACATGGAAAGCGACGTGGAAGAAGTGTCGTGTCTTACTGCCAAATTCCTCCACTTATTCATCACAGGATCGCCTTTTCTAGAAGCACATGAAATCGACAATTTTATTTTGAGAAACGGAAAACTGATTACTGTTTGGCAAGTGTCTTGCAGTTCACCACGCAATTGATTAAAGAAACATTTCTTGCAGTGTATGGGCAGCCTATAATATTCAGAGAAACGACATTGCAACTGTGCGAACTCACCTTCTCCTCCGAATGTTGTTGGTGGATGCAGAACCCTTTGGGCAAATCCTTCGCGTTAACTTCGATTCTTCTGGTAGTTCAATTGAGTTGCGGTCAGTCACACCCTACCCGCCGAAGCTTTTTAATTTCTCATGTCGCAAAAAGATTACAAGCAGTGAATCGTCTCTTCCGCATCATATCAGACGTTACCAGTCCTGCTTTTGTTGTTGAGGGACAGCAATGGCATTCTAGCGTGATTGAGATATTCTACCATTACTTTTCAGCCTTGTGGTTTGATCCATCTGTAAGATATCTATACAACTCCTCCTGCCGTATCATCTCAAAGGTAATTCAGGAGGAAATTCGTCTGGCCGTTCAGGTCTCTTCTGCCGCTCTTCTGCCTGCGCATTTTAACATAATTTCTCAATGCTGGAACGAAACATTGCTGAAATCACCTGTGGGTGAACGAATTCGTCTGCTAGGGTTTCTGATTCAACTGCGTTCGCATTTCCCGAGCTGGAGAGGTGGGATCTCTATTTCTTTTTGTTTCATGGTGCCTTCTTACTACATCCAGTCCTGTCCTGGGAAACAATACTGGATGCACTCTCGGAATACGAAAACTCAAATGGACACTTGAACGTCGCAAGCGGCATGGTATTTTGTTGTCCTCAGATTTTATGACTGGACGCTTCTATTGACATCAATTCATAGGGCATGTCAGATCAGGAGAAACCTGATCATTTACTATCCAGCACTGATCCCGACATGGCACGTCTTCGAGCAAGTTCCACCGTTCAGAGAAATTACTTTCTGATTGACAGGACACTATTGCAGGGTTCTGTATTGCTTCTCAGCCTCACAATGATTGCCGATGGCATCGAAATCGATTGGTTTTCTCTTATGAAACTCAAGGTTTACTTTGTGCATTTCGTGGGCTTCAGCAATATATCAGTGATTCCCACTCAGAGCCGTCAGTCATTTTATCTTAGGTATGGCGATGTTGGAGAGATCTCAGACGCCTCTGTTCCCTGTCTGGAGCAATTGATTCACGTCGTGGACTCGCCACACTATGTCAAGCTCCCGCTTTCGGCGCTTGGCATTGTTGATGACCATGACGACAAGACTTTCTCCGTCCTTGTTGGGTCTATCTTCATCGATGCGATTCTGTGTATAGTTTGCACGTTGCGGGATATGTCATCATTACCAGTCCTGACGCTGAAGGGCATATTCGAATCGGTTTACATCATCACTCAAAAATACGACTTTGAGGATAGCTTGTTCACACACTTGCAACACCTCCTTCGAAGAGCGATCCTGCGTATCGTCGAGACGTTGCCACAAGATGACATCAGCTACGAAATACGGCTCTTATGTTTAACGATTGCTCAGGCTTCTATCAAGCGATGCCATACTGTGTTAGGTTCTACCATCTGGTGCGTTCCATTTTTCCCATTTTTCTTCAGGAATGCATGTTCCCCGCAGCGTAATCCTTGATATCGTCGCTACAGAAGTTGCTGCTCAAGGTCAGCATAGTCAAGATCCTTTAGCGGTACAAGGCAAGCTTCTGATCTGGAATACGCTTCAATCGTAAGTGGTGTTGCAGTTGAAGCTGGAAATTTTTACCAATCCGAGAAGCTTTTGTCAGAACGGACTATTCTTAAGGATGATGAAGGTTTGTTCAATTTGGCCATGCGTCGCCTCCGAATCCGAATTTGAATTGACATTGTACAGCGGCCATTGCAATCAGATTTTTTCAGAGTTCTCAAGCAGATTTTCCTTCAGAACACGGAAACCAATGCACCTGTCTTTGAATCACTGCTGCGAGACACTCTTTTGCGTGTATTGGATGTTGAGTCGGGAGCGCTGCAGACGTTGCTACAAAATATATGCACATTCATAGAGAACGTTTACTATCAAGGATACAGCGTTGAGATGATCACTTGTATGATTTTTTTACGATGACTTTCTGTGCATTGCTTATTCTACCACTTTACAGTCACGGGGCAGCAGCTCACGCAATTCGCTCGACGAATGTCAGACGGCACCATCGAAGGAGCGGATCCTTCTCCTCTCATCGTAATATCCGCTACCCTCATGCAAAATAACAAGAAATGCCTCAGAGTACATTTCTTGCACTCAGCCGGAAGCAAAATAAAGCTCATCTTTATTTAGGAACTTGTTCCATATGTCGATGTCCTTCTCAGAATTTCACTGAACAGACTGAACGTAAATACGTCCACAATAATGCGGCTCATGCAGGCCCCGCTACCGACTCGACCAAAGACAAACGACTCTTCAGCAGGCCCCGCTGATATAATCAGCGTTTTATATGAAATTCTCATAGACGGTTTACGCATGAAAACAAAAATGGCCCCGTTAACCATCAGCTCTCTCATTGAAGTACGTCAACGAGCCTAAAACATCGGTGGATTGACGTACAAAGTTTTGCAGGCCATTTTATCAACGGCATCGCATCCCGCAATTCTTCGATCGAGAGTTCGCGATCAAATCTTTCGTACTGCAGTTGATGATTCATTCATGTTCTTGCAAAATCACGCATGGACCGAGGAGAACATCGAAAACGACTTTAAAGGAGTTGCTGCTGCTGCCACGTTGATACTAAACGAAACAAATAGGAACGGCCTTTTTCAAAAGTTAGTCGATCCCGTCTTAGAGGTTTGTCATTTATGCAAATTTAAATTACTGTTGGTCTCTGATGTACGGTTGGAACAGAAGTCTGCAAGGTCTACGATCAGCCTGCGTTCGTGGAATATTCTGTTGCTCATCGCACTACGGGAAGAGAAGGAAGATTGGGCAGCGATGCTCTTCTCCCACTTCAGCGCATTCAGCAGCATGTTCGCCAGCACCCTGCGATCTTACGCAACTTCCGGGATCAGTTCAGCAACAGTGGCCACTCACGATGTGAATCAGTCACATATTGCCATGAAACTCTGGCTAATGCTCTCCAATTCGAGGTCGATGGTGGTCCCCGGAGGAGAATCGCTGGTTTCTGGGACATGGAACGAACTTTGGTCGGCTTACGAGGCCTTCTTGGATGTAATGGACACCGAAGCCCAGGTCGGCCTGCATCTCGTACGTTTTATTAAGATTCCTTGTGTACTGGACTAATATGTCACATTCCCAGACGCTTGTGTCTCTTGCACTGGCATCTGTTGCTGACCTGTTACTTTATATCCACTCTCTGAGGACAATATTGTCATTGGAGAAACACTCTCACTTGGCAATTCTTTATCGGCTGAAGACGATAAGTCGCGGAGATTCATCTGGTAACAAGGTGAGACCATTAAGGTGTTTGACTGAGATATGTTAACTCCCAACAGATTACACGGGTAATTCAGAGCTTGTCTGAGCCACCATCTAATGTCCCCAGAGCCACTCATTTAGCTCAAATTCAAAAGGAGCTCATTGCTGCGGAAAAGATACGTGTCGTCGAGTCAAAACGGACCGGTGACTTTACTAGAATTATGGGAGGAGACAGGTCACGAAGAGAAGGGCGATGAGTGATTTCCAGATCCGCTTTTTCATTATTTTAGAAAATTACGGAGATGATAATATAAAAAATAGTTATGCTGTCCTCAGTCTTGCATGTTGTGACTTTCTTCGCTTTTCTTTGATCATTGTTGAACCGAAGAAAAGTCCAATGGCTGATAGTCCAACAACCAAGATGAAGGCGGGCAGCCTTACAGCCCATTCCCGCGAAGGAAACCAGCTATGAATTGCATTCGAACTATCGAAGAATGGCTAGAAGGATTGAATTATTCGAGCTTTTGCAACAGTCCTCCCAGACTCACCAGCAGCATGGCCCAGATTGTGTAGTAAGTGAACGCACCCGACGCAACGAGTAACATCACTCCTCCGAGAGTTTTATCGCTCACTCCCTAAAAAAATGGCTTAAATGAGCGCTTACTCGTAAATGAAAGGTCTACCATGATGCAGCCAAATTGAAACTGCAAGTCAACTTTGAACTGTCAAGAGTCAAGGTAATAGACGCTCATGTGACTTCTGAATCAAACCTTTCGAGTTCACTGTTCACCGTCATTTTTTGCATGGAGACCTATGCATTTGCTTCTTTGGCGCAAATCCGAATTTTATTGGTCCCTGTGGGATTAATTCCTAAGGCTTTGTTCGACAGCTATACGGCAGAAATCCGAAGCTTTACTACTTTAAAATTAGCAGAGATACCATCCGACACGAAGGATGGTAGAGGTATACCGTTCTAATATTCTACATCTTAAGAATGATCTTTGATTACTTGCAGCTGCTCGCTTTTTGCCTAATCCACTATCGACTGGACATCTACATGTTAGCTTTCCTACACACCCACCACCTCAAACTCATGGCCCCCTTTCCCTCATTCGACCATCTCATTTCCCTCTGGCTGTCTTATGTATTGGTACATGCTCTCAGACGGATTCATTGAAGTCTCTCTTCCTACAGTTCAATACAACCGTAGCCGATCTCTTTCCTACAGGATCCACGTATCCTCTCGTGAGGAACTGCTTCGTCTTTGAGGAAAGTGAAGCTGCTGTAAATCTTGATTCAGGCGAATTTTTTTCAGGGCTTACCGTGGTACCTCATATTGCCAATCGCAAATTACATCTAGGAACTCTTCTCGGTGTTCTTTGTTCACAAATATTGGTAGAGTTTGGTGTATTAGTTGAGTGCTTCCTATATTCCTTTTCTCTCATTTCTGATTGTCAATAGGTTCAAACGTTGGAAAGCCCGATTGGCAACGAATATCTGAATGCTGCTTTGATGCCTTCATTACCCCCTCTGTCAGAATTACCCTCTCCTCTAACCAATTTGAGATCAGAATCCGTTTCTGGCATTCAGTCGCATAATAGCCAGCCTGAAATATCTCGAACTCCATTCACCCTTAATGCTGCGCCAACACTGAGGCGGAATGTATCTACTGCAGCCACCACCAGCCGCCAGTCAACTCTGAACGTTCAGGCGCAGAAGAAAAGATTGAGTACGATTGGAACGAGCTCCTCTCCAGGGCGCCTTTATAAGGTGCTTGGTGATTTCTTTCTTCTTGCTGGCCGCAGCGAAGATGCGATTATTTGGTGCGTCACTCCCCCATTCTTTTCACGTCCGCCTCGAGCTAAGTACAGGTACAATGAAGCCGTTCAAGTCTTTCGAAGTTCACATGATCCTTTATGGTATGCTTGCACTTGTGAGGGAATGGCGACGGCGGCTATCATCGACGCTTGGTCTAATGGGCATGGCCTCGTAAATCTTTTGCAGTTCTTCTATTATGACCTTTGGATCAATCGTACCTTTCTCAGAATACCTCAACTGCGGCAGTGAAGGAGCCATGGAACGACATCAGCGACAAACTGCAGCAGGCCAGCAGCCTCTACCACAAAACTCCTGCTCCAGAAGGAGAACAAGTACATTCTCTTCTTGCACTCTTATACTGCACTTGCGTATTGCGACAATCATCCCTCCTTTTTGCAATTTGGTCGGCTAAAGGGTGGGGTCCACTTGCCTTTACGACAATGCTTCATCCTGGTCCAAGGCCATACATACCTCCAACACTAACAGATAACGACTGGTTTACATTGGAGCGCCTTACTTCTCTTTCTGGAATATCACGTTCAACCATAGCAAACGTTTTGAGTCAATTGCATGGGCCATGGCTGCTGCATCTTGGGCAAAGGGAACGAATTGCGGTGCTGGAGGTGACGGCCAGCCTATATGCAAGTCTTCGCTATGAACGCAAGGAGGCATATGTACTCCGTGAAGTTCTGGGTTGTCTCCTTGATCTAATGGTTTGCGGAAGGGAAGAAGATGGATATATTCAGACTCCGAATGTCCCTCAAAGTGCAAGTGTGAGTATTCACAACATTCACCCTGTATCAGGTGGAAACTCGGGCACAGTAGGAGTGCGGTTAAGCGAAAGCACAGTGGGAAATGAAAGCATACTGAGGCTGCTGACCCATATATGCAGAGTTCTATGCATCAACCTGGAAGCAGTGGGAATGTCAGACTCGACAGAAACCAGGGTCGTTGGGAAAAACCCTTCGCTCAACGTCTATGACGAAGATATAGTAGAGGAAGTCAAGGAATCATTTGGTTGGCCTGAGCTACAAGTTGGCGTTATTCGCGAAGCTGTTGCAGTTGCAGAATCCTTGCCGGGTATGACCGCTATAGTACTCGCCTGTTTCATTTCGTGTCCAATCCAGTTTTACAGATTTTCCTGCTGTGGCACAGTATGCCCTATCCGCTTTGAAGACCTTGCAAACGATTTTATCTCCGGGAGACCAGTACCACCTCTATAACACGGCAACAAGGGCTTTGACGACTGCGCGCAGACGAGGTGATCCAAGATCGGTTGAATACTGGTCTGGTCGGCCAGTTGTCAGCATATCAGTTGCACCGTAAGTTGTGTGATAGCTAAATAGCTTTTTTCTAATGCTTTCATACAGTTTGCCCAGCATTCGAATACCAGTCGAAAAGCCTCGTGCGATTCGCTATAAAAATGAACAGGGGCCCATTCTACGGGGTATCGAAGATCCTTTCTTATATAACCCGAGAAAGATTGCAAACAAGGTTTGTTGCTTTGATATTTTCCACCGACTTGTTAACAATGGGAAAATTTGAAAACCCAGGGGCAAACGCTTGTCATCCAAAATGAAATATTGGAGTTCATCGTTACACTTCAAAATCCCTATATATTCGATTTGGAGCTCCAACACCTTTCTCTAAGGTAAGTTCAATTATTTTGATCTTCCCAAATCTGTTGATCCTTGTATAGCACTTTTGGTGTCCCATTTGAGTCACAACCGATGCATGTCGTGATTCCAGCCAATACTCTCCATCAGGTTGTGATTACAGGGACGGCTACGCAAGCTGGAATTTTGACTCTCAGAGGGTGTTTTGTACAGGCTCCTGGAGGCATAATGCGGGAGTACATCTTACCTTTATACACAATCGAAGAAGAACAACGCCTTTCTCGAAAGCGTCGTGCAATCCTTTCAGAAATCGGGCGCTTCAAGTATTCAGGTCCCGATTGTTCACGGACGAAAGTCAAACAGCGTAAGAGTGTGGAGACTGGTGTAGGGTCATTCCAATTTTTAGAATGTAAAGTCGTCCCAGAGCAACCTCTACTTCGGATAAGAAGAGCATCTGTCACGCATGGGGCGTTGATGTTGTACGATGGAGAAAAGTATGTTGACATTGTTACGGGCTGCTATCACATTTCTTTACCTTCTGCCAGGTCAACTCTTCGAATAACACTAGAAAACGTCTCTTCCATTTCCATCGATTTTCTCCATCTATCTTTCGAGGACTCAACAATGGCGCCCGCTCAAAAGTCACTTCAAGAAGGGGATTTATCCGTGTTCGAGACATACGAAACAGAATACAACCTCATACACAAACCCGCGTTCTCGTGGGATCACGACGAAACCAAAACAATCTTGCCCAATCAAAATCTGACATTGACTTTGGGCTGCTTCGGTAAAGTAGGATGGTAAGTTTTGGCGTTTCCAATTTTTCCTGTGGAATTTACGCTGCTTCGTGTATAGCACTGAAGGAACAGTCCATATCTCCTATGCTTATTCGAAGGACCCCAAGCTCGATGAATCAGATGTCATCTACGTTCGTCAGGTCTCTTATCCTCTCATGGTCACTGTATATCACATGTTGGAGTGCGGTGGCATGAGCCTCTTACCGTTCCCTGTCTATCCTGAGATACAGCGGCCCATGGACCATAATCCGAGAAACGAGAGGCTTCCGTATCTGAACACTAGTGAAGACGTTGAATGGTGCTTGTTTTCAATAGAAGTCAGGAACTCGTACGGTTCTCCGTTTGATGTTACGCTAGAACGAACACAAGATGGCAAACCAACAGCATCATCCACAACAACTATTCCTCCTGGATCTGTCTCGCGGTACGAATGTTGTTGGGTACGCTGGAAGGGGAGGCTTACCCATGATTTAGGTTGGTTATTCCAATCAAGAAGATAGTCTTGGACGAAGATACTGTCACTAGGCCGATACCAACTCTTTCTGATAAGCAGTTCGTGGTAGTAACATCGAGTTTGTCCAAAGCCGAGGAAATGGCTCAACGCGAATTGTTCTGGTACAGAGAAGAGCTATTTAAATTTGTCAGCGCTCGTTGGAGGGAGGTATGTACTCTAGCGTTTTTTTCACTTATTTATGCTCATCATAATCCTCAAGACTGGTGGAACTCGGTCAGGAGAACTATCCTTCCGAGCTCAAAGGATGTCACTCCCTATGCTCGAAACTTTGCGTCTGGATCTTGCTCGGGTTTCACTTTACTTCGATCCTGAGGATAAAATTCCGACGAATCATGTGGGTCGCACTGGGGCACAATGGTATCCGAGGGTTAATGAATTTGTGCAACTGAGGGCCAAGGTCACCAATCTGATCTGTATGTTTTGTTGTATGCTTTTCTTGACGA
>Ga0307514_10004028_pt1 | contig 13678 bp, 16 predicted proteins | sample 16_EM_MG_FD_203088 | JGI IMG/M metagenome (GOLD analysis project Ga0307514, IMG submission 203088) | Populus trichocarpa ectomycorrhiza microbial communities from riparian zone in the Pacific Northwest, United States - 16_EM | ecosystem: Host-associated > Plants > Roots > Unclassified | place... | reverse complement strand
AGATCGAACCTCGCAATCTCAAGCTCAAGCACAAGTTCCTTCCGCAGCTTTTTGAAAAGCGAAGACAAGAACAGAAGTCAGGCCGAGTCTACAAGCCTAATCCCCCTGACACTAGCTGCTCCGCTATCTTTATGATACCTAAAATCGACAAGCCAGACGAACCAAGGTTCTTGCATGACCTTGTGGCTCGAAATGATAATACCTATGATGATTCACCAAATGTCCCTGATCAATCTAACATCATTAATGCAGTTGCTAACGCAAAGTGCCGCTCCAAGATTGACCTTGGTGATGGATATCACAACTTACGCATTATTCCTGAGCACGAGAAGCACACTGCGTTCAAGACACCCTTTGGGGTATACAGAACTCGAGTTTTGCAGCAAGGTGATAAGAACGCACCTTCGACGTTTCAGAATGCTATGAACACCCTCTTCCAAGATGAACTCGGAATCTTTGTCTACATCTATATTGATGATATCTTCATCTTTAGTAAGACTTGCAAAGAATATGTCAACTATGTCAGATATGTACTACAAAAGTTACGAGACAATCAGTTCTTTGCTGATCGAAACAAGTCTCAATTCCTACCTGAAGAGTTAAGCATTCTTGGACATGTGATTACCAGAAGAGGTATACAACCAGTGCCAGGTCGAGTTAGGAAAATACTCGACTGGCCTACCCCTTCTAATATCAAAGAACTCAAGTCGTTCCCTGGTATCGTTAATTACTACTCTCAGTTTGCCCCGCATTTAGCTACTATAAGCAGCTCATTGACCGCAATGGCGAGATCTACCGCGAACTGGGATTGGACCCACACACAACAAAAGTCGTTCAAATTAATTAAGCAAACACTATCTGCTGACCCAGCAGTTAGGCCGTTGGATTACGAAAGTACGGAACCTATATTCCTTGTCACGGATGCTAGTCTTATTGGCACAGGGGCATGGGTTGGTCAAGGACCCAGTGTTTCGGAAATTCGACCCACTGCATTTCATTCAAGGAAGTTCAATTCAGCACAATCAAATTATTCGACATTTGATCAGGAACTTTTGGCTATTGTCGACGCATTAGAGCACTTTCGACCTGTGCTATCCGGATCCAGATTTACGATCCTTCCTGACCACAAACCTTTAGTGGCATTTCCCAAGCAAACCGAATTCTTAGATAGACAAGCTAGATGGCAAAATCCAATCAATCATTTCATGTGTAGCACTCAATACATTGATGGATACAACAACGTGATTGCAGATGCCTTCTCTCGAGTATTTTTAAACCCAGAGCTTCTCCCTAGTCTGTCAGATTTTATTCCTTCAAAAATCGACTCTTCAGAACCTCTTGCCGCAACTACAATCCACACTTCTATATCTGCTCCTGCACACCCCGCAAATAGCTCTCTACATCCACCAACAGCACCTACAAACATCGTCATGTCTGCTGCATCCACCACTCGATTTATGGCCAAGAAGGCAGAAGGGACCCCTCGTCGTCCCCTACTCAAAATTCAGATTCCCAAACGTCAGGAGACAGGTTCTCCTCTTGCTATTGCTGTTCCGGCCTCCCCTGCTGTTCTGGATTCTCCTCTCCCCACTCCTACTCCTGCTCCCCAGTCTGCTGTGCAGACTATTAAGCAACTTGTGAAGGCTGATCTGGAGCGTTACCAGACAAAGAAGATGCAGTTGCCCAGACCTGACCTCTCGAACGAAGCATCTGTGCAAGCTGCTGGCTGGCGAGCACAGCATGCCATGATGCATTGGACAGCCTGTGACGACCCTACATGTGTTATTTATCGATCCTCTCATGCGTATAGGAAAAGCTTTAAGGATTGGAATCATTGTCAGTACTGCAACAACCATGGACACTACACTGGATCGTGTCCTGTCAAACGTCACGATGATACATATGCCGAATCCCCGAAGCTTCCTCCGCAATATCTGCAGCCTGGTGTACCAGGTTGGGTTTTGCAAATGGAAAGTCTACCAAATTCATCAGATATTTCCGTCGGTCTTCCAGCTACTCCTCCGCAGTCTACTACTCCTCCTGGGGCTCCTACGCTGCCACTCGACATGGATTATGACTCGTCTACTTCTTTAGAAACTATGAACTCATCTCCTACATCTCTTGTTACAAAGTTGGCTCCTCGTCCTGGTTCGCCAGGACCCAACTACTCCTCTGATCCTGAAACTCTCCCTTCTTACACACCAGTTCCCGAAGCACGAGAATACGCATTCCGTCCTAGAATCATGTTCAACGATGGTGCTAATGAAACCACTGAAGAACTCCCATTCAAGTCATTTAATTCTGCTGATCCAGATATGGAATCTCGTCAGATTCCTATTGACGGACAGGGAAACAAGTCGTGGGAATACTTGCGAGCTGTAGTCAAGAAGGACCTGGATAACTTTGGAAAATACCTCGGTGTTGATAAGATTTCTTACCCTGAACTCATTCCTGAATTGCAACAGTGGCACACTATGCTAATTCAACGGCATCTTTATGACAAGCTCTTCCAGAAGATACTCAAGCAAGCAAAGAGTTTTGGGCAAGAATATACACTCCGAAACGGAATTTTGTACTTCACTATGGATAATCAGGTACGACTATGCATACCAGACTCCGCAGACTGCAACGTACACATTAAGAATATCCTCCTCGATCGAATCCATACGTCTTTAGGCCATGCCTCATACAGCAAGATGTACCACGCACTCGCTTCGTACTTCCATTGGCAGAATATGGCAAAAGATCCCTTCGAATATTGCAGGACATATGGTATCGGTCAGTTAACTAAGCAGTCAACTCAACGCCCTTTTGTACTACTCAAGCCTCTTCCAATTCCGGACACTCCTTTCACACATATATCAATGGATTTCTTTTTTCTCCCCCAAGTTACCAATAGGACTACGCAGGTTTCGTATGATCATGTTTGGGTAATTGTGGATAGGTTTTCCAAGTATACGATTATTCTTCCTCTCCCTTTGAACTACACAGCAGAACACCTACTCAATATCTATAACAATTTCGTATATCCTTTCTTTGGCTTGCCACAGGATATCATTACTAACAGAGATGTTCACTTTACCTTGCTGGCCTGGAAGAAGTTCTGCACAGTCAACAACATCTCCCAGTCTATGTCCTCTGCTTACTATCCCGAGACAGTTGGGCAATCCGAGATTGCCAATAAGTCTATTATAACAATCTTGTGTTCCAAGTTGTTAGCTCAAGGACTGGACTGGCTGGCCGCTCTCCCCTCAGTGCAAGTGGCAATTAATACTGGTATTGAGGCTTCTAGGGACGCCTCCCCTCACACTCTCTGCAGTCGTTTTACTCCCAAGTTCGAAAAAGGAGTCGTCATCCCTGCTGCCTCTCTCCGTCCTGACATGATATCCAATGCTCTTTGGGATTTTGTCAAAACAAAGCTCGTCCGCAGCCGTGTTGCAATGACGCAACAGGCCAACAAACGCCGCCGTCCCTCTCCTCAGTACCAAGTTGGAGACTTGGTTAAGATCTTCTCCTCCTGCTTCCCCAAAGACACGCAGTTTAACAAACTCGAGCCTGTCTTCTTGGGACCCTACAAAGTGCTCCGCTGCATCCTCGAGACGGACAACTACACCGTCGAAATCCCCTTTGCTCCCTCCAGTGCTATGACTGTTCATACTTCTCTTCTGGCTCCCTGGTTGGAAAATTCAGATAAGAAGTTCCCTTCTAGAACGTATACCCTTCCAGGTCCTATTACTGCTGATGCTACAGCTCCGAGATATGAAGTTGAACGTCTTCTTGCGCATCGAACTCAGCAGGACAAGCTTCAGTTCCTTGTCAAGTGGCTTGGATATGGGCATGAACATAACTCATGGCAGAATAGGGAGGATATTGATAAGGATGTTGTTAGGGCATATTGGGACAAGAGCAGATGGTCTGGAAAGGTGCAGACTAGGCCTGCTGGGGGTAGGAACCGCCCTCGTATGTGCATTTTCCTATCTTGACCTTTGGTTTCGCAATTGGCTTGGGTTTTGTGTTGGAATTGGCATTTCTGCACTTTTATGTTTTGGGCTGGTACCCAAGTTTTCTTTATCTTGGTGATGAATCTTGTGCTTCTACGCACATTTTATGATTGTGTTTTCATTTGTCTTTCCCTCTCTTGTTGTTGTTTTAACTTTGTGGGACTTCCTATTTGGGTTGGGTATGTCCTAATTGGGTAGTCATTACCTAATGAGGGAAGGATGTAAGGAATCTGTGTTTTCCCCGATTTCTTATCATGTTATTTCTGCTTATCTCCTTACGTTTACGCCTTTCTTATAGCGTTATAATTGCGTCATGACTTGATTAACCAAGTATGAGCAATTCTCGGGTTTTTTGAGTCTTTATGAGTCATCTTGTATACCAGGCTGGAGCCTAGGTTTTATGTTGTTATCGGGACGTCAGCTTAGGCTCCTGATGACGTTTTGTTATTTCTTTATGACTTTATGTATTGCTCATAATGACTGCGTCATTATGATTGCTGTTGGACTCATCAGGTATGAGTCTTGTACTTGCGCATTTGGACACTCCAGTTCTCTATTAAAGAGGCTGTTTTCGATGCTCCATTATGCTTTCTTCTTCACTCAATTTCCTACCTATCAGTTTAGTTAGTAACAATCAATTCTCGCTATTCTGGTCAACTCTTTTCTCCCGAATTCTCGAACTCAATCACTTCTCGAACTCTCTATATCTCGAGCGTCTGTCTCGAAGCCTTCGTGCTCTTAGCTAGACTCCCGAGGTCGTACCTACTTAGATAGTTAGTAGTATCCAGCTGGCCTGAGTACTTGCTGTCTAAATAGGCCACTATTTACACAGCGCAATAGCCATGTCTTGTCTCCTACCGCTAGTTTCAGAGCAGGGATCCTGGCCTTATTGGCTTGTTTGGAGTAGGTGGCTCATAACCAGGGCATCTCCGAATGGAGGTAGGAATCGAGCTCGGACAGGCGATCGGCATACTCCCTAATGACAGAAGTTGCCGAGAGCTTAACCACGGGGTTCGGATTGATTTGGTAGTGAGGATTGCTACCATATATAGTATAAAATGGGGTGATTCCAAGGGTGGCGGATAATGTGTTGTTGTAGGAGAATTCTGCCATAGATATGAGCTCGGACCAGTTATCTTGTTGATAGTTGCAATATCCTTGCAGATATTGTTCTACAACAGCATTGATACGCTCAGTTTGACCATCAGTCTGTAAGTGGAAGGTGGCAGAAACCTTCTGCTGGATCCCAAGCAGGTCAGTTAATAAGTGTGTGCATTGGGAGACAAACTGGGTTCCACGATCAGACACAATGGAATCAGGGAGGCCATGCAGGTGAAAGATATTATCAAGAAACAAGCATGCAATTCCCTTCGAGTTGACATCGGTAGTAGTGGCAATATAATGTACCATTTTGGACAAACGATCCACTACCACAAGTAGGCCGTCGAAACACTGGGAGATGGGGAGCCCAGTGACGAGATCTAATGAGATGGACAACCATTTGCGAAAGTGCACTTGCAGGGGCTTCAGGAGGCCATAGGGAGCATGGCGGGCAGGCTTGATTCTGCTGCATATATCACAGGATTGTACACACTGTGCTATGGTTTGGCGCATTTTTGGCCACTAGTAATCTCGAGGTAGAAGTTCATACATGGCTGCGCAACCAGGGTGGCCTGCAGCAGGGTGATCATGGCATGTTTTCAAGATCCTGAGATAGAGTTCAGGAGAATCTGGGACATATACGAGGTTATTGACAAGGAGGAGCTCATTTTCGATCTTGCATTCTCCAAGGGGCACAGTTTTGTGGCGCTTATCACCAGCTTGGAGGGCCTTGAATATTTGCTATACTAACGGGTCCTTGGCTACAGCTTCACGTGTGTCCTGATCATGCTGGGTCGAGGTTGCGAAGAGAGCCGTCATACGTGTATGTGATAATATACGTGTGGCACATGATATCGTGGAAAGTGAAAATTTAGAGGCAGGAATCAAGCCTTGAATAAGTCAGACATGATCATCCCCCTCTTCAAGGAGATCTCCAGATCGATAAGTTAGCGCCTCAGCGTTACCATTATCCTTGCCAGGGTGGAAAAGAATCTTGAAGTCCTACTGGGCTATTTCCTGAGCCCATCTAGCTTGGCCGCGGGATAAAAGAGCCTTTGTGGTAAAGGTCTGCAGGTTGTGGTGGTCAGTCAAGATCGTGGAGAGGCGTGGGAGCTGGTGCAGGTAGATATGCCATTTTTCAAGCGCATTGATGATGGCAAGGAGCTCCTTATCCCGAATCCCATAGTTGCATTCACTAGGCATCATTTTTTCCGATATGAACGCAACTGGGTAGAGAACGAGCTTCCCATTTTTGGGGTATTTCTGTGAGAGAATCCCAGAGGTCCCGTAATCGTATGTGTCTGTTTCAACTAGGGTTTCGAGGTTGGGGTCAAAATGACGCAGGAGAGGAGATGAGGTGAAGGCCTTTTTCAAGGCTTCAAAGACTTGTTCATAAGCGGCGTCCCACCCGAATGGGACGTCCTTGCACAGTAGGTTGAACAAAAGCTGAGAAAGATGCGAGCATCTGTGGATAAAACAACGGTAAAAATTGGCGAAACCGAGAAAACACTGGAAATTCTTCATGGATTTCGGGGCCTCCCAGTTCAAAACAGCATTCACCTTCTCAGAGTCCATTTCTAGACCCTCTTCTGAGAGGATAAAACCATGGAAGGTGGATTTCATAACAGAGAATTCACACTTTTCAGGCTTGATGAACAGGCCGGGCTCCTTGAGTTTCTAAAGTACCTTGCGTACCTATTCCTTTTCCTCTTTCAATGTACAGGAGTAGATCAGGATGTCGTCGATATAACAGACACAGAAAATATCGAGATATTCATAGAGAGTATCATTCAGGAATCGTTGGGTGGTGGCTGGGGCATTAGTAAGCCCGAAGGGCATAACCAAGGATTCGAATAGGCCATAGCGTGTTCTGAAGGTGGTTTTCTATTCGTCATCCTCCTTGATACGGATTTGCTTGCAACAAGCTCGGAGGTCAAGGAGTGTGATATATTTGCAACCTAGAATTTGGTTGAGAGTTTCTTCAATTCGAGGTAGAGGGGTACGGTCCTTGATGGTGATTTCGTTGAGAGTCCGATAATCGACACAGAGATGTAGGGATCCATTCTGTTTTTTTACAAAAAGAATAGGCGATGCGGTAGAGGAGGAGCTAGCACGGATGAAGGATTTGAAGAGATTTTCATCGATCCACTTGCTTACTTCCTTGAGCTCGGGATCGGATATGGAATACATATGGCCGAATGGTGGTTTAGGTACTTCAGTCAAGAGTATTGCGTAGCCGACATATCGGGACGGGGGAAGAATGCGGGCCTCGTTTTCGGAAAACAGGATGAGATAGTCATGGTATTCAGGGGGAACGAGTTTTTTGGCGGGGTCATGTTCTTCTTTTGTTACACACGTATGCGGTGATACGTGTGTGATTCGTTCTTCTGGGGTGTGGTAGAGGGTCATAATACAAAATTGAGACTCGGGATACTTGAGAGCTACACGTAGGGCAGCTCGGGATATTAACGAGAGCTGGAATTTATTCCCAGTCACTTTGGCTGGTGGGTGCCCGACAGGGAGACAGTGGGCATGACAATATCCAGAGGAAAAGGCTATGGTGTTGGGTACCCAATTGATAGAGGGGTTGTGGCAGCGGAGACATGGCTTTCCAACGATCAAGTTCCATCCAGCAAGTTTTGTAACCTGGAAGGTGAGTTCTTTCATGTATTGGTCAATGGCCAGTTTCAAGTTACATGTATTCGTGATTTGTCCTACGATAGAGCGACCTCCATCGGCAAGGACCAAGTCTTCAGGTTTTCCTTTGGGGACCAAAGGCAAGTTCATGTTCACAGCAAAGTCAAGATCGATCAACTGGGAGCTAGCTCCTGAGTCTATAATGCAAGTAGCGGGAATGTTTTCATTCACCACCCATGACAACTTGAGGGGGTCCTCCGACCCCAAATCTCCAGGCACAGACACAGACGCATACACAGGCGTACACACAGATACAGAAACAAACGCAGACACAGACGCAAACACAGACACAGATGAAATTCTGAAAGCACAAGCTTTACCCAATTACCGGCGAGCCCTCTGACAGGACTTCCGAGAGATTCCAACAACTGTATACACAGTTCCTTGCAAAACCACCTCACCCAACACCGAGAAACGAGAGGGAACAGAAAAAGACACAGAGGAGACATGATTCATAGCAGTAGGACGCATCCTGGCACTCCGTAGCTGGCCATCGTTGGTTACGGAGAGCATTAGTTTTTTGCCACCTCATAGAGAGGGCTGGCCGTGGCAGCAGAGGCTTCCGGTGGCGGAGGAGCGGGAGGAGCGGGAGAAGCCGTTTGAGCTGTATTGACTCTTTTTGGCTTCCTAGAGACGGGGCAAACCGAGGCTCAGTGTCCTAAGCCCCCATAGTATATGCATAGCTGGTTTTCGTGTCAGTAGTTGTGGGGCTCAGTAGAGATGAGACCATGCTTGCCAGGAGTACGAGCTGCTTGGGAGAGGTCCATGGGACCAGGAGCTGTTCCAGTGGCGGTGAATGAGGCAGGTCGAGAGACTGTAGTATTCTGGGGGGTGGGGAGCTCTGGGAAGGCAAGAGCTTGGCTTTATTGTCCAGCTTAATACAAAGTTTGACAAATTCGTCGAACGTCTTGCGGGGTGTTGCCTGATACAAGAGAGCTGTTTTAAGACCCTGATTAGTGCTGTTTGAAAAGAAGGAGATTTTTGTCCTATCATTGTATTTCAATGTAGTAGCATATGTACAGACCTCAGCATGATAGGTAGAGCAGTCTCTATCTGCTTGATTCAAGGTATATAGTTTGAGTTCGGCGGTGGCTCGGGTCTCGGGATCATCGTATGCGTTTTTAAGTGCTCATACGAAAGCTTCATAGGTACTGAAGCTAATCTGACCTGTGCCCTTATTCAGGTGAGGTTCCAACCAGTCTGCTGCTAAACCAGAGAGGTACGAGGCGGCATAGGAGATCTTGGCGAGGTCAGTAGTGTATCAAGCCAGGTTTGAGAAGAATACCAGGGCAAGTTTTGTCATAAACTTCGTGAACTTAGTAGGAGTTCCATCGAAGTTTTCAGGTTCGTGCAGACATGGTGTGGGAGTCTGCTGCTGTTTTGTGGTGTTCCCAGGGAGCAAGAAGGGCAAGGTGATGCCATGCTGTACTCCTTGGTTGTAATGAGTCCAGCAGGCTTCGGCGGTGGTACTAGTCATGGTTTGTGGGATCTGGAGTAGTGTGAGGATACCATGGGCTGTCATTATACCTGACATATGTGCCGCATGGATGGGGCCGAAGAAGGTGATTGGAGTGCCAACTGGGATAACTGGGGTAGGGCCTGGGGCGAGGGGATTGGCTCTCAGATGGATCATTAGGACCTTTCATTGGTCATTGATATCAGGTATGGGAGTCGCGTGTCGGGGGATGTTGCCAGCGGAGTAGCCAGCCATCCTGGTGTCGAGAGGTCCTACTATTGCGTCATCCAATATGCTTAGTCGTATCGTAGTGGAGACTATAAAGGACGCAACAAAGTGTTAGAGATATCTGGAGAGTCGCAGCCAAGGGGGACACTGCGACTCTTAGACAAGGAACAAACCAGAAGCAGGCGGGATATGAAGAGTCGCGTAGTACGCGACCCTTGGGGGGCACGGGGGCGGGAAGTCTGAGCTACTACAACAGGATTTGATATATAGAACAACTAGATACAAGAGGTGAACAAGTTGTTGTGTAAGAAGAGAAGGAAAAGACAATGAGAACGGAAATCAGGCGCATTTTAACTATGTCTCCGAATACCACATGCAACGATCCAACATCACAATTACGAAGTACAAACCGCAGATATGAGAATACCACGGATAATAGAGTATGAACTTGCAAACGGGATATTAGGAGTTTCCTATAATATTCAAGTATGAATACCTAATCAGCACAAAGCTGGGATGCGGTTGGCGATGTCGTCAGGCCTTGGCCGAGGTCAGATGCAGTACGAGAAGCGACTGCCGAGTTAACAGGCTTTTTAGCCACACGTATATATGAATATTAACAGGGGCATTGTTCGCTAATATCTATAGGGGCTGTCGGGTCTTATGGCTGGACGTAAGCGCACAGTTCCTAACATATCGGCATCGGAATCGCACTCACAAAATGGATCAAAGCATTGCGAATCTAATTCGTAAGGCTCTTGGACGGAATAATTGCTCAGGTCTTCAACCTAGTTGGAGATCTACTTTACCTAAATCCCTTCTATCGAACACCTCTTTATCAATTAATTCGAATAAAATCTACGAAAGGAATAAGAAAATGTCAGACAATAAGGACTCAGGTCGTGGTGGTGGATCGTTATCAGGACAGCAACGAGTTAAGGACACTGGCAAGGAGACAATGCAGACAACGACGAAAGAAACTTACCTAGAACAACAGTTAATGTTGGCGCTAACGCTTTTTCCACTACCGCATCAGATGGGAGCTCCATATTTTGATGGAACAGTCATCACAGATTTCGTTGTTCAATGGGAGTATCTAACAATGGATTGGAAGGATGGGTTGAGGATCAAGAAGATCCCTTTGTATTGTGAGAAAATGGTTGCCAGATATGTTAAAACCCTGGAGACATATATCAAAGTAGACAACTGGGAATGTTTCGTGAAAGAATTGAAGGAAAAATACAAGGAGGATGACATGGAACAGAAGCGCAATACAGATGCAGATTTGCAAGCGATGGTCCAAAAAGTGGAAATAGAAAAAGAGCCTACGATCTTGGCATATCGGTCTTTTATTTTCAAATACTGTGAACGATCGTCTTTACTAGTTGGGAACTAGGTGATGAATTCGCATACTAGGGTTCTAATATTCTGGCAGGCATTTTCGGATAGGGTGGGGGATAAAATATGCAAGCGTTGCAGAATAGATATTGAGGATGCAATAATAACGGCTAATGTATGGAATGATGTGAAAGATGAGGCTTTGAAAATCTGCAACCAGGACGATTCTCAAATGGGCAAACTCCGGAAAAGCAAGATGCCAGCGGAAAGTGAGCCAATGAATATGGTGTCTAAACAATGCAAGCAAAGAATGGAACCTGCGAAGAGTATTGCCAAAAAGCCCAAAGTGTTAGGCGAGGTCACGAAAATGAGGAAGGATCTACAGCACAGTCAACAGGAGGCACAATGAAAATGAGACGAAGAACTAGCATTGTCACGGGAAACGTATTAGACATGGCCAAACAAACCTTATTATTCACCTAGGCAGTATGGCAATAGGGAATATCCACCCAATCCAGTGATGTTGGGGAGAACAATTGGAGGATGTTTTTGGGATGGTGAAGATTATAGGAAGGAAGACTGTCAGGACCTCAGAAAGGCCATAGAAAGAAGAGAGGTACATCAACGGGATAGGTTCATAATTTTGGGACAAAAGGGTGTAGGTGAGGAAATTTTGGTACCAATTCCATGGGAGGTAGACGGAAAAATAATTTGGCAAAAAGACTAGGTCTGGGAGAAGCTTTTGGCAAAATAGAGCAATTTGCAGTCAAAGGCTTGGTATGTGACTGTTGAGATGAATATAAATAAACTGATGAGTGGGGAGGTGATCTACAAGCCGTTCTGGTGGGCTGATGGTAAAGAAAAACGAACACACGATATCTGGGATGATGGGGATAGAGATAATACCAAACGGAAAGTTTTGTCTCCAGAGGAAAAACCAGAAAGGATACTTAAGCATGAAAAGCCTGTTAGAGATTTGACAAAAATGGTGGAAAAGGCAGACAAGAAGCCTCAGCATGAAAAGATGTGGAGTCAGCTGAGGAAATCAATCGATATTGGTGAATTGAGTAAAAGTACGTTAGATGCAGCAGTATCAGGAGTCACGGTCAGGGAGCTGTTGTCGATATCACCAGATCTGATACAGCAGTGGTTTGGAGTAAAGTGGGTTCCACCTATCAACAACAAAGAACCTGATACACAGGTCAATTCTATCAAGAAGGAGGTGATAAGGAAATTGTATGCCTGTGCATCGCCAAAATGCAAGGACAGAATTAAAGAAGACGAATTCGAGATATTGATTGATTCGTGAGCTGACCTGTGTTTGATGTCGAAGAACGTATTTGCAGACCTGGAACTAGCTATTGATTTGATAGTGGACTGCTCAGTGGGATCAGCTAATTCCCAAAAAACGAAGGCTTGTGGGATATGTCACGATATGCCTGTTACGGTAGGAGGTATTACTGCTAGATGTCGATTTTTTGTGTTGGAGAAGCTCTCACAGAATATCATACTTGGATGACTCTGGGAATGAATGGTGAGAGTGAAACATAACAACAGAGACAATGAGAGTTGTTTTACAACTATCTATGATGAACGTGGGAATACGGCAACATTATGTTCTGTACCTGCTCACCATGAGCGAAATCGAGCTGAGGCGAAAAGGCAACTGCACAGCAGTAGTAATTCACAGCAAAAACGACATAGGAATTATTACGCGAGCAATAGTGGAGAAGTGATATCTGAGAGCTATTCAGTGGAGGAGATACATGTGGACGATGAAGGAGATGCATTCAGGAAAAAGTATCAAAAACTAGGTGGGTTGAATCGAATCATGGTGATTATTGATAATGAATACTATGTCACATGTGGAATTGGCGACAATAACAGAATCAACAACAAGGTGATGGAAATTCGTACTTTATGCAAACAACAAGAAGAATCATGGGCAGCAAGGACTAGACAACTGGCTAGAAAAACAGAGGATATTGCAGCAGCTCAACAAAATATTGGCAACAATCGGTTGAAAAACAAGGCCTATTTTGATAAGAATCACCATGAAAGAGTAGATAAAATAGGAGTTAGGGATATGGTGCTCCTATATAACAGTTCGTTGGAAAAACAGTGGTTACAGAAGTTGAAAAACAGGTGGCAAGGGCCATATCGAAGTCGGGAAATTGCGAAGGACAGAGGCACATAGCTATTGTACGAATTGTACAGCACAAAATTGGACCACATATTTGTAGCAGATCGCATCAAGAAATTCCATCCTAGACACGGTGTTCAATCTGCAGAAGATGCACAAGATGCCAAAGATGCCAAGAATGATGGGGGTGCTGGGAGTGAGAACGATAGGGAAGATGCTGATACTGCCAAGCCTGCGGTAAGAACAGATGACGTTGAAGATACTGAAGATGCTGGTGCTCAGGATGATGGGGAGGATAAAGAATAAAAAAAGCAGGAACAATAGACAGTCGCGGAAAATATGATGCCTGTTACAAACCCTGACCCTGACCTCGAATTAACTCGCGACCTGCCAGCGCCGGTATTATATTGGCAACCCACGCAATTGCCTTCATACTTCCGTGTGCATCTCGACCTCGTCATGACTCAGCAGGACCTATACCTGCTTACGTTTTCCCTGTGGATTCTATTCTCAGGCTAACGAACCCGTACTTGATCCCTGACCCGACTTGCATGACAACCGACCGCATCCCGGCTGTCGCGACTCGGAACTCGAACCTACTAGAATCTTCTGGGAAGTTCTTGACCTCACTTGCGCTAAGAAGGTACTGCTTAGTCCTACGGTCTTCAGGCTACGCAATATTCTTCTGCCATGTTCTACTTGTTTCTATCTCGT
>Ga0307514_10004026_pt1 | contig 13682 bp, 10 predicted proteins | sample 16_EM_MG_FD_203088 | JGI IMG/M metagenome (GOLD analysis project Ga0307514, IMG submission 203088) | Populus trichocarpa ectomycorrhiza microbial communities from riparian zone in the Pacific Northwest, United States - 16_EM | ecosystem: Host-associated > Plants > Roots > Unclassified | place... | reverse complement strand
GCCGCGGTGGATGTTCGTTCCTACAATGATCGCCAAACTTGCATTGTCCCCGAAGGTAAAACTGACAGACGGTCTATATCATAAAAAAGACATTGAAAGAATTAAAGTATGAACTGGTCGAGTAAAATTTCGTACCATGATCAAGGTGAAGGACCCAAGGCAAGTTTTGACTAAGGTGATTACACAATCCAGCCAAGTTACTTGACTCCTTTGCTCTTGACCAACAGTAGACTGAGGACTCATCCCATTCGATTGGTTTGCGAAACGCGAGACTGAAATTTCAAGCGAGCTCCAGGTAGAAAAAAGTATTCAACTAACTCGCCGAAATAAACTAGTTTTATATAATGATACAAAGTGAGAACTCGAATTACAACACAACGAAGTAATAAAGATACAAAAGTACAGTACCGTAGATTTTGAAATTTGATTAGAGCCTGGATATGAGCGGATAAAGCGAAGAGATAAAAAGAACTGCGTGAAATCTATGCGGATGGTAATTATTGGAGACGGGGAATGGGGGTTGCAAAACTCGATGAAAAGTCCAGAAAAAGAAATATGATTTATTGGGAACGTTGCTCATCTTAAATTCCAACCACTACCACTCAACAACGCTATCAGCGCATCAAGAACTTCTTTCGGATGGCTGACCGTGAGATCGTGCCCCGCTCCCTCCACAATCACCAGCTTCTTATGCGCTTTTTGGGTAATAGACTCCTCGATCTGAAACGAGTGTCTTGGGGGGACTGTCGAGTCGTTCGTGCCCTGAAAAATTGAATTTAACTACAATACAGAAAGAACCACCGTGAACGTGAACTCACATGAACGATGGATACCCTTTTCCCTTCAAACCCTTTCGACCGAAAGGCAGATATTTGCCCTCGTATTGGACCGTCCCTGAGCGATGAAGACAGGGCTGCGTTGTAACCAGGCAAATGCGCTGATTGTAGGCGTACAATCTGAGGGATGACAATAAATAATAAGGTAGATATTTACAAAGAATGACGGTCTACCTCGATAATAGCATCATTCTCCGTTTTCTCTGGAACGTCCTTGTTGGCTAGGCGCTGAATGTATGACTAGCATAGAGCAACGGTTAGTCAAGTAAACAGATGATGGAAGTATTACATAGACGATGCAGAGGGACTTACACGGATGGGTTTGCTCGCAGCCAAGGTTAGCACAAGAGGCGATGACATAAATTTTGCAGTGCGCGAAAGCTCGCTTGACTGAGAGCCAATTAGAGTGTGCAGGATTAGTAAACCAGAAGCCAAGAAAGAACAAGTGAAACGCGCTAACTTCCATGAGACCCGCTGATGCAATAAGGGCTACCCCTTCATCAACAAGATGCGGGAATTGGGACGTGAAAGCGGCCGCAATACCTCCTCCCATAGATAAACCAACAATATTAGCTTTATCCCATTTTAAATATTGCATAAGAAGCGCGAGTTGTGTTGTGTAGAGAGTGGAATCATAGGTTGTTTCTGGTGCATCTGAATATCCTCTTCCATAGAGATCTAAGCAAGGCATTGCAGACATGAATATTCCGTGTTTCGCGGAGAAGATGGAACACACCGTATACCAGGACGTGATAACCATGAGCCGCTAGACTGGGTGCGATATCCTTCCATATGATAGCGGGGATAGAAAGGCCGTGTATTAAGACAACCTAAATAGTGCGCAGAGTTTAGGTAAGGCAAAAAATCCCAGCACCAATTAAAAACATAACTTCTTGCCGTCAACGGGTCCCAACAACCAATATCTAATCTATATTGATATCTCGAGTCTATGTGCAAGTATACAGCAAAGATGTAAGTATACATACCTTCCCGTTTGGAAATTGAGCATATCCGCCACCCGGATAGAAGTCCTCAGGGTAAATTGACCATGACTTTTCCGTCCGTGGTAAACTCGCCAACGAAGGATATACGTGGACAGGTAATGGAGGATGAGGAAACACGGCCAAAAAATATGTCGCCATCAGTAGTAGGAGAGGGAAAATTAACAGCGATAGAGTCAAGCATTGGTACGGACTTGAGGCGACCATGGTGGACGAAAACAGAACTTGAAGCGATATCATTATGCCACAGATTTATTGTAGCACGTGACCTAACACGTCTCAGCCCTTCCATTTCAACTTCAAGAGAGGTTTAACTGGAGCAGCTTTTAATATTATGGCTAAAGTCGTTCAGTAACAAACTTACATAAATGAACCTACGAAATATAAATGAGCAATAGAGTCGAGTTTGTATGACCATCGAGATTGCCTTATAAGGAAATGAGCAGTTATAGTGAGGAAGACATGAATTGAAGCCATCATTGAATCGATGTGCTTGAAGCGCTCACCATTTTCTCTGTCATCAAGCCTTTTCTGGTCATTCCAACGGCGTTCTATGCCAAGGGTCTTGCTTCGCAGTCGCAGCAGTGCTGCTGAAGCTGTCGCGGACGGTACGCACGAAGACTTTGGAGATTACTGCATCGTTCTACCGAAGGAACCCTTCGTCTTCGGCACTTCTCAAATAACTCCTCGGTTGGTTCCAGAGCATATTGTTAAACCTTCTTACGTCGCCACTAAAGACGATTCGACTCGAAATCTCACGGATCATAAAGACATTGGTAAAATAAAACTTGGAGCTCAGGAAGAATTACGACTACGTAAAGCAGCTTTATTGGCCAGGAAAGTCAGGGAGTTCGCCAAATCTTTGGTACAGGTATGGCAACATGCCTCTTTCAAAATGACACCTAACAAACCATTTACTCACAAGGTTAGTGTCACTACGAACGCCATCGATTCTGCCATACATGATTTCATCATCAAACATTCAGCATATCCATCACCTCTGCTCTACCAACAATTCCCTCGCTCGTGCTGTACCAGGTCAGTGTTTGCTTTTCAACTAGGTGCATGGTTCGCATGTTTCTTTGTAGTGTCAACAACGTCATCGCGCATGGAATACCAGACGAGTAAGAATTTGTATATCAATTTTCATCCGTTCAACTAGAGGGACTTTGGCAGCCGAAAGTTAGAAAACGGCGATATTATCAACATCGACATCACCGTCTACCTGGACGGATACCATGGGGACACATCACAAACTTTTCTCGTGGGCGATGTCGTATGAAAACTCTAGTTGACAATTGCTAACACTACAACCGACTAATATTTTTCATTCAGGACAACAAAGGCAGAGAACTTGTCAACATCACCAATATCGCACTCGAAAAGGCGATCGCGGCATGCGGACCAGGTAGACTTTTCAAAAATATAGGGAAAGCCATCCACAACTTTCTTTCTGACAAGAATTATTCTGTCTCACCGTTATTCATGGGTCATGGAATTGGCAAAGTGTTTCATTCTGCCCCATGGATTCACCATCAATGTGCATTTAAATCATTTATATTTTTCAAGTGCTTGCTAATTTTTGATTACTTCAGTGAACGATGAACCTGGGGTTATGGAACCAGGTCATTGTTTCACCATTGAGGTACTGTCAGCTTTGATGAATATTTGACAGTTGCTTACCCATTCGACAGCCTGCCATCATCCAGGGGCATAACGGCAGGGGTTGGATATTTCCAGACGGTTGGACGGCGTCAACAGAGGTATGTTTCGTTGAGTCTCAAAATCAAAACTTAGTACAATTGCTTAGAATGGTGCACGTTGCGCCCAAGCCGAACATATGATACTTATTACGAATGACAGCGTCGATGTACTCACTAGATAATCCATAAAAGATGTTATTCTATTTCTACTGTGGGACTACTTTTAGGTCAGCTATAAAAGTTGTGAAAAGGAAAACAGGCAATGATAACAGAAAATGAAGTTGGTAAAGAACAACATAGATAAAAAGTTATGCAGAGTTGCCAACATGTTCTTGCAAGAAACTCAACATTATTTGCGTAAGATCCACCGAGGGTTTCCCAATCACCTGATCGCTGGCCGCAAAGACTGGCTTCGACTTCACCAACAATGCTTGCAAATCACCCGCAATTTCACCCATGCCCCTCCTCAACCTTTCGGCCAACGTGATGGACGTTCTCGGCGACGCTGCAGGTGCAGCCTTCTTCTCTCTTAAACTGTCAATACGAGTACTGTCGAACGCCGTTCCCGTTCCCAAGATCGGAGCATCATCCTCTGTTATGGTCACCGCACTCTCGAAATCGGGTTTAGAAAGCCACATCGCAAGTTGCGTTACAGAATACATAAGGATCTCCTCGAGATTCCGTCGAACGATGACAACCCCCTCTTTAACACCCAGAGCAGTGGAGTAGGGGCCAGGCAAATCAGCAAAATCAGAGATGCTTTGTCCAGGAGGCCGTTGAACAAGGTTCTTGAGGACATCTAGTGAACGGTTGCCGAGTTCCAATAGGGTACCTAACGATGCCGCCTCTCCCAAGACAACCTTAGAGTGCTGTAGGACGTTAGTCCACTTGTCGTCTATGTGACTTTTAAAATGGAAAAAATACGAACAGGTACAACCAATGACTCCTGTAAGGGCCAGTCATCAACTCCGCTTGACAACACAACATCCGCCCGGCTAATGACGAGCAATGTTCCAACGACAATACTCGATATTTGGAATAATCGACGGATAAGATGCACGACGATTGGTCGTTTCATTGGATCGGAATGTGTTGGTTCTTTTTCATATTTGACACGCTCATCTTGCGTAATGGGCTCATACAAGCTGGCAAGATGGTTAGGGTGTGTAATTGCATAGTTCACTTGTTGAAGTAGTTGCAGGGCATGCGTCGTGAATACACGGAGGACTTTGTCAACGACAGGATTCGGCTTGGCTGCGGAGGGAATACTAACAGAGATGGCATAGAAGAGGTTGACGACTTGATCCATTTCTTCAAGAAGAGGCAGTGTGACGGGATCGCCAATCGACCATGAGAGAGTTCGAGAAATTTGATTTCCATACAGTTGCACAAACCCACACGCTTCTGCGTCGAAATAGTGATTCTGTCGTCCGAGAGCAATGATAACAGTAGCAACAATTGAGAGCATCGAGCAGTAAGCCACATGCGCAGGACTACGGTGCGCCGGAAGTTCGGGTAGTACGATATCCACCCTACCTGAACTGATGACGGAACTGATGTGAGTGTTGCTGTAGGCAGCGAGGACGCCTTCACTAGCCAGTCGTTCAGCCGCAATTGGGCTGTTGGCCAAAGCCATATGGAAAATTAGGACATGAGGCGCGTAGAGGGGTTGCTTTTTCGAAAGCAAAAGGGACAGATCTGACAACCCGACGAGATCAACATGACCATAAAGATCCAGACTAGCACGGATGATATCATTTTCTTGACATTTCGCAAGCCAGAAATGAGATGAGGTGGCTAGGTCTGGATGTGTACATTGCTCAAAGACAGCAACAAAAAGCTCCATGTCCTTGTCCAGGTCAACATCAGCCCTACTACAGGCTGCAAGGAACACGATCCGTAGGCCTTGGATGACGAATGTGAGAACAGCCTCCACTGTTGAAGAGACGGTCAAGCGTTGATCAGCGTTCAACGTTCTCGGCCTGTTGAAAAGACTTCGTCCTTGCTTTGTGAAGAAGAACAGGATTTGAAGAAGAGTGCGATGGAAGGGATTAGGTAAAGGAGAGAGTAACGAGCGAGCTGGAGATTGTCCTTCGTTGAAAATGATGCCAGAAAGGTTGCGGGTGAGTTCTATGAATGATTCCAGTTCCAGTTTCTTGTCGCTTGAGGAGAACCAAGCAACTTCGAGGAGTACTAGGACGAGCGACAGTCTTGCTCCATGGATGGTGGCCATCATATCTCCTTGCCTCGACTCTGCAGCGATGTCATAAGAGATGCTTGCGGCGATAGCCAAAATATGAGGTCGGAGCGAGGTATCCATTCTCATGTATGGGATAACTTGCCTCAGCAACAAACTCCATGATTCAAGGAGAGCAAGTTCGGAGTGAGCCAGAGAAAGATTGAGGTTCATCGACAACATGAGTTTTTCCAACGCTTCGGCAGGGTCGTCCATGCGATCGGTTGCCAGCGGGTATACACGCAGGCGGACGCGAAGAAGATGAACTACGTATGCGAAGTTATCACCGTATTCCCTCTCAAAAGTAGGCTCCTGAACCTCGAGTTGCGACAAGGTGAGACCCACGAAGTATTTCTGTAGCATGGCTACAATCTGATCGTGTAACCCTGGTGAATACGAACTAGATGCAGCTTCAGCCAAAAGATCCGTCAACTGTTCTTGCGATTTCAGGAACGGTTCCAGCCTGAGGTAACTTACAGGCTTCTTCAGTGGCACTTCTGAACGGTGTGACTGGAGATGGATGCCAATATCGCGCGTTATTATATTGATGGCATATGATTTGACTAAACTTCGATAGGCATGAGCTTGGACGCCGTCGTGCAAGGTCGACCTTCGATCTCCGTCAACTACCGTCTCTACAGGAGTATATTCTGGCACAGGTCCTACTTCACGACACCCTATGCTCACGAGTCGTTCCCAGAACTCATCACTCTTCCGAAGAGGCTCCAACACGACCTTGTGTTCCCATGCATGTTGCCAGACAACATCGATGAAATGCAGCACACAAGAGAGGATAAGTGGATTTGCCTCCCACATTTCTTTCCAATGGACCACGACATCACACGCAGCATCGAGAGCATTGTTCTGGTAACCCAAGAAATCCAGCTCTGCCATTTCCGGCTTCGCTTTTCCTTCCCTTGACTTCTCCTCATCCTTTCCACCCGCTCTTCCCACCTTCTCTTCAAGCTCACCAGGGATACCCAATTTGCCAGTTACGAATAGACGTGCCAATGCGGGCTCCTTATCCACTGCTATGGTAACGAAATTCCAGACAGCCTTTCGTAGGGCAAGCTCATCATATGGGTGTTGGATGATCCTAACAAGCGAAGAGACGGTTGCTTCTGGGTTGGAAAAATGCCCAATGACAGTTGGAGGTGACAATTGCGACGCCGACAATGAAGAAATAAAGGCAGACAAGAACCCCGCAGCTTCAACAGGTATCTCAGTACCGATTGCTCTGTTTTTTATGTAACTGGCAAGAACTTCGATGGGATCATGTTTTGTATGTGCACTATCCTTTGGTGCATTTCCAACATGGGCGGAAAGAATTTGCTCCAGTAGACACGGCCAGTTAATCAGCGTCGAATTGAGTTTGTATGTCAGAATCAATCGACATAGACGCAGATTGCTGTGGAGGAGAAAAATGAGTCTGCGAATATCACCATATCTTCGTGAAGACCAGAGCATCTTCAATATTTGCTCTCCAGTACTGATGATGGAAACGATGGGGTTAACGGTCGACGTTGTGGCCCTGAACAATAGAACATCGGTGATAGCTCGACTGAGGAGAGGAAACGGCCATCCCTCCACACCCTTAGACGCGGCGGCTGCAGGAGGTGAATTGATCAAGATTTGAACATATAATCCTAATACTGTCTTCCCGATTTCGAATCGATCGCCAAGTCGCACATATTTCCATGACAGATGTTCAACCCAAATTCCCGAATGCACAAACCGCATTGCCCTAAGTAGCACTTCTTCCTTCAATTGCTGCAATTTGGTATTTTCAGGCAAGATCGTGGAATACGCTTGCCGAGCAAGGTTTTCCACGAGATGGAGGAGACCAAGTGTCATCGTATACTGGCCAGTTGCCCTCTCAGCTGCCAGCGCAACCGAAGCGAATCCAGTTGCCCTGCTATTCGTACCACTGCCACCAAAGAGCGCAGTCGTGCTCCTCACATACAACCACACCCGGTTCGAATATGCGGGAATAACAAGCAAAGCGGAGAGAACAGCCATGGCCGACGTGACGAGCTTCGTCCGGGAAGAACTTGACGGAGAGGCCGGTAAGTTCGACCGAGACAGTGCTTCTTCGAGGATCATGGTTGTCAGCTGGACGAGATCTGGTGGCTGAGTTTCGGTCATGGTGTGAGATACAACTGGCTGATCGTCCTCTAAGTCGCGCATAAGCGTAGACGCTAAATTTGGGTTGTCCTTGATAACGCTTCGTACGAGGTCCAAGGCGTCTGTAACAGTGTTTTCGTCGTTTTCCGAATCATACTCCATCCCTATGTCCTCAATACGCAGGCTTTTCAGCTGTGTACCACCTCGAGGGGCAAAAGATACACCACGGCAATTGCCTTCAGAACCGAAGTCAATCCTCCGCCTGTTGAGATAATCTGTAAGGATCTCTAGGATTATTTTCCAACCAGAATGTTGATGATGCCAGCAAACGACCAATTGATCTCCCCCGTCACTACTGAGCAGTGTTCCTGAAGTTTTCGTGGGTAAAATGGAACCTCCTGGAAGACAGATTGGGCGGAGGTTATGGTAAGTCAGAACGGCGCTGGTGGATGAACCCCCAAAACGCTCTGTTTGCCTCTCGTAGAGTGCGTGTGGACCAGTACAGGCAGAAATCGGTACAACCTGTGTGTAAGAGGACAACTTCAGGAAATACTGATAGACAAAGCTACCGCAGAGATCCCGATCCTCAGAGAGAATATAGTCTTGACTGGTGTCCGCAATATACCACGGATCGGTGTCGAGAAAGCCTGAGCCAGTCATGGCTTGGAGGAGCCGTAAAAGGGGTTTGACTTGAATAGGAAATCGAGACCGGGCTACATCGAAAATTGCTCGTCTTGCGATGCCATGTTGCCAATCGGCTCGCCAAAATTGATTGCAGATCCCCGCGACCGAATGGCCCTCACTACGGCCATAAAGAGCGATCCAAATTTCCACGAATGACTCAAAATCGGGAAGAAATTCTACAGGTTGCAGTTCGACGAGAGCAATGACAAGTCCTGGTCATGTCCTGTCAGCATATAGATCTTGGGGTTAAAAAGTAATATTTGACCTTTCATGACGGATCTATAGGCAATGGCATTTGGATCCGTGATTGAGGAGGCTTGTCTCCACGCCATCGCGGTCACAAAAAGAGGCGACTGAGTCAAAAGGTGCTCCAGAAGCTTAAACAACCCAACCTCAGGGGCCAGACACGCTTTCACCATTTGCACGTGTAGGGGTTCCCTTTCCTTCGAATATGATCGACTTAAGGACCGGTTAAGGGAATTAACGAGCTCGGAAAATGAATTTGGTATATCCGAATGCGCCTCTGCACGGAGAATCAGACGCGAAATTACATACGTCCAGGCCAGAAAAGTCACACTGTGTTGACTACTTTGATGTGTGGTTACAATGTTGTGCAGTTTTTCTAGGCTGCTTGGTGAAGAATAGTAGACCTCCGGGTGCAAGGGCGTGTCTGACAACTCGATGATGTCTTGTTCGCCAAGAGCCTCAAGCTCGAGAACTTCGACCGTGATGAGAATCCAGATAGCTGCACAGTCTTCAATGGAGCTGCGGCTTTCGTCATCCAGAAGGAGTGTGTTGTTCGCTTGAATCGACCCCAAGTTCGTGGCGTACGCGGTGTTAAAAATAGCGACGACAAGAGGGCCGCTACATGGTACAAATCCCCACATGGTCCAAAAAAGTACCTCCAACAAGACCAGTTGCTCCTTTAGATTTTGTCTTGCCCACCCAGATGCGGCCTTCGGATCCTCCCGAAAAGTATCGGGAGGTATTGCCTTTGTTTTTCTCAGGTATTCATCAATAAGTAGTTGAGCAAATGTTGGACCGTCTGGAATAATCTGTGGCAGGAAACCGACGGCAACTTTGTAAAAAGGTTCCGTATCATCTTCCCTAGCTCGAAAAAGAGGAATAAGGAGGCGAATACTGTTCAAACGCTCAAGAAAATAGAATTTCCCAATGGCTTCTGCAAGCTCGGCTGCTGCTTCTTCGCTGTCTGATACATCTGGCATGCCAGAATTATAGAAGAACGCGCGCATGAGTATGAGTGCTTGGACTTCATCGATCTGATAGCGCTCGCTTATGGCAAAAACGTATGTCTTATCCACATCACCGACGCGAATTGCAATGCCATCTGGTAGGGATACACTTCCCGTCTCGATTTGCTTCTTCGACGCGTCGGAGGGTTTCCCAAATGGATCTGTGATGTTACTGAGCTGTATTTTGCGAAGCTTTAGGGATTCTAGAACCAGGTCAGGCGGGTAAGAGTAGTTTGGATTGGAGAGTTGAGTGTATAAATCAGCGTATGACCTATGCAGATATTAGAGTAGCTTAAGTTGAGGATCTAAACATACGTGTCAATCAAGTCCGAACGCTCCACATCGCTTGACATAGTTCGTGGACGTCCTCAACGATGAGTTGTTCTTGAGGATAGATATTAGAACCAACTATCGGGGTTGAGTGACAGAGCGTGACTACATAACGGTCACACACGTCACAATGAATCCGGTCTGAGTAATTAGAGTTTACATGCATATGGATACTAGTAAGTCGTCAGTACGGCCGCAGTCGTCTCAACTCTTTCGCATTGTGCTCGATTTCGTCCTCGCTGTCATTTCGGTTTTCTTGCTCGTGGTTTTTTGTCATGTCCATCCCATTTGGTACTACTTCGTCCAGCCCGCAATGCAATCTTAGACCCCTTTCGGCCATAGTGTCTGCCAGAGCGTTCAGTTCATGCGATGCAAACACACTTCGGAGCGGACCAAATGCTAGTAAATATATTCCTGCGCAGCAAACGTTGTACAACAGATGGTGCATGAATAAGTTCAACACACCTTTAACCATTGGGCATTCGCCAACAGCGCGGAACAATAACTTCTTGGCCCGAAGAAGTTCACCAACTCGAATTTCGAATTCAATGTAAATCCTCCACATAATAGGACTCGAACGCGTCCTGTATTGCGTCAATCAAAATCGTGACGGCGATACAGGGCAAATTTGAAATTACATACCGTTCATGTTCCACCGCTGCTGCTAATCCGCTTCTCGTTCGTTCAAGTTCAGCACGCCACCGACCTGTTTCCCAACTGGCAACCCAAACCTCTTCTATCCGTCTTGCAACGTTTTTCGCTTTCGTGTCACCACCATCAAACATGGCTCGCAGCCTTCCCCAAACTGATTGTCCTTTCTCGGCTTCCAAGAGCGTTCCCAATACTATGGAGTTGCTGGGGTAGGCCCCATACGCAGCATAGGCTCGTTCTCTAAGAATGGTCGGTGGCATAGGGTTTCGGAGAATAGTCCCATGATAGTAAAGCAATAACAGAGCAGATGTCGTCAAAGATTCATTGAAGACCCCACGTCCTTCAAGAGGCAAGTATTTGTCAAAAATCGAAAGTGCTGATGTTGGTTGATGTCCAATGAGCAACTCCAATAACGCTCTCAGTCGAATCCAAGCCACCCTTTCTTTCCAATTTGTAACGTCTTCAGTGGCCACGAGATCCTCTAACAATCGTTTCGCTCGCAAAAGTGTCACGCCAGAACCAGAACCCTCCAGGTGGACAGATTTGAGAATGACATTCAACGTCTGCCTTTCATCACCAGCAAGCCATTCCATCTCCGCCCAGTTCCACCATAAACGACCTAACACATATTGGGTATTGCTAGAAGCGATTAAAATCGTTTGATAAACCTTGCGAGCATCATCCAGTCGACCCCGCAATCGTTCAAGTTGAGCATGGGCACCCCAAAGTGCAAGGGAGTCCTGGTTTGTCGATAAAAGCATTTTCGAAACCTTTGTGGCACTGCGTATGATGAAATCATGTAAGCAGGGCGGAGGGGGGGAGAAAAACACATACTTCTTGGGATTGGCTGCCAATTCGAATGCAAGCATCAAGGAATCCCATTCAAAATCCTCCTTCCCAAGTCTTAAAGACATGAAAATGCATCTCACGACGTTTTCATCGATGTCAGCAAGATCTTTTGATGACCATAGACCTCGTCGCTGAATTCTTCCAGGCTCAGCAGATGCTAAGTCGAGAGCGTCTAGGACCCCACGGCCCCAAGACCGGACTGGTCCAAATGGGCTGCTGTATTCTCTTTCACGCCCGATGACCACACCCGCCACGGAGTCTGTCAACAACTTGACCTGAGAATCTTCGGAAGGGAATATTGAATTTAGATTAGTGGGTCGAGTCAAAAATTCCATTTTCCACCTGTCATCCCAGTCAAGGTCTGGTGAGGGAGCCAAGCAAAAACCAGGTACACAAAGGCCGAGGAAAGATAGCCATGCTAATCTGAAGTCTTCCCTTGCACTATTACTCCGGACATCCAGCATCATTGACCTTATATCTGAGAAAAGAACAGTGGAATATGGGTCATAGGTATCTGCGTCAGATCTGAAAGGAAGGAGGGCTTTAGAGTCGAAGAAGGCCTCCCGTCTAGCCCACTCCCGATACGGATCCAGATCTGGAGGAACAGGTGGAAATGGTTGCATAGCAGGTGGAGATTGGTCTGATTTTGACAAATACCATAGCATCCAGCCTTTTGACCCATCTTCTCCTGTTCGAGCAACCTCTGATTCCCAAAATTCCTCAAATTCGTGCAATTGAACCTGAAAAGGCATCTTCGACACAACCGGTGGAATACGAAACATCCTAAGAAGAAATGAGCGACATTGTGTTGAAACGCAAAGGACGCTTACAATTCCGATTGGGCTTGGAACATGGCCATGGCTCGTTCAGGGTAACCTACAATTACATAGCGGTAAGTTTTTGACGGCGAAGAGGACAGGTGAACTAACCAGCGCTCCTGAGTGCAACAGCGATACGCCAAAATGCCCTCACTTTCGCAGTGTCGTCTTCACTCGTTGCAAACCGTTCCAGCGCTTTGACACCAGCAAGCATTAGAGCATCTAAACCACCTTTTCCTTTCCTGATCTGCCATTCTAACCACTCCATCACAAGCTCCGTACCCTCTTTGAATGCCGTCTCCCACTCTGCTTTGAGTTTACTTTCGTGCCACACATCTTCACCTGCCTTCAGATAGAAAATTCTAAGCATTTTATTCTTCGTATTAAGTGGGTCCGCCGATAGGGCACGAGAGAGGATAGATATTGTAATTTCAGAACGCGCTTGTGTGGCGTTTTTAGAAGTGAGAGGAATCGTTGATAATGTTTGTTGCAACAAAGCAAACCATTTTTCCACATCAGATGGATGGGAAGTCAGGTCTTGCTCCAGCGACTTCAAAATTTCCTGGTGGGCAGTTAAAACAGGTTTGCCGTCGCCTTCATCAGAATTTGAGACTTCATCTTCAGGTGAGGAAATGTCAGAATCACTGGCGTTTTCATGTCCAGTGATTGACCTGTAGGAATCTTCTGGCTCCCTTGGACCTTTCCTAGAGGGTAAATAAATGATTCCTTCTTCTTCTTTGTACTTTGAACTTGCAGCTGAAGGGGCGAGACGCCGTTCAGGAACCCTTTTTAATAAAGCACGCGTCCCAGAGTCAGTCAGACTGGACATCTGGGAATTTTCGATGTAGATATCTGTTATCGAGAATCCGTTCTAACATACCTTGCGGAAACTGTTTGGTCCAATTTCTATACCCTTACCCACTCTGTGGTACATGATAAAGGACCGAGGGAGACCAAGCACGTTCCTAGTATCTAGGGAATCGTTAGATGTCGACACAATAAATAAAGTGACCCTACTGTTGACAACATGATACCTGGGGACATCACCTGTGTGCAGTCCGCCGTACTGTATGTTCAAGGAGTCTCCTCTCCTGTCAGAATAGAAAAGGCGGACATAGTCTGAATGTTGATTATTATCTCGTTGCAGAGAATTCCCTCCCTCCCGTGAGGGGAAGTGTCCACTTCCATGTGGTGACC
>Ga0307514_10004025_pt1 | contig 13682 bp, 23 predicted proteins | sample 16_EM_MG_FD_203088 | JGI IMG/M metagenome (GOLD analysis project Ga0307514, IMG submission 203088) | Populus trichocarpa ectomycorrhiza microbial communities from riparian zone in the Pacific Northwest, United States - 16_EM | ecosystem: Host-associated > Plants > Roots > Unclassified | place... | reverse complement strand
TTTTCTTTACTCGAGCCAACCTGATTCGAGGTTTTGTTCACAGATAGCGTCGAACCCTGCCTTACTCCCTTCAAATACTCTTCTGATCCGGCTGTCTCCACCGGGGCAAACTTACTACTTACCACAGTTTACCCACTCTCGGTCCCGGCCACCATCGCCAACTGGTGGGCATGTCTCCGACCCTGAGGCTGACACCAGTAAATCTCGTGGGGGCAGCGGCCACATGATTGTCCCCTCCACGCCTCATGTTCGAACATTATTTCAAGCTGATGAGCAGGAACCGTCAGACCATCTTACGAAGGGTAGGGGACGACACTTACGTGAACGTGCAAAGACTTCCTCGTGGAACGACCTTCTCAAGTGCGTCCGTTGATTGGCACTCTGTGGCGCGTTGACGAATTTAATGATCAGGTTGGTGAACTTGCATGCTGTGATCTACGAGACAAGACAGAATTTAGCAGAAGTTGAACATCACGTCGACTTGCTCATTGATGATGATTTGATACACCCACTTGTGAGTGGATTCGTGGTCATATTGGAGGTACCATCTTGATCCAGAGCCAACAGAAACGTGAGGAAGCTCAGCTGGAGCGTCGGATCTCCGATATTGAGTGCGACAAACAGGAGGTGCTGCGTAGCTCCAGCTTGCGTGAGTTTCTCGATCTGTTCTGGACTGTACTCGCCCTCTGAACCAGTCCTAGTTGGTAAGCGGATCCAAGCCAAACGAGAGGAACTCGCAAAGCGGAGGGACGTACTCACAGAAGCCAACATACTTCTTGAAGCTCAACGTGACGATGCCAGTGAGGCAGACATGCTTTTCCACGCTGAGAGGTATGGTGACGTGACCCGAATTTCTTCCAATCGTACTCATCCCCCACCAGCAGCAATCTAGCAGCCTTGCGGAGCCGGACAACTCCAACGCGAATAACGTTGTTGTCCACCCTCGCATCAATATTCCCGATAGAGCTTCTTTCGCCTCCGGATTTGTTGTACACCATTTTGGCGGTCCCGTTGCCTATTCCGTTATCCGTAACTGATCCTGGGCCTCCTTTATCGATGCCAGCACACAAAGACGTGACAGAGGAGGGTGTCGCGACCGCGCTAGGATCGGCAGCTCAGGTGGTACAACTAATAGCGGCATATTTAGGCGAGGTACTGGTATATCCGATTACGTGTGTAGGAAGCCGCAGCCTTATCAAGGACGGAATTTCGGCAATGGTTGGACCCCGTATGTACGTCTCGGTGCGATAGCGTTTCTGCCTGACGTCTGTCAAGTTAACTTTGGTATAACCGCAGGTTTCCTCTATTTTCCAAGGGTGTTGACACCTATCGGTTTGAGTACGGGGTGTTCTTACTCAATAAGAACATCGAGATGGTGAGAATTTCCGTTTGTTTTGACCTACGGTCCTGCATTTACGTTTGTTTTGATAGCTTATGGCCAATCGCAATCTCCGTGCGCTGGACATGCGGCATACGCTTCCCAATTTGAAGAACCTTCTATTGACGCTTACCAGTGGCGAGGGTGTGCAGCTTCCGTGAGCTGGAGCACCTTTCGATGCCAGGTCATATCCCCTGATGAGTTCTTTTGTAGACGTTCGGAATCGATGATTTCGCTTCCCACCGCTGGGCTTCGAACACCTCCACAGGCCCTTTCTCCGGTTCCAACCATCCGTGTGTCGAATTCGGCGCCTTCGACTGATCGGTTGGTTCATGAAGACGTTGCGGGGGAATCGCATGAATCAAGCTCGCCGACGGGGAGTGGAAGCACCACCCCGACAAACGGTCCCACGATCGACTCCGCTTCGGGGCGGAAGTCGATGGCGTTTTTGGACCTGTCACCATTTACGGGATTTTTGCGATCGCGGTACCAGCCCAGCATTAGCCGGAAAAGTTCCAGCGGCGAGCATTCTGACGTAAGATCTGTGGACATCAACTCGGAAGCGGACGACGGCTCTGAGACGGTTGAGGATGGATCCGATGTTGGCGAGCAGGACGTTTCGGGCGGGGAGCGTGGCAAGGCGGAGATGAACGGACATGCGAATGGGACTAGGGTTGAAGAGGAGAAGCATGCTGGAGAGGGAGATGGGACGATCACACCAGTTACGCGGGGCGTCCTTTTGCATCCGACCGCGACAGGCTAAGGCTAACAAATGCCTATCTTTTGGTTGGTAAGCTCGCAAGCGGGGTCCGTTATTACATGTACAAAGAAAAATGGGGTTCTCGTTACGATTCTATCAATCTTGGCGGGTATGGGCCACGTTCGGCGACATCACAAGAGGCGAAAGCGTTCGCTCTGACCTGGAGACGGTTTCAGTCGACAAGAGGAGACTAGTGAAGGAACGAGAACAAAGGAAAGAGAGGAATGGATTTTTTGTGGAATAAATAAATATTTGAAGAGTGGCCGTGTGTCCCATCCTATAGCCGGCGGGAAAGGCCGAAGTGGGTGAAGCGACCAGGCGGTATTTAACTCGAGTGCTGTCAACTCCTCATCCCCTCCAAGCACCTCTGAAGCTTTCCATCAAAAAGGTCCGTCGTCCTCTCCTCCCCGCCGCGCCCTGCTTCCCTCTTACCCTGCTATACAGCCTGTTTACCCTCCGTTAGCCCTTGAAAGCCGCTCTGTATCACCACTCAATCCTAGACGGGCATAAAATCGGCTTACCAGGTATCAATAATCGCCCCTCACCTCCCCGTCGCGTTGCGCTCACCCATCCTCCGACGCCCAGGATTCTTCTTTTTGTGCTATTAGCCTTCCTTCCCCTATTCTCTATTCCTTACCCTTCTTCTTTCCCGGCACCTTTTTCGGCCCATAAAATTTCTCCCAAACGTTTTCTACAACAACGAGTATTATGGACGCTTCTACTTCACCTACTATTTCCCACCCAATCGACGACAAGAGAAAGCAGAGTCCTCCCGCCTTTTTGGACCTTGCAGACTCCGTACGTGTTCCTGAGCTGATCACCACACTCTACCGCCTCAACAGTGATTGACAGGCCGGGAGATTGGGTTCTAATATGGCTGAGGCCACTGCGGTGCGTCCCTTCGCGTCCGGAGTATGCCCAGAGCCTAAACTCACAACCGCTTACTACAGCGCGTCGAACTTAAGCGCATGGAACATGAGCGTCAGCGTGCGCTTCACCGCAAGTTGTTCGAAGACCAGATGCGTGCTCTCGAACAGCAACAGGCTCAAGAACTGCTCTCGTTGCCCGCTGACTCCCTGCTCTCCGGCAGTTCGTCCCTCCAACACCTTGCCGCTTCTGCCCCCACCACCCCGCCCCGTGTGACGGCGATGCTTAACGGCGAGATTTCTCCCCTCATTGGCAACTCCAATCTCAGGCCCTCTACCCTGGACGTGGACTCTCTCTCTAAGGCAGTCGGTTCCGCCGTTTCTGATAAGCGAAAGTCTGTCACCTATGCGTCATCTGTCAACCGTTCCCCCGATCTCCAGGCGCCCACTTCTGGTCAGGCCTACGGACGCGGAGCGAAGAGTATGCCAGCCAGCCGACGGACCTCTGCCAGCGAACACGACGAGGAATTGGCAGGACACCTCCAAGGTTTATCCTTGATTGGCGAACGTAACCGCTCCTCGCCCCACCCGGAGCAACGATCAATCTCCCGCCCTGTCAGCGGTAACTTTAGTGCCGAGCACGTTCTCCAGTACAACCATGCAGTTAATGCAGGTATGATGCTTGATGAACAGTTGGACATGGAGATGCATAGTTAGTATCGACCGCTATAAGCATTTAATGAGCGTTTCTGACTATCCTCAAACAGATGCTATCCAACACTTGCCAACCTCCGACGATGACAAGTTTACTCCTTCCCATTTCGCGAAGCTCTCTACCTCTTCTGCGGCTTTAGACCTTGCCCCTTTGTCCCAGAACGCACGCAACCGCGAGAAGTCCTCTGAATGGCCTCAGTTCCCACCCTCCCGTGGCATCGACACAATTCACCGTCCAGACCGTCGCGTCACTACCCCGTCCTTGAACTTGGCAAATGACATTTCGCTTGCTAGCAAGCTCAACTCGGTCTCAGCAACGACCACTCCACTCCTTTCCCAGCACCAACAAACACTTGCTTATCTTCAGGCACCTGGATCTCGACGTGGTTCACCCCCCGGCCTCTCAGACGGTCTCTCTAGTATCAATGCTCCGCGTTCGGTCCCGACTACCCCGAACCCTGCAATTTCACACACCCCATCCCATCTGATGAAGGCCCCTGGTACCCCTCTTTCGTCCGAATCTCAGGGTTTGAGCGGCAGGCTCAGTTCTGCCGGTTCGCATCCGATCGGAGATCTCAACGGAGGCGATTTGCGACCTTCGCTCTCCCGGTTATCTTCCCAATTTGATGGGTCCTCCCTCAATTTCAACGGATTGCAAGCAGCTGGGTTGGATGATGGACTTCGTGTAAGCTCCCTTACCCTTCGTTCGGGACGATCGTTGATGGCTCCGCAGCAACAGTATGTTGTAGACCCGGTCTATAACATCAATGACGAGCTTGGTGATGAACAGTATGGTTACGGCCTCGATTCTAACGCCCGCCTAAACAACGGCATCGGCAACAGCGGAGGTTCGACTGCCCTCTACCACCATAACGGAACTCGATATGGTCTCGGACTCCCCGGGCGTGTAGGAGGAGCAGATACTAAGATGAATGGTCTTCATGGTCCCAAACACAAGCGCGGAGATGTTGACCGTGAGTCCCAACAGTCTACTGCGAGAGACATTCCTGATTGACTTGCGCAGTTAATCGTTTTGCTGGTACCCGTCTCGAGGACCTCGTTGGTGAAATCGCCAGCTTGTGCAAGGATCAACACGGTTGCCGTTATCTCCAAAAGAAGTTGGAGGAAGGTGCCCCTGAACATCGAGACATCATCTTCCGCGAGACCTTCGCCCACTTTGCTGATCTGATGACCGACCCCTTCGGTAATTACCTTTGTCAGAAGTTGTTGGAGTATGCGTCGGATGAACAACGCAACCTCATCTGTGATTCTGTTGCCTCGGATCTGGTCAACATCTCTTTGAATATGCATGGAACTCGCGCTGTTCAGAAGATGATTGATTTCTTGGCCACTGGGAGACAGGTTCGATTTTCTGATGGCTTTTTCCAGCCGGAAACTAACCTTTTTGTCAGACCAACCCCCACTGTGCCGCCCAGATCCACTCCATCATTGTCGCTCTCAGCCTTCACGTCGTCGTTTTGATTAAGGACCTCAACGGAAACCATGTAATTCAGAAGTGCCTCAATAAGCTGGCGCCTGAGGACAACCAAGTACGGCACCGTTGCACACGTTCCAGAAAGTTTACTGAACCACGTGCAGTTCATATACAATGCCGTTGCTGCCAACTGTGTCGAAGTCGCCACCCACCGACACGGATGCTGCGTCTTGCAACGTTGTATTGACCACGCGTCCGATCATCAACGCGTGCAGCTCGTTAACGAGATAACCTATAATGCACTCACCCTCGTTCAGGATCCGTATGGTAACTACGTGAGTTGTTTCAATTTCCGCCCTTGGAAACAGGTTTGATTGACGTCAAAAAGGTCGTCCAATACATTCTGGACCTCAACGACAACCGCTTCAGTGACGCGGTCATCCGCCAATTTACGGGCAACGTTTGTGCTCTTTCCGTCCAGAAGTTTAGCTCCAACGTCATTGAAAAGGTACATCGAATGGAACTAAACCTCATTTGTCAACATCCGTCTCACACTTGTTTCGTAGTGTATCCGCGTGGCCGAGCACGGAACTCGCAAACTTCTGATCGGAGAGATGCTTAACCGTTCTAGGCTTGAGAAGTTACTGCGAGACTCCTACGGGAATTACTGCGTTCAGGTAAGGGGGTACAAAAGCTGTCGGACAATTTGATTCGACACTCATGTCTAACCTTAGACCGCGCTCGACTACGCCGACGTCTCGCAAAGGGGCATACTTGTCGAAGGAATCAGACCCGTACTTCCGTTGATCCGGAATACGCCTTATGGAAAGCGAATCCAGAACAAGCTCCAGCGGGAACAGTTGGACAATTTCGGGAGCAGCCCTGGCCACTACAATCACCAGGCTGCGCTTTTGAACATGGGCCTTAGTACTCAGGCCGTCGGTCTCCCTAGTCGCGGACTTCCCCAGTCGCACTCACTCGCGGACGTTTACAACTCACCGGGTAGGATCTACTCTCTTCCCAGCCCTCAGAGTTTGCATTCGCAGTCGTTGCACAGCCTCCCTTCTTCGATCGATGGATATGTCTTGCAGAACAATTCTTCGCACAACCACTCTCTGACTCACAGCGGTGCCGGCGGATTCAGCAACGGAGGATTCAGTAGTGCCAACTCATTCCCGAACATCGGACTGGCCAGCACACTCGGCGATCCCTACTCTCGTTCCAACTTCGGTGGTTACGGGTTGTAAACCTGTCTACGGGTTTTGGGCGCTCTGCTCTGGGATCATTCGGCTTCGTTCCTCGTTTTCGACGTGTTTTCTGGAATATCGCAAGAGATGGCTCAAAAGCGTGTTACACCACCCTCCTAGTTCATTCCGACTGCGTTCGGAACGATACCTGTCGTAAAGTCTTTTCGAGTTCGAAACCCCGCCGCAATGTGTTTATTCTATTATCCAATATCCTCGCACTGATTTTCTTAAACTGGCACGCTCGACTATTACCATCGCACACATTGTATCTCGCAAAACGTTCCCACCGCACTATCACTACTCTACTTGCCTTTTGCTTTCCGACCTGCCGTTCTTCATTTGCTTGTTGACACTTTGTACAGGGTATACGCTTCGGTTGTACAGATTATATGCCTTCATCCCATCACCCAAGCCGTTTCCGGTCACTTTGTTTCATAGTCAATCACAAAGCCATTTGTTTGTTATCTGTAGTTATTCTCATCTCGCTCTTAATAAGAAACTTCGTGTATGTCTTTTTTTTTCCCCATCCCCCGTGGTCTTGTTTACTCGGACAATTTGGATTATTTTGATGCACATACAATTGGCTCAAGGGACTGAGTGACCGAGAAATAGTTCATGTTGTGCATATCGTAGTCATACACGAGGTAATGCGAAGTTCGAGTGAAGGTCGTGTCTGTCTAATGTGTTTCATCGAGTCTTAAAGTTGATGGGGTCAGGATGGGGGTGGGACTGTGTATCAGAGGGCTGGCAAACCTTTACAAAACCGATTGCAGCGGACTTTTCACGGAAACATTGACGGCACAGGTCAAGTCCGTATTTTCGGATGAGACCAGCCTGGTGGGCACACAGACGACTTCCAGGAAGGCACATGTAAGAAATCAATCTCAGAACAAGGTCTCCAATCGTCTCACCATTGGCGAGAGCCCTTTCCGTATTTTCTGGGACGAGAGAACCAAACGGCGTCGTGTGTCATGGTGAGATGATTAACGGAGGATTGAGGTCGTGGTGAGACAAGGGTATGCAACTGTGGGAAAAGCTTATGTCAGACTGTACAGTGTTATCATCTTCCTCGGATGTTTCCGTTCGGCGTAAGAGCCGCGGAGTTGCGCTTGCTTTGACTCCGTTGCGGTAGGCAGGATTCTAACCTCGGACCCTAATAGGAGGCCCTAGGAGTTGTCCCAACAGTTTATCGAGCCGCGGAGGTGAATAGGTCTTATACAAAACCACGCACATCAATTGTATTTAGGACGCCAGAGACAGGCTTTCTGTTGCTTCTGACTACCTACCATGACGTCGAGGATAGCCTGTGGGACCTGCAGGTCGGTGCAATCTTTGTGCCTCCCATCATTGTCTCCACCCGAACTCATCTGTGCCTGCCGTTTCCTTTTCCCTCTCGCTTAGAGCCCGGAAGGTTGTGAGTTCCCCACGGTTTGCTGATCGCCGTAACCCCACCAATTTAGATGACCCTCTCGGCTTCTAGAAATGCGATTCGGCCGTGCCTCGTTGTGGGAGATGCATCAAGAACGGCGTGCTCGAATGCACCTATGATCAATCACGAAGAAAGCGACCGGGAAACGCGCTAGCTATGGGCGAAGCGTGCCTTCCTTGCCGGTTGGTGGATTTTTTTTTCCCTCCGGATCATGGTCCCAAGGCAATAAGCCCTCCAATGCTGATGGTATCTTTCGTTCCCCCTTCGCTACAGGACAAAAAAGAAGGTTAGACCTATCCCACCATGCGGAGCGGAACTGAACTGATCGAGGATTATGCGGACAGAGATGTGACGCCGGTCGACCGTGCACTCCATGCTACACCTTCCGGAGAGAATGCATATATGATGATGATTCTCTCACTAGCTCCACGTCAGGGGAAACGGTCCCCTCGAGCCCGACGTCCTCCAACGAATCACTTGTCGTCTTTGGGAGCACAAGGGTTTGCAACAGACCCTCGTCGCCACAGTTTGTCTTACAGCCCCCTCCACGGCCATTCCTCTGCTCCGGTGCCCCTCTTGTCCCCCACCCAATTTCGTTAGCCTTGGTACCAAAGGCACCCTCAGAATACATGAAAGTTTCCGAAGTTTCTACAGGTGACCTTCACCTCAACTTGTACGGGTTATACCGATTCGCTTAGAGTTTCTGAGACTGATTCACCTCATTAGTCGACTGAACACCCTGCGGCGGTATATGACCATGGGCTTGCGTCTGAGAGGTGACAAGCAAGAAGCCATCATGCGCGGCGATCTCTGCGGGTCGGTGATTCACCCCTTTTTTGTCCACCATGCGCATGCGTTAGGGATGCATTATTGCGCGGCGCTCCCCGACGGAAAAACAGCGATCATAATGCAAGCGAGATACGCCCAGCTCACTTGGGAATCTATGGCCGACATCTCGAAAGACGGCGATCACTTCCTTTTACTGGAAGCGATGTTTGCTCTCGCGTCGTCATGCGTGTTCCTTAGGTGGCTCGACATAACGCAAACGTACCTTCTTAAAGCGATACATATCGCGAACGAACACCACATCTCTTTCATCCCCGAAGAAGGTCCCGTTCCGGTATTCTCGGGCGATGTCCACGAGCACATTGCGCAACTTTCCCAGCTGATATACCTTGAGAATTTCCTATTTCTGACCGGGAAAGGTGGCGAGCCGCAGGCGACTTCTAGGATCGAAAAAGAATTCCGAACTGAACTCGAGGTAATAAATCCTCTGAGATGATATTTTAACACGAGCCACTGAGGTCACATAGGCGTCCTACCCTTTCGTTTTTGACACTTGTCCACTGATTATGCGCACTCGTGGTATTCTGCTTATTCGGGACGCAATCTTCGTCCTTGGTGTTTACCCCTCACAACGTAAGCTTTGCATGGTGCGGTCTATGTTAGAGCACGCTCTCAAGGCAATTCTAGCCACAATTCTGAAGGATTGGCGCATCCTCTGCACCAAATCGATTGTCCAACTTCAGGCACATACTTGTACGTTGCAGAAGCACCTAGAATGGTTCAATTCCATCGGAGATGAGGCATCATCGAACGTCATCCGGAGAGACTGCATATCGTGTCTGGCGTACCTAGCCAACCTCTACCTCACCATTGCTCCAACGGACTACCCTACTGCCCCTATCATGGAATCCTGTTGCGACGTTGCATTATCAACTCTTGGAAGGCTGACCGAAGGCATGGTGATCGAGCGATACAGTTATTTCGATTTGTTGCTTGGTGTAGGCAAATCCCTCAATGCTTGCGTGTACCCTTCTAACCATATCAATGTAGATGTGTTGGAAAAGAGCCATGGAGGGATTTAAAGTCCGTATTTCTGCCCTTCCTGTGGAAGAGACTATCACCTTGATAAAATGGTGGAATGTCGTTGCCGATGCTTATGGATTATACAAGGAGAAACTTCCTGACTGCGAACCTCCTTTACTTTCTTCCTTGTCTCTACTTGAGGACGGCCGAACAGAGGATTCGGGGTATCCCAACCTCTTATCTCCTCAGGCACGAGCAGAGCTGGGGATTTGAGTTTTCTTTCTTTCTCCGGGGCATAGTTGTGGTAACCGTTAGACTGTCATCATCTTGTGTACTTATTCATTAATCTGGCGTGTACATGTACTTTATCGCGTTCTCACGCACTTGTTGTCGCCGTCATTGGCGCCTCGTGTAGCCTGGATCTATATATCGACAAGATTCTGCACACGAGAATCGGAAGGAGAAACGATGAATCTTACGGCTTTATCGATGTGAAACCGAACAGGTGGAAGGTGGATGCGAAGGTGGACTGGTCGCGAACCCGGAGTTTCAGTTCAAGGCCAAGAGCCACGCGGTCGTGGCGCGGTGTACGAGGGTTCACCTTGTCAATTCACCACAACATGCTGAGACCTCGCCTGTTACAACCCCGATGCAAACCCTCTGGTTTCGCGGGACCTAATCTGCGCCTCATGCTCGAGTATATAAGAGTCTCAGCAACGGAAAGGATCTTAACCTGCGATCCTGGTGCTATTCGTTCACAATGACCGAGCTGGTTCTCCGTCACTTCACAGTTATCCTGAAACTGCTACTCGCCTCCTTAATCCTCTTAGGGTTTAAAGGCGTACTGTGGACTCTAAATCTATTCGTCTTCGCACCTCTATCCGATCCTCTCCGGCGACTACCAGGCCCGAGAGCGGGATACTGGGAAAACCATTTCTGGGAACTCATGGAGTACGCGGCCGATCCGTCTTCCCATCTCTCATGATGCTTACACAGATGAAAATCTCAATTCTAGCCCAAACCAGTCCCCTAAGACCCACGATGTCTGGACGAGGAAATACGGCAGGACCTGGAGATTCCACGGTTTCGGCGCTGTAGGTCCTTCTAGCAGGCGTCTACGACAACGAGGCTAACCGTCTGAAGTTTGATTTCAGACTTATCACGTTCGATCTTCGTGCTGTTGGCCACGTTTTGAACTCACCGAACTACGAGAAACCGTGGCTAACGCAAAGGTTCCTGTCACGATTGATTGGACGAGGTGTGTTTGCGAAGGAGGGCCAAGAGCATAGATGGCAGGTACGAAACGTGTCACCGTCGCACTGGTCGACGTGGCGTTAACATTTTGGTGCTGACCGGTGTTAGAGGCGAATTTTGGCACCTGCATTCAACTCTGCAGCGCTGAAGGATATGTATCCCATCTTTGTTCAGAAAGCGGAAGAGTTACGCGATCGCTGGGACAAGATCGTTGGCCCTCCATCCTCCATACCATACCCCACTCCTCCTTCAACTCCACTACCTGGCGGGACGAGTGCCAACACCGCTATTTTCTCTTCCACAGAGAAAATTTCCCGGGGAACCATCCTAGACGTCTGCGATTGGATGAACAGGGCTACGCTGGACGTCATTGGGCTGGCCGGCTTCGGTTATAGCTTTGACTCCTTGACGGACAGACGTGAAGAGGTTTGCACTGCATTTAGAGCGATGTTGCAAGCTGCAGAGAGGCCACCTGGTTTTAAGGAGCTGTTTGCGCTATGGTTTCCGATCATCGAAGACATTCTGGTAGGGCGGTTTGGAACAACCTCTTGTTCATCAAGTGATTGACTTGTGTGTCTTAGCCTGATGCTGCAACGAGGGCGATTCGCCACAGCAGAAAGGTGATAAACGACGCCGGCCGTCGTATAATCGCTGCGAAACGTGAAGAAGTCCTTGCAGAGGTCCATCAGAAAAACGACGCCCCAGGCAGAGACATTTTGAGTCTTCTCGGTAAAACTTATGCAATTTCTGCGTACTCTGTGTCTCTGACCCAGACCTCAGTCAAGTCCAACATGTCAGAGGACCCTGCTCGGCGGATGTCCAACGAGGAGCTCGTGGACCAAATCAGTACACTCCTATTCGCAGGATCGGATACGACTTCATTAGCAATTTCCTGGTGCCTTCATCACCTTTCCCTTAATCCCCGGGTCCAAAACCGCTTGAGGGAAGAGCTCCAGTCGCATCATTCCATCGAGGATATGAGTTCCGTAGACAAGCTCCCCTACCTGAATGCCATCGTGCAGGAGACACTTCGACTTTGTCCACCCGCTCACAGTACGATACGTGTGGCGATGGAAGATGATCTGATACCTCTTTCTCACCCCGTCAAGCTGCGGGACGGCACGGTCATACAAGAGGTCCATATCCGTAAGGGGTCCTACGTGCATATACCCATAGAGGGGTTAAATATGAGTAAGGATATATGGGGGGAGGACGCTCTAATTTTCGAGTGGGTCGCAAGCATCACTTCTACAATGGTTGGAGACTGACCGGTACGCCCCCAGTCCCGACCGCTGGATGCACCCTGGAAGGCTGCCAGCTCGTCACCTCGGTCTGGCTAACGTCATGTCATTCTCCCAAGGACCAAGTTCATGCATCGGGTGGAGATTTGCCACCTTGGAGATGAAGGTGTTCATATCCACGCTGGCGCGGGATTTCACTTTCGAACCCGTCGCAGAGATTCGGAGGTTCAACACTGTCGTTACTCGACCAAACGTCAAGGACAGGCTCGAAGATGGGGCTCAACTTCCGATCCGAATTTTCAGATCTCACGATCCCCTCTGAAGGCCCTATTTATCCCGTAAATATCTCGAACTTTGCGTATCATTGCACTGGATGTTGTAGCATAGCAAGTAGTGATTAGAATTCTCTATCGAGAGCCTGGGTCGTGGGCGGAAAAACGATCATAGCAAAAGGAAAACACGGTATGGGGCATAGGAAACGGTGGCAGTACACGGAGAGCCATGGTCTAGATTTTGATGCCTTGAATGGCGGCAGTGAGATCTTCCAGAAAGTCTGATGGGTCGTCATCTGTAGGAACGCTAATGTGCAGGTCTAGTCCGCGAAGGGGCGAATCTGAGAAACCCATTAGGTTCCGTGCGAGTATTCGTAACGTTATATAACCCGTACCTCTCGGTTGAGTCGTAGCCATCTTCCCGCTTGAAGTGTTCTTGGATTTACGAGGCGTGCGGGTTGCGAATAACGGAACGAGATTTCCGGTCTTGCAAGCTCCACACACTATAAAAGAGGGATTATGAGTGACCGGAAACGAAGGAATTGGTCGGTCATCTTACAGCATTCGTCAGGGTTAATTGACTTGCTATGTCGACCGTATCTGGAGTGGAACACGTTAGCCCAGCCCGTGAACAATAACTACGTGCGAACATCTTAGAACAATTGGTACACTCTGTTCAACGTGAGTACCGTCTCTCATGGGAGTCGGGGAGGTGCACGTACTCCATTCGTATTTGTAAGATATTTCGTAGGTATGTCGGGTCTTTTTAAAAGGTTAGCGACAATCTCTCGGGCAGATGATGCGGGGGCTGTTTACCGTAATCTCTATGTCTGGGTGTGCTTTCATCACCCGAGACCCCCTGTTCCTGGTGAGGATTCAACAAAAAACAAGAGACAGTGATTGGTTCTCACCATTTCTTGAAGATCTGACCGTGCGCCTCGTTTGGTTGTTTGTCGATCACCCACGAAGCCAGGTGACACATTTCGTGCGACAAGGTGTTTCTGATACGCTCTGTAAAAGGGTTGACAAGAGAGCCTTTGGTAAGTCGACTTCCCAACCTTTGCGAGTTAGTATCTTGGTCGCAAGTTCTATCTCTGAGGATTCTTCTCCATGTCGATTTCTATTGGGCTTCGGCAGGCGTTCTGTGTTCGGGGGGGGGCAGGACTTACTTGTGCCAACGTGCGCGACCAGCGGTAGTGAGCAGCCTCGCGTTCCAGGCGAGTTTTGTGTCGGATGGAAGCCCGCTTCCGAACACAGTCTTGTTCAGGTCATCGAAA
>Ga0307514_10004024_pt1 | contig 13683 bp, 9 predicted proteins | sample 16_EM_MG_FD_203088 | JGI IMG/M metagenome (GOLD analysis project Ga0307514, IMG submission 203088) | Populus trichocarpa ectomycorrhiza microbial communities from riparian zone in the Pacific Northwest, United States - 16_EM | ecosystem: Host-associated > Plants > Roots > Unclassified | place... | reverse complement strand
CCAGTGCAGGCTCTGGATGATCTTCGGTGCGGCCAACGCCGACGGCAAAGCCGATCCCCTGATCGCCCGACATCTGGAAGGCGTCCAGATACGTCGCCAGGTCCCCCAAGGGATTGGCAGAGGAATTGTCCACAAGAATCACGACGCCCATCGCGCCGCGGGAAAGAACACGCCAAGTCTCTTCGAACCGCGATTGACCCGGCGTCCCGAACAGGCGAACGCAAGTCCCGTCTCCGAGGTCGACCTGGCCGAAATCCATGCCCGCCGTGGTCCATGCCTTCCGAACAAGGGAATCGGAGTTCTTCACCTCGGTGACAACAGGCGGAAAGTCGCTGATCGCCGCGATCGCCGTCGTCTTGCCCGCACCCGGTGTTCCGGTAAAAAGGATCTTGGGGCTCATCGTGATGCAGCAATGCCCAACCTGTGTCGTATCTTGGCAAAGAGACTGCGCTTCTCCTTGTCGCGATCCTCGGGCTGCGACGGCGGGAACGTCATTGGCGCCTGCTTCGGCAGAACCTGAACCAGACCAGCCGGTTGCTGCCGGACATCAAGGATTCCGGCACCGAATGCCCTTCGAAGAAAGCTCTCGCAGTCCTTGGAACTCACATTGCTGAGTCGCATCAGTTCGTAAAGGCTTACGTGCCGGGCAGCCAGAAAACTCGCCAGACGTGTGTTGTAGCGTTCTCGCAGCAATAGGTCTACAGCGGGCCAACGGCTGAGTCGAAACTGCAGGCGGGTTCGAGCGTCGTGCGCCACGTCCTGCTCATCGAGCAAGACAGGATCCGATTCCGAAGCTGGCCAGGGCGTGTTGCACTCGCGGGCAATGTGCTCCTCGAATTGACGGAGTTCATCGATAAAGGTCTCGAAGGGCTGAGGCCAACGCAACCGCGCCGATGCGCCTGATCGCGGGAGCGAATCATGGGTATCCAGATGGAGCGTCACCAAGGCAAGCTGCGCCGCGGATCCAGCAATTGACGCAGTGGAATGGATACCACCCGATTCGACTTGCCACCGGCAGCGAAGACGTCGGCGCCCGAGATAGACGGCCGCGATGACCTCGTCTACGACCTGAACGTTGGCGGAGGGAACCAGCAGACTCAGTTGGTGAGACGGCGTCATTGCACTTTCGGCGCTGGCACTGCGCTCAGTTCCGAGGCCGCAGTTCGTGCGCCCACGAGCACCAGCCCCAAAGATGCTTTTGCCGCCGCAAGGAGCAAGAGGTCCATGCCGGCGCAGCGGACCTTCAAGCCAACGAGTTGAAGACTGCCGGATTCAGTTGTCACGACACTGGCGTCGCCGAGGCCATCGCGCACGAGAACGTTCACCGTAGCGTCGCATATAGCGATCAGCGACCCGCACAAGGCTGCTAGCTTCGCGGCCTGCTCATTGCTTGCCATGACGGAGCACAGCGGCAAGCCGTCCGGGGAGCACAGGATGCCGCAAGCGAGATTGGGAATTCGCGCGGCCATCCCTTCCAATATTGGAAGAAAAACGTCCCGCTCGTGGGACCCCTGGAGCACTCGCATTGAACTGGTCACTGCTTGAAAAGGCTTCGGTGAAAGCGGCTCGCGCAGAGTCAGCGACGAGCGTCCTGAACACCTTTCAGCATCTTCGGAACCACCACGGACACCAAGATCCCGAGGTTCGCCTTTCTTGTGTCAACCAAGATCCCCTGCACGAGGTCGCTACCGTGAACGATCACGACTATGACCTTCGAATCCACGATGTCGAGCAAATAGTAGCGCCCCAACGCTGGAAAGTTTGAACCGGCAAGGGTGCTCTCGAGAGTCGCAGTGAGTTCAGTGAAAAGTGCGCAAGCCGCGAAATTCTCGTTGATGCCCCCCAGTGACAATCCTGTCGATCGATCGATCATGGACGTGGCCAACGATTCATCCTTGAGCAAGGACTTCATTTCGGCAGTGAGCGCTTCGAGTGCGGGAACATTGATTTTCATGATGAATCTGGATTGAGGCAAATGGCGTCGGCAATGGAAAAGTGATCTGCGATCACGTTTGAACTGCGAACGACTTTAGCGAGACCGTAGAGAGCAGGTCATTACGAAGATCTGATGGATTCGTGACGGGCAAAAATATGATCGGACTTTGGATGGGCAACATGAACGTTCCTGTTGCTTGCATTGCTTGGTGTTGTGCGTTCGCCGGCATGCCGGCGCTTGCCGCCGACGAGCCCAGCACCACGCCTCCACCGCAAGACGTCGACCAGGTGCTCGAGTCCGCACGCCAGTCGGTGCGCTCAACCAGCGAATGGCTGGCCCGCGGTGTCGATGGCTGGTTCGGCGACAAACCCTTTTCGGACGGCGGCAAGGTCTCCGACGGGCGCCTGAGCGTGAGCCTGCTGACGCGACAGCACGAGTCGCCGGATTTCGCGGTGCGCTTCAACGCCCGCTTTCGCTTGCCGAACGTCGAGAGCCGCGCCTACTTGTTCCTCGGGCGCAACGACCAGCGCGATGTTGTCACCGACACGCCGGACGCCTTCTCGCGCCAGCAGCGGCTGCAACCCGAGAGCACCGCCGACAACTCGTTCTTCGGCGGCGTCGGCCTGGGGCTCCACGACAAACTGCAATTCCGCCTCGGGCTGCGCGGCGGCCTCAAGCCATACGCCCAAGCACGCTACGGGGAGCATTGGCGCCTCGGCGACGCCAATCTGGCGGACTTCCGAGAAACGCTCTTCTGGACGATTGCCGACCATGTCGGTTCGACCACCGCACTGTCGTATGAGCACGCGTACTCATCGACAGTGGCCGTGCGCTGGCTCGGATCGACGACCATCACCCAGGTCACGAAGCACTTCGATTGGTCCAGCAGTATCGGCGCGTACAAGTCGTTCGGCGATCTGCGCCTGCTGTCGCTCGAGGCCCTTGTCAGCGGCACGCAGGGCACGGGCGTCGGCGTGTCGAACTTCGGGCTGCAGACCAAGTGGTCGCAACCCATCCACAAGGACTGGCTGATCGCCGACCTTCTCATCGGCCACTTCTGGCCGCGACAAGACGCACTGAGCCCGCGGCTGCGCGCGTGGGCACTCGGGGTCGAAGTGAAGATGCTGTTCTGAGCCCCGCCCTCACCGCACGATCTTCTCTGCCTCCGCGCGTCCAAGAAGACTCAACGGCGCAAAGCCGAAGCGCATCGCACCCCAGTGCCGGCCTTTCACGTGGAGCGGAAGAACCATTTCCGCCGTGAGGTCGCCGTTGTCGCGTACAAAGGTCTGCAGCAGCAGGCGTCCGGCGTAGGTCGCGGCACGCTGGCCATAGCGGTCGGTCATGATGCGTTTGTCGCGGCACACTTTGATGTCGACACTCGGGTCTCCGCTGGGCGGCCTTGAGAAGTCGGTGTTGTGGGTCGGCATGTAGCCGTCTTCGGCGATGTAGGTGCAGGCGACCGCGCCGACTTCGCTGCGGGCCTGGTCGATCAGCGGCCGGAGCGCGCGTTCGAAAGCCGGCTGGTACGACACCTGGAACTGTTCAGGATTCGTCCCGGGGATTGCCTTGTAGTGCCTGTCGAAGATGTCGTGCCCGCTGCCGACAAGCTCTTCTATCGCGTGCTCGGCCTGAGACTGCCAGCGACGGCACCGCTGCAGCGTCCGCTCGAACTCGCCGTCGCCTTCGTTGAATCCACCGAGGACTTCCTGGATCGCCTCGGTTGACGCGAGGGCATCGTGGGACACTTTCACCGCGCCGCGCAGCCGTGTGGAGATCTCCGCGCTCAGTTGCTTGGACTGAGTGATGCTCGACAAAACCTGTGCGTTGGCCGCTGCCATCTGCTCTGCTGCCGCTGCGATCAGAGAAAACTGGCTGGAGACATGCTCCTGATCAGCCAGCATGGCATCGCAGGCCGAACTGCTGCGGGTCATCGTGCTCAGCACCGATTCGATCTTCTCGCCGACCTGCGTACTGTGAATGACCGCCTCACTTGCGCGCGATTGCGCCACGGCGACGGTGGTCTGGCTTGCCTGCGTGACGGCGGAGACTTCATCCGCCAATTCGCGGATCTCTTTGGCGATCACCGCAAACCCGCGCCCGGATTCGCCCGCGCGCGCGGCCTCGATCGCCGCATTCAGCGCCAGGATGGACGTCTGTCGCGAAATGGCGCTGATGCGCTCGTTGACGGCAGCTACTTCAGCGCAGTGCTGGCTGACCAGATGCACCGTGGCCGAGAACGCCTGCATGGAAGTGGCCGCGTCGCGCGCCTGCACGCTGCCGCTTCTCAGATCCTGCGCTGTATGGCGCGCGCGCTGCAAACCTTCTTCGGTGGACGACGCGATGCGTTGCGCGCTGTCGGACACATGATCGATGGCGATCGTCGTCTCTCGGCTTGCACTGTCCACGTTCCCGGCCAGGTGCGCTTGCTCTTCTGACATGCGCGCGCAGCCGTCGATCGCGTAAGACGCCGAAGCCGCGGCCATGGCAACCCCAAGGGCATCGGCCCGAAGCGTCGGCACGGCCTCGCGCAGACCCCTTTGATGCGATCCGCGGACACGGCCTGAGCCCGCACGGATGTTGGCGATGTACGCAACGGCCAGTAGCAGCGCGCCGACCATCGCGATGACCCGCGAAGGTGCAGAGCCGAAGAGCGCTCTGTCGAGCAGAACTGCCGCCGCCGCGATGGCGAACGACCCGAGAAGTCGAACCACGAATGGAGCAACCGAAGGCCAACGCATCGCTGCGGTCGCGGAAGATTTTTCCATGCCCTCGTTTCCTGACGATAGATATGCCAACCGATCGGTCTAGTATATGAACGAGGCCAAGACGACCGCAACCCTCTTGACGCGGCTCATGCAAACCCTTGCAGCCGCCACGCCAGGCGTGACGAAATGCTGCCGCTAAGAGATCGACCTCGCGCGTCACAAGTCGCAGGCGCAAGCCCACGGTTGTGCAGAGAGATCATCGTCTGCCTTTCGGAACTTCGATCATCGGAATGTCCAGAATGAACGTCGCGCCCTGGCCGAGCCCGTCGCTGCGCGCGGTCAGCGTGCCGCCCATCTCCTGCGCGGCCAGCACGCAGCTGTGCAGGCCGAAGCCGTGGCCATTCTTGCGCGTGGTGAAACCGTGCGCGAAGACGCGTATCAGGTTCTCCGGTGCGATCCCTTCGCCGTTGTCGGTGACCGTGATGTGCAGCACACGCGTGCCCTCGACATCCACGAGCGCCGCGCCAAGCGTGATGCAAGGGCTTTGGTCCGACGCGCCGTCCATCGCGTGCTTGGCGTTGCTGATCAGGTTCACGAGGATCTGCAGCAGACGGTGCCGGTCCAGCGGCAGCGTCGGCAGCTCAGCAATATTCTTCACGACCGCCACGTTGTGGCGCGTCAGCGCGCCGGCATTCATGCGCAGCGCGTCGTCCAGCAGTTCGTCGAACTTCAAGGATTCGACGACGTGTGATGCGCCGGCATACGATTGCTGGCTCGCGACGACTTCCTTGATGTGGTCGATGCTCTTGACCAGCACGCCGAGCTCCTCGGCCATGGCCGCGTGCTCATCCTCCAACGCCTGCGCCAGTTCGCGCAGGTAGCCGGGCACCAGCTTGCCCCTGGCGTCGTGGGTGAGAAATTCACCCAGATCGTCTGGATGCGCGTCCATCAACTGCATCGCTCGTGCCAGCCCCTTGAGCTTGGAGGCGCGCAGGCGCGCGCTGACCATGCCTGCGGAGACGTTGACGCTGTTGAGCACGTTGCCGACGTTGTGCAGCACATTGGTGGCGATCTCGGCCATGCCGGCCATGCGTGCCGTGATCAGCAGTTGAGCCTGCACCTCCTCGATCCTGGTCTGCGCTTCCTTGAGTTCCGACATGTTTTTGGACGTGCCGAAGGTGCCGATGATCTTCCCGCTCTTGTCACGCCAGGGGCCTTTGGTCGTGAGATACCAGACGACATGGCCATCGGGATGCACCGTCTTTTCGCTCTTCTCGACGATAGGCTTGCCCGTGCGGATGATTTCCTGCTCATCGTCGGAAAAGTCCCCGGCCCGCTCCTGGCCATAGATGTCCGCGTCCGTTTTTCCAATGACGTATCTTTCAAATTCATCCGCGCTCGCCAAGTGCGCGGGCAGTGGGGCTTCGTTACTGCCCGGATGAGCCGCGTGATACCGGCTGATGGACAGGCGCAGAAGATTGTTGACCTCCGAGCGACTGATTTTCACGAAGCGCGACTGCAGGTCTTTGAAGAATATGGAGTCGGGAGAGTTGCCCATCAGCGTTGCCAGCAGATCGTGGTGGTAAGCCAGCTCGGCTTCCGTGCGCTTGATGCTTGAGATATCTTTGGAGATGCCGAAGGTGCCGATGATTTCGCCGTCGCGGTTGCGCAGCGGCATCTTTGTCGTCAGTGCCCAGGTGTCCGGCCGGCCGTCGATCCAGGTCTCCCTCTCGACCTTGCCGACGATCGGTACGCCGGTGCGGATGATCTCCTGCTCGTCCTCGAAGGCTGGGCGGGCGCGCGCCTCAGAGAAGACATCAAAGTCCGACTTGCCCACCAGGCCGTCCGCCGTTTTCATTCCGAATTGAAGCGCCTGAGCCGTACTGGATCGGATGAAGCGGGATTGGGTGTCCTTGAAGCAAATGTGGTCCGGGGAATTGTCCAGCAGAGCACGCAGCAGATCACGCTCGTTGGCCAGGGTGCCGTCGGTCTGCATACGCTGGGTGATGTCAACCAAGACTCCTTGGCTTCCCTCGATGGTCTTCTCAGGACTCAGCACTGCAGATTCAACAACCTGAACATGCTGCGGCGGGCTGCCGAGGCAGGAATGGGTTTCCTCCCGTTCGACCTGCTGACCGGATTGCATGATCAGCGCATGGTGCAACCTCGCCTGCGTGACGAGTTCTGGCCGCCACCTCGTATTCGGATTCTGTGAATCTTCGGCGGCAATCTCCTCAATGGTTCGCCCAAGAATTTGGTCTGCGGTGCTGTCCATGAGCTGGCAAAACCGGGCGTTGACGAAGACAAAACGTCCGGCCGCATCTTTGCGGAAAATTCCGACAGGCAACTGCTCCACAACCGGGTGCGACGCCTGCGATGGAATCGAGTCGGTAGTCATCGCAGTACAGGTGCTCCGCCGGATTCCTTTCTCGTCCACTGGCCGGCGCGTTCCGATTTCCGAGACTGGGGCTCGGCCCTCGTCAGCGAAGCCCTGGTTTTGCTGGCACTCTCCGATGGCGCCCCTGCGGAGGATCTTGCCGGCCTCGTCGGCGACCACGGCTTCGCTGAAATAGTAGCCCTGCGCAAGAGTTGCCGGCCCGGTTGAGTTCAGGAAGCTGCGTTGCGCCTCCGTTTCCACGCCTTCGACGATGATCCCGATGCAAGCCTCGCGCGCGAGATTGACAATGGCGCGGATGGTGGCCGCACTGGCAGGATCGTTCATGGCTCGTTTGAGCATCGACTGTGCGATCTTCAGGTGATTCACGCGATAGGCCCTGAGGTACTCGAACGATGAATACTCGGTGCCGAAGTCGTCGATGGCGATCCTGACGCCGAGCTCTCGCAATTGCGGCAGCACGTCGTTGTGCGTCCAGGTCATCTGGGCGAGTGTCGCCTCCGTCACATCGAACTCCAGATCGGACGGAGCAAGCTGCCACTTCGCAAGGGCCTCGGCGACATCTCGAATCAGCTCTCTGCCATTCTTGAGCTGGCCGAGCGACAGATTGATCGCGACGACCGGCGCATCCATGCCCTGGTCCCGCCACAGCCTCATTTGCCTGCAGGCTTCGTTCAGCACCCAGCGTCCCAACGCGACGATGCTGCCGGTCTTCTCCGCGATCCCTATGAACACATCCGCGTTGAGAAGGCCTCGTTTGGGATGGTTCCAGCGCACCAATGCCTCCATCCCGACGATCTTCCCGGAGGACAACTCGACTTGCGGCTGATAGTAGAGTTCCAACTCATCGCGATCGATTGCCTTTCTCAGCTCGTCGCCGAGCGTGACCCGGTCCAGAACCTCCCAATCCAGATCTTTGGAGTGAAAGCGATACTGGTTGCGGCCCTCGTCCTTCGAGCGGTAGAGCGCCAGGTCGGCCTGTACGACCATCGCATCTGGTCCCTCACTGCCGATCGCAACATAGGGACAGATGCCGATGCTGGCCGAGATCCGTATTTCGTTGCCGCCGACCAAATACGGCAGGGCAAGCTCTTTCTGGATCTTCGCGGCCAACACCCCGGCACTCGCCGGCTCACCCATTTCTCCTTGCAGCACTGCGAACTCGTCGCCACCCAGGCGGGCCACCAGGTCCGTTTCTCGGGTACAGCTGCGCAGGCGCTGGGCCACCTCACGCAATAGCAGATCGCCGGCCGGGTGGCCGTGCATGTCGTTGACCGGCTTGAAGTGGTCCAGGTCGATGTAGTGGATCGCGAACGGGGTGGCACCTCGCTGTGCTGCCGCAAAAGCCTGGTGAAGTCGTTCCGTGAAAGTCGCCCGGTTCGCCAGACCCGTCAGCCCATCGGTGCGCGCAAGCAATGCGATGTGCTCTTCTGCCGCCTTGCGCTCGGTGATGTCGATGACGATCCCCTCGACTTCGATGAGCCGCCCCTCCTTGTCGCGCACCGGCACGTAGCGATTTTCGACCCAGCGCCGGGAGCCGTCGCCCGTGCACAGGCGATATTCGATCGATGCGCCTTGCGCATCCTTCTCCAGCACGCGCGCCATCGCGGTCGCGACCTTGGCCCGGTCGTCCGGATCAATCAGGATGCTGACCCAGTCCGGGTTGGCCAGCAGGCTTGCCGGATCGTGGCCGAACTTGGTGATGTTGTGCGAGATGTAGATCAGCGGGAACGATGGCTCGCCGCGTAGGCGGTAGAGAATGGTCGGGCTGTTCTGCACGATGATGTTGGCATCGGACAGCTCCCTGGTTCTTTCCTCGACAGCCTGTTCCAGCTGGTTCAGCTTGAACGCGGCGTCTTCGGTCATTTGCCATTTCACCGTGAGTGCGCTGGCCAACTGGCGGACCTCGATCGGATCGAACGGCTTCTTGAGTACGAGCAGGCGATCGCGTGCATCCAGGCGATCGAAAACCTCCACCCACGATTGGTCGGCATAGGCAGTGCAGATCACGATTTGCAGTCGCGGATCCTCTCGCCACAGGTGCTCGATCGTCTCGACTCCGTCCCACCCCGGGGGCATGCGCATGTCGATGAATGCCAGGGCATAAGGCAGGTCGATCTGCAACGCCTCGCGAACCTTCGCCAGAGCTTCTTGCCCCTGGTATGCACTGTTCAGCACAAAGTCCACCGCGGACGACTCCTTGGCCGCAGAGCCGAACAAGGCCGACTCGACTTCGTCCAGGTCCGACGCCACCGCCGACAGAAGCACTTTGCGGAAGTCCTCGTGGATCGCCGGCATGTCGTCGACCATAAGAATGCGTCGATTCGTTGGCTTGCTCGCAGGACCTCCCCCGTCGACTTGACCGGAGGTCTGCGCCAGTGCGATGTCCATGTCGTTGAGTTTCATCCGTGTTTCCTCTGATTGGGACAAGGAGCTGCCGCGCAGTTCCAGGTCTGAAGCGCAATGGCCCGAGTCAATGTGCGGTCGCCGCTTCGCCGTGGCGCTCGCGCAACCAGGTCTCGATCTGCGCGCTCGGCTGCGGTCGCGAATACAGGTAGCCCTGCGCGGTGTTGCAGCCGCAGGACCGCAGGAATTCGGCCTGGCTCTCGGTCTCGACGCCTTCGGCCACGATTTCCAGCTTCAGCGCCCGCCCGAGCGCGATGATGAGCTTGACCACCTGCGCGTCGCCTTCGTCGCGGTCTGCGTTCATCACGAACGAGCGGTCGATCTTCAGCACGTCGATTGGCAGACGGCGCAGGTAAGCCAAGCTGGAATAGCCGGTACCGAAATCGTCGACCGCCACCAATACGCCGATGTCGCGCAAGCGGGCCAGGACGCAGGAGGTCTGCTCCGGGTTGGCCATCAGTACGCTCTCCGTTATCTCGATCTCCAGATCGGACGGCGAGATCTGGTATTGCTGAGTCAGGCTGGCAATGCGCTCGACGAAGCCGCGCTGCTGCAGTTGTCGGGCCGAAACGTTCACGGCGATCTTGCCCCGCTCCAGCCCCTGCACGAGCCACGCGCGCGACTGGCGGCAGGCTTCTTCCAGCACCCAGTCGCCCAAATCCTCAATGATGCCGGTGGCCTCGGCCAGCGGAATGAACTCAGCCGGCGGCACCAGCCCGAGAACCGGATGGCGCCAGCGCACCAGCGCCTCCACGCTGCGGGTGACGCCGGTGTCCAGCGATACCTGCGGCTGGTAAAAGAGTTCGAGCTCGCCGTTCGGTACTGCGTTGCGCAACTGCATCTCGAGCCGTAGACGCTGGACCGCCTTCTCGGTCATTGCGGCCTGGAAGTAGCGGTAGGTGCCGCGGCCGGCCGCCTTGGCCGCGTACATCGCCGCGTCGGCGTGCTTCATCAACTCGACCGGGTCAAGCCCGTCGTCCGGATAGCACGCGATACCGATCGACGCACCCACCTGCATCGCATGACCGCCCAGCATCGCCGGCATCGATAGGCTGGCGATGATCTTCTGCGCGACCAACCCGTAGTTCGGCGGCATGTCGACGCGTCTGAGCAGCACCACGAACTCGTCGCCGCCCATGCGCGCCACCGTGTCCGACGCGCGCAGGCATTTGCGCAACCGGTCGGCCACTTCCTTCAGCAGGTCGTTGCCGGTGTCGTGACCGAACGAGTCGTTGATGGCCTTGAAACGGTCCAGGTCAATGAACATCACGCCCAGCGACTCCTGGTCGCGCCGTGCCCCCGCGATCGCCTGTCCCAGCCGGTCGTGCAACAGCACACGATTCGGCAGCCCGGTCAGCGCGTCGTGCAACGCGAGGTGCTGGATGCGCTCTTCCTTGCGCCGCATTTCGGTGATGTCATGGAACACGCAGACATAGCGCTCCGGCCGGCCGTCACTATCGGGGACCATCACGATATTCAGCAACGACAGAAAGGCCTCACCATCGCGGCGCCGGTTCCACAGTTCGCCTCGCCAATGGCCTTGGCCCTCCAGCGTGGTCCACATCTCGCGATAGAACTCCGAGCTCTGCCGCTCGGAGCGCAGCCAGCTCGATGGCTGCCCCAGCGCCTCCTCGGCGCTGTAGCCGGTGATGCCGACAAAGGCCGGGTTGACCGACACCACGCGGCGCTCGGGGTCGATGATCATCACGCCATCCATCGTGTTGTGAAACACGCTGGCGGCCAGCTTCAGTTCAGCCTCGTTGCGCTTGCGCTGGACGATGTCGTGCTGCAACGCCTCGTTGGCCGCGCGCAGCTCGCCGGTTCGCTGCTGGACCGCGTCCTCCAGACCTGCCATCTTGAACGCCGCGTCCTGCGCCATCTGCCACTTGGCGGTCAGCGCGCTGGCCAGCTGATAGACCTCGACCGAATCGAACGGCTTCTTCAGGATGAGCAGGCGATCGCGCACGTCGAGCCGCGCAAGCACCTCTTCCCACGATCGGTCGGCGTAGGCGGTGCAGATCACCACCTGCAGCAGCGGGTCCTGCTGCCACAGGCGCTCGATCGTCTCGACGCCATCCCATCCAGGAGGCATGCGCATGTCAACAAAGGCCAGCGCGTAAGGCCGATCGGCCTGCAGCGCCTGGCACACCTTGGCCAGCCCCTCCTGGCCCTGATAGGCCGAGTCGAGCTCGAAGCGAGTGGCCTCCGTCTGCGTCTCGTCGCCGAACAGCGCCGCCTCGGTCTCGTCCAACTCGGGCGCGGCGGCCCTCACCAGTACCTTGCGGAAGTCCTCGTGGATCGCCGGCATGTCGTCGATCAGCAGGATGCGCCGGTTGGTCATATCAGGCCCTGGTTCACGGGATAGGGTTCGTGGACCGAGCGTGACGGTCGATGTCTCATGGTGTGACCTCCAAGGCATGGCTAGGCAAGTTCCAGCGCAAGAAGTGCCAAGTACGGGGTATTAGGCGGCACAGTGCCGCTGTCGATCCATGAAGATAGGGGGTTAACGGAATTGGAGTTACGGGAGGAACATGACCTTGCCCGCGAGAAGCGTATCCCTTGCTGAGTGATTCAATGCAAGCAAGGCGCACGGAAGTGCCAATCGCGATGACCGGCAACGCAATGGTTGGGGACCGCGACATGGTGATCGAGGCGGGCATGAATGACTACCTCGCCAAGCCGATGTCGGACTTGCCGGTGCCTTGGTCCATCTGGTACGGCGCCAAGTCTGCCGGGCGTTCTGATTTCGGCAACAAGCGCGTGCTCGAATAGATCTTCTCTCCGGGGCGCCCGCTTCCTACACTGAGCGCGAGGCGGGAGGGTTTGGCTGATGCCGTGCAGCCCAAGAGCTGGTTCCTCGACATCGCGACAATGACAATGGGCTGAACACCCCTGCCCGCTCCGCCGTACTGCCCATGCTTGCCTACCTGCTCCGCCGCATCCTCTACGCTGTGCCCATCATGCTCGGCGTGGCCCTCGTGTGCTTTGCGCTCGTCCACCTGGCGCCGGGCGATCCGCTGGTCTCGATCCTGCCACCCGACGCGTCGGCCGAGCTGCAGGCCCGATTGCGCGAGATCTACGGCTTCAACCGCTCACTGCCCGAGCAGTTCGCGATGTGGACCTGGCGCGCGATGCACGGCGACCTCGGCGTGTCCATCGCGAGCAACCGCGCAGTGGCCGGCGAGGTGCTGACCGCGGTCGGCAACACGCTGCGCCTGGCGGTGGTGGCGACCGTGATCGGCTTCGTGCTGGGCTGCCTCTTCGGTTTCGTCGCGGGCTACTTCCGCAACTCCTGGCTCGATCGCGTCGCGTCGATGCTGTCGATTCTCGGCGTGAGCGTGCCGCACTACTGGCTGGGCATGGTGATGGTGATCGTCTTCTCGTCGCAGCTGATGTGGCTGCCGGCCACCGGCGCCGGGCCGAGCGGCTCGGACGACTGGTCGTGGGACTGGGCGCATCTTCAGTTCCTGGTGCTGCCCGCGGTCACGATGTCGGTGATACCGATGGGCATCATCGCGCGCACGGTGCGGGCACTGGTGGCCGACATCCTCGACCAGGAGTTCATCGTCGGCCTGCGCGCCACGGGCCTCACGCACTTCGGCGTCTTCCGCCACATGGTCAAGAACGCGGCCCCCACGGCACTCGCGGTGATGGGGCTGCAACTCGGCTACCTGCTCGGCGGCTCGATCCTGATCGAGACCGTGTTCTCCTGGCCCGGCACCGGCTTCTTGTTGAACTCAGCGATCTTTCAACGCGATCTGCCGCTGCTGCAGGGCACGATTCTTGTATTGGCATTGTTCTTCGTGGTGCTGAACCTGCTGGTCGACGTGCTGCAGACGCTGCTCGACCCGCGCATCGCTCGCGCCTGACGACGGATGACCATCTCAACAGTGACAGCCTCTTCTTCGCTGGCCGCCGACGCCGCAGAGCTGACCATGCAGCGCTCGCGCGGCTACTGGGCCTCGGCCGCACTGCGCTTCACGCGTGACCCGGTCGCAGTGGGCGCTGCGCTGCTGGTGCTCCTGCTGATCGCACTGGCTGTCTTCGGCCCGTGGCTGGCACCGGCCGACCCGTACCAGTCGTCCATGCTCAAACGGCTCAAGCCGATCGGCACGCCGGGCCTGCTGCTCGGGAGCGATGAGCTCGGCCGCGACATGCTGTCGCGCCTGATCGTCGGTGCGCGGCTGTCGCTCTTCATCGGCATCACGCCGGTGATCTGCGCCTTCGGCATCGGTGGCGCG
>Ga0307514_10004023_pt1 | contig 13683 bp, 6 predicted proteins | sample 16_EM_MG_FD_203088 | JGI IMG/M metagenome (GOLD analysis project Ga0307514, IMG submission 203088) | Populus trichocarpa ectomycorrhiza microbial communities from riparian zone in the Pacific Northwest, United States - 16_EM | ecosystem: Host-associated > Plants > Roots > Unclassified | place... | reverse complement strand
CTCTTGATAAGGTTATTCTGGAATCAATTTCCTTGATAGATATTTTTAAGAGGCGATTAAATTGGAATTTAAATTCTCTTGATATTTTTAATTAAAGCTTAGAAAACAAAATCATCTTAATTTAAACGGTGAACATTTTCAGTAACCAGAGTTTCGACTTTTAAGCCCAACATCATTATTGTAAGAAAACATGCAAGCCCAAACCCATTCCATGGGCCAAAGCCTAATGATAGAAAGAGCTGCTAAGTTAACCTTAAGAATGTGTTTGGAAATGTGGTGCAAACTATGTTTTTAAAAATTTTAAAAATTATTTTTACTTAAAATAAAAAAATATTATGTTTTCAGATCGTTTTGATGTGCTGATGTCAAAAATAATTTTTTAAAAATGAAAAAACTTCTTTTTGATACATTTCTAAACGAAAAATAATTTGAACCGTCACCGCTATCATAATCTTAAACAAGTAATAAATCATAAGTAATAAATCACCGCTCGAGCTTTGAACACTGTGGGTTTAGCCCAGTTATTGAAAAACACGGCACTAAATTACCCGATTCAGTCTGCTAGTGCTGTATTTAAAACATTATGTTCACATGTTCAAAAAACCATGTCAAGCATTAGGGACCTTCATCCATTAAAAAACGTGAAGTAATTTTCTTATTAGATGGCAGGTTGACATGATGATGGGAAGCCCATAGGATAAATCACTTGCCCAGCGTGTGTGTGTATCATTTTTATTTTTTTTACTCTAGGAGTTTTTTAAAATTGATATATCATATTAGTGTTGACCTTTGATTGAAAATCAAATTAATTGCACATATATTAATTTTAAACAAGAAATCTAATGTCAAAACATAAACTAGTGAGGTTGTGCAAACTTCAAGATTGGATTAGGCTCTCATTAATTGCGTATTGGATTGAAATATATGGACTTTAATGTAGGTTTTGTTATTTATATTGGTTATTTCTGAAAAAATAAGTTTTTTATTGAAATAAGAGACTCTCTGATATTTAAATTATGCTTTTATTGACTGCATATTGACTAAAGTTTATGCAATTGAATGGATGCTTTGTTTATAATATTGGTTATTCTTAAAAGAGCAAGTTCTATGTCGGAATAAAAAATCCTCTAATATTTAAACTAATAAATGTAGGAGAATAAGATAATGTTCATAAAAGAGCACTGGAAAGAAAAATGAGTTCGAATGGCTTAAACTTACGTGGATTGGCTTGAATTACTTGAATTGGCACTTTGTTTTACCTAGCAATGAAGGTACTTGCAGACCTTTGTCACTTCAACTTATCTTGAGGAGCATAGTACCTTGGTATGCGAAGAAGAGTTGCACCATTGATGGAGAGGTTAATATTGCTATTGGTTGTTGTGATTGCATGTACTTTTTTTTAAGAAGTTTGGGCAAAAAATAACTATTAACTAGAAAACTAGTAACTCGAAAAAAATATATTAAGATGTTTACCGGCTAGAATTGGGCAGGCCGAGGTGAAGGTGTCAAGCAATAGTGGGAACTCCTCTGTGATTGGACCTGGCCCAAATACCGAGGATGGTAACCCATTGCGCTTAGGCAGCAATGACTTTGAGCAAGTCCACTTGGGCTAGAGAGCATGATGGTAATCTTTCAGTAGGAGAGCGGTATAGGAGACTTGAGAGCTCACGAGAGTGATTGAATTGAAAAGAAAACAAGAACAGAATTTTAAAAAGTGAAAGAAATTAGCTCTAGCATATGAACCCAATATGTCTCCATTCAAAAGTGCGTGTGGCTTAACCTACCTCAAATGGTGGGCTTTCAACTTGCCTTTAGAATCTAAGCTAAACAGGTTAGTATTGGTATTTGATTAAAAAAAAATTAATTGCCCAAGTATTCTTATTAAACAAAGCTTTTCATGTAAAAAAAATCCTTTCATAATACAAAACTATATAATATATCCAATTAGTAAAATTGGGTTTTTTTTTTTTAATTTAGATAATTAAAAAGAATCTTTTATTGTACATCTAAGCTGCTTGGTACCAGAAGACACGTCAGACAGTAGAAGTTGTTCACCCATAGAGCCGACCTTCAGAACTCCACATGTAAGCCGCGCAGCAAATTTCCAGGGTCTCCGAGTAGGAACAGCTTGAGGTCCAAGCTGGCCTAGTTGACTAAAACGCCCACCGTTGGAAATTAGGAAGAGTTGGTCACCCACATAACGGATCTTCTAATTTACCTGTTCTTGCATCAGATCCCTATAAATGCCATACCCTTTTCTCCCCGTTCCATCAAGCTAATCAAACTCAATAGTTACAAGAGATCTTTACATTCCACGAGCATTTCCAATACCTAAGTGAAGAGATTCAATGGCCCACACAGCGATGTCAATGGGTTTGACCATGGTCCTGGTGACCATGCTTTGGGCGGGAGCCATGGCTCAATCAGATTGTACAAATGTTTTAATCAGCATGTCACCGTGCCTAAATTACATTACAGGGAACTCCTCAACTCCATCCTCACAATGCTGCACTCAGCTAGCTAGTGTTGTTCGCTCATCACCCCAGTGCTTGTGCCAGGTTCTTAATGGCGGTGGCTCATCACTAGGGATCGAGGTCAACAAAACTCAGGCTATAGCCTTACCTGGTGCTTGCAATGTGCAAACTCCACCTATCAGCAGCTGCAATGGTAAGGAACTTGGAACTTATTTTACTTCTCTCTTTGCAACCTCAACTTTCTTTGAATTGCCAATGAGCTACAGCTCAATTGGCAATAGCGCCCCTCCTCCCCCAAGAGGTTTCAAGTTCGAAACTCTCCTTCGTAGCTAAAAAAAAAAAAAAACCTTTGAGTTTCCCTGTCAAAACTCTGCCAAAATCTGAAAGAATGGATGCTAGATCTCCCTGAACGACAGTCAGGGATGAGAATGAACTAAAATAAACGAGAAATATCACAAGAAGGAAAATATCACTGAACATTTTCAAAATTTTCATTCTGATCTGATGCCAACTCATAACATTGTATTGGACAGGTGCCTCTCCAGCTGCCTCACCTGCGGGAACACCAGAAGCTTCAAGCACCCCTTCAGGTACAGTATTATATGCAAATAGTGCAACTGAAAGTAAAATAACTAAACAAGTCGGTGCCTCTTTACACCGAACTTTTTTTCTTGCATATGATTAATTGCTATGAAAACACAGCATATGGTTGATCAAGTTATTCTATGCTTGTACACCAATAGATCCTCATAAAAGGATTTTCATCATGTTAGACTCTGTTTTGCTATTAACTTGCTCAAGGTGACATTCACTGGTGTAGGAACGGCATCCAAAACTGTACCATCAACACAAACAGATGGAACATCAGGTGGAAGCTCCTTGGATTTCTCAATCTCTTTACTGTTCTTCCTTCTCTTTGCCGCTTCATATGGTTCAACCTTCACAGTGATTTTCTGATCAGCCAGCCAGTCAACACTTACACTATACTTTACACATTGCATATCCTTGGTCATTGATGTATGATATAATATATTACCGAGAGCGTCGGTTGAGGGTGCATGTATTGTTTACTTTTTTTGCGACCTCATCAAAGGTTGGTGTAGTTTTGTATTACTGAAGAGACGTTTGCTCTCTTCCCTTCCTAATAAGACATATTTATGATCTATCATAAAGGACATTACACAGTTTTTTATGTTCTATGCATACAGCACATTAAACAGAGAGTTTAAAAGTTTGTCACTTAAAAGGAGTTGAACATAAGCTGAGCTAAAAAGAACGGAAATGAATAGCATAATAACAAAAAACGATCAACAAGTTCATTTAAGGTGTTAATCTGGCAGTATTATATGTGCCGAAGTCAATATCCTACTAAGAAACAAACCATGTCAGTCACATTCCTCAATTTAATGCCACTAGTTACATCACTAAATAAAGAAAATTACAGAGGAAAAGCATCATTAGAACAGACCTTCTGTTGTAAATTCTGTCTAACAAATTATCAGATCCACGCAAAAACCAAAGTCTCCAGCTCGCAGCTGCAAACAACCACTGAAAGTTAACTTGCACAAAATGAAACCAACAGGAGACCATGACATCCACATATTCAGACATGGCACGCTTTCCATCCTTCCACGATGCCTCTGCACTTTGAATGGCTTGTAGCTGGTTATGAAATCGTTTCCATTGACACACCTATACCCATAAAAAGATGCCTCAAATTTTATACTTAGCGTAAAGACAGGCATACACTCCAGCACAAACAATGTTTTGAAGCTCGGATCACATTAAAAATACAGATTTATAAAAATGATAGGTGGCAAACCAGTCTACAAGAATCAGTTCCGATTTTGGAATGGATTAGGAACTGAACCACCCATATTCTTGGCAAGTTAAAATTAATATAGCTATCAGTTAAACCATTCAAAAAACCTGTCCATATTTTAACTAAACTTAAAAGTCCCAGCAAAACCCTTGTATCTTAGCACAGTTAAAGACTCAAAGCATGAACTTTATCATTTCTTAAATCTATTGACTATGAAGAGAAGTAAATGGGAAATAAAAAATCCTAATTCTTTTCATGGGCAATGTTAGTTTGTAACAAAGCTCTAGATGCTGAACATCAAGCACAATTATAGGCCCCAACTAAAGCAGTTCCAATTGCATTATCTACAGCCACCAATGGTTCTCTCTTTGAGCTTAGGATAGGCTGATGAACGAAGCCAACTGCAACATCTAAACTCAGTTTGAATGATTACACTGGCCAATCACCTTGCCAATGAATGAAGCAGGATTTCCTGGTTCAAGCTGTCGCAAATTGAAGGGTGGTAGACAGAATAAAGACCATCAGTCTAACCCTTGTTGTTTCCTCTGTTCAATTGCTCTTACTTGGCTAGTTAAAGAACAAGCTAAAACAAGCTAATTTGATAGCTGAGCAACGGTTCTAGAACATGTTCAAAACTCACATCCAAAAACAATGTCTTTGCAAATATCCATGATAATATTCATGTGCCTATCAAACTAATTTTGGGTTTCTTCTTTTCAGTATGTTCATAGAAACTAGGATCAAGCACATGTAATTCAACCCCCATTATGAGTTTGAAGAAAATTGTTAACGTTATCCACTCACTTCAAGCAAAGTTAATCTGCTCTGACAATCAATATGGAATCCTCAGCATTATTGATATCAATGGTTATTCATTAAAATCTTCAGGTCGTGCCACAAGATGGTCACCAAGGTGAAAACTACCATACTCCACATTTACATATTGCTACAGCTTGGACAAGTATTCTTGTTCATGTCACCGAGAATAACTGTCGCACTGGTATATTATTCACACACAGAACAGTCAATCAAAACCTATAATCAAAATCACAGGAAAAAAAAAACCTAGGAAATACAGAAGATTTGCATGGAAAGGCGTATTATCTAACCAGAAATGCTATATCACATTCCTACCATAAGCTTTGGGAGAGCCAGAAACAGCTTTGCTGCACAGTTCCATCTATTATGTCCATCAGATTCCAAATTAAAACCCAAATCATTTCCAGCACTGCTTCCCTACTGTTTCTGTTACTCGCTCCAATATTTCTACTCTCTATCCACATCCATTCATTAATAAGTGGCAACTGTTATTTGGGGGATAATGATTAGCACACTAACAACATATGCGTCAAAACAATTAGTTGAACCCACTGTCCAAACATAATGCATTCACCATATGCCAGAAATATGTTAACGGATACCCTGATATAGGTTTGTCAAATTCAAAGATACGCAAATATAGATATGATTTAGGAGGGGGGGCATACATACGAACTTCTAAAAGTCTGCACACTTCAAGTGTGTGATTGTGAGCGCACAAATTCTTCTAGTCGGTCCCACACCTCCAACGCTGCAGCCCTATCCTGGTGCCTCTTGTTCTTGCTGATCTGCACATGTAACATGCCAATTCCCGATAATTGCTAAATGGCAAAAGGCAGTTGAAGTGGAAGAGACAGGGTAAAAGTACTGGGTGCCCGTGCCACCCGACAAAGCAAGTCTAATCAAAGGGGTAAAGTGCTCACCGAGATAATCTTTACATTCCACTGCTTCACAATCTTAGCAGACTCCACACTATCATCTTCAAACCGCATGAAAAATCCAATAACTGCATAAGTTTAAGCAATTTATGTCATGCCAATTGAATCCAAATAGTATTTTAAATACACCATATTACACTATAAGAATCACACTCTTGCATAACCTACAGAATCAGCCAACACCAATCACCAGCTAAGTACAAATCCCAAATATAACTACCAATGCAATCCAACAAGCACAAAACTTCACTTACTTTTATTAAATATCTCAACATGATCCTTAAAGGGCCAATCCTTGAATTGCCACTCCTTCCCCAGCACAAAAACTGCCACAACCCTATCCCAGTCATCACCCTTGAGTGCAGACGGCTTATCCCGCACCTCATAAGCCGTCATCACTCTATTCCTATCAGTGCTAAACTTCTTCTGCACTGTAACACATTCCGGTTTCGGCCCTTTCATCTGCTTAGCCTTCACATCCGTCGGTATGAAAATCCCATCTTCCAAAAATTCCTTCACATTATAAATCGTAATCAAAGTCTGAAACGCACTTGGCACCAAAATTATGGGCACCCCCTCCCCAATTTTCCCTCCTTTCGAATGCATTTTGGGCTTGGCCGCTGAATCATAGCCCAACTCATCACCACCATACCCAATTCCTCTCTCATCAGTTCCCATCAACCTACTCTTCGCCACTAACCCATCTTTCCTCTGTTGACTCTCAAATTTATGCCTCTCCTCTTCACGGCGCGTGGAAGCAACCAAAACCCCATAAAAATCCCTATTCTTACACTCCAACAACGACTCCCTATCCTTCAACGGCCTCTCGTTGGCGTAAATCAAAGAAACGTGATTTTCAACTCCCTCATTCCCATTGTTCACCTTGTCGGCGGCGGCGGAATCATCGATTCGAGAATCAAGAAGCATAGGATCATCGGGGCGGTAATTAAGATTAGGGTTTTGAGATTCTTGAGGAAGAGGGAAAACTATGGAGTCGGTAGAAGAGAGTTTTCCGGAGAGGTATTCTTTGACGGGTTTCCAGTCGATGTAAGTGACAGGGGGGATGCCGAGAGCGAGGGCGTCTTGGAGGTAATTGGTGAACTTGATTTTGGTGTTTTGGATGCAGTAAACTAGGGTTTCTAGTGTGTAGAGATTGCCTTGTTTGGAGCGGTAAGCGGTTTTAGTTGAGCAAGGGAAGGTGTATTCGTTGCCGAAGCGGAATTCGTCGTTGATGCGGATGATTTTGTCTAGGTCACCCCGGATGGTGAAGTCGCGGAGTGCTGAGAGTGGATCCATTGGTGAGCTGGGAGGTTTTTCAGTGTTTAGAAAGAAAGAGTGGGATTTACTTCAATTTTCACAGCGAACTCTTCAGGATGAGGGGTTTTGTAAGTATTGTGTACGAACTGTACACGGGTAAAACGGTGGAGTGGTGACGCAGGGGTGGAGGACTGTTAAATTTCTCTATGGTGATTTACAAATAAATTCGCTTTTTTTGAGATAAACAATCAATAATTTCTAATGTTTCCATCTTCTTTGGTATAGCAATGGGGTCGAAACAGGACCGATTTCTAAAGTATTTTTTATTTAAAAATATATTAAAATAATAACTTTTTATTTTTAAAAAATTATTTTTAGTATCAATATATTAAAATGATATAAAAATAAATAAATAAATTTTAAATAACATAATTTGAACCTCCTTTCTTAATAGTCTCTTAATAATCAACTGAAAAATTACATGTAATATCAAATGATTCCTAATTTTACATGTTTTTATCGTTGGTTGTCATTTGTTATTATTGATGTTCACGATTAAAAATTAACTTCAATTATTATAAAGTATAGTTAGAAAAGTATTTTGATTTCTAACCTTATTTGAAATACAATATTGTAATAATAACAATTACTTGTATTAAATATAAAAAATTAAATTTAAGGGGTATAGTTCAATTGGTCAGGTTCTAAATTTGTTTCCTAGAGATCACTGGTTCGAGCCTCACAAACCTCAGGGCTACTGAAGGCTTACATAGTCGTTAACTTCAGGACTCGTTGGATTAATCGAAGTGCGCGCAAACTGACCCGGACACCCCATAAATCCAAAAAATATATATAAGTAAAGTAATCCTTGTTACTTGTAGAATAAGATTTAGTTAAAGAAGTATTGAAGTTTATTTCATATGGTAACTATGGTTTATATAAATTACATGTGTTAATAAAAAAATTAAAAATAATAAAAATAATGAATAGCTCATTTGTTTTTGTAGTTGAAAATTATTGTTTTTCTTCAAATTAATTTTTTAAAGGTTTATAGATTTTTTTGATGTGTTCTTGTAAATAAAAATTAAAAAATATTATTTCAATGCATTTAAAATAATAATTTAAAAAATAATTACTACCTACAAAATGAATTCACCAGTCTCTATACCAATACAAGTGAAACCAAATCAGGTTTCCACCTGTATAAATTTTATTTATACAGGTTTGTATATTTCAATGTTATTCTTTTTAAGCTGGATTTAGATTGTTTTTGTGGATCTCGACTCTCCCAAAAAAAATTCTTAAAACATTCGCTATTGAAATAAAAATTAAAAAAATATAATTAAATATTTATTAGTAAATTTGGTCCGACTAGGAGCACTGTGGACTAACAATCCAAGTAAAAAATATAATAAAAAACACAAAAGCATCAAAAGGTGTGATTTTCTTATCAAATTCTTCTATATTTTTTTGTTCCCCTCAAGTATTTTGAAATATATTTCATACAAAACTCATAATCAATATTATAATGAAAATTTTCAGCAAAATATTGATATAATTTTAAAATAATTATATTTTTTTGCGATTTAAAATGTTGTCATGCTCATCATGCTCAAGTTATTATATCAAAATAATATTTCTTGAATTATAAAATTTACTAGTTCAAATTTATTTACAAGCTTGGAAATATCACCTATAATCTTTTTTATATATAGACATCCATATATAATTATAATTATAATATATGTATTTAAGATTTATTTTTCAAGAGGGGGTATTTATTACTATATTATGTATTATACATATTCTAGAAAAAAATAATTTTTTTACGAGGGCGACTGCCTCTCCAGCTCCTCCTCTGTGAGAATCCAGTATAGGGATTGAATTCGAGAAGGCTTTGTCAAAGGCATGGTTACAAAAAAAAAAAACCCAAAGACAAAAGATGCACATAATTAAACATCTCTATAATTTATTCATTTCCAAGCAATCTTTCTCACTCTGATGGAATCATTTTTCACTCACAATTAACATTCCACACACTATCATGAAACCAGTACACAATAATTCACAAAACAATCAAATTTGAGGATCAGTAGAGAGAAGACTAAACATCACCATGTCTCGAGATTTTCCCTTCAGCATATAATACCTTCTCAGGACACCTTCCCTCTCGAATCCAGCCTTCTCTAGCACCCTCTGGGAGCCTCCATTTTGTACATCTACTAAAGCTTCTAATCTTTCCAGATGTGGCCACTCGATAAATATAGTTTTAGCCACCAACTTCACTGCCTTTGTTGCAAACCCTTTGCCCCAATACTGGGAAGCCAGAACATAGCCAAGTTCGCCTCTACAGATATCGCAGCCTGAATTTTTGGTCACTGAAACGGCACCAATAGGCCGGTTGTTAAGGCATACTGCCTTAAACCATGGATGGGGCAGAACATAATTTTTGATGTAATTCAAGGCATCTTCTTTGTTAGTGTAAGGTTCCCAAGTGCAAAAACGAGCAACTTCCGCATCAGTGGCCCAAACCATGAAATCATCTATATCGGAGAGATCCAATGGCCGAAGTGAGATATCAGATAATTCATCGCCACCCTCTTTTAACAAGTCTGGTGTGAAAGGATTTTGCTCCATCTGTGCTCTCCACTTATATGAACACTTTTGAGGAAAGAAGCTCCAGACTACTCTTGGTAATTCAAGTAGGAGTTGATATGTTTAAAATGAAAAACAGTATCAAGAAGAACGCAGCAGCTCGATAATTTTACACAGAACAAAATGCTAGCACTTGAATGATATATGTGTGTGCTTGTGTGTGTGACCACAAGAAATTACCTGGAATTAAAGCACGAAAACAAAACAAAATTGGGGTCCGAGTCTTTTACAGGGTCAATTTTGCTTTACCTGGAGTGCTGAACAAGGAGTGCAGACTTTATTGGATAAAAATAATATTTGTGGCTGCTAAAGTGCTAAGGCCGTGGCCACCTTGTTTGACCTTTGTTTCTTTGTCCAAGCGAAGTTCCCAATTCGGAGCAAAGTTGCTTAACGTCCAAGGTAGTCGGATGCAATTGATAGAAGAGTTTCCCAGCAACAGCCCTTGAAAGAACTAGGAAACTTACAAATTTGAAAGAGGACTGAAAGAGATGAAAGCAAATTTGAGCTTTCGTTGATCACCTAACCTGTATTCATAATTGGTTTAGCTCGCACACTCGTTGTCTATGAGTTGGAACTCCAGGACTACTGTAGAAAAATCCACTTGGATAGATTAATTTTTCAATGATTGCAGTTTCTGACACTATCTTGCTCACATCAATGACAATCTGGCAGGGCGATTTGATGATTGTCTGGATACAGATGTGGTAGATTATTTAAATGAATTAAGCTGCGCGTCTAATCAATTTTTTAAAAAAAATATATAAAAAATATTCGATCATCCTTAACATGTTTTTTAATAAAAGGAATTTTTTTTTATGTAACTTGATAGCCCGCAAGAAACAATATGAACGATTGATTAAAAAAGTAGTTTGATTAAAAAAAATTTAAGATTAAATTTTTTTTTAATACTGAGATAATAACATATAAAATTAATTTAGATCAACTCAAGATAACCAGTCAAATCCATGACTCGAATTATGAGACAAGGATAACTTATAAAAAGTAAATTGAACTAAATTATGAACTTCAATTCTCAATCAACTCAATATTGAATGATAAAATTTAAAAACAATCTAATTAAAAAATAAATAAATAAAATGACCCAAGCAACTCGGGTTAACCGATTAAATCTGTGACCCGGGTCATTAGATTAGGATAACCTTGTAGAAAGTGAACCGAAATAAATTATGAAATTTATTTCTTAATTAATCTAATGTTGAAGGATATAATCAAACAAAAATAACTTTTAAAAAAATGACCCGGGTCAATTAGATTAACCCATAAAATTCGTAATTCTGGCCATGAGACCAGAACAATCTTATAAAAAGTAAAAAAAAAAATAATTTTTTTATTTTATATCTATATGCTAGTGTTAAAAATAAATTTTAAAAATTAAAAAATATTATTTTAATATATTTTTAAGTAAAAAATATTTTAAAAAAACAATTGTGAGAAAAAAAAAAAAAATTCTACAGCAGAGTACTCGAGTTCCTTATGAAGATGGTATGGCTACGCCCAAAGGCATTCTTGACTCTTCAACACCTTTTACCCTCTCTTTTTCTCCCGGTCCGAACTCCCTTTTTCAAACTCTTCAACCAAGCAAAGCAAAAGCTGTCGAGCAGTATCCAAGCCTCTAGTTTAAGGCGGCTAGAGCATACAAAAGGCTATCTATCAGGATGAATTTGTTTTCTCCAATCAAGCTTTCGGTTTTTGTCCTGGTTCTATTGGTAATTAGAAAAATGGTAAAAAACCGATTTCAACTAATCATTTTTTTAGTATTTATTTTTATGTTATAACCTGTTTTTCAAAAAAAATAATATTTAAAAATATTAAATTAATATTTTTTTAGGTATTTTTGAAACTTCTTAATTAACTGATGTAAAAAAGTTTAAAAAATATAAAAAAACAATATTTTAATAAATTTTCAATTAAAAAATATTTTTAAAAATAATATTTCACTGTAATACCAAACATACATTTAGTCTAAGCACTGTACATAGCTGGTATCTGGCTAGGACATTTTCTTTTAATTGTCCATTCTTTGCCTTTTACTTCTTCGTCAAATACGAAGGGGAAGAAATAACTTCGTAAATGGATGAATATCTATCATGATAAGACTAACGAATAGATTTGTAGGAGGATTTTGAATTGAATTTAGGACATCTGGAATGTTTCAAGAAGAATAGGCTGGAATCATGGTCTGTTAGCTGTATCTTTTCTTTAGGGTATTCGATAGAATAATTTTCTTATTAAACTTTGGTTATAAAGAGGATCTCGTTCTCATGTTAAAGGGTTAATGTCACCACCTGATTTTCGAGTCCATAGCCAACAGTGCAGAAACAGTATTATAAAGATATTTTACCAACGCTAAATCTCTTAACATACATATCATAAAATAAATTATATATAAACTTAGTAGCGTTTCTTAATTTTTCAAAATATAATATTCTTTAAAATTCCAACCTTAATTAAAACAATATAATAATAAAGCGTCTAAGACATTGAATAAAAAACTATAAAGAAAGCTTCGCAAAAACAAGTAAGACATATCAATAAACAAAGTAATAAAAACTCTCAATCAAATATCAATCTGCTAATAGAAACTAAAAATTTAAAATAATATTAAAATAGAGAGGTAAGTTTAACCAACTCCATAAGGAAATAACATTTAATATACATATTATATATTAATAATTTGCAAGTCATACATATATCGATATAAATATACATACTAGACATATTAACATAAGGTCAAATGACACCCAAAGGTAATTAGATGACATCTGATGGCAACCACTGTGGAAAGATCGATCTCCATAGGCTAGTGCTTTTTTCGCCAGTTAGGTATACGAGATATTATGTTCACATAGAGTAAGCATGCTCCGTAAATATGGAGTTATTGACAAGTATTTTATCAAAAAATAATAGATACTCACATAATTATCAAAGCAAACAAATGTCATATCAAATAAAATTTAATTCAACAAAATAAGAATGTAAAATCAAGAATAGATAAGTACTTAGATAATAAAATAATTTATATATATATATATATATATATGTGTGTGTGTGTGTGTGTGTGTGTGTGTGTGAAATAATCATTTGTACTCATCATATAATTACCGTACATATAATATTTATACTACATGTATATTAAAGATTATCTCACTCACCCGAAAAACAAAAGCGAAAGACAAACGGACGTAGAACCAGAAACTATCAAAGATTGCTAGGAGAAACGCCAGCATAACCTATAACAGATATGAAAAACACTGAAAAAATTACTTGAAACGAATAACATAAAAGATTAAAACTCTAAGTTTAGAAACTAAAATGTAGTTATAAACTCGAACTGATTTACTCGATCGATTCCTAACATAACCCAAAGTTATCAAACCTAACAAATCCGATTGATCCCTACTGTTAGATCAACCAATCGACTGAGATATCCACCTGGTCGACTAATTTAGACCAGTCGATCGATCGAAAACACAAACCAACTAGTTAGTCGGTTTAGATCGACTGATCGATTAGAATTTCCAGATCCCGATCTGTTAGTCTTCAAATTTGCAGATTCTCACAAATAATTATCATGTTTTTCAAAAAAAATCATAATTCAAGTCATATAATCAGCTTGTTTAAGATCAACTAACACCCTAAAACATCAATTAAAACTCTTAAATTATTTTATCATCAAATCAATATAAAAATCCCAAAA
>Ga0307514_10004022_pt1 | contig 13685 bp, 25 predicted proteins | sample 16_EM_MG_FD_203088 | JGI IMG/M metagenome (GOLD analysis project Ga0307514, IMG submission 203088) | Populus trichocarpa ectomycorrhiza microbial communities from riparian zone in the Pacific Northwest, United States - 16_EM | ecosystem: Host-associated > Plants > Roots > Unclassified | place... | reverse complement strand
GAATGTTATCTGCTACTTTCCGGTGGGCTTTCCCCGCCTACTTGGTTTTGTAAGTAAAGTTATCCATTGAAGGCCATAAGTGGTATACGAACCTCCTCCATTTCTTTCGTTAGCCCATCATATGCCTGCCGACAGTGTAGTCCCATGTCAGCTTCTGAAACATTACGCAGAAACACTTTTGATTTACCCCCCCACCTTCCGGACACTAGCCCCATCATCCCTTGCGAACCCTCCCGGCCTCTCCGCAGCTGGAGCTATTGTCAATAATCTCTGCCCATAAGCATCCTCGGCATCCGCACGAAGCCTGGCCACTTGCACAAGTTGTTGGTTCTCAACACACCCTTGCTGGAGCTTATCGAACAGAACATTCAGACCTGAATACGTATTAGAAGCTAGCTACTCGCAAGGACACAGGGCAGGTACCTGTTGCATAGTCGCTGGACCAAAAGGAATCCGCAAACCCCGAAGGCATGTTGGTTATGTTTTTATGGCACGCAAGGGAAAGCTTGAGCTTTTGCGAGTGAGGTCGTATGGTGCTACCTTTTTTTTCAGAAATGTGGATTGAGGCTCAAGCGACTGTACAATGAGTGGTCACGGATGCCAAACTGTAGAACAACGCAGGTACACAGTACTGCAGCAAGCAATTCGTTCAAAGGGGTGATTCGCTTTGAAGAACGTAATCTTTTGAAGGAGGGTAAGAGTATACGTATGAATTTTGGGAACGTGACTACCTGGTAAATATTAATATCAGGATTGGAGGCTGTGAGCTGAATTGGCATGCAGTAGGGTTGATGGGTGTCAACTTTGAACAGGGTCCGGCACCAAGAAAATGGCTTCTGTACCTCAAGGGGGGACTAAGTAAGTCGGTTCGGCGAGAAAAGCAAAGACTTCAAGCTGTTGCTGCTTCCATAAATCTACATAAATCCCATCTATATACTAGATGAGAGGTGTGGCTATACGATCCTCAAACCGAGCTGTGCGAAGTACTTGTGACAGTATACTTCATGCTATTTATAGTAGTATTGATTACGGCATCCTAGGTTATATTCGCATCAGGGTAACTAAGAAACAAAAAAAGATTTATCAAATTAAATAAGGTATAAAGAATAGCCAAACGAGACAAATATGTGGGCTGCTTTAATAAGGGATACCGTTGGTGAGCAGCTGGAACTGGTCGTATCCCTTGGTGGAGTAACTGCTGTAACTCTTCTTAACCAGGCTCCTCATGAAGTCAGCTGCTTCCTTCTCATTCTTGTCCAAAACGAGCCTGTCCTTAAAGTTTTGTATAGTATCGGGCTTGAAACAGGGCAGCCTGGGGAGAGTCAGAAAAAGTCGCCACAAAAGAACTCTCTACCAAAAACTCACCCACTAGCAGACATGACCTTCACACAGGCGGCAAGCTTATCGGCATATGGGCGACAAGCTAGGAATGCCTTGACACACAATTCTTCAAACCAGTGGTAGGGCTGAGACTCTTGATTACCCCCCATTACAGCAATCATCTCTGAGGTGAGCTTGAATGGTGCTCGTTCAAATGTAATACCGCCGGGAGCAATATCAAAGCAGAAACCGAAATCAATGTGGATAATATGTCCAGTGTCGTCAATCATGATATTTCCGTTGTGTCGGTCCTTCAGCTGGAGTAGGTAAGAGATAACCGAGTACGCGGCCATACTCTTGACGAAATTGTTTCGAGCCTCTTGGAATCTAATAGAATCCTCTCCACCATATTTCGTTGTGAAATAATCATACAAACCATTAACGGCTTCACGACCAAGCATATCTCTAGAGATTGACTTCGGGATCAAATCAATAACACCACACTGTAATAAATGTTAGCCATACCAGTTTCAGATATATATCTGATCCTTTACTTACTCCTGGAGCTGTAGCAAGGACTCTATATGGGAAAACATAAACATCTAACCCCACGCTGTTGTAGATGCTCCGAAAGGCTGAAATGATCTGTAAAACCAACATGTCTTGCCTGACATCATCCCCAACTTTGAAGATGGCAGAAAGCCACATTTCATTCGCTGGCTCAGCCGCAGGGGCACTCTGTTGTTCTCTGCGCAGATTCTCTTCTTGGCTATCAACATTGGCTTTTGGGGTTCGTTTGATGCGGAAAGTTGCCATGAATGGTGCTTTAGCATGACTTTGCAGGGGCCGGCCTGACTTGCGGTCGATACCAATGACAATACCATCAGGATTGCTAGGCACGTAAACCCCAACATCGACTTTGATTTTGCGGAGTTCCTCGTCGATTTTCTGCTTCTTTTCAGCTTTCGATTTCTTGATGTAGGGGCGCAGCTTGCCAGAAATCGAGGTGACCTCGCCGAAGAAATTAAACTCTCGTTCATAAAAGCTCTTGTCCATGGGAGAGAAGTTGCTGATCAGGCGTTCCATTGCCATATCAAGCTTGGGCTTGACTTCATCAGGCTTTAAAGGATTGTTAGTCTATGCTACATCAGTAAGATAGTTGAGCTACATACGACTAAGGCCTCTTCATCCTTATAAGCATTTGCTTTCATGTTCCATATAATCTGGTGAGCGAACAACTGGGAGAATTTTGCAGTTTCAAGTATGAAACGCTCCACATAGCCCAATTCATCCCAGCGTAAAGCCTGCACAATCTGTGGAACATAAAAGAAAGTCGCATCCACACTATGGCTCTCTAGTGATCGCATCGCGTACTGAAGTATGAATGCGTTGCTGGAATATGAGGGAAGGAAGAATGTTGTAGCAGTAATAGGATCAACAGGTGCCCAATACAGCAGATACTACGTTCATTAGTATGCAAGTATGAATGAGATAGCAAAATTTCTTACCTTTAATTGTAAGCTAATGTCGGTTGGAACGCCATCTCCAAGAATCAGTTGAATGGCCTCTGGAATATTAACAACTTGCTCCGGAGCTCTGAGAAGGAGGTTGCGAACATTCATGCTGAGCCGTGGGGACTGAAAACGCTTGGTAAGCTGAATGGCGAGCCGTGGGCTTTCTAGCCAAGCTGTTTGAAGGAGTATTGCGATTGAATTCTGTGTACTGCAATTTAGTCACTATAGTTTTCAAAGGTGAGAAAGCTTTTCTTACATCGGCTGGTGATCGAAAAATATAACTGGTATTCTTTCGTCCATTATCAAGGGGGTAAAGCCAGGTCGTGAGCCGTGCATGCTCGTTTTCTAGCAACATACATACAAGGTCTTGCTTGGGGCGAAGCGCTTTAGCATATGGAGACTCTATCTCGCTCGGCTTGGGCGACATCTGCAAAAACAAGTTCATGATCTCGGTCATGGCCTGTAGCTCAGACCTGAGTTGCAAGCGGTTGCCGCCAAAAGTCCAACTAATGAAGAGGTGTTAGTATGGGTCCGTATGATAAGTGATACTGATTTTAGTAGTTTTTCACCGACCTTGGTGCATTGCTGAACCACGACAGAGCGCCTGATAGGATCTGGTCCTTGAGCTTGTATTGTAAAGTGTAGCTTATTGTGTTGCTGCTACTACTGAAACGCAGTACTTGAAGCCCGAAAATGGTGAGTTGCAAACGGGTCTCACGCGCCAATGGGTGCCCAGTTGCATCCTTAAGCCCTGCCATTGATACTCTGACGATCCTCTGAAATATTTTGATTATGTGGGGGTTTCCTAGGCGGCACGCATGGAAGTGACTGGACAACATGTGGAGTATTTTTTGGTGGGGTGTTATCAAATTCAGGGCATCACGTTGTTGTCTCATAAGTACCTCCTTGTCAGATGGCGCATACTCCATTTTCATACTAAAGGCATCCGGTGCTCTGGATGATTGTGACATGTTAATAGGGAACCGAGATGAATTGGTAGATATGCCTTACAGTATTTTGTCTGAGAATAAACCAACCTTCTTACGAACAGTTTCTTCCCAGTGTTGCGCAATTTCAACCAAAATTCGCGATTGCACTCGTGGCTTTTCGTTGATGATTCCCACCCAGAGGGAAATGCCCAGTTTAATCGATTGCTTGGTGAAGATCGTGAATGGTATGCTGACAAGATAGGACACAATTGGATGAGAATTCTATAAGCTGTTAGCGCAGCATTCGCAGATTATGTTAAAGGAGTGCCATTACCTCCTTGGATCGGCACAAGAGAGCTGCTGCACGCCGCAGGACGTCACGCTGCTCAGCAATTGTGACAAACTTGTTGGCAACGGCACGATGTTGCATGTTTTCTAGCACAGCCATTGTCTCCTCATCCTCCCCAATAACCCGCCCAGGGCGGCCTATCTGCATGAATCTCATCCATTCCTTCCCATGCTCGGGGGTTGGGTCAGCGTGTCGATAGCCCTGACGTGTAGTATACTGCTTCATGAAGTCCGAGGCCGCAGTCGCGCCATCTAGTGAATCTAGCGATGCTATAACAGAGTCAGTACATACTGAAATACCAAAAGCAGATGCAACATTTCACCTAGGCGCTGATCACTTGTGGGAACTTCTGAACCAATTGTTAAGGCAAAGGACCGCCCTAAGGAAATATGTCCAAAAGAATTATCATCACCGTGTTCAGATAGATAAGTCTATACATATTAGTCTGCCTGCTTTGCCTCCATCTAGGCATGGGATTTGAGTACCTGAAGCAAGCCTTTGATGTCCATTGGTGCCATGTTCAGGACATGAAGTACCCATTTGCGGGAGTTTGTGTGGAATGCCTTCAAAATATTTCTCCTGAGAGGGTAAGAATCTGAGAGCTCAATGGTGACTCCTCCTCGTACAGATGTCATTGTAGATCTCCATGAGTATTCATCGATTTCTTCGTCAAGACAGCTACGCCACATAAGTGTGAGGAGCTCAAGCATGGCATAGAGAGAGCTTTGCTGACACAAGGCAGATGGGATAGCACCAATGATCCGCTCAGCACAAGATATTGCAACGGCATGAACTTTCTCCACCCTATGGCAACATTTGGTAAAAACTTTCACCAGTTGTTTTCCAACTATGGCAGCAGAAAATTCTGGATATATTCCTGCTCTTGCTTTGTCTAAGTATATCCTCGTGACCTGTTAAATAATTAGCCAGGCAGGGTAGCTTCAGAGTGCTCGACAAACCTCATTGGCAATTGTCATCATGCACCCTGCGGTATCCCCGGCCTTGAGCAAAGGATCCACGAAATAAGAAAGGACTTCAGAGCAATTGCCACAACTAGCTCGAAGTGACTCTAGGAGGAAAGCAGTTTCGAGGAAGATAACTTTTGGATAGGACAGGCTACCGATGTCCTTCGCATGTTCAGGTAGTAGTTCAATCAACCGCTTCTTGTGCTCAATTGTATTTGGCGCATTCATACCCCGCCGAAGGACAGTGTTAAGCTCCATATCACTCTCCAACAACGTTGTACGGGTATCAGCAATTAAAGGTGGACTGATCTTTGCAATAATACGCAACTCTGTACTGTACTTACGTGCGAGAACTGTTCCACGAGAGAACCCATGGACGACGCAGTTATACCAGGCATCACGACAGATTGATTGGATTTCGGCACTCATAGAGCCAATAGACTCCAGATTGTGGCTAGTGAAGAGAAGTGCAAGAGGTGGCAAATATTGTGAGATGTCACGAGCAGCGAGCTGTACACGAAATCAGTGCAAGTTTAAATTCAGTAACAATGGAAAGCTAACCTCGAGATCAGATTGCCGTTTAGGCTCATTCTCTTGAACATCGCCTTTGGCGACAATACATTCAAGGATATCAGTCAAGTACACCTCGAGCAATGGAGAATCTGGTTCAATGTTTTTCGAGATGTACTCTCTTGCCGCCAGAATCTTCATATTGTAACATGTTAGCCTCACTGGTTGACTGTGACTTGACACAGTAGGGATAAGCGTACGGCATTCATCATAGTAGTATCATCGTTGACAACGGCATCGGATCCTAGCTTCGAGTAGAGCTTGAGGATTGACTTAAATTCTGTGACGTTCGCTACCAGTGCAAGGGATGCAACTCGAATTACGATCTGAGTGTCCACTGTAGGGTTGACCTTGCCAGTCTTTTGGGTGAGGATGGACTGGGCCAGAGCTATAATCTAAGACAATGTTAGCTAGGATCTACAGGAAGATACTTTTAAGGTGCTTACCTTTTCGTCCTTGCAGGTTTTGGCTACTCCAACGACCGCCTCAATCACGCTGGTGTAGACATGGAGCTTCTCTTCATCTGAGTTTAGTGCTAGAGAGATAGCACTACCTGTGGTTTGTTGGTCATACGGCAGGAGCCTGTCTCGTAGGGAACCACCTTGCAATGCACGTTCTGGAACACCAGAGGAAAGGACATTTCCCAGTGTATAAAGGGTGGTGATAATGACATCCTGAGATAAAAACTTCAACACAAATGCCAAACATTGTGCGGCAACTTTGACAGTCACTTGACTGGGGGAATTTCGAACGATGAACCTTGGCAGTGTACGGCTCAGGGAAGAAGCCAGAGCAGGATCCCTTTGAGAGACAATCGCCATTACTTTCAGTATAACCCCTGCTAGTGTCTCGTCTGCCATCTGAATTGGATCTTGTATAGTTGAATCCAACCACTTCATCAATAACTCCCGATCCCCGGCAGAACCGCTGAGGATAACACAGCCACAGTATGAAGCAAGAGCGAAAGCTTTCACAGAGAACGCGAGATGCTGCTGCCAGGCTGTGCCAAGCTGCAAGTAGTCTGCTCCATCTTCAATCAAAGCAATTTCTTCTGCAGCAATTTCAGCAAGGGATTGAACGGTAGGGAAATCTTCCTCTTCCTCGCTGAGCTTAATTCCGGTCTTTTCTGCATCATCTTGGGACATGAGAATATCAAGTATGTCATTACTTTGCAAAATCGTCGGATCTGTGACCAGCATAGTTGACGTGATAGATAGTAGCAGTTTCATGAAGCCGCACTGAAGCAACATTGAACCAAGTGGCCTCCCATTGGCGGCGTAGTGGCGGCTGTAGCGCTTCCAGGCCCGCAAATGTCGGTCATGTGAGTTCCTAATCGTTGAGAATGTAGCCTCAACAGAAATGGGGAAGCTATTCGACAGGATCTGTTTCGCCCTCGTGATAAGGCTGAGTTGTTCATTTGGCGTCCAGAAATATATATATGTTGCTGCAGTTTCAAGAAATCCCAGGAATGAGGCTACTGTGGACGCAAAATTCAGAAGCTCAGAATCTTGAAACTCAATCTCTGAAAATGAGAGTACATTGTCGATATACCGGTCCACAGCCATGCGGATGTCCTCGTGTAATTTTGGGAACCGTAAACCAAGGCACAAGATAGCCTCGGATAAACTTGAAGTCAAGCATTCCCATGGGGATGGCTGAATACTAGATAAAAACGGGGACGGGGTGATCTTTTGGCAATGGGATTCGACCAAGTAAGGATATAATTGAGAGAGAAGCTTCTCAGCACTATCTATGCTGTCCATGAGAGGAGCGGCTCTGCAAAGAGCAAGCAATACCTGTAGTTCCCTGACAGACTATCGAGAAACCTTCATTAGCAGAGCTCCAGAACATCCCAAAAGATAGAGCGGACCATTGAAATTTGTGCAGTCCACGAGTGCCCCTTCACAGCACCGTTACTTTGGGTAAGGTGCTCGGTCTGAGAGGGGCATTCTGCTGCCAGTCTATCAAGATCCGCATTCCCACCACCGCGATCTGCCTTTGCAGCTGGACCTGCCGAGAGTGATGCGATTCGAAGCAAAGATGCATGACGCAAACCTCTCGAAGCACTACAAAATGGGAGACTCAATTAGCAAGGGCAGATGTGGAGTGCCAGGTACGACGTACAAGTTCATTGTGAAATGCTAGTGCAATCCTGAGACAGATTTCAAAGAGCCGAAACCGAATGGCCAATCCGCCGTGAGGGAAATTTTCTTTGAAGCCACAATTCCGAAGATGAGATGAACTGTAGTCTGGTTGCACTACCCCTCGTAGGTGAACTGGAAGACAGGAGTAGTTATCCATTGACAGTCCAATTACTGAGGCTCAGGATGCACTGACGTTAATTCACGCTAGCGTGTCTGCATCACGTTACCCAACCTACCATGGATATCCAGGAACGCGAAATTGAATACAAGTCTATGAGGGAAGGGGGTTTAGACCCAAGACACAAGCTGTCATGAGCCTTCATACCTTCATACCATATCAATATGGCATGAACCATACTGTGATCTTCAAACACGTTGGGAAGTGAACTGGTCCCACACTACCAAAAGTTAGGGAAAAAACGATTGGATCTTAAACTCCTCAAACCACGCGGTTCACCCACAGAGCTGCAACTTGCAGTCCCTCCGACTGACATTCGACTGTAAGAGTCACAACTGCCGAGTAGTGCCAATTGACACGATAATTTGGAACTCTCAACACTGTAGAGCCAACACATTTCACGTCTCTCCGCAAACTTGCTGTGGAGCTCTGAACGCCCACGCCTTATCTGTTAAAATGCCAGCAAAAAAGGATCAGAGTGTGCTCAAGCGTAACTTGGTAAACATCTTCATCTCTATGACCTGGCCAAGTTTGAAGTTTAACGTCACTGACGTCAAAACAGCCACCATCCTCCCCATCATCGCCGGAGAGTTCAGCGAAGAAGCCCAGAAGGTCTCAGCGTATCAACCCAGTCGTGCAAGCCGAGGCAAAGGAGGAAAGACTTGAGCACACTGCGTCACCATCACAACCTGCCAAATATGGGGCGATAACACCTAAGTCATCGTCACCCCCACCTTTTCCGGATACACAGGTAGCCTCTCAAGTGCACTTCACACAACCGGACCATAAAGAGGAGGCTAAGGATGTCTGGGGATACTTAACGCCGATGAACAGTGGTAATGGCGAAGTATTGACGCTTTCAAAACGCACAAACTGTAACAAGAATGCAAACACCAAGAAAGGAACGAAAAAGCCTTCAGTCGGTACCGGTGGGTATCTAATTGGGCGTCATGCGGAATGCGACATCGTAGTTGAAGCCCCTGTTGTGTCGAACAGACATTGTGTGATTTTCAAAGTAAGTCCATAGGGACATTCCGTTTTTCCGAGTATGTTTGAGCTTATGTATGGTGAACCTAAAGGAAACCTCCGGGGCTGAGCCGGTAGCCATCCTTGAAGACCTCTCAAGTAATGGAACTTTCGTTAATGGGACGATTGTTGGAAGGAATCATCGATGGACACTGAGAACCGGGGATGAAATCTCTGTTGCGGGAGCAGCCATCTTCGTATTTCGGTATCCCCACCATGCCACAGCTGGTCGCTTCGAAGAAGCCTATACAATGGGACAGCGTTTGGGGTCTGGGCACTTTGCTACTGTCCATATCGCAACTGAAAAGCGGACTGGGACCAATTATGCTGTTAAAATCTTCAAAAAACCAAAAGCTGAAGAAAAGTCTCGCCTGACAGGACTCCACCAGGAAATTGCCGTTCTGATGTCTGTTTCACACCCGAATGTCCTGTGTTTGAAAGAAACGTTTGATGAGGATGATGGAGTCTACCTTGTGCTGGAACTGGCTAGTGAGGGAGAGCTATTTGAGCACATTATCCAACAAGGAAAGTTATCAGAGGAAGACACACGTAGAGTATTCGTACAGTTGCTTCAGGGTCTCAAGTACTTGGTTCGTCACCCAGATACGCTGGAAATTTCCCATCTCAGAATTGTTTGCAGTTGAAGAGAATATGATACTGACCTAATGTACAGCATGAACGGAATATTGTTCATCGGGATATTAAACCTGAGAATATTCTTCTGTGTGATAAAAATCTGACGGTGAAGCTGGCGGACTTTGGCCTCGCTAAGATCATAGGAGAGGATTCATTTACTACGTCTCTGTAAGTCAACTGCAATATTCTTAATTTTCACATATTGCCACTTACTTACCCTGATGTTTAGTTGCGGAACTCCTAGCTGTAAGTCCGGTAGTGTTCAACTTTGCACCCCTCATAGTTATTGACATCTCCGTCCTAGATGTTGCACCTGAGATACTCGAAAATCACAAAAACCGGAAATATTCCAAAGCCGTTGATGTCTGGTCCCTAGGAGTAGTCCTGTATATCTGCCTCTGTGGTTTCCCGCCGTTCAGCGATGAGTTGTATTCTGAAGACTTCCCATATAACCTTTCTCAACAGGTATGTTCTCCCAATCTGACATGTGGTCTTCTCATCCCTAACTCATGATAAACTAGATCAAACTGGGAGTTTTTGAATATCCCACACCATATTGGTCCAACATCAGTGATGAGGCCTTGGACTTAATCGACCGCATGCTCACAGTAAATCCTGATGAGCGTATCACAGTTCAGAGGGCTCTTGAACATCCTTGGGTGCAGAAAAAACGAATGGTACCACCTGGTATTACTGAGTCCACTGAGAGTTTGGATGGCGCATTCAATGCCATGGGTTTCTCCAAGAGGAAGGTGGAGCGAGAGCGAACCTTACTCTCCAATGCAGTCAAGAACAGTCGCAAGCAACCTGACCAGGAGAAACCTGTCGTCGTCAAAGAGGTCGAGGCCCCTAGTGAAGAGACCAAGGCAAGCAGTACCTCTACCCCTGCAGCTACTACTGCCTTCATGAAGGTCGGCGGGAAAGGGGTCCACGAGACTTTGTACCCGGCGGAATCGGGAGCCAGTCAAAAGTCAGACTTCCCATTGTTTTAAGTGTTACTCAGTGGATGTCCAACACAACAGGTATAGATATATCTGTGCGTCGTCTATATTTTTACGGTTGTTGCCTATCATTACACTGATCTGGCATTCATATTCATTTTTGGGGTAGTTAAACACTTATTTGGAGGTGGTTGAACAAAGCGAGTTGTCTAGTGGTTTACCAAAAAGGCTTGCAATAGGGGTTACGTATTTCTTCTTTAGGGCGTGGTGAGAATTGCTATCAGGCGATTTCGTTTATAATAAAATATATTCGGTATACGACATTTAAAGCTAGCCTGCCTGGAGCTCAATCATTACGCACGATCGTCTCACACCTTATCATACTCATACTTGTGTTCCAGTTCCCAAGACTGAAATCTACTTAAGTACCTGCGCTAAATAAATACGCCCCGGGAAAACTACATCAGGCCCGGAATCTTGAAAAGCCGAGAGTCATTCAATTTTGTGCCTGCTATGCATTACTTCTCATCGTTGTGAAGAACCTTAAGGGTTATCAACTGTACTTTATGTACGGAGTATATACCACATCCACTGGCGAACAACTGTCCATGTCGGTTTTCAAGACATAGACCAAGCTCACGTTAAAGCCACTTGTTTTTGACCTTGTATATATATCGAATTTCCTGCGTGAGCTCGGCCTATGTCTTGAAAAGCGACATGGACCATTGTTCACCAGTGGTGTGGTACTCCGTACTCGAACATACATATCAAGCAGGCTCTTAGCATTACCCAGAGGTTGCTAGCTGAGACACTCTAGCGGATCGGCGTCCCCTGATAGAGAACCAGGATCCAACAACAAATTTATCTCAGGAGAGGAATTGCCTCTGCAGCTGCAGCTGTTATATAGGCTCCGACCGAAGCTTAGAGTACTTAGCTATATATCTACAGGCGCCTTTACTCCGCATCACCATTGTGGAGTTTCTTGTGTTTTCCCTCAGACTTTTGTCGAACGTAAACAACAATGGGCCTCCTTTCGGAACTGGTGGTCCAATTGATCCCATTTACCCAGAAGCTTGTGCAGCAGAGCACTCCAGTGCTGGTGGTTGGTGGTATATTTGGGTTTTGCGTCTTCGCAACTGTTCTCAACATTATCCAGCAACTCCTTTTTGCGGACCCAAATAAACCACCTGTCGTCTTCCACATCTTCCCATTTTTTGGTTCAACGATCATCTATGGAATTGATCCATACAAGTTCTTTTTTGCTTGTCAGGAGAAGGTACGGGTAGCTTGCTCCGCCTGATCGGGGAGAGCTAATTGGACTGCAGTACGGAGATACATTCACTTTCGTCCTGCTCGGTAGGAAAATGACCGTCTACCTGGGGCCGAAGGGCAACGATTTCATCTTTAACGGCAAGCTGTCGCAAGTCTGTGCGGAGGAGGCCTATACCCATCTCACCACGCCTGTGTTTGGAACAGATGTTGTTTACGATTGCCCCAACTACAAGCTTATGGATCAAAAGAGGGTATGTTGCACTTTTAAGGGCAATTGAGACATATAGTAACAAAGCATTCACTGCAGTTCATGAAGTTCGGTCTGACCTCTGAAACCTTCAGAGCCTATGTTCCGCTGATCGTCGAAGAGGTTGAGACCTACGTCAAGAATAGCCCACTGTTCTCTGCAAAGAAGGGCTCTGTTGACCTCCTCGGCGTTATCCCCGAACTCACTATCTTCACCGCTTCCCGTACGCTTCAAGGAAAGGAGATCCGAAAGGGATTCACCGGCGAGGTTGCAAAGCTCTATCATGACCTCGATATGGGTTTCACTCCAATGAACTTCATGTTCCCGTGGTTTCCTTTTCCCCAGAACAAGCGTCGTGATGCTGCCCAGCGAAAGATGGCTCAGACCTACATGGACATTATTACTAAGCGTAGGGCTGTGGCAGCACGTGGGGAACAACCTGAGGAGAAGGATATGATTTGGAACTTGATGAACCAAAAGTACAAGGATGGCACGGTCGTCCCGGACAAGGAAATTGCCCACATGATGATTGCGCTACTTATGGCCGGTCAACACACTTCAATGGCTACTGTGACATGGATTCTCTTGCACTTGGCTTCAAGACCTGATGTTGTGTGAGTCACCCGGTTTTGGTTTGGGGGCAAAGCTAATGATTTTACAGTCAAGACCTCTATGGGGAGCAGCAACGTGTTTTCGGGAAGGACCTCGGACCCCTCAGCTACGAGTCTCTCAGTGAGCTTACCCTCCTCAACTATGTCATCAAGGAAACCCTCCGTCTTCACCCCCCACTTCACTCCATCATGCGTAAAGTGAAGTCTCCAATGCGTGTCCCAAACACCCACTGGATTATTCCCGATGATCACTACTTAATGGCTGCCCCTGGTGTGTCCGCAATCGACGGCAAGTATTTCAAGAACCCAACTACCTATGACCCATACCGATGGGCTGGAGAGAAAGAGACCGCAGAAGAAGAGGAGGAGAAATTCGACTTTGGTTATGGCTTGGTCAGCAAGGGTACTGGTTCTCCATACCTTCCATTTGGTGCTGGGCGACATCGCTGCATCGGTGAGCAATTTGCAAATGTCCAGCTTGGTACTGTGATTTCCATGTTTGTGCGGTTGTTCAAAATGCACCTCCCCGATGGGCAGAAGGAACCTGCTCCACCAGATTATACCGTGAGTGTTCCCAATTCCTTCAGAGAATCCTAGCGTGTAGCTAATATTTTTAGTCTCTCATTGCTATGCCCCAGCGTCCCGCGACCATGATTTACGAATGGCGGAACCCGGAAAAGATGTAGGTAGTCAATGATGGATGTTTGCGTGTAGAGCTGGGTATACTTGTTGAGTGCCTGTACTGCGATCCTTTTAATACATAGTTAAGGCATGGTTTGGCGTGGGATCATGCATTCCTATCATGACCAATGGCTCTTGCAAATATTTTGTACATAGTTTTTTTCATAGATAGTGGTAGTTCAGGTACTTCGTAATGATACTTAGTGGGCGAGGAGTTCGTGGGTGATAGCTAGTTCTTATATGTATATATAAACATTTGAAAACGTTTCCCTAAATATTTTTTCTTAAATATGATATACAGC
>Ga0307514_10004021_pt1 | contig 13687 bp, 18 predicted proteins | sample 16_EM_MG_FD_203088 | JGI IMG/M metagenome (GOLD analysis project Ga0307514, IMG submission 203088) | Populus trichocarpa ectomycorrhiza microbial communities from riparian zone in the Pacific Northwest, United States - 16_EM | ecosystem: Host-associated > Plants > Roots > Unclassified | place... | reverse complement strand
ATAGGGAAAGGGAGAGTCTAGTGAAATACAAAGAGGCTAGTTGTTTTTTTCAAACTGCACGGTGAAGCAATTTACAAGTAGTTACGTAATGATCCTCCTAAGTACCGCTCGCACAGTTGCACATCCTCCGCATCCAACATGCATCAACCGCGCTCAGGGTCTCCGGCACGAAGAGATCATCATGTTGAAGGTAATAAAAGGCAATATCTGAGTCTCCGCGACGACCCCACAATTTCCAGGTCAAGGCCATCCCGCTCGAGCTCTCCTATAGGGCGGCTCAGTCGAAGTCCAACTCGTAGACAGAGGGACGGTTCGAGGTCCAGGCGTTCCAGTTCAAGAACAAGAGAAAATAAACGGAAACGTGATGTCAGGTCGCGTTCTCGTTCTTTGGAAAAGGTCGTGGACCCAAAGAAGCACAAACGGCGTTCACGTTCGATTTCTAGTTCCTCAGATTTGGGTGAAGGGTCTTCACATCGGAAAAAACGAAAGCGGAAAAGAAGCAGGAGCAACGAACGTCGGAAAGACAAAAAACGTGAAAGAAAGGAGCGAAAGGAAAAAGTCTGTTCAGAATTGTATTCCTGCCGCTATTCCATCTCAATAGATATTCTTCCTCTAGAAAAAGAAAGAAAAGACATCTACACCCCATTGGGGCAAATATGGTATTATTTCGGACACAGAGCAAGTATATTCTCTTATCGGCGTCAAGAATCCCGGCTCATTTTTTCACAGTATTTTCAGGAAAGACCAAGAGTTCAGGACATGGCTTGTGGAGGAACGCAAGATAAATCCTGAAACTATTTCGAAAGATGTACAGAAAAAGGAGTTTGCTCGCTTCACAGAAGATTACAACACAGGTAAGAAATATAATCATCTCGTCTGCTGCCCTGGGTTAGATTACCACTTCCTTCAGCGACTTTACCACATGAAAAGTACTATAATATGGAGGCTTATGAACGACGTATGTCAGCTTTACGACAAGGCGAATATCTTCCTCCGTCAGATGACTTGTATGACTTCGATGCCGACTTGAAAGCCGTTTCGAGTGCGCACAAAAGGAAGACATCTGATCAAGACACTTACATGAACAAGGAGCAACTGATGGAATTGCGCAAGGTCCAACAACAACGTAATGAGGTAAAACTTTTGATTTCACTTAGATCAATGGGCCATTCCAATTGATCTCTTGCCTTGCTTCTTAGATTGGTCGAATGAAACTGCTCGGCATGGATGTGAAGCAGAATTTCGGTGTGCGAATGGACACAACATATGATTGAATAACATAATCGCCTACGATCAACTTGTATGTTCAATCTGATTGACGAATAATCTAGTCTTTTCCATCAAGCTATCTTTCAGGCTACAGGCCCGTGCATAGAATCAATCAGAGTTGCATCAAATGCAAATTTCCGAACCCCGATTCTGGGAGTATACATTCAAAGCATCATGATGTAGGAAAAGATCAAATAAATTTCGCGTAGTTTATTTACCGCTCGAGCTCGTTAACGTTGCGCACTCTGAACCTAGTAATTGCGGCACGTGGCCATGGCATTGTATTCGAGCGCCCCTTTATAAACGTAGACACCCTTTTGTGATGCCGCACAACGATGAAGAGCAGTCTTTCTTTGAACGCGAACGCGACAAACTCTCGAGAGAGATTACTTTGGTATATCCAGATATCTGTCTCATTATGCCGATGACCTAACCCTCTCTCGATCAAGGGATTTGAAGATCTGCTTTCATCAACAAACGTTTTAAACCGCAAACTTGAGGAAGTGCTCGGCATGACAAAGGAATACGACACCATTGCTTCCTTATGGCAAACCTTTCATCAGTTGATGCGGAGTTCCAGCGAGGAGGAAGGGAACGATTCGACTTTGGAGGAACAAAACATGGCGGGCATGCCGGGGACGGGTGGGCACGTAGTTGCGAGTACAAAAGCGACGACAAAACACCAACAGGGATAATTTGAAACTAGTCACAAGTCAGACACATACAAGTCCATGGAATCGATAATTTGAAGAAAGAAAAGACAGCGATATACGGTGATTAAAAGCGTTAGAAACAAACTAAAAGTAATATAAGAAATATGTAGTCAATTTACATGTCAGCCCAGCCCGCGACCTACACTCTGGTTAGTGGACAGCATAAGGATCTCCATGAAAATGCCTACCCAAGAGAAACCGTTGAATTCGGCTTGATCGCGAGTAGACAACTGTCCGTGCACCGGCGTCAATGTGGGTTGCTCGCGAGTAAATTCTTCGTCGAAATTGCTCGTATCGGCGTTGCCGTTCTGTACAAAAGGGAGCTTAGACTGGATAACAATCAATAAAAAGTATCACGTACGATTGTGGGGAAATAAGGAGGAGGTATTCGCTTGTGAAAGACATCATCCCAACCGACGTCCTTGAAGAATGGCTGTCGCTTTATTTCTTCGGCGTCCTCTTTGCCTGACCCAAGTCGACGAGTTGGATCCCTTGTCAACAGCTGTAGACGATGTTCAGTATTGGCATATAACATCATTGTTGTCCCTTTACCTTCTGAAGAATTGAAACCGCATCCCTCGGCATTGTAATTGGGTACAGGGGCTCGTCCTCAAGGATGGCATCAAAGATCTCATCCTCGTCATCTCCACGAAAAGGGGATTGACCCAACAACATCTCGTAGGTAAGGACACCGAAAGCCCACCAGTCCACTGCACGGCCATATCGTTGCTCAAGTAGGATCTAAATGATAGTAAAAAATGGGCCGTTCAAGAGAAAATTTCTTGGAAAACGACGAACGAACCTCTGGTGCCATGAACTCGGGTGTACCACAGAATGTACTTGTCGTCTGACCATACCACATCTCTTCCTTACACAAACCGTAATCTGCAACCTTAACGTGACCGTCAAGCGTCAGCAAAATATTATCTAGTTTCAAGTCGCTTCATAAATATCTTTCAGTCGACTTTTTAGAGAGGACTGAAAAGGGATTGCACAGACCGATAGATAATTCCGTTCGCGTGGAAATATTCAAGGGCAAGAAGCACTTCTGCCGCATAAAATTTCGCTTGCCGTAGAGAGAACTGCTTCCGTTGAATATGCAGCATCAGATCACCTCCACTGACATACTCCATGACAAAGTAGACACGAGTCTCTGTCTGGAAACAGGAATGAAGCCCAAGCAGGAATGGATGACGCTCCTTGGCAGCGGTCAAAAAGACACGCTTTTCCGATCGGGTGCTGATGGCGCATACGTCAAACGGCAATACATCATGCAGGATCAATGTTACTAACCTTTCCACCTCGTCATTGTCGATGATAAATTCCTTTTTCAAGACTTTGATTGCGTAGAGGAGGTTTGATCTCTTCTCTTCGGCTAACATGACCTTACCAAAATTACCTTTTCCAAGAACAGCTAAAAAGTTGAAGTCGTCAAGCCCAACTTTCCGTTTTCGAGTGCTCTGTCTCGTAGGTTGAGGCAGTGGTTGCTGATGCAAACGCGGCGACATTTGGGCCATTGGAAGTGGCACAGAACCGGGACGCTCCGTCGGACGCCCTTGTGGTCCTGATGGACCAGAGGGGGCAGAGGGTACAGGACGGGGTTGTTGAGCCGGGTGCATTGGCATCCTGGGTGGCTGCTGTTTCAACATCGAGTGAGGATACATTCGGACAATACTCAAAATTGCCATACCTGAAAACCACCAGGACCTGGACTATAGGAATTTTCTTGCGGAGGGGCGCCGGTGTCATAGGGGACTGGAATTCGACTTGGTATGGCCTGTTCTTGAGGGTAGCCTGGTATCACGGGTACCCTTGCTCCAGGAGGGGGTCCCTGAATCGGCCGTGGTGGACCATACGTAGAAGTTTGCTGAGCCGAAGGAAGTTGTTGTTGTTGAGGTGGTGATGTTGGCCGATAATAGCGTGAATCAGGGTATCGGTCAGAAGGTGGAGGTACAGACGCCGGTCGGCCATAAGCGTCGACAGTTGGCGGTGCTGGTTCAGGTGTTGAAAGTTTTAGTTGTCCCATGGGCACGTCAAGAGACTGTGTGCTAGTAGGCGTTTGGTCTGTTGGGTGTCGAGGAAGCTTGGCCGCTCTGTCACCCCGCAGCTTGTTGATATCCCTCCAGTTGCGAAGAAGCTCATTGGCAGTTTCCATGGACATCCCACAGAAATCGGGGACAAGATGAGCGCAGTTGGCGTGACATGTAATGTTACAATCCAGACATTTACGAGCGTTTTTTCGTCCGAGAGGGAGCATGTATCCGCAATGACAACACCAATTCGCGCCAATGTTGGTGAGAGGTTCGAAACGATGTGGAATGCGGTGGTTGATCTTCTCCTCATCGCCGTCCTAGATAATCGGTGAGATGATTCCAAGAATGGAGAAGAGAAGACATACACCCGTAGTAGACTTAGATATACACTTAGTGATAACTTTTTCATAGCACTTCTTGTGGCACATATAGCGACAATCCTCACACTGATATCCAACAGCATTGAGCAGGAAGTCATTGCAGAAAGCACAGAGCATAAGCTGATAGAATTGCTTTTGCACGAATTTGTGTCCATTCATCTCGTAGACTTCGCCTTTGCGCTTTCTAACAGCACCTTGGCGGCCGAGACCTCCGAGGCCGCCATCCAAAGGACGTTTTCGTACATTTTCTTTGACTATAACGGATTTAGTCAACTAAAAACCGCACCGGCAAACGTGCTTACCGAAATTAAGTTGTAGACCAATGGCGCCAGCAGGTTCGACAGCAAACCAAGCATCAATGCCATCCGAACCCTGTCCAGGGAATCCGGACCCGGGAGCACCAGGTGGGCCATAGCCTAAAGGCGTGTTCACGTCACCAGGTCCTACAGGCTGTTGCACCATGCCGGTTGGACTGTCTCCAGGCATAGCCCCTGCAGTGACCCATCCACCCTGGGCGTCCATTCCCACTTTTTGACGCCTGAGAGCGTCCACTAAATCGTTAATGCGTATCCACAGGAGACCAATTGGAAGAGGGTTGGGTTCGCTGATTTGTTTGTCGTAGACGACGATTTCGACTTCATTTGCTTTGTCAACTGAAATTTCGAAGTCTTCATTCCATCTGTCAGTGCGTGATGGGTGAGATTTTGCTAATTGGGTGCCTTCAACTTTTATTGAGACAAAGGTGTCGACGGCTTTAGAAGCTGAACGAGAACGCGACACAATGGGGGCGTGGTCAAGCTCACGGGCTCCCTTCACGGTCACATATAATGTACCGGAGAGAAGCTTTGAGCGCAATTTGTCTTTTCGTTCGCTATCATTCATGCTAGTATCTGTAAAGTACATCAAGAAGATGCCGCAAAGAAGTAAAAAAGACATACCATTCTCCTCATCCTCCACATCATCCAAAATATGTAAGTTCTTGTACCGCTTCAAAGCAGACTCCAAGAGTTGAATTTTTTTGTCGCTCTCAAATCTTTTGGCTTCAGCATCTGCCTTGGACTTTTTGTCACCGTCCGCTTGATACAATTTTGCCATCTTATCGATACCCTTCTTATACTGCAGTTCCACTTGGTGCTTGAACTCCAGCTGATGAAGCATTTTAGATATCTTCTTGGGAGTGAAGGGTGTGTCCGCCTTGATCAAATCCAGATTGGTATATTGCTTGTTTCTTGATAGCTGACCTGGACGGCTGCCATACAATCCCTGCTCTGGAGACCGCCCTCTCGATGAAGGATCTTGTTCTTTGGGTGGCACCTAAAAATTGACATAAACACTTGAATATATTCTGTTCGCCCCTGGAACATACCAGTGGAGGTTGAACCCCGGCAAATAATCCCGAAGGGTCATCTCGTTGGAGTTGTTGTGCCTTGCGAGCCTGAAGCTCACGAAGCGTATCTTCGAAATAGGCCAAACTACGCTCTGTCTCTCTAATTTTTGCGTCGTTGCGACGGAGGACGTCCTGATTTGAGGTAGCCTGACGAAGGAGCTGTGTTGCCTCCAGGATTTTGCGTTCTGTCTGTATGTGTTTCCATGTCTCTGCAATCTTGTGGTCAAGTTCTTGACTCTGGGAGGTCGTGAGCGCAATCCGAAGAGATCTAAGGGTAATAACGAAGGACTATACCATGATTGCTAAGGACTTGCAAGTCGACCGCTAGGAGTCGACGTGGATGATGAAGTCGGCAGAGAGTCAGTGATAAAAGGCAAATCGGGCTGTGGCTGGGTTCTGCATTTACCGAAAGGGGCAGTGATCAATAAATAAATCTCGTGCAATAAAACTCTGGGGTTCTGTCAAGTCGTTTATTTCACTTTTAAATAACTAATGCCCACCATCGCATTTCAATCGCGGATAAGGACTGTCTCTGACAATTCTGCGTTGAGTCTAGTTGTCCGCCACCGTCTGGTTGCTGGTGAACCCTCTGATACTCTGCAAATCATGAAAATTTCTCCTCCGGCCGTTGACATAATCCCCGTCTCTCCGCTGACCATCTCAATCTCTGCAACGTTGAATGGCAGAAGGATACCGCTCGAGCAGTTGATATTGTCGCGCATAGCCCAGTACCTGCCAGAGTACCTTCGTACCGTATGTATAATCAGGACTCTGGCTTATGCATCAACTTGTTTATTGCTTCCTCAGAATTCTGGGGAACTCGGACTGGACTTTGTTTCTGACGTTTGTATTAACGAGGACACTGGTTTACCAACTTGTATTGGCTGCTTATCGCTAAAAGCCCCTTTCCTTCAACTGATACACATAATTCTTCAGTCTTCTGCACCGCATCACGGGCAAACCGGCTCATGGACAATCAGCGGCCTCACTTGAAACTCCTGGGCTTTGATATAGAATACGTCTGGAACGAACCCTCTCTTTCAGAAATTTCACAGACGGCTTCACACAGTCCTTTCTCTCGTCAACTTCCCCTTTCATATCTAACAGCGGTCAATAACGTTGTTGGTAGGTTTGTAACTTTTCAGTTAGTAAAGTAAGTGTTCTTGGTGTTCTTCCCTGTAAATAATAATTGGGTCTTTTCAGACGCTACCCTTGTATTTTTGGGTCTTGGTGTCAGGTATTATTGTCAAGCACTTTTCACGTCTTTACTGCTTATGATAAAAAGCAACTCGATGTGGAGCAAACATTTATCCCCTCTTTGTTTTCCTCTTTACGCAACATTTCGAAGCGCTCTAAGAATCCCACATTCCAGGAGCTATTCGAAAAGCAACTGAGGGTCTGTTCGTCCTGCATTTCGAGAAATAAATCAAATTTATACAGGTTTTCAGATCCTCAAGCAGACCATGTCATCTTGCATATCATCAGCTGAAGCTGCTTTGTCGGAGTATGTGGGCTCAATGGACGATTTATCATCTCAGGAGTCTCGTATTGACGATGAAACTGCTTTCCTTTACGCGGTGGAACGCGTTTATTGCCTCGCAAGGAAGAAACAAAGGTTCAAGGTCGTTGGTGTCACTTGTCTTTTTACCTTTCTACTAATATCCCTTAAGGGCGTTTCTTCTCATGGACCTAAAGCACCCGATTCAGATGATGATTTCTGCGATGAACAACCCCAAATGGACACTTTCGTCGACTTTGACAAAGGGCTATACCCGTGGACACCATCAGGCGACGACAAGGCAGACCGATTTATCGCGCCTAGCAAATCGCCGCTTCCGGACTATTCTGACGATCATATTCTTTCATCAACTGAAGAACAAGGGGTGGATATCTTGTCGGATACTAGCTGGGACGATGCCCCCCATCTTTCTCCCGCTTTTTGGTACGATATGGAAGACCTCGAAAGTGACTTTGAAGACGATAAGGCCGACGGAGCTCTTGGTTCTTCCTTTCCCGAAAGGGCATCCGTGGCCGATCTCGTTTTGGAAGCCAATATTCCGTTTGATCTCTGCAGCGATAATGAAGCCCTATATTCTTTTGATGGCGAATGCTCACCCAACGTGACCTCTCAGAATCCCCGTCCTATGTCCTTGGATCTGTCAGAGTCTCCCGACTATTTCGATATCTTCGAAACAGAACTATCCTTTCCTTTCTCCTCGGCTCCTGTTACTCTTTCACCCGACTCGTCAATGAGTGGAGAGGCCGCTGCGTTGTTTGACGATACTTTTGAAGACGAGTTCTCAAGGGGCGACACACATCATCAGGGACAAACTGACAGCCTTCCTATTGCAACTGATATCTCCACAAAACCGCCTCGGCGCAGTGCTTCACAAGGCATTTCTTGGTTTGATTTTGCCTTAGAGAACGACCTTGGTCATCAGACCACTCGTCAGGTGTCACTTTCTGGAGGTGAGAGCTCTTCCGGCGTTATCTCCGCTAAAAAACCTTGCAACTTGCATGGCCTGGACAAATCAAGATTGGGACCACTTTCAAGTTCTGGAACTGCCTCTGTTACACCTGATTTTGTCATTATGGACTTCTAGTCTTACCAATTTGAAAGTCGAAGGCCGGATCTTACCATGACAATAACCTACTTATGAGTTGAAATCTGTTTTCGGCAGGGATTTATCGCAAACCATACATCGGCATTTGCCATTATGAAGTTATCTCCGCTAGGCGGAGAACCAAAGAATAAAAATGAAAATATATATTATTCCGTATTGTCAGCAGGCACTTCCATCATCTATTCCAGTCCAGCCCAGTGGCCGCTTGGTGCATTCTTTTGTGTCGTTTGAATCGTCTGTCCACTCAAGATGCTTCCTTACCAACGTAACAAAGTGGATATCAGCGTAAGTCGTTCACCTTCAGTCACAGCTAAACCTTTGTCCCAACGTCGAATACCTTAGAAAATGAGCCCAGAGGAGCAAAAGCTCTTTGCAAAGTATGGTAAATTGCCGACACATAAGAACATCTTGACGAAGATGCAGAAGGTATGTCTTGCTTGATCTGGATCTGGGCCTTGCTAATTTTGACTCCGTATGACTGTAAGGATCGCAAATACTTTGATTCTGGCGACTATGCACTTTCCAAGGCTGGTGTTACTTCTACGGCTACGGTTGGCACAGCTATCCCCAATCCGGAGAAGTACGCTCCTCTCTTTTGTAGTGCAACATGCCTTTTTGACATTGCAATGGGTCTTCACAGCATTCCTCATGCCTCTGGTGTCGGAAATGGTCATGGCGCAGGTCACCAGAGCCTCTCGATATCTCCAACGAACTCGACGAGCCCTGTTAACAGGGAGAGCTCGCTTTCTCACTTTGAAAAGCCCCCGAATGGCGACGATGATGTCCAGGCAACGACTACTTCTGATACTGGTACGAATACGACCATCGAGGACGTGGTCACTGAAACAGAAAACACTGTGTAGCCTGGTATCCCGGTGACGCATGAGGTTGCAGGAAACAGCAAATGAGTGTGGTCCTTTCTCAGAAATACCTGTGCCCTTGTCTCGCCGGGTCGGAAGAATCTGAAGATGCCCCTCGTCAATCCCTTCATATGTATCATGAGACAGGTTCAAACCATATCGTCTTATTTCTCCATTCTCCAAAATCTCTTGGAATTTCGCTGTATCACTACTAGGTATCATTGTCGATTGTTATCGGGTCTGCAGGCTCTTGTCTGTACCGTCATTTTTTGGACGGCGACATCGGCAGACGAGATAAGTATCTATGGAAAAGGAATGTGTATATTAAGTCGATACTGTGTTGCGCTATGACCAAGTGCTAATACGATTGTGATGTCAGACTGACGTCCTTCAAATTCAATTGCTACCTCCTAAGATCATGTGACGACCTGGTGTTTGAACAACTCTCATGTCAGATGCTGCAACGATTGAGCGCGTCTTTAGCGAAAATGGAACGATCCTCGACGAGAAAATCGTTGCAGAGTGTACGTCTTGTCTCTTAAGACTTGACTTTTGCTTGTGAACTATCATCTACCAGGCGCGTCGATATGTCGGATGTACGGCATTTCAGGAGAGGATCTCCTCTGGAAAACACAGTCTATCAACTTTTCAGCGTCTGGGTTCCGTTCCGACTTTGCGCCCGTCACAATGGACACTTTGACCGAAGCGAAGAAAAGGCTTCAACAGGACTTGATGAAAGCGACTTCTTCGAAACTAAGAGCTCAACCTCGCGGACCAGTTATGACTGCAAATGTGGATAGGTCAAGATTGCCGTCCCAAAAGTTTGTCGCAAAAGTGCCTACAGCGGATGTCAAGCAGGAGCAGGTTGCAGAATCGAGTTTGGGCGTTTCTGTCACGACACCCAACATCTCGTTTGTCGGGGTGCAGAATGATCCAGAATCGAAGAAGAAACGAGCGTGTATGTTGACCTTTACTCCCTTTTTTGTAAATTTTGACACTGTTCCGTTTACTAGATCGATATATGTATGAGAAAATCTCTGAAAGAAGTGAATGTACGCGTTGAAGGTACCTCGCCATCGTCGTTTTGACATTTTGAATAGCACTCGACCAAATCATCGACGATTTCGCGGATCTCATACGTTCACACTACGATCTCAAAGCGCCTTTTGGGGATCCATCCGCAATGACAGACGTGAGTCAGCCTTTGTCTTTTACTTGTTCTATTCTTGACAGGCGGCCTAGGAAGAAGTAGTCATTGTTGGGCGTATCACACACGATGCAGAGACAGCATCAATGTCCAAGCTTACGGAAGCAACGATTGTCATAGAGTCTTCTCGTATGCTTTCTGGAGGTGCCCGTGTTCCACTCAAACTCGATCCATCGATAGTGATTAGGGGCGGTGTGAAAGGTGCAAGAGGTTTTGGACTATTTCCCGGCAGTATTGCTGCGTTCAAAGGAAAGAATGGAGGAGGAGGTTATTTCTTTGCGACTGAATACCTTTCCGTGAGCCCCTCATCCTCGACGTGACATTTTTACTGACCGTTGAGTTAGATTCCACCACTTAAACCCTCTCCTGCAGCACATGGTATCTTCAATCCCAAGCTAGATCCTATTGCTTCCCGAAACCCGGCGTCAGTGTTCGTTGCCTGTGGCCCATTCACAGCAGATTCAGACCTCGGTTACAAGCCCTGGCGAAGTTTGCTTCATCAGCTGAAATCCCAAAAGCCTGACGTTGTTCTCCTCGTTTGTTGTACCCTCCACTTTATACAAGATACACACTAATTTACGATTACCTGTCAGGTTGGTCCATTCGTAGACATAGCACACCCTAAAATCAAAGTCGGCGATATGGACGCCCCTCCGTCGAGTTTGTTCAAGGTTCAGTTCATCGAATCTTTGAAGGGTTTTTTTAATGTTTCTCCTGGAAGCATTGTCTTGCTGGTGCCAAGCGTACGAGATCTTGTTAGCAGTCATGCAGCGTTTCCTCAACCAGAACTGTCGACGGATACGATACCTTTCCACCCAGTATGGCCCCTTTTGAGTATTCCAGTGACACAAATCTAACATTCACGCAAGGCAATCCATCTCCTTCCCAATCCCGCCAGGTTTACAATTAACGACATTTCGTTTGCCATAACGAGTGTTGATACTCTTTTCCATCTCCGCAAAGAGGAATACTTTAAACTGGGGGTAGACGCCGATTCCCTTGATCCAGGGCCTGACGATCTCCCAAGTGACGTTATGGCTGGTCTTTGTAGGCATTTACTGCTTCAGAGAAGGTGAGTTGTACATCAATCGGAAATGTAGGCGTGGCCAACGCGTCCTCTTTTTTTTATAAGTTTCTATCCAATTTTTCCTCCTCCACAGGAACTCTCTGCTGAGGTGAATTTTGACGTGACCCACATTGACGGCGTGCGCATGGTGAACGATGAAGGTCTTGATTATGCTCCTGATGTTATGATTCTTCCCAGTCGGTTGAAGCAGTTTTCAAAGGTTGGTTCATTGATCTGCCCTTGGTCGACCATTGTTGATTTTTCTCTCTCTCTTGGTTTACAGGTCGTTCACTCAACGACGATAGTCAACCCGTCTTTTCTCAGTAAAGGGACTTATGGTACAATTTCTATTGCTGCTCGCTCTGCTGGTACGCCGAAAGAGCGTGTAACGGCTGAAGTTATGAAGATTGAACTTCGAGCCGCAACAACTTCCACATCGACCACCACTTTGCCATAAAGTCCAAGTGTAGAGCAGCTGGGTGTTGGATTCGGGGCTGACATATGCCCGCACGAAGAAGATCTCTGGTCCACTTTATCTGATACCGATCTGTTGGCTAGATGCAACTCTGAGAGTTGCCACTTGTTCTATGTTTAATATATTAGTGCTATGAATGTGTGACCATATACTAGATGGACCGCACACCGACTACTGTCACCTTAGTTGATCAGTGAGAAACCGGGAACACAAATGATCCAGGACGAAAAAAAAAACTTGGAAACCTCACCCTCACACTGTACACCAAGAGCGCTTCAGGGAGTTTAAATTCATACTGTTTGTAGAAGGAAAACGGCAAGCTGAGTTGGCCAAAGTCAACATTGTGAAAGGGGAAGTGATAGAATTCGCAGAGTAGACTAAACATAAACGTTTGTCTAATGCACCCAGATGTAAGATTTCAGCTCGCAGCGGAAAAGGTTCTACCGGCCCGCTCGGAGACATTGAACTTGGCTTCAATCTATTTTAAATTCCTTCATGGGCAAGGAAGAGGGCATTCAACTCTCGGCAGAACACAAGAAACACAAGGAGAAAGGACGCAAAGAGCGCAAACACAAGGACACCGATGCTGACCGCGAACACAAGAAGCGACGGAAAGATGACGATGATGAAGAAGAAGAGGACAGTCACCACAGGAAGCACAAACATAGGAAGAAAAAGGACAGGCATAGGGACAGAAAAGGGGAGCACGAGGTGGAGATTATTGACGATGACATGAAGGATAGAGATTTGAGGGAGGAACTTGATATTACGATGGATGGGGAACGGGTGTGTGTTTTGAACATCACGTCTCATTTTCTTACTCAATTCTTTTCAACTCAGATTCCTGCAACTGACGTTCCGACGAGGGAAAGTCTCAAAATTACATCGCGAGCTGAAACTCAGGTTACGGACCCCCCACTGAGCCGCACAAAATCGGTATTGAAGCGAGATGAGTGGATGCTGCAACCGTCTGCAGCTCCAGATGGCAGACCTCAGAATGATACTGTTCGAGCGGGTGCTGAGCAGTTACTAACGGAGGGTTATGGCGAGCCTTTGAGTGACTCCCGTAAACTGGATGGAGGCATAGACTTCTTCGCGAACCTCGGTATTGAGAAGAAGAAACCACCCCGACCAGACAAGCCGGATCCAGACAAAGTATTTTGTTTTATAAAGCATATGTACTACATCTAAAATTGACATTCTAGGTGAGGATTAGCTCGAAGGAGCTCAACCAAGATCTCAGAGACGATCTTGTCATGGATGTTGATGGACCCCCACCTCCTGCACCATCCGTCACTCCAGGGGGGCCAGGCTCACAATGGCGAATGACGCGTCTGAGACGGGTATATGATACGGCCGAAGAAGAAGGTCGTTCCGTTGAAGAAGTAGGCATCGATCGTTTCGGGTCTCTTCAAGCTTTCCATGAAGCCAAAGAAGAACGACGCATACTCGATGAGCGAGAAAAAAAGCGAACGAATGAGAAGGACAAGGAACGTGGTGGCAAAGGACCCGATCGGCCAGCACATTTTGGCAGAGATGGAGAAAAGAAGTTTATGTTCACTGGTAGTGGGTCTTCAAGCAGAAGTTCGTCCTTCCGTCGACCGGGTGGCATGCCAGACAGTGCGCCAATGACCCCTTCACCTATGGAAGGCTCATCTCGCTTACCTATGAAT
>Ga0307514_10004020_pt1 | contig 13688 bp, 9 predicted proteins | sample 16_EM_MG_FD_203088 | JGI IMG/M metagenome (GOLD analysis project Ga0307514, IMG submission 203088) | Populus trichocarpa ectomycorrhiza microbial communities from riparian zone in the Pacific Northwest, United States - 16_EM | ecosystem: Host-associated > Plants > Roots > Unclassified | place... | reverse complement strand
CATCTCTACTCCCACTTCCCCCTTCGTCACCACTAATGCCGACAGCCTTCCCCCTCTCACACAATTTGAATCCAAGCCTTTCGTCCACCTCCTAACATCCAACCCCTTCGCCGCATAATGCCCATACACCACCGTCACCCCCTTCTTAGTACTCCCATGGGACATCGGCATAGGGGTAACCTGTCCCCGCTCCCCCATCTCCTTATCCGCCAAGATCTCCTCAGGGATAGAATCCTTCTCAAGTTGATCCAGACCCTTCAATACTTCTGGCATTTCTAATCCCTGCTCGCCCAAGGAGCCTTTTAGTCGTTTCTCCTCCCATTCGTTCCAGACCTCGGCCCAGTGCCGGCCCTTGGTAGTACTACTCCCCCGGCCAACTTCGTATTCTGTTTTACCCTTCCCATGGGTGCCTCTAGGTGGGAGGATAGTTCGCATGTTCATCAACAGTTCAGGGTTCTGTTTGAGTAGAGGTACACCGGGGACAATCCCCGCATGGACAACTAGCAGCTCCCCCCCCTGATGCCCCGCGCCATGAACCCGCAGAATCAAGGGACAAGAAGCAAGAAACGTCGCTTGTACCGGCGTGAGTGTTTTTGCAACGGCATCATCCGAAGCGCGTTTCCTCTGCCCGCGCTTGGAGCCCTTTTTCTTTTTGCCACTGATATCAACAAGATCACCGTCCCTCCAATCCTCAATATAATTCCCATCAATCACCTCTTTGAGGTCGGCCTCCTCTTGCCCTCCTTCTCCTTCATTTCCACTTGCTTCCTTCGACTTCCCTGATGCCCACTTCTCCTCTTCCTCCGAGGATACCCGATGTAGCCTCCCATACGCCCTCACAACTCGGTCATCATGATTCCCTCTCACACAACTCGCCACGCCTGCGTTGCTGAATTTCATCAACAAATCTAGCACACCTCCACTATTTGGGCCCTTGGAAACCATGTCCCCCGTGAGGACTAAATGGTCCGCTCCACTACTCGGGTTGAAGCCCACCTTCTCCAACAGTGCATTCAATTCGTCAAGTGCACCGTGGACATCCCCTACCAAAATGAGCCTGCGAGTGCCATGCTGCTTTGGCTTATTATGCCCTGGTGGTGGAGAAGGCGTAGGCGGGGGATGGCGCAGGTCGAACGGGAGGGTGATGAGGTGGATATATCCTTTTTTACCTGGGGTAGTAGAGGTTTTACTCGGAAGTGGGGCGGGGGAGAAATCCAGGTCCTGCCGATAACTCCGAGTAAGCGTCCATAGGATACTGGTTCCTAGTAATAGCATCCCTAGTAATATAGGTATTCTTCTCCGTTTCCATCCTTTCCCTCGGCCGACCCGACCTTTCTCTGCCTCCGTGTGGATCCCTATGGCTCTCCATACTGGGCCACTTAAGCCTCTTCGGGAATACCGCCCTTCTCCCTGTGAGGTGGTATGATGTTTGCGAATATTGGTATCTCGGTCAGAGAGCGCTCCATACCCAGTCCCCTCCCGTGATCCACTCCCATATCGTAAGACCCCGCTGTCTTTGGTCGCCTGGTAACTCTGGCTGTATGTCCTACTACGGCCACTACCGGCGCTGAGGAGCGGCGATTTTCCGGATTCGGTGGAGCCGTGGGGGGATAGTTTAGATGACTGGGGTTCTGTCATTTTTCTTCGCTAGGGATGGCTTATGAGTCCTAGCTGACATATGATGGTGGGAGTAGTAGGGTGCTGATGTAGTTGTGGGATAGTAACGACACAAACTCGGTCAGTTATATAGCGGGAGCTATAATGGCTGGCTGGATAGTAGGCTGTGCTAAGGGAGGCAGTGAAAACATCCGACCTGTTGAGTGTTTATATTTCGTATCTCGTATTCCTTGTATGACGAGCACCGTTTTATTGCCCGTTGCAACTCCAGGTTCCAGTCTGCAGGGTCCCCACCCTCTCAATAAAATATACTTCCGGCAAACGTCGACTTGTTTAAAAAAAAAGAAAGCAAAACAAAACAAAAATCTGCATAGACAACAAATCTCGAGAAGGAGGAACCGGCAAACTTGTTGCGCTGGTTTATATACTGACCAGGGGAAGCTGTAAATGACAGAGACGAGGTTGGGGGATTAGTTACCAGATGGTAGGGCGTGCCAGTAGGCAGGGGAGGGGCGCGGAAGGGAATGGGGGGGGTGGTTGGAACCGCAGGGATGCGGAGGAGAGTTCGAGAAGGTCATTTGAGCTCGAGGTGCGCCAAGAGTCAATCAGATGTCGCATATTCGTCATAGATACTTTTTTTTTTGAGTGGGGGGGCAAAGTCTATACGCCTTTCCCCCGAAGCGGCGTCATAGGTACTGCAACTTCATTCCACCAATATTAGTTAATACTGATTGCATGGTCATTCAGCGTGGGGTGAAGAGGTCAACGTCGCATTCCATTTCTCCCAGAGATGGGTCTGGAGTTGGACCCTATGTATGTACAGTACATACAGTACTAAGTAGGTAGGTAGCCGGGCGAGCCGGGCGCGGCTACCAGCAGGGGAGGTACCCCGTACGATCTGCAATGCACCATGTGCCATAGACCGTCTCACATTCCTGACCCTGTTGCAATATCAGGATATGAATACAAACTACGGAGTATATGATATGTACTGTAATTAAGTGCGGGAATTAAGGCAAGATCTTGGCACCAAAAAAAAAGTACTTGACGGTAAAAACGGGTGGTGGGTCTGTATCCGTACGTCGGTCAAGTATTGCGCGCAACTGAGATTACCCTGACGTATAATTGTCTCCGACAGATCACTATGTATAAAGTTGCCATCACTCAGTCAGAGCTCAACACTTCGTTCACTCATTCCTCTTGGTGCCCCATACGAATATAAAAGTACTTAAGTAGCCTCTGGGGCTGGTTACCCACATCTCTAGATAGCGCCAAATAGGGTGTCAAAGACTACTTAACTTACCCATCCACATGATATTCATTCCACGCCCTCTGTAAAGAAACCAAGAAACCCTTTCTACTTCCTAAACGCCAATTTCCTCTGCCCCTTCTCTACCCCCCCTGCCCCACCACCACCACCACCACCACCACCACTACCGCCATGACCTTTTCTCTTTCCTTTCCTGTGACTACTTGGTTGCGCCTGAGCATGCGGAGCTGCAGCAGCCCTTGCAGCCTTCCGTTCCTCCTCGACTAATTCCTTCGCAAAATGCCAGTCTTCATGTTCAGGGAGTTCGGCGATTGGGATAAGGGTATGGCATGTAGGACAGGGGTGCGTTGGGGTTGCTTTAGCTTCAGTTTCGGGATCAGGGTTTGATGGTGTGGTTGGGAGATGTGGTGGGGGCGGGAGCTTAGTATGCTGCGTTGGGGTGAAAAAACGAGGCCTGGGGATGGGTTTTGAGGGGGGCTGGGGTGGAAGTGGAGGTGCAGAGGTGAGGTTAAGGTTGAGGTTGGGTTGTGTGGTAGACTTTGATGGGGGGTGGGCATGTTCCTCGAGGTGGCTGGTTTCGTAGTCGGAGTTGCTAACGTCTTCTATCTCCTCTTCAAGATCATGACCCTCCTTATTTAGATCTCGATCATCCTCATCATCCCCACTCGCTCCTACAGCAAAAAAACGGTTTACTTCCCTCATATTCCTTCCCTCAACCCTTCTCCTCTTCCCACCTCCTTCTTCACCCTCATCCCTCCCCACCTTTACTGCATCCCCTCTGACCAAAAATCCCATAATACCCTTTCCACCCCCTGTCTCTTCAAAGCCCCCTAGTGTCAAACTTAAATTCCAACACGGCCAATCCTCAACCCCCTTCAATAGCCCCTCCGCCAGTCCCAATATCACCTGGTCCCCTAGCTCCCCCACCATAGGCAATGTACATCCCCTACTCTTCCCTCCAGCACCCCAGCCTGTTCGCCCAGCACCTCTCCATCCAAGACTCATCGTCTTTGGCCTCCTCCCACCAGGTTGTAAACACCCTTCTTCCCTCATCCGGCCAGAGATGTCTGCAACAAACACTTTAATCCACCCAAGTGCGTCTTTGGGTGATTTCAGAGGGGGACGGAAGGATTTCGCGCTGAGCATGCTTTTGATGAGCGTGCGGGGGTTGACTTCAGACCGGTCGATGCCTCTGAGGGTGTTATAGAGCCATAGTGCAGTGTCTGCTGAGAGTTTGGTGGAGAGTGTGGGAAGTGGGATAGTGAGGAGGGTGGGGATGTGGGTTGTTGTAAAGGCTTCCGAGATTTGGGTGCCGAGTTTACCACCTAGGTTGCGGACTATTAAGTTGTTAGTTTGAGGGTGTGGAGAGACATACGAGGGACGGAGGGCGAAGAGCTCACTCTTGGTGAATTTTATTCCACTAAGGAACCGATTTATAGCTCTTGCACGGACGATAGTTTGGTTATTTGGCTTTTTATAGCCGCTGGCGAGTTTGGCGAGCATTTTATTCCGGGCAATGCCTGCGCTGCAGGTATATTTCAGCTCTGTACGGACTTGTTTCCGAATATCTGCTACGATCTCGGCTGCGATGGCGAGGCATACGTCGTCCCAGTCCAGAGGGACATCTTTTGTATATTCTTCGACTTTCTCTTCCATCTCCTTATCTTCCCCATCTTGTTTCCCTTCCTTTTTCTCTTTCCCTCTACCTTCATGTTCTTCATCCCCACCCTCTTCCCCACTCTCCTCCCCACCAACCTCTACCACGGTGCTCCCACTCCACTCAAGTTCCACTGGCAGCACTGGCGGCAATGGTAACCTCTCCCCCACATCCCCATATGGAGGAGCTACGCCCACTACACCCTTAAACCTCTCCCTCACTATTTCTCCCACCATTTTACTCAAATCCAAAAAGCTCTCATCCACACTCGCCTTCTCCACCCTCTCACAGTTTCTTCTGAAAATGCTTAATATCTTCTTACTCGCAATCCTGTACGGGTCTAGACACGCTTTGCTAGTGTTGATGTCCTGCGTCCCGGGCTCAGGGTATGACCAGTGCGTGCTTCCGCATTTCCAGGTTGCGACGTGCACGAGGCGCAGGGAAGGGACGAGTTTTTGGGCCTCGACAGCGGAGGCGTGTCGTGCAGTGAGGCCGAGGGCTCGGGCGGGGTAGTTTATTGCAATGAGGTCTGTGAAGGATTGGGTTAGCGGGAAGAAGCGTGAGGAGAGAGAAGATAGGGAAAGCGTACTTTCCCATTGCTGAACGGCAAGAGGTTCACTCTCATCGATCCCCAGCCTAACCGTCTCGCATTGGGCCTATTCCCCAAAAATGGGATTCACCATCAGCCATCCCATTCCACAAGTCATCCCATCCCATATTCTCCCTTCTCCCATGCTCCATCTACCCCCTCAACCTCAACCGGGCAACTCCACAGCTTGTGCACACACACACCTACATAAAAAGCATCTAGATCACTTCAGGCCTACAAATTAGCCCGACAACTGTGAATTTTCCCCTCCCCACAAACCAGCAATATCATATATAGACACTCACATATGCGCAATAACTCTCAAGGGCGTATCAACGCTATACTTTGTTAACCTCTCCAGATCTCTATACGTAAACTTCGACCGCCGTATCTCTGGCATGGTGGACGAGGATTGGTATGGGAGGTTATGCAACAGGGATGTAGCTTTTTACGGGTAGTTTAAGGCCTGGGATGACGCGACGCGGGTTAGGTAGCTATTAGTGTCGATCTCATGTCTCATACCGTAATGGTATGTAATGTATGGATGCCTCCGTACCTACTGCGTATGGCCCTCGGCACGGTGGGGGACCCCGAAGGTCCCCAGGAATGGAGTCCAGCAGATGTGGAAAAGCTCCTCAAAACCAAACAGAAGCGGTTCTTCCTCGATGACAAACACCAACCTTTTCCTTGCAAACCAAGTCTCCAGACCTGCGTGAAGATCCCTGTAGCCTCCAGATGGCACGGCAGGGGCAGTTTTGAAAATCATTAACACGCTAACTTCCAGCTGTTCCTGACATCACTAATGATCTTGGGAAAGATGACAGCATCAAGCGCAAGTTGGACAGTCTCTCGGATTCCTATCAAACTATGGCGGAGGACATGAAAGGTAGGCATGCTATGTAGTTTTCGTCGTTAGCTTACACTCTTTAGCACTTCGCGAGGTGAAAGTTGAAACTACAGTCTCGAATACACAGTGCCAAAGTATATTGAATTACTTCGATTGGACGATGAAGCCCTGGATCCCAATGTTCTGCCCACGGACAAGGATCCTCTGGGGGAGTTTTTTTTTTTTGGAGTCTATACGCCTTTCCCCTGAAGGGTCTGGGGGAGTTTATTTGGGGCCCAGGCAAGTAAGATGCACAAATGGATAGGTCCTTGGATTGGCTCAAGATTTATCTCGCTACCACCGAGGATGGAAATTCATTGCAGGTGAAGGGGACTTCCTAACTATTCTTTTGGGGGAACACCTCGGCATATGTTCTCAAGGGCACCACCGACACCGTAATTGTTCCAGACATATACGTGGAAAACTTCAGCATGCGTACTGGATTGCAAATTGCAATCGAGCTGAGAAAAGTTGTCAATAACACAAGTCATTGGCAAGCACAGATGCAGTTAACAGCTGCCGATGCCTTTGCTCGCTTTCCGGATCTCAAGCAATTTTGGCAATTTATGTGGATCTCACTATCAGGCATTCAGAAGACAAAACTTGGCTTGAACGGGCCCATATCGTAGCATGAAGGGCTACCTAGCAGCGAAGCAGGGGGCAAAAGTTCCCCAAGTTCCCCAGGCCGACTCACATTGGACCTGGTCCCCAAACCTGCGGTGGAAGACTTTTTTGAAGAAATGTGGATTGGACAATACAGGTTGACACATGTATTGAAGTATCTGTCTGCTTGGTACTTCGCTCTCTCTGCCAAGACCCTTCTGAGGCCGAGCGCCGTGAGGTGGTTATCTTTTATATTTTGATGATGCAGCCTCACAATGTCTGTTCTCGTGCCCAGACCAATCCATTTTTTGGGTGTGTTAAATCATGATCAGGAATAGACGAGTAACCAGACTAAGGAATAAATATACTTCACAATTGTCAATTATGAAACTTGAATGGCGTTTAAACTGTGATTTTTTTGGCATCACATATTGCCAAACAAAATTCAAGATTGTTGGTGGAGTAGGTACGGATACATACGTAGATCTCCTCTACGAGGGTGTTGTGCCAACCGGACTACATAGATCTACGGTATACAAACCTCCATTATGCCATGAGTGAGCTTTCGAAAAATCATGGCTGGATGGGCCTGAGTTTACCAACTGAAATTAAATCTATTGTAAATATAAATACCTGCTTGGTTTGGTATCTGGATGGTACTTAATTATCAATACCGAAATGGTACTGTACCTACCGGTTGATCTCAGCCGAAGATAGCTTTAGCGCAGATAACCTAAGAGTCTGGGAACGAGATCACCTAGGTACCGGTACATGTACAGAGACAGTATCTATTTGCTGCAAGTTGTATACAGTACATATAGTATGTACAGTATTTTTCTTGGGAAGTTTTCATAGGGCAGGAAATTAATACCGTGTTAGAAAATGGCCGAATGTACATATGTATGCGTATGAAGCAAGCTAGACATGTCTGGCGCCATAGTCTGATATCACGAATTCGGGTCATGGTCACGATCGTACAGTATATAAGTTTTTTTTTTTTGGCGGATAAGTACAGTACCTATGTACTACAGTTATGAAGTAAAATTGCAATACATTCTACGGAGTAACCCGGACTGTATTGTCTACTTCGCAGTCTTCGATCTTTCAACGGTCCCTTGCATAGGGGCTTAAAATTTTGTTTGCATTGGCGCCGCTTCCCACTTCTGCAGTTTTCTATTGCTTATCTATTTCCAGAATTGTATTCTCCAGTTCTCTTGCTCTCGTCCCTTTCTCCCCCCATTTTCATACCCATTTAGCTACTTGTTCCATAATCTGGTACTAGATCTATTTCTACTTCACAAATCGCAATCAAGTGTTCTCAATTTCCCTACGTCCTCCAGTGGGCTCAGCATTTCACATTTTTTTATGAGATTCGCAACCATACCAATTTGGTATAGTTTTAGCCCAGTCATATACAAATTACATCTATGCCTCGAAAGAAGAAAGTTGTTGTCACTGGTGACGGCTGGAGCACCGTTAATTCCGGTCCTTCGCCTCGGCCAGAGGGCGTGGACCCCTTACATACACTAAATACTCCTACATCGACTTCTAGGCCTGTTGAGCCCCCATCCAAATCTTATGAGCAGGTTCTCACTAGCTACCAAAAGTACCGGGTAGTTCTCAGGAGCTCTGAAGCATGGAAGAAAGTAATGACCTTTGTGGATACAATCTTGATTCCTCAAGTCGTGAAAAAGGGAGAGAGGTTGAAAAAGTGTATATGCCTGGGATTAGGGAGTTTGGAGGCTGGCCTCGAGGATACCTATAGGAACTCCCATTATCAACTCATCCTCCTGGAGGCTCTTATAGAAGCTTTTGGATGGAGAAGTTCCTGTAAAGCCCATATCTCACGTTTTTCTTAACAAAAGTCTGTCAACCCACTAATATTTGGGGGCATAGCTGTCACTGTTGAAGGGATATCACTGATTGCACAAGATCCTGAGTTCAATGAAGTGGACAGGCGACTTTTGCACGATATAGCTGGATTTGAGGTGGTTCAAACACCTGCTGCCTTTGAGCTCATTGACGATTCCACATTTTTATTCGCACCTCACGTGGAAGATAAGTTTTACAGCATAGCTCTCGCTAAGCAACCGTTTTTGACCTTTGGGAATGGCTTGGATCATTATCTTGACATGACCATAAAGGATATGTATGCACAATTCAGTGACCCTTTATACGCAAGCTCACGCTGACATCTTGTATCACAGATCTCCTGCCATTCTAAAGATTTTTCAAGAGCACCAGCAGAAGCACCTGAAATTTGATTATCCTGTGGATTGGAATTCCACGCCACAGCCTGAATGTAAAGCCTTTTGCGTGGAGGTTTTTTACTATGTAATACCAGATGCAGTGGAGGGTTCTTTGGAGAGCTCATTGGAGAATCTTGATATCAATGCGGATAAGGACCCACTGGAAAGGAGTCGACCGAAATGTGGATCGCAGAAAGAGGAGTCGCTTACTGCAGATCCTACCAACGTTTCGGAAGGTGACCATACAGGAGAGCCACCAAAGGAAACCCTTCAAAATTAGGAGACTGAGAAGGATACAGAGTCTTCTGCACCCGCGCAAAAGTGTGGAGGTCATGAAGAGAAAGAAGGTGACATTGAAGTTGACACGAACGCGGGCACGACTGAAACCGACAATGAGGAGGATAAGATTGTGCAACTTGTTTATGACCCTGGGGAGGAAGCCCCTGCTTTCACAGCAAGTGACAAAGGCAAGGGCAGAGCTGAACCCGCCCCTGAAGAAGCAAAATTTTTTGGTGGAGGTGCACCTAGTAATGAAGAGGGAGAATGTAATGAGAAAACCGCGAAGTGGATACAAGAACAGTCTGATTTTGAAATGGCCAAGCGCCTACAACGTGAATTTGACCAAGAGGACACAGATCCTCCATCAAGGTCTGATACCACTACACAGCCTCTGGTTACTCGACCTACGGATCAACGCCCGCTGCATGTAACTGCAACTTCCCACCCATCTGGTTCATCTGCATCACCCACTTCTGTGACGGCACCAATGAGTCTACTTGGACTGACTCAGCTACGAGTCTTGGATCTCCTAGGAAGTTGTGGCCCATGGTGTTATGGTGAATGTGACAAATATTATTTACATCTCTACGGAACTGACGTAACTGATCATGAAATCTGGAGGCTCTGGGATCCTGGTGCTGGCAATACTATGCACCAAACCGGGCAAGCCCAGGAACCTAGGGGTGCTGACCCAAGCTCAGGCAACATATCAACTACAGTTGGTTCCCTAGGAGATGATGGGCGTTGTGCGAGTGAAGGGTCTGGGGGCAATAGCTCGAAGGAAATGCAAGAAGTTTTGGGTTCAGAGATGGCCAAGTGTTTACAGAAGGAGTTTGACAAAGAAGCTGGTGACATAGGAAGCGGTGTTGGCGATGGGCCTTCGGATGTTTATGAGGGCGCGAGGACTGGGTTGGGAGATTGTCTCTTACTTAGTAACAATCAAGGTGCACGAACACGGGCCAGTAATCCTAAGCTGCCCACATTGCATCATGTTCCAGCTTATCCTTCTCCCTTGCGGCTAGGCTACTACGGCGCAGATGAGGGCACTTATATTAGCACAACGGGTTCAAAGCGACCACCAAACAGCCTGCAGAGGAATGTGAAGCGCCATGGGTGGGACTTGAAGAAAGGGTCTCCCCTCTGGCGACAATTATTGATAGGTCTGGGTTTTTTTGCAAAGCAGTTGTGCAAAAGGAGCGGGAATGGGTGTACATGTGAGTATGAGAGAGATGAGTTACTCGGAGAGCCGGAGATCTTTTCCACAATACCTAGAGTTACTCTGAAGGGACTACCCAGGTTGAAGGAAAGGTGTGGTTTTTGCAGCGGTAAAAATTTTGAACAACTCGAATACAGAGGCTGCCCAGATATTCCTGATGATGATACTGTTGTAGGGGGCGGCGATGATGAGTCAGATGACGAAGGGGATGAAGCTGTGGGTGGGGAGGAAGATGAAGAGTATGGTTATTCATTGCAGAAATACCGAAGCGGTATGTCCGCCCCTCCACCATGGAATACTCACATTTACTGACAGTTTGATCAAAGTGGAACGGCAAGGCCCAAATCACGCAGTAATAGAAGGTAGTATAGGTTCCAGCCTCTCCCCTAACGCGGGTCGAGCTAAAACTGTTATTTCTGCTGTGGAAGGCGGTAGTCCCAGTGGTAGGGAGGTTGCAGTACATGGACTATTCTCGGATCTTCCAGAGGAATATCGCATCGGAATACGCTCCTACCTCATGAGGACTTTATCCAGTATTTTAGCAGACCTCTTGAAGCATTGTCCACATCATACCACAGAACCGCAGGGGTACCTTCTCCTATTGGAACAGGCGGTAGCGCCTGCATATCACCAGCTCTTGAGATACCTTTCTACGATGCAATTATTCGCTACTCCTCATGCCAAAGAAAAGAGAGGTAAGGAGTTATCTGGATTTGCAATGCAGCTGGCCCTGGAATTATACTGGAATATACGGAGACATGTAGAGCGTGGTGGTGGTGAAGACCAGCAAATCCTGGAGATTTTAGATATTTCTAGGATGCCTGTTGCTCAAGCTGCACCTCGACCACCAGGCCCGCCTCGCTTGAGCCCTATTCAGCCCTGGAAAGTCCCCGATCTACATAGGGAGCGCCTCATTGCACATGCCCGTGGTGCAAACGCAGACAAGGGTGAATTGCGCACGAAAGCTGGGCTTCCTCACCTTGCTGGAGATCCACTAGCCTTTCGTTATCCAGGGAAATATAGAGGCCTTCCGCCGGGATATGGGGGCCTGCCCATTAGATCTACGGGTGAGAAATGGTTGGAAGTTGGAGACCGGGGTCAGTCCAGCAAGAGGGGGTGGGAAGGGCAAAGTCAGGGTATCAAAGAGGATGGAGAAGAGCGAGTATTGTGTGACGATGAGGATACTGATAGCGATGACAGTGGCGAGGGTAATGTGTATTTTGGGGGTGCGGAAGATTCTAGGGAAGAGGGTGCTGAACGGAGCAGTGAGGATATGCAGCATAGCTATGATCAAGGGGATGGCAATGGCGATGGTGATGCAGATGGGGATGGTTGGGGCGACGGTGACTGTGATACTCCAACCGCGTTCCATGTGGAGGACAGCAAGCTTGACAAGTCGGTGAAGAGTGGAAAACGCCCTAACATTGAGGGCAATGACGGAGATGGTGAAGATAGTGATGATGACTCAAATGACGACTCTGCTACAGCGGCCGGTATAGAGGTACTTATTGAAATAGAGGTCCAGAAGGATAATAGAAAGAGGGATAAGGCAATGCAGAGGCTTAGGGGTGCAAGAGAGCAGCTTAGGCGCGACCCAAAGTTTTGCCAACTGCCGAGTGCTAGGCAGAGATGGGTTGCCATAGAGCCTTCTGCCCGCCCGACGGCTCCCGAGACTGGTTCCTCAGGGCAATCACTCACATACACCAGCAGAGATATGCCAGTAATAATTCGTGGGGGATTTGACTGCCTTTCAAGCAGCGCAAAGCACGCTATACCAGAAATGCCATTTATGGGCAAATCTCCCGTTTCGGAAGCTTCGGGCTGGCTTAGTCAAGTACCACCACCAGGTGCTTCTATCTTGACTGTTCTGTTACAGTCCCATCAAACTGCGGAGGGATCTGATCCACCGCCAACACCCCGGCCACAGCATGTAGCCCCACTGCCAGCATCCGTGCCCTCACCAGCTGCGTTTACACAGCCTTCGTTCAGATCCCCTTATGTCCGCAGTTCTCCCCCAACCACGCCATCATCCCCACCTTCTCAATCAATTCCATTGTCGACTCAGTCTGCTTCACGAACATCAGTTCATTCTTCGGCCCAGTATACTCTACCTGCATCTACACCTTCACCCACAGAATTTTCACAGTCTTCTTTTAGATACCCATATATTCTACCTTCTACACACACCCAATCACCGGCCCCTCCTTCATATCCTTCAACCCATAATCATCCACTTCCGGCATCTGCATCTTCATCTCCTACGTTTTCACAGCCTTTCTTTACATCCCCATATGTTCAGCCTTTCCCCCCACAGCCTCAATCAATTCCCTGGCCGACGCAGTTTGCTTCGCCAACACCAATCCATTTATCAACCCAGAGTCATCCTAATGTATCAGACCCTCCTTCATCAAGTCAGCTCTCACCGCCTACATAGTGGCAGCAGTCGGAGAGGACTGTAGAGGGGGAGCCTGAGTTTTGTGAGTTTTTGAGCTCTCTAATCTTCATATTGCATTGTCAATTGCCTAATAGAATTTCACAAATTAGCTGAGGGTGTCTGGCCTTTTGAGGAACCGTCGCAAACTGACCCAAGTTTAGTATCACAACCACAGCTTCTGCCGCCTGCAAATGTGACGTCTCAAAGCTCAAACTTTCGGCCTACGGCTGCACAGTTTTCCTCAACTCAGATTAGCTCATCTGAACCTTCCTTCACTAGAATTTTGCAGCCTTCTTCGTCCTCTTCGCAATCCCGCGCAACTTCTTCTCAGACTCCATCTATGTCATTCCATGACCCATTGGAACCACTAAAAAGCGAGTGGGGATTTGGTGAGTACTGCGATTTTCTCTCTGGCTGATCTCTGTGGCTAAATACGGCGAGTTGTACTTTCCAAGATGGAGATAGTTCTATTTATGAACCTCCAGCTGCACGCCATATAGCAGCTGTGCAGCAAGTAAGGCTACGGCCAGAGTTTCTGGTAAAGTGACTGACTTGGATTTAAACTCGAGGTGGGGGGGGGAGGGGCTAATTGCCGTAGACCACACAGGCCGAGACTGTTACCCCTAGTGATCCCACAGCTAGTATATTCATATTAGACCAGGTGAGTAACACTGCCAGTTACAGCTTGTTTTTCAACCGGGCAGGAACTAACCACTTCCCTCGCAACCTATAGCCTTCAACTTTGGCAAACCAGGTCGTGTCAACAGCTGATACCTCGCTGCCGGAAGCCTTACTAAACATAGTGAGTGGAAAATTTTGGCTATATTATTATAGTTAAATTGGTGCTAATTAAGCATTCACTGCATCTTCTACAGCCCCAAGCCCCAG
>Ga0307514_10004019_pt1 | contig 13689 bp, 12 predicted proteins | sample 16_EM_MG_FD_203088 | JGI IMG/M metagenome (GOLD analysis project Ga0307514, IMG submission 203088) | Populus trichocarpa ectomycorrhiza microbial communities from riparian zone in the Pacific Northwest, United States - 16_EM | ecosystem: Host-associated > Plants > Roots > Unclassified | place... | reverse complement strand
GTGATGCGGGCGCGAACCGAGACGCGTCTCACGACCCATCCGCCTCGAACAGGTATCCCGTCCCGCGGACTGTCGCGATGCGCACGCCCGCCGCCGTCGGCTCGAGCTTGCGGCGCAGGTAGCCCACGTACTGGTCGACGACATTGCGATCGATGTGATGGGTCGTGCCCCAGACCTCGGTGAGGATCTCGTCACGGGTCAGCGCCTCACCGAGATGCGCCGCGAAGTATCGCAGCAGGGTGAACTCCTTCATGCTCATCGAGAGTGGGACTCCGTCGACGGATGCCCGAACCGACGCCGTGTCCAACTCGAGCCGCCCGATCCGCAGCGTCGCCTTGGGCGCAGCCGCCTCGCGTCGGACCAAGGCTCGGATGCGCGCACTGAACTCCGCAAAGGCGAACGGCTTGATCAAGTAGTCGTCCGCCCCCGAGTCGAGACCCTGCACGCGGTCATCGACGGAGTCGCGTGCCGTGAGCAACAGCACCGGTAGCGTGCTTCCGCGGGCCCGCAGATGGCGGCAGATCTCGAAGCCAGACATCTCGGGGAGCATCACGTCGATCGCTGCCGCCCCGAACTCCTCGGTGGCGGTTGCGATCAGTGCGTCGACCCCGTTCTCGACGACGGTGACCTCGTAGCCCTCCTCGCGGAGTCCGCCCGCGACGAGTTCGCCCATCTGCGGGTCATCCTCGACAACGAGAATCCGGGTCATGGTCAGCCGATGCGCGTTCCGAGGAGGGTGCCGATCAGGAACGTCGCGGCCAGGGCGGCGGCTCCCCCGATGACGACGCGCAGGGTCGCGCGCAGCTTCGCGCTTCCGCCGATCTGGGCGCCGACGGCCCCCGTGATCGCCAGAGCCACCAGCACGGCGACGAACGTCACCGGAACGCGCCATCCGTCGGGGGGAAGCAGGATCGCCACCAGCGGCAGCACGGCGCCGATGAGGAATGCAAGCGCCGACGCCCCCGCCGCCTGCCACGGGCTGACGATGTCCTCCTGGTTGATTCCGAGCTCGGCCTCGAGGTGTGCGGCGAGCGCGTCGTGCGCGGTCAGTTCGGTGGCGACTCGCAGCGCCGTCTCTGACGAGAGCCCCTTGGCCTGATAGATGCCGGCGAGCTCGGCGAGCTCCTGCTCCGGCATCTCCTGGAGCTCCCGGCGCTCCTTGATGATGAGGGCGCGCTGGCTGTCGCGCTGGCTGCTGACCGAGACGTATTCACCGAGAGCCATCGAGATCGCTCCGCCGACGAGTCCGGCGACCCCAGCCGTCAGGATCGCCGGCACGGCCGTGGTCGCACCCGCGACGCCGACCACGATCGCGGCAACCGACACGATCCCGTCATTCGCCCCCAGGACTCCGGCTCGAAGCCAGTTCAGCCGACCGGCGATCCCGGCCACGTGGGGTTCGTCACTGTGCTCGGCACTGATGTCCGGGGTCGGATCGCTCATGAGGGTAGTCAAGCAAGCTCGATGGCACGGCGCCAGGGAGGCAAGCCTCAGCTGTTTGACCGCGGCTCGACCGCGATGAGCCGAAAGTCCTTTGCTCACGGGACGCCAGTCGAGAGTATGGCGTATGACCGAAGCCGACCCGTCCCCGCTGGCGCGAGCTCGGATCACCCGCCGCGATCTGCTCAGCCGCGGGCTGTGGGCAGTGGCAGGCGCGGCCATCGGCGCCGGCGGAGCCGTCGGTGTCGGTCGGCTTCTTTCGCATCCGACCGTGCCCAGCCAGCGCGAGCGACCCGAGGGACCCGGCTTCGACCACCTGGTCGTGCTGATGTTCGAGAATCGCTCGTTCGACAACATTCTTGGCTACCTGTACGGAGCCGAGGGGGCTCCGCTGCCGGAGGGCCAGACGTTCGAAGGGCTCGATGGCAGCATCACAAACCGCGCCGACGATGGCACCCGAATCGCCGTGCATCCGTATTCCGGGCCGACAGACGAGATCTATTCGGCGCCCAACCCGAACGCCGGCGAACAGTACCCGCACCTCAACACGCAGCTGTTCGGCAGCGTGAACCCAGCAAGCAACGCGGATGCCTCCGACGCCGCGATGAAACCCCCTTACAACGCACCAGCGCCGGGAACGCTACCCGACATGAGTGGATTCGTCGTCGACTATGCGAACACATTTCGTGCCGCTACCGGCGCTCAACTCCCACCTGAGAAGCTGGCGCAGATCATGGGGGCGTTTACGCCCGCCATGCTGCCGGTACTTTCGACGCTCGCGCGGAACTTCGCCGTCTACGACCACTGGCACGCGGCTGTTCCCTCGCAGACCTTTGCCAACCGATCGTTCTTCCACGCCTCCTCCTCGAACGGCTTCGTCATCAACCGGGGAGCGCAGGGATTCGGCAAGTGGGTCGATCCGCAGCTCAATCCTGCGCCGACCATCTTCAATCGCCTCGAGGCTGCGGGACTCGACTGGGCGGTCTACTTCGACGAGTCCCAGTTGCTGTCGCTCACAGGACTCATCCATGCGCCGCAGCTGCAGCCGTACTGGAAGACCAACTTCCGCACAATGACCCAGTTCCACGAGGATGCCGCCACCGGGCGGCTCCCCGTGTACAGCTTCATCGAACCCCGTCAGATCTATAACCACAACGACATGCATCCCCCGACCGGCAAGCTGACCGCGCAGACCGTCGACGGCAAAGTTGTGGTCGGGAGCGGGATCTCTGACGTCCGAGCCGGCGAGGTGCTCCTTCACGAGGTCTACTCCTCCATCAAGGAGAGCGCGGTCGTCGGCGGATCGAATGCTCTCAACACCATGCTTCTGGTGACCTTCGACGAGACCGGAGGGACCTTCGACCACGTCACGCCCCCAGCGGCCATTCCTCCGGACTCCACGGGGCCCGGCGAGCTGGACTTCGGCTTCGATCGGCTCGGGGTTCGAGTCCCCGCGATCGCTATCTCGGCCTACACGCGCGCGGGCACGGTGATCAACGACGAAATGCATCACGGTGCCGTCATTCGCACCCTGAGCGAGCGCTACGACCTCCCGCACCTCACGGAGCGAGACCGCACTGCTCGATCGCTGTCCAACGCGATCTCGCTGGCCACCGCGCGTGATTCCTCAAGCTGGCCGAGCACCGCGGCCCACTACGTGCCACCGAATCCCGAAGCGACCGGTCTGACGGGGACCGCCGCCCAGCACCCCCTCACAGACCCAGCGGTGGGCCTGCTCAGCATGCTGCTAGCCAAGTACGGGCAGCCAGGTGACCCGATCCCGGCAAGCTATGGTGACGCGGTCGAACTCCTGGACAGGCACGGAAGAGAGCTGTTCGGCACCTGAGCGGTCACGACAACTCGTCCGTCGACGACGCGGAACGATTCGCCCGCGTCGGGACCGTCGGGAAGGATGGGGAGCGATCCCCCAGCACAAAGGAGCACACGGTGACTGATCCGATCGTCCGGACCACCGCAGGAGACGTACGTGGCCGTTGGCGCACCGACGACGCGGGAAACGCGTCTGCGGCCTTCCTCGGCATCCCGTTTGCCGAACCGCCGGTCGGCGAGCTGCGCTTCGAAGCCCCGGTGCCGCACGGAGCCTGGCTGGGCGTACGCGACGCGGGCGAGATGGGCGCGACGCCGCAACGCCGGCCGTACGCCGCGGTGACATCCATCCCCGAGCCGTCGTTCCCCGGGGACTCGACGCTCAACGTGAACGTCTTCACGCCATCCCCCACGGTCTCCGCCGACCCGCTGCCCGTGCTGGTGTGGATCCACGGCGGCGGCTTCATCGCCGGCTCGCCCGCGAGTCCCTGGTATGACGGTCGCGCCTTCAACCGGGACGGCGTCGTCACGGTCACCGTCTCGTACCGTCTCGGCTTTGACGGCTTCGGCTGGATCCCGGATGCGCCCAGCAACCGAGGCGTGCGTGACTGGCTGCTCGCGCTCGAGTGGGTTCGGGCGAACGTGGCGGCATTCGGCGGCGACCCGGATCGGGTGACCATCGGCGGGCAGTCCGCGGGTGGTGGGGCCGTGCTCCATCTTCTCGCCATGGAGCAGGCGCAGCATCTCTTCCACGGTGTTCTTGCGGTCTCCCCATCCGCTCCCGCTGTGAAGGCGGAGGTCGCCGAGCGCATCGCTCGCCGCATGGCCGCGCTGGTCGGTGTCGAGCCCACGAAGGCCGGATTCGCGACGGTCGCCGACGAGGACCTTCGCGACCTCTTCGACCGAGCCGCCACCGGCGAGGGCGGACGCCTCGCGCAGCTGCGCTCGTTGCTCGCCGGCAGTCCAAGCGGTCCGATGCTCGACGGGGACTTGGTGCCGCGACCCGTCGCCGAGTCCATCGCCCGCGGTATCGGGGCCGACAAGCCGCTCGTGCTTGGCGCGACGGACGAGGAGTTCTCGGGCGCGATCATGTCCCACCGCGACACGCTCCGATTCCTCCCCGCGCGTGTGGTTCTCGGCGCGCTCGGCCTGCGCGCAGGACTCCGCGGCGCGTACATCCGCGCCAACCTTGACGTGCGAGCGAGAGGAGTCGCCGCCACCGCGGGACGATACGTGACCGACGTGGTCTTCCGGGCGCCGTCGCTGCAGATCGCGCGGAATCGGGCGGACGCCCCGACGTGGATGTACCGCTTCTCCTGGCGATCGTCGGTGTCGGGTTTGGCCGAGCACTGCCTCGACGTCCCGTTCTGGTTCGACTGCCTCGCCGAGGCAAGCGTCCAGGCCCTCGCCGGACCGACGCCCCCGCAAGCCCTCGCCACCGAGCTCCACGGCCGCGCCGTGGACTTCATCGCGAGCGGCGAACCGGGGTGGCCGGCTTGGAACGAGGGCACGCAGATCGATCGGGTCTTCGACGCCACGTCGCTCGGCGCCACGTCCGTCGATGAGAGCGGTGGCTACGCCGGTGCCGCTCCCCTACTCGAGGCCTGAGACCCGGAGCTGCCCGGATGCGGCACAGCGCTATCGACGAGGGTGACCAGGTCCCGTCGCGCCCCCGCCGACATCCCGTCAATGACGACCCCGAGTCGCTCCTGCACATCAGCCTCGAGTGCGACCGCCAGGTCCCTGCCTGAGTCGGTCAGCCGAACGACCACCGTGCGTCGATCGCTGGTCCCGGCCGCGCGCTCGACCAGCCCCCGGGCTTCCGCCCGCGCGACGAGCCCGGTGACACTCGACTTGTCGAGTTGCAGGTGCCTGGCGAGTTCGAGCATCTCGGGTTCGCGGTCGCGCAAGATCCCGAGTAGCCGCAGGAGCGACGACGACACACCGTACGCGGATGCCGCGTCAGTGATCTGCGCCTGCACGTGCCAGGACAGCTGCGCCAGGGCGTCGACGACGTCGCCCGGGGTCGGATCTGCCATGCCCAGACTCTACTCGACATGGTTTGCAATACCAACTAATATGGTTGGTAACACAAACCATTGAGGAGCCAGCATGCACGCCGCCGTCGTCACCGAGTTCGGTCACGCCCCCCACTACCTCGAGGTCGCGGCTCCGACGACCACCGAAGACCGTCCCGAAATCGTCGAAACGGTCGCGGCCGCCCTCCACCCGAGGGTGCGGTCGCAGGCGGACGGGACGCACTACACGAGTGGCGCCCACGAGCACGGCGCAGAACTGCCGCTGATCCCCGGAGTCGACGGCGTGGTCCGCTGCGCCGACGGATCGCTGCTCTACGTCGTCCTCCCCGACACGCGCTTCGGCAGCATGGCCGAGCTCGTCGCCATCGATCGGCGGCGCAGCATCCCGGTCCCGGACAACGTGGACCCGATCGCGATCGCAGCCGCCATGAACCCCGCGATGTCGTCGTGGGTGGCCCTGCGTCGCCGCGCGCACCTGGAGCCGGGCCAGTCCGTGCTCGTCCTGGGTGCGACGGGAAGCGCAGGCCGACTTGCCGTCCAGGTGGCGAAGCATCTCGGCGCCTCGCGCGTGGTGGCCGCCGGCCGCGACGAGATGAGTCTCCACGCCCTCGCCGCACAGGGAGCCGACACCCTCGTTTCGCTCGCCGGCGACGACGTCGAGGCGGCTGCGCGCGTCGCCGACGCAGCAGCAGACGTCGATGTCGTCATCGACTACCTCTGGGGCCGCCCGGCCGAACTCACGCTGCCCGCGCTGCTGACCGCACGCCCCGACCGGAGCCGACCTCTCGCGTGGGTGCAGCTCGGGTCGATCACCGGCGCGGAGATCCGGCTCCCGTCGGCGCTGTTGCGCCAGGCGAACGTCTCACTTCTGGGCAGCGGGCAGGGCTCGGTGAGCACTCGCGGCATCCTCGAGGAGTTGGTTCCCCTGCTGGCCGAGGTCGCCTCCGGATCCTTCACCCTGGACACGGAGACCCGCCAACTCACCGACGTGGAGACCGTCTGGACGGAACCATCGGATGCGCGCCGCCGCATCGTGTTCGCGATCGGGTGACGGGGAAAGCTGTGAGCGCGCTCGGGACTGGATGAATTCCCGAAGAGGGGCCTTCCGTTCCTCGCGGGCGCCGCTTAGCGTTCCCCTCATGGAAACGTGCGAGTGCTGCGGAGCCGGTCTCGTCTACCGCTTCAACGCTCGAGCGACCCCCGATTCGGCGTACGTCTACGTTTGCCTCGGCGCCAAGCATCACGTCCACGCCGACGTGGCAACGCTGCGCTCGGACCCTCGATCGGCCGTTCCTACCGAACGACGCACGCGAATCCTCGAGCGTCGACCGCTCCGCGCCGGCGGAATCGCTACCGCGTAGCCGAGCGCCACTGGTTCTAGTCTGACACCGTGAAGATTGCGGTCGCGGGCGGAACCGGCAGAGTCGGACGCCATGTCGTCGCCGTGCTCCGCGAACGCGGGCACGAGCCGGTTGTGCTCACCCGATCGACGGGAGTCGACCTGGTGGCGGGCACCGGCCCCGGGGGCTCGGAGCTGGCCACGGTGCTGGACGGCGTCGACACCGTGATCGACGTCTGCTCTCTCTTCACGCACGATGCCGAAGAGGCGCGTGCCTTCTTCGGCGCTACCACCCGAAACCTTCTCGACGCGGAACTGACCGCAGGCGTCGGCCATCACGTGCTGCTCGGGATCGTCGGCAGCAACACTTCCGACCACAACTACTACGCAGGCAAGATCGTGCAGGAGACGCTCGTGCACGAGGGACGCGTGCCGTGGACCGAGGTGCGCGCGACGCAGTTCCACGAGTTCGCGGCTCAGATCTACGGGGTCGCGAAGCTCGGACCCTTCCTGCTCGCTCCCCGGATGCGGTCCCAGCCGATCGCAGCGAACGAAGTGGCTGAGCGGCTCGTCGAGCTCGCGACGGGCGCTCCCCAGGGCCTGGTCGTGGAGCTCGCCGGTCCGCGCGAAGAGAACATGGCCAGGATGGTGCGCGCATACGCCACGGCGACGGGCAAGCCGAGCAGGATCATCCAGGTCCCGGCTCCGGGCCCGGGAGGGAAAGCGATGCGCGACGGATCCCTGCTGCCTCGCCCCGGAGCACAACTCGGGAAGCAGACGTTCGACGAGTGGCTGTCGGAGCTTCGGGAGTAGCGTCGCGCTATGCGCGCCATCCAACTCACCGAGTTCGGCGGCCCCGAGAAGCTCGTGGTCAGCGAACACCCCGATCCTGAACCCGCGGACGGCGAGCAGGTGCTCGAGGTCCTTGCCGCCGGGATCAACTACGCGGACACCCACCAGACCGAGGACTCTTACCTCGCCAAACAGACCCTTCCGCTCATTCCGGGGAGCGAGGTCGTCGTGCGCGGCTCGGACGGCAGCCGCCTGCTCGGCTTCGTCGCGGGCGGGGGCTATGCGACAAAGATCGCGGTGAACCCGAGGCGCCTCTTCCCGATCCCCGACGGCGTCTCGAACGCGGACGCCCTCACCACGCTCGTGCAGGGCGCGACGGCGTGGCATCTGCTCCGCACGAACACCCACCTGGCGCCGGGTGAGACGGTCGTCGTGCACGCCGGAGCGGGCGGTGTCGGAACGATCGCCATCCAGCTCGCCAAGAAGTGGGGCGCCGGTCGGGTCATCGCCACCGCGTCGACGCCGAACAAGCGGGCGCTCGCCCTCGAACTCGGCGCCGATGTCGCCATCGACTCTGCGGCAATCTCTTCCGCCGGCGACGACCTCACCTCAGCCCTGCGCGAGGCCAACGGGGGCCGAGGCGTCGACATCGTGCTGGAGATGACGGGAGGACCGGTGTTCGACGCGAGCCTGCGCGCCCTGGCTCCGCTCGGCCGACTCGCGGTGTTCGGGATGGCGGGGCGCGTTCCACCCCACGACGTTTCGGCCGGCATGCTCATGGCACATAGCACCGCTGTCATCGGCTTCTGGCTCGCGCACGTCGTACAGCGCCCTGCCATGCTCACCGAAGCCGTGACCGAGCTTCTCGGGATGCTCGACACCGGCGAGTTGCGCGCCGTCATCGGCGAGCACTACACGCTCGACACAGTCGCGGAGGCGCACCGCTCACTGCTCGACAGAAGTTCCGTCGGCAAGCTGATTTTGGTCCCGTGATCCGGGGCCTCGTCCCCCATCCGGCGCACAACGTAACCCCGTCGACACACATGACTGGTAGCTTGACCCCTGACGCCCGACCTTGCGACGGTATGACGAAGGCCTTGTGTGACCAGGATCGAATCCAGAACTCCCGTCGATGATCTCCCCGATGATGCCGGATCTCGAACCAGCCTGACCGACTGGCGAGTCGGCTATGCGCGCCGACTTCTGGTCACCGACGTCATCGTGCTGATCTGGGCGGTTCTCGCCTCGCTCGTCACGGTCCCCCGCCTGATGACCGCGGTTCTCGCGGTGCCAAGCGGCACCGGGCTGCGCATCACGTACCCGTGGGTGTGTGCCTTCCTGTTCGTTCTCTGGCTTGTCACACTCTCGGTCAACGGCTCGCGGGACTATCGAAAGCTCGGGACAGGAACGTCCGAGTACAAGGCCGTTCTCAGTTCCGGCGTGACCGTCGTGATCGTGATCGCCCTCATCACCTTCCTGGCGCAGGTCTCGTTCTCCCGCGCTTACGTGCTGACGGCGGTCCCCGCGGGCATCATCGGCCTCATCCTCTCCCGTGTCCTCTGGCGCGTCTGGTTGCGCACCCGCAGACGTGCCGGCGAGTTGTCTTCCCGTGTCATCATCGTCGGCAATCAGGAAAGCGCTTCGCAGATCGCGTTGGACCTGATCCGCGCACCCGAGGCCGGCTACCGGGTGCTCGGGGCCTGCATCTCGACCGGGAAGGCGGAGCCGTTCCTGCACGGGACGAACATCCCGGTGCTGGGTTCCGTGCGCGAACTCCTGTCTGCGGTCAACCGGGTCGACGCCGACACGGTTCTGGTGGTCGGCGGTCACAATCTGTCCCCGTCCCAGATGCGGCAGCTCAGCTGGAGCCTCGAGCCAGGTCGACGCCACCTCGTGGTTGCGCCAAGCATCACCGACATCGCGGGGCCGCGCATCCGGACCCGTCCCGTCAACGGGCTGCCGCTCATTCACGTGGAGACTCCGCGGTACGAGGGCGCCGACCGCGTGGTCAAGCGCGGATTCGACGTGCTGGTCTCCGGCGGGCTTCTGTTGCTCTTCTCGGTACCTCTGCTCGCCGTCGCGGCGATCGTCGCATTCACCTCGCCTGGCGGGGTCTTCTTCTCGCACGAGCGAATCGGCAAGCGCGGCGAGCCGTTCCGCATGCTGAAGTTCCGGTCCATGAGTGCGGATGCCGACAGCAGGTTGGCCGAGCTGCTCACCCAGCAGGGGACGAGTGACACGCCGTTGTTCAAGGTGGAGAACGATCCCAGGATCACACCAATCGGCAGGTTCATCCGCCGCTATTCCATTGACGAGATCCCGCAGCTGATCAACGTGCTCCGGGGCGACATGAGCCTGGTGGGTCCACGGCCGCAGGTGGCCAAGGAGGTCGCCCTCTACGACAACGCGGCAGCCCGACGCCTCTACGTGAAGCCGGGGATGACGGGCCTCTGGCAGGTCAGCGGGCGGTCGAACCTCACCTGGGAGGAGAGCGTGCGCCTCGATCTCTACTACGTCGAGAACTGGTCGTTGACAAGCGATCTGGTCATCATGCTCCGCACGGTGAAGGCCGTCCTCGCCAGCGACGGCGCCGTCTGATGGCGGGCGTCCTCGTTCACGAGTGGATCGCGCGCACCGGCGGAACCGAGAACGTCATGGAGGTGCTCGCGCGGGCATACCCCTCGTCCGACATCGTCTGCCTCTGGAACGACTCGGAGGGCCGGTTCGACCCCGCGCGCGTGCGCGAGACCTGGCTCGCCAAGACGCCGTTGCGCCGGAGCAAGCCGCTCGTCCTTCCTTTCCTGCCGACTACCTGGCGGCATCGACCCAATCACGACTACGACTGGGTGCTGATGAACTCGCACCTGTTCGCGCATCACGCCCGCTTCGTCGGGGCGGACATTCCCCGGTTCGCTTACGTGCATTCGCCGGCGCGCTACATCTGGACGCCCGAGTTCGATGCGCGCGGCAGCAGCCTGCCGATCCGACTGCTCGGCGCACCATTCAAGCCACTCGATCGCCGCCGAGCCCAGGAGTCTGGGGCCTCATACGCAGGCAACTCGAAGTTCGTGTCCCAGCGAATCGCCGACACCTGGGACATCGAGTCGCGAGTGGTGTACCCGCCGGTCGACGTGACGGGCATTCAGGCTCACGACGACTGGGCCGAGCAGCTCGACGGCGCGGAGCACGGCGAGCTGGATGCGCTCCCGCGCGGCTTCGTTCTCGGGGCGTCCCGCTTTATCCCGTACAAGCAGCTGGACACCGTGATCCGCACCGGCGAACTGCTCGGTCTGCCCGTGGTGCTTGCGGGAAACGGCCCGGAACTGCCGCGCTTGCAGGCGATTGCCGCCGCCACCACGGTGCCGGTGCATTTCGTCATCGCACCGAGTCATGCCCTCCTCCGGGCGCTCTACCAGCGCGCCGCGCTGTACGTCTTCCCCGCGATCGAGGACTTCGGAATCATGCCCGTCGAGGCGATGGCAGCGGGCGCGCCCGTTCTCGTGCCGACCGTCGGGGGCGCGACAGAGACCGTGGCCGACGGGGTGGCGGGAGCCCACGTTGACTTCGTCTCCGACGCCGAGGTAATCGCGGGCGCGGCCCGAGCGATGGCGACCTCCGTCGCGGATCGACGCGCGCGCGCCGTGCAGTTCGGCGAGGAGCGGTTCATCGATGACATCCGCGCCTGGGTGGGCGAATGAATTCCTCGCTTTCGCCGCGGGTGCTGGTGAACTCGAGCTTCCGCGCGCAGCGCGTCACCGGGCAGCAGCGCTACGCCATCGAGATCGCGGACCGGCTCCTGGCTCGTCCTGGCTTTGAGGCGATTGGTCCCAGCGGATGGTGGAAGGGCTCCTCCCTTCGAGTCTGGGCTTGGGTGTTCCTTGCCCTCAACCGGGCGACGCGCGGGGCGACGCTTCTGTCGCTCACCGCACGAGCGCCGATCCGCCACCGGCGACAGGTCGTCGTCGTGCACGACCTCTTCCTGCTGACGAACCCCGAGTGGTTCTCCCGGCGGTTCGGGCTCACGCATGCCCCGCTGCTGCGAGCGCACCTCCGGGAGGCCGCGGCGATCGTCGCCGTGAGCGAACCGGTCGCCGCCGAGGTGCGGGAGCACTTCGGCGGCGAGGTCGTCGTCGCCCCTAACGCCCCGAGCGCCGTGTTCGCCCGAGCGGACGCCGCGGCTGACGCAACGGTCCTCGAGGCCCGGGGACTCGCATCCGGCGGCTATCTCCTCAGCGTCGGGAGCATGGACCCGCGCAAGAACCTCCCCGTGCTCGCCGATGCGTATGGTCTGCTGCCCCGGACGACCCGGCAGGCCATGCCGCTCGTCATCGTCGGAGGGGGCGCCGCCGCGTTCCGCGATCAGACCTTCGTCTGGCCGGACGGCGTACGGGACGCCGGCTACGTGGATGACGACGAGCTCCGCGCGCTGTACGCGGGTGCCCGTGCGGTCGTCTTCCCCAGCAAGGCCGAGGGTTTCGGCCTCCCGCTGGTGGAGGCAGCCGCCGCTCGCTGTGCGGGACTTGTGGTCTCCGACATCCCCGTCTTCCGTTGGATCTGCGGCGACGGCGCCGTCTACGTCGATCCGGATTCCGCCGAATCGATCGCCGCGGGCCTTCAGCGAGCGGTGGACGGCACGGTGCCACCGATCAGCATCGCGCCCGAGCGATTCGACTGGGATACCTCGGCCGAGACGGTCGCCGAACTCTGCCTCCGAGTCGCGAAGGAGAACGCGTGAGTGAGCGACCGCTGAGGGCCGCCGTCGTGATGGCGTCTGCGGGTCGGCCCGAGCTGCTCGGCGAAGTGATCGGCGACCTCGACCGGCAGACGGTCCCGTTCGCCTCCCGCGTTGTCACGGTGCCAGACGCGACGAGCGTGCCTGCTGGCTTGAGCGGCGACTGGACCGTCGTCACAGGAACCCGCGGCCTCGCCGCCCAACGCAACGCAGGCATCGACGCTCTCGACGACGATGTCGACGTCGTGTTCTTCTTCGATGACGACGCGGTCGTGCGCGACGACTACCTCGAGCAGGCGCTGGCGTGGTTTGAGCAGCATCCGAATGCGCTGGGGCTGACCGGGCGGGTGCTCCTCGACGGCGCGACCACCGACGAGATCCCCCGCAGCACAGCGGATGACGCGATCGCACGATCCGCGGGCGAACCGCGCACCGCGCACTGGGCTCCGTCCCGCACGCTCTATGGCTGCAACTTCGCCTACCGCCGATCCGCCGTTCCCGAGCTGCGGTTCGACAGTCGGCTGCCGCTCTACTCCTGGCTCGAGGACCACGACTTCGCCCGTCGATTGATGCGCCACGGCACGCTCGCGAAGGTGGACGACTGCGTCATCGTGCATCGCGGCGCGTCCTCGGGCGGACGTACCAACCATCTGCGGCTCGGCTACTCCCAGTTCATGAACCCGGTCCACCTGCGCCGCGTTGGCAGCTTCCCGGTGTGGCTGACGGCGTGGGAGATCTTCCGGCCAACGGCCAAGAATGTGCTGCGTTCCGTGGCGGGCTCGGAGCGGACGTGGCGTCGAGAGCGCCTGCGTGGCAACCTGATGGCCGTCGGCGACGTGCTGAGGGGTCGGATCACACCGGAGCGGATCGCGTCGCTCTGAGGCCTGAGGGGCCGACGCCCGAGCTGTGTGCGCCCAGCCCGCGCATCGGAGGAGCGAGCCCGCGATCACGCGGAGGTCGTACCGCGACGACCCCGGCCTGCGCGAGAAGGCCGATCGAGATCCAAAGCAGCCCACTGGTGTCAGCCAGGTCGGGGCCGCCGATCACCTTGGTGGTCAGAAGTGCGACGAGTCCCCAGACGACGGGGCGGTATGCGTCGTTGCGCAGACCGGCGCGGATCACCAGCACAATCGTTGCGGCGAACAGCAGGGTGCCCAGGACGCCCGTCGTGCTCAACAGGGCTGCCAGGAACGAGGACGGTCGGTGCGAGCCGAGGCCGATCCCGATCCCGAAGGTGCGGAAGAGGATCTCGTACGAGACGCTGTCCACATTGCTGCGATCGTCGTACGACGACGAGCCCACCTTCGCATTGACGACGCCCGTTACCGAGTTCACCAGGATCGGAACCACCCAATACGCCGAAATCGCCGCAAGCAGCGCGAGACCGATCACGACCGGGCTGATCGGCTTGAGGCGCACAGCCCGCACCAGGCCGGCGAGGAGCGCGAGACCCGCCACCACAACCAGGGCCACCACAAAGGTCGCGGAGGTCGACAGGCTCGCCATGATCGCAGCCATGG
>Ga0307514_10004018_pt1 | contig 13692 bp, 10 predicted proteins | sample 16_EM_MG_FD_203088 | JGI IMG/M metagenome (GOLD analysis project Ga0307514, IMG submission 203088) | Populus trichocarpa ectomycorrhiza microbial communities from riparian zone in the Pacific Northwest, United States - 16_EM | ecosystem: Host-associated > Plants > Roots > Unclassified | place... | reverse complement strand
ACGCGGGAGTTTATCAAGCATAAGAGTCGTAACAAGACGTATATATCGGATGATCAACTGCACGCAATGGAGCTCTGTATTTACCATGGTATTAAGGTCCAAGTTGAGGGTTTAGATGGTGAACGCACATCTCAGATGTGTCGATGCACAGGAAGCCAGAGCTGGCGCAGAGGGGATCGACGGAATGACTGCGTATGGGTAAAGCAACGCCTGGGGAGGTGTTATGGCGCGCTGAATGGGCGTCTCCCGTGGCAACTGCAACGACTATTCAAAATCAAACTCCTAAACGAGGATGGAGTTTTCGTTGAGTACTGGTTAGCCCTGGCGCTCACCACAATACCTGAAAACTCGGGTAACTTGGATCCGGTCTCAAAATTTGTACAAGTGAGAAAAGCACCGGCAGCTGTTGCTTTGCAAGTTTTCAGCGTGGGAAATATTGTCGGCTGCACGCACATCATTCCAGAGATAGCTACTAGTAGTAAGACAGGAGACGGACGGAACGAACGATGGATTGTCAATAGCCACATAGATCTGGCGACTTGGAATGATGTGTATAATTAGTAAAGAGAGAATTGCATTTTGCGCACAGGTAGAAGGAACGCGAGGAGAGATTTCCGCAGCGTCACCCATAGCATTGCAATCCCGATGGAAGCGCGTACCCAATGAACCCATTCCGACATATGGTCACAGTTGGCCACAACGCCAGAGTGATCGTTTAAAATAGGAGACCGACAGAACGAGAAGAAACGGTGAAACAGCGATCAGACGGCGATATGGAACGCGATGCGTTGAATTGACGCCAGGCGCGGAGTAATCCGCCACCGGGGTGTCTCTGACGGCTCTGACGGAGCGCGTCCACTCCGACGGAGCCATTCCGCACGGACGGAAATATTTTTTGCTGATGGGGGTGTATAGATCCGAATAAGCAATACAATATGTATTGAATCTAAGTACAGCCGCCTAACTATCCTCTCTTTCTCTCCTCTTTTCTTCCTGAAACTCAACCTCTTGCCCTCGATGTGCAAGAGCTTCCAAGTCAAACCGTCTCCACTGTCCGTCTCCGATATAGACAAAGATTAAGCTTTGTTGTCGAATAACCAATCGTCAGAAAATTCCTCCAATGTTAATGGGCCGGTGTTGAGCTATCTCAGCACCAGCAATCTGATACCCTCGTAATCGCAGAAACAAAAACCACACAGTAGATGTGGGTTGAATGGCGCACTGCGCATTGAAAAAGCAGATTGCCAAAAGGCTCGACTTTCTGTTGCAGTGTGTGCTCATCAGGTGTATAATGATGTCCAGATATAGAGGGCCCAGTCACGGGTATGTATGAGAGAAGCAATTTTGAAGAGATACAATTTTTAAGAATATTTTAAGATCGTCTTTGGTGTTTCTGTATGGGCTGCCCTCTTCCTTCCTGCGACAACACTCATTGGGAAAACCTTCGGTGCAACCAAAACTGACATATATTATCCTTGTTACTACTGTGTTACAGTTGCTTTCTATAGGTTATGACTACCTACCATGTACTTTGGCCATTAGAGCAGAGTTATGAGAATGTTATGCGGGTGTTACCATATGTAATATAGAATTACAGAATGATGCAAATTTCTCATACTGCATGCATTCCATCAACCCCCTTTTTTCAATTGTCATCTCCACCATCACCACCATCACCATCAACACCATCACCATCACCATCACCATCAACACCAGCACCATCACCACCATCACCATCACTGCCATCACAATCACCAGCATCAGGTATTTTACTCTTTGATTATTCTTCCATGAAATCATGTAAAACCATTCCACCAGCGAAGCGCAATACACTACTACCAGCTTGCTCCGAGCGAAACCAAATCGTCAGAGGTGAGAGCAAACATTCCACCCCTACCAGCTGGCACCCAGCGAAGCCAGCTTGTCAGAGGCCAGAGTGAGCATTCCACCGCTATCAGCTTGCTCCCAGGGAAGCCAGATCCACTGCTAACAGCTTGCTCCCAGCGAAGCCAGATCCACTGCTACCAGCGAAACCAGATCCACCGTTAACAGGTTGCTCCCAGCGAAGCCAGATTGTCAGAGAGGTGAGAGTGAGCACGTCAGAGCAGTGAGACCAAGCATACCTACAGGTGGAAAGTGAATATGTCAGAGTTGTGTGAGCGAGCAGATCAGTGGTGAAAGTGAGCATGTCAGAGTTGGAGTGAGAGTGAGTATGTCACAGTTGTTAGTGAGCATGTCAGAGTTGTGGGAGTGAGCTTGTTGGAGTCATGAGTCAGAGTGTACACATGTCAGAGTAGTAAATAAATAAGTAACTCTTGAATATATAGTCTTATCCAAAAATTGCAGTATATAATACATGTGCAACAGTTGCATTACAGTAATAATTCAGCTATGTTATCGGTAAATTACAGGTGTATTATCGTGCATTACCGAAAACAGCTCCGTGGTGTTTTGTATTAAGTGGTGTTATCGGTGTTATGGGAGGTTACAGTAGGCCATATAGCCTGCAATAGATTACACGTGACAGAAAATGTTTTCCTGACGCTGTATCTTGTATAGCAAAATCCCGGGCCCCCATGCCTAATTGCAATAATACGATGCTCAAGATAGCGTTATTGTGACCTCGCCCCTCAACGCTCGGTGATATCTCGCCACGCCTCCCTGAGGTCGACGTGGTCATGAAATGTAGTTTGAAAGGGTTACGCTCCTGATAAAATCAGGCCATCCATTGCGACATATCATTTAGCCAACACCGCATAGAGACTTGAACTTAGACATCTCAAAATTGTACGAGTCGGTAGTTGGAATATCTACCAACCAAGTGGATAATGCTTATCGCCTCTTAAATCCCTCATGCAGATGGGTTATTTAATTGCCTCATAAATTTAATCTGCGACCAACAGGGACTATGTCTACGTAGATTATTGACGTGTAAGCTCATGTCCGATGCGAGGTTACATTGCGATCCAGACTAATCAAACCAATGAATAGTGTTCGCGCTAGGCTAGCGCCTATGTCTTTAATCCCTCAGTTACATCATGCTAAGGTCCAGACTATTCTCCAGACTGGAACATGCCTCACCTGATTCTAGCCCGTTACAGGTAGCGGTGAAGAGTCCTCTTAATCACATTTGACTATCAACTGCATCGGCAAAATGTAAAATGTTTTGGAACTCATAACTCAACAACTCAGCTAGTCTGAACAGCCACACCGATCCTTCCAGAAGCTCCCAGAAGCTCCCAGAAGCTCCCGAACAGGCTGAATGCAAAAGATGTGCTTCTCAGGTGCTCTGAGAGTGCTTTCAGGTGCTCTTCAATGCTTCTGAAGTAGCGGAACAGAATACAAGAACATTCTAAAGAGTATGACGTTGTCTTCCGAATGCTATAAACTCATGCCGTTAAGTTGGTAAAATTTTGGAGCTACATGGTTTACGACACGCGTCACCAAGACGATTCCGGTGCACCTGGAGCCAGACTTGCCAAGAGTGACAATATATGTCTATATCAAATAGTAAAGTTCGATAAACTATCTTACAGCTATACACCTGAATTAGGCATTCTAATCTAATTGATATACAGTCCAGTAGGTATCTAAATCAACATGATTATATACAAGCCATACGCTATCGATGTCACCCGATGCAGCATTCTCGTGCACCACATGTGCCGGTCCAACTACTGCTCCAATGGGTCCAATATGCATCTTATTCGTTTGTTTGACAACCCGAATGAACCCGTCAACACAATCAGCCCAACCATGCAGATCTTTGTACTTTGTTGGAATCACCACTGCATATTCTTGAGCTTGAGGACGTACTACCCATTGTGGCATCTTCTAGCACCTCATAGTGAAGGTCGATAATGCTTTCCCAGCTGGCAGGCACTCATGAAATTGGAGGATCTGATTCGGTGGAGTCCAGCTGAAGTATAATACAGGACAAGAAGGAATTCGTCCTTGGAAGGTGTTATTGAGGTCATTCTCTTCCCTTTGCATATACTGGACCCAGATGTTATGAGCTTCAGGCATGATCCCTTGGTTGGCATTGGTACAGTCTACCTTGCAATCAAGTCCCAGATGCTCAACAGATGTAGGGCAGTGAAATGGTTGATGGTAATACAACAGCCCATTCTGGAGTTTAACAAATATACTGTCTAGGAGTACATTCTGATCATATCCGAGCATCAGTCCACTACCTTCATGTCCCCAGTCCTCTTCAATTTGCGCGCAGAATTGCTGTCCAAAGTTGGGAATTCCAAAATCTTCTGGTGCATCTCTGAGTGAGGCTAATTTGATACTTCTGCACACTCTGTGGACATGCGTTTCTCTCAAACAATCTACCTGCTGTGATAAAGGGCAGATAATGGGCTCATCCTGAATTGTTTGGAGACGTAACAGATGGGCTCTTCATGTAATTCGCCATTGATCGGTAGTGGACAGTAGGTCGAAAACTTTTGCCGAGTCAATATCGTACCAGCCTTGGAGTGCAAGATATGACAGTGTCTCCTCGACGTAGTCACTATGCTTAAGCATCTGTCGAATGTAATTGACTTTGTTGCTAGATCGAGACTCCTCTTTCAGGTTGGCAATATGTCGCCGTTCAGAAAGATCAGTGGTGAAATTGCCACCGGAACCCATTTGCCGAATTGACTCTGATGTATGGCTTACAAGATGCATCTTTGGATATCCAAAATAAACATCAGCAAAATGTAAATCAGTCCGGAAGCCATACGCAAACCTCCCAGACACTCCGGTAGCCCTCACCAGTGCTTCTAAGTACTTCCAGATGCTCCCAGCCCCCCCTGCAGCTTTGCAGAGTGCTCTCAGAATCTGCAAGAGCATTCTCAGGTGCTCCTGAAAGCACCTGCAGTTTTGGATGTGCATTCAGAAGGCTACGAGATTTGATAATTAGCATAGACAAATTTTGTAGCGGATGAGAGCTCCGCACAGGTCTATGGGAGACTTGGTGCCATATTCACAATGCAGTAATTCTTATGGTCCCATAAGCCCAAGGCATGTCGTCTATCATAGTCATCTTTGTTACAGTTACAAGATTTGCTACCTGTTAGGGGTCATATCTTAGCAGTGATAATGATACTTGATTATGATCACTACAAGATGCATACATATCTATGGTATGCATAACACCTGAGCATATATCATTCAAGTGGTCAGTAATATGCTCTTTAGCGGGAGTTCATATTAGTCGCGCGAAATGAGGGTACTTCATTTACACCTGGTTCTTTGCGGGACATGCATGGTTGCTATGCACGGCAGTTGATAGTCGAACGCAATGTAGAGGACTCTTCTCCCATACCTGTAACAAGTGAAGATTCGGAGAGGCACGTTCCGGTCTAGAGAGGAGTCTCGACATTAGCATGACATAACTGAAGGATATATGATGTAGGCATTGGCCTGGAGCGAGCACTACTCGTTGACACAGGTAGTCTGAATTGCAATGTAACCTCATATCAGATACGACCTTACACGTCAATAATCTATGTTGGCATAGTGTTGGTTGGTCACCGATTAAATCTATGACGCAATTAAATAACTCGTTGCATGAGGGATTGAAGAGGCGAAAAGCATCATCATCCGGGTTGGTGGGACTTCCAACTACCGACTCGTACGATTGCATGATGTCAGAGGGAGAAGCTGATATTATGCGATGTATGTCCTAATTCTTATCAGGAGTGTAACACTTTCAAACCACGTTGTAGGGGTATGATAACATGGCACAATTGTGGCAAGTTATCACTGGGTGCTAAGGGGCGTGGCTGAGATAACGCTATCACACCTGAGGAAGGAAGATGGCTATAACGAGCCAGCATTGTTTCAAAGAATAAGGGGACAGTTGCGAGAAGAAGAGCTTTCAGAGAACTCCAAAGACGATCTTAAAATATTATTAAGAATTCAATCTATTCACAATTACTTCCCTCATCCACACTCGAAACTGGGCACTATATGCCTGGACATCAATATGCACCAGCCGAGTACACACTGTGGAGGATAGTCGAGAGTTTCGGCAACTTGCTTTGCGAATTGGCCAAGCACCATATAACCCACACCTACGCTGTGGTTTTTCGTTTCTGTTAGGGGTTGTCTCTTAACAGCGATAATGATACTTGATTATGATTACCAGATGCATACATATCTTCCGTATGCGTAACACCTGTGCATGTATCAAGCAAGTGGTCAGTAACATGCTCTTTAGCCGGAATCCATGCTAATCGCACGAAGTGTGAGGGTTTCGTTCACACCTGGAGACTTTGCGGGACATGCATGGTAACCATGCACGGCAGTTGATAGTCAAACACGATTCAGAGGACTCTTCTCCCCTGCCTGTAACGGGTCAGGATTCAGAGAAGCGTGTTCCGGTCTAGAGAATAGTCTCGACCTTAGCATGACATAACTGAGGGATTAATGACCTAGGCCAAGGGGCCTAGAGCGAGCACTACTCGTTGACTCGAGTGGTCTGGATCGCAATGTAACCTCATATCGGATACGAGCTTATGCGTCAATAATCTACTTTGGCATAGTATCGGTTGGTCGCCGATTAAATCTATGACGCAATTAAATAACTCACTTGCATGAGGGATTTAAGAGGCGATAACCATTATCAACTTGGTTGGTAGATGTTCCAACTACCAACTCGTACGATTGCAAAGATGTCTAAGTTAAGAAAGGATAAGCTGATATCATGCGATGGATGGCCTGATTGTTATCAGGAGTGTAATGCTTTCAAACCACATTGCAAGGACGCAATTACCTGAGGGTGTCGTGGCTAGTTAATTTCGGGCGCTAAGGGGCGTGGCCGAGATAGCGCTACCACACCTGAGGAAGAACGAGGGCTATAAAGAGCCAGTGTTGATCGAAGGAATTTGGGGAGTATCATTTACAAGATTAACTTTCAGAGAACACCGAAGACAATCTAAAAATATTATTAAGAATTCTATCGATTACACAATTGCCTCTCTCATTCACCTCCATAACCAGGCAACGTATATCTGGACATCAACTGACACAATCCGAATACGCTCTGCAACAAGTCGTCGTGTTATTCGGAGAACTACTTTCTCTGTCGGCTGAAGCTGGTTTAACCCGCACTTACCGAGACGTTTTACGTTTCTGCGAGTTAGAGAATATTGATCACCTGGTGTTGAGGTATCTGAACACTGGCGCATCACCATTCGAGGAGTGGGCCGAGGAGTGGTTGCACGCAGGGAAAGTTTAATCTTCCAGGACGAAGGAGACAGGCTGTGGAGAAGATTTGATTTGGCGCGCTCTTGCATAACAGTGCAAGAGGTTGAGACTTAGGATAAGATGAGGAGAGACAGAGACCATTAGATAGGCAGCCGTACTTAATTCAATAAATATTGTATTGATTATTGGGATTAAGACCCCCGTAACAGTTTCTGTCAACTCGAGAGTATCGATTACCTGGTGCTGAGATATCTCAACACTGGCACTTTACCCTTCGAGGAATTTTCGTTGGAGTGGTTGTACAATGACGAAGTTTCATCTTCGTCTACAACAGAGACTGTCAGTGGCACCAGTTCAATTTGGAATGATTGGAAGCTGCGGCTTTGGAATTAGCGGTTCGAAAAGTGAGTGCTCTTCCGGGCAGGCAAGAGGTTGAGTCTTAGGATAAGGCGAGGAAAGAAAACAGTCTGGATAGGCGGCTGTACTTAGATTCAATAAATATTGTGTTGATTATTCGGATCTAAACATCCCCGTATCACTACCTCATAATATGGCATGCATTATTTATGTATCACTATATATATTCATGTGAATCTGGCCACAGATGGTAGTCTAGCATAATCGGAGGAGCACCTGGAGATGCCCATCAAGAGAACCTAGAGATGCACCACGTGAAGGCCGTTGTGGTAAAATGACAGAGCTAGAAGGCAAAGAGCCCACCATCAACATTTCGCCACACCTCACGCGACATCCAAACAGAATTTGTTAGGAAGAGCGGTTCTAGCTCGAAGGGTGTAGCGAGGTGTGAAGATATGATACTGCCTGGCAGTGAGGGTGCACCCAATTGTGTGGATCCATGACATCTCGGAATGAGCGAGTGAGACCAAAAGTTGGGAAAGACAGAGTGTTTATTTTCGTTGTATGACAAGATGAGATGAAAATGAGATAATGTCTATCTACCCCGGTGTTATGTGGGTCCTTAATCCCAATAATCAATACAACATTTATTGAATTAAGTACGACTGCCTATCTATTTTCTCTTTCTCTCCTCATTTCTTCCTGAAACTCAACCTCTTGCCCGTGTCCATCAAGAAAAAATATTTCGGTCCGGGCGGAATGGCTCCATCAGAGTGGACGCGCTCCGTCAGAGCCGTCCGAGACACCCTGGTGGCGGATAACTCCGTGCCTGACCTCAATACCACGCGTCGCGTTGCATATCGCCCTCCGATCGCTGTTTCACCGTTTCTTCTCGCTCTATCGGTCTCCTATATTAAACGAACGCTCTGGCGTTGTGGCCAACTGTGACCATACGTCGGAATGGGTTTATTGGGAATGCGCTTGCATCGGGATTGCAATGCGATGGGTGACGCTGCAAAAATTTCTCCTCGCGTTTCTTCTACCTGCGCGCAAAATGCAATTCTGTCTTTCCTAATTATACGGGATTGCAATGCGATGGGTGACGGTGCGAAAATCTCTCCTCGCGTTCCTTCTACCTGTGCGGAAAATGTAAATCTCTCTTTACTAATTATACGGGATTGCAATGCGATGGGTGACGCTGTGAAAATCTCTCCTGGCATTCCTTCTACCTGCACGCAATATGCAATTCTCTCTTTACTAATTATAAACATCATTCCAAGTCGCCAGATCTATATGGCTATTGACAATCCATCGCTCGTTCCGTCCGTCTCCTGTCTTACTACTAGTAGCTATCTCTGGAATTACGTGCGTCCAACCGACGATGTTTCCCACGCTGAAAACTTGCAAAGCAACTGCTGCCGGTGCTTTTCTCACTTGTACAAATTTGGAGATGGGATCCAAGTTACCCGAGTTTTCCGGTATTGTGGTGAGCGCCAGGGCTAACCAGTACTCAACGAAAGCTCCATCCTCGTTTTGGAGCTTGATTTAGAATAGTTGTTGCAGTTGCCACGGGAGACGCCCATTCAGCACGCCATAACACCTCCCTGGGCGTTGCTTTACCCACACCCAGTCGTTCAGTCGGTCCCCTCCGCGCCAGCACTGGCTTCCTGTGCATCAACACATCTGAGATATGCGTTCACCTTCTAAACCCTCAACTTGAACCTTAATACCTTGCTAAATACAGAGCTCCATTGCATGCAGTTGTTCATCCAATATATACATCTTGTTACGACTCTTATGCTTTATAAACTCCCGCGTGCTGCTGTATGTTTCCGTGCGGTGCGTTGCGTCTTGCGTATTGTCAAGTAATAATCTGAAGTCTTTGATCATAGCGTCAGGATGTTTTCCATCACGGCGGTTTTGGGGTCCCATGAATTCGGGCTTCGCATATGACTGGGGGCTCAGGGGGGCAGCCAGATCAGCACTGGAAGGGAGGACTTTGCAGGCAGCAGCGCTGTTCTCCCGATGCTGAGCGAGGGCTTGGAGATTGAGCTCTCTGATTTCGAAGCAGAGAATGCGACGCTGAAAGGTGATTACTTGTGGCAGGTAGTTAAGATTGTGATTGCAGGCGTTCCAACCGTCCTTGAGGTTGGTTTTATTTGCTTGTTCATGTCTCTCGGCGGAATACGGTTGCAAGGCTCCGTATCGACAAACCTGTTCAGCCCAATGAGACATCAAGTGGATCTTCGGAAAGTTGAAGTCGGTATCTAACTCCGTGGAAATATCTATCTCATGGCTAACATAATCCCGCCAGGCGTTCATTTTGCGCCGCTTCTTGGACGGCGTCCAAGTGTCAGCATTTGTTTCCTCGTCTACCTTTCGCTTCTTCACGAGTTCCGTTCTCAGAGCATTGGCTTTGGCCTTCGCCTTTTTACCAACTCGCCCGAGTAAGAACAAATCTTTGAAGGTGTGAAAACGATGCAAGGCGTCCTCCATGTAGCTCAAAGTTGCATCATCGTGAGATTTATATCGAGTATACATATAGAATTCTAACCATGCCTGTGTGCACTCAATTGCGCGATTGAATATGGGATGCTGAGCGGGGTTTCCCCCTTGTAGAGACTGGGTTACAACTCCAAGCAGTTACCGTCTCATTTCCTTCATCTCCTTCCCATTCCATTGAGAAACTGCCTCATATGACATATTTTTTGGTGTGAGGTCGTGGTAAGCAGGCACAGATAACCAGATTGCATTGTACTTGTCGAGCCGTTCGTGGGTGTTCATGAAGTGGAAAATCCAGTTCTGGAGGTGGTCAAGCATGCCGATCTGCATTGTATGGAGGAGGTTGGGCTTAGGGAGGTCGCTCACAATACAGGGAATATGTTGAAACACGTTGAATCCTTAGTGAACATGGCGCAACGAGAGTTCGGCATCCACTGCCTTGGTGTTGGCATCGCTGCGCGTTCTATATAGGTTGTGATCCCGCCGGGGGTGTTGCTTGTCAGGATGCACATAATCTCCACATTCGTTCTTTGGACACTCGCACCAAAAACAGACATGCCGCTCAAGATGATGTTGGTCGCTATATTCTGGACAGTCTGCAAGCCATGCTGCTAAAACCGGTTTGCAACGCCTGAAGTTGCCATCTGCACAGAGAACATTGTAATACCCGCTCCCGGCGCTGGGATTTTGTTTAAAGGTGAGTGGCTGGAGTAGCTGCCGGAGTACTTCGTTCAGCACCTCTCGGTTTGTTTGCCGCTGCTCATCCAGCCGCTTCTGAGGAATATTGCGGTTCTTAATTGGAATCGGTAGGAGAGCGACCATTACGATGCAGTGCGTTGAGGGCGTCTGGCGGATCTTCGAAGATAGATTGCCAGTTGTCATATATACAGGCCACTATTTCTTGTCACCAGCAAAATTCGAGAGATGTGTTCCGTCGGACATGAAGATCAAGGGAACCAGTGTATCCCCCACTCCGAGCGTTGACTAAACGTCGATTAGCACGTTATTATCCTCGAGTATCTCTCCTTACCTGTGTCTCCCACCACGAGTCCGCAGTGTACATTTCGGTATAGAGGCGTTTCGGGGGCATATCGCTGTTAAAGCACCGCTGAGGGGCGAAAATGAGATGCTGGGCATAGGCTGGCTGCCGCATCAACCGCCTCATACTTTGATGATGGCTCGACTCCAGTATTCGATAGGGCGTTGGTGATTGTCATTCCATCTCATATCCTCAAGAGTGTATAGTTCCCACTCCACGAGAGCCTGATCATCTGGCATGCTAGCCACAAGCTTCTGGACGCTATCCCCGTTTTTGAAACTTGGGAAACGCAGAGCGGTGTCTTCTTCCTTCAGGACGTTGTCATATTATGTCTTCATGCCCTTCTTCTTGATCCCACACTGGATATATTTGTACTCTTCACGCATCGCAAATGGGTAGTAGGGATTGTTTTGTAGGTTCGTCTCAAGGCAGCCCTGAGCGTCGCATTCCCACGGCTCAGCAATGTAATTGATCAGCAGAGCGCCGGTACCAGGGTATATGTCCGTCCGCGGCAGAGGTGGCAGTGGTTGAGACTCCTTGTCTGCAATGTTTTCAACGTGTTCGAGGTAGGGACACGTGTCAAAGTCTTCGACTGAGTCTTTGTCAGCGTTGAATTCACGACGCTGAGCGGGTTCAACACTTCAGGGCGCGCTGCGAACAGTCAGATTCTTCTGAAGGTGTTCAGCATGGTGTAATTTGATATGTTTAACTCGCCCGCTGGCTGAGGTGAACTTCTTTCGGCATGAAAATTCGGGGCAACGGAAAGGGGTTCATCAGTAAAAAATATTTCCGTCCGGGCGGAATGGGTCCATCAGAGTGGACGCGCTCCGTCAGAGCCGTCAGAGACACCCCGGTGGCGGATTGATCCGCGCCCGGCATCAATTCAACGCGTCGCGTTCCATATCACCCTCTGATCGCTGATTCACCGTTTCTTCTCGTTCTGTCGGTCTCCTATTCTAAATGATCACTCTGGCGTTGTGGCCAACTGTGACCATACGTTGGAATGGGTTCATTGGGTATGCGCTTCCATCGGGATTGCAATGCTATCGGTGACGCTGCGAAAATCTCTCCTCGTGTTCCTTCTACCTGCGCGCAAAATGCAATTCTCTCTTTACTAATTATACACATCATTCCAAGTCGCCAGATCTATGTGGCTATTGACAATCCATCGTTCGTTCCGTCCGTCTCCTGTCTTACTACTAGTAGCTATCTCTGGAATGATGTGCGTGCAGCCGACAATATTTCCCACGCTGAAAACTTGCAAAGCAACAGCTGCCGGTGCTTTTCTCACTTGTACAAATTTTGAGACCGGATCCAAGTTACCCGAGTTTTCAGGTATTGTGGTGAGCGCCAGGGCTAACCAGTACTCAACGAAAACTCCATCCTCGTTTAGGAGTTTGATTTTGAATAGTCGTTGCAGTTGCCACGGGAGACGCCCATTCAGCGCGCCATAACACCTCCCCAGGCGTTGCTTTACCCATACGCAGTCATTCCGTCGATCCCCTCTGCGCCAGCTCTGGCTTCCTGTGCATCGACACATCTGAGATGTGCGTTCACCATCTAAACCCTCAACTTGGACCTTAATACCATGGTAAATACAGAGCTCCATTGCGTGCAGTTGATCATCCGATATATACGTCTTCTTATGACTCTTATGCTTGATAAACTCCCGCGTGCCGCTGTATATTGACACGCGGTGCATTGCGTCTTGTGTATTGTCGAGTAATGCTCTGAAATCTTTGATCATAGCGTCAGGATGCTTTCCATCACGGCGGTTTTGGGGCCCCATGAATTCGGGCTTCGCATATGACTGGGAGCCCAGGGGGGCAGCCAGATCAGCACCGTAAGGGAGGTCTTTGCAGGCGGCAGCGCTGTTCTCCCGACGCTGAGCGAGGGCTTGGAGATTGAGCTCTCTGATTTCGAAGCAGAGAATGCGACGCTGAAAGGTGATTACTTGTGGCAGGTAGTTGAGATTGTGATTGCAGGCGTTCCAACCGTCCTTGAGGTTTGTTTTATGTGCTTGTTCATGTCTCTCGGCAGAATACTGTTGCAAGGCTCTGTAACGACGAATCTGTTCGACCCAATGAGACATCAAGTGGATCTTCGGAAAGTTGAAGTCGGCATCCAACTCCTTGGAAACATCTATCTCGTGGCTGATATAATCCCGCCAGGCGTTCATTTCGCGCCGCTTCTTGGACGGCGTCCAAGTTTCAGCATTTGTTTCCTCGTCCACCTTTCGCTTCTTCACGAGTTCCGTTCTCAGGGCATTGGCTTTGGCCTTCGCCTTTTTGCCGGCTCGCCCGAGTAAGAAAACATCTTTGAAGGTGTGAAAACGATGCAAGGCGTCCTCCATGTAGCTCAAAGTTGCATCATCGTGAGATTTATATCGAGCATACATATAGAATTCTAACAATGCCCGTGTGCACTCAATTGCGCGATTGAATATGGGACGCTGAGCGGGGCTTCCGCCTCGTAGAGACTGGGTTACAACTCCAAGCAAGTACCGGCTCATTTCTTTCATCTCCTTCCCATTCCATTGAGAAACTTCCTCATATGACTTATTTTTTGGTGTGAGGTCGTGGTAAGCAGGCACG